>Ga0209455_1000607_pt1 | contig 22746 bp, 9 predicted proteins | sample AraplaCol_mCL_r2_FD_184275 | JGI IMG/M metagenome (GOLD analysis project Ga0209455, IMG submission 184275) | Arabidopsis root microbial communities from North Carolina, USA - plate scrape CL_Col_mCL_r2 (SPAdes) (version 2) | ecosystem: Host-associated > Plants > Roots > Endosphere | place: USA... | reverse complement strand
GGCGAAACACATTTCTACAAGTTCCCGCTGGTGCAGCACGGTACGTACTGGTACCATTCACATACCATGACGCAGCAACAAAGCGGGATGTACGGCGCGTTTGTTATTCATCCTAAACAGGAGGTCCCGCAGAAAGAATACACCTTGCTGTTGAGCGACTGGACGGACGAGAACCCCGAACAGGTAGAACGTTCGCTGCATAACCAGACGGATTGGTACGCCATACGTAAAGGCAGCACGCAAAACTATGCCGAAGCAATAGCCGAAGGTCATTTTAAAACCAAGCTGACCAACGAATGGAAAAGAATGGTAGCAATGGATGTAAGCGATGTGTACTACGACCGCTTTTTTAGTAATGGCAAAGCGGTTAACCATGCGCCCCAATTTAAAAAAGGCGACAAGGTGAAGTTGCGAATAGTTAATGGCGGCTCTTCAACGTATTTCTGGCTTAACTATGCCGGCGGAAAAATTACCGTGGTGGCCAATGATGGCGAAGATGTGCAGCCCGTGCCGGTTGACCGGTTGATTATAGCTACCGCAGAAACCTATGATGTGGTAGTTACCATACCCCACGATGGCAGCTTTGAGTTTTTAGCTACCGCTGAGGACCGTACCAAATCAACTTCGCTATGGCTGGGCAGCGGGCCACAGGTTAAAGCCAAACCCCTGCCGCGTTTAAAATACTTTGAAGGTATGCAAATGATGAACGGTATGATGGGCGCTGACGGTAACATGAAAAAGATGGATGGCATGGTGATGACCAACCAGGTAATGGACATGAATACAGTAATGTACCCGGAAATGAGCGATGATGCAGCGAAAAAGGACACAGTAGCAACGGATAAAAAAATGGCAGATATGCCAGGCATGGATATGGGAAGTACCGGCGGTATAGTTACGTTAAACTATGGTATGTTAAAGTCTGTAAAGCCTACAAACTTACCTGCCGGCCGTGTTAAACTACTGCATTTTAACCTTACCGGTAACATGAACCGTTATGTTTGGACCATCAACAATAAAACGGTCTCCGAGTCGGATAAAATATTGATTAAGAAAGGGGAGAACGTTCGGATCATCCTGTATAACAATACCATGATGCGGCACCCCATGCACCTGCACGGGCACTATTTCAGGGTACTGAACGGGCAGGGCGACTATTCCCCGTTGAAAAACACGTTGGATATTATGCCGATGGAAACTGATACCATTGAATTTGCAGCTACCGAAAGCGGCGACTGGTTTTTCCATTGCCATATTTTATACCACATGATGAGCGGGATGGGCCGTATTTTCAGCTACGAAAATTCGCCACCCAACCCCGAGTTGCCCGACCCTGCAAACGCTATTAAAAAGGTTTATGCTGATGACCGGCGTTTTTACCCGATGGCTAAAATTGGCCTGGAAAGCAATGGCAGCGATGGCAATTTAAGCTTTGCAAATACGCGCTGGAAATTATGGACCATGTGGCACCTTGGAGTTAAAGACACCAAAGGTTTTGAAAGTGAAACCATGCTTGGTCATTATTTCGGACAGATGCAATGGTTGTATGGGTATGCCGGGTTTGATTATCATTATAAAAAAACCACAGGGCAGGAAAAAAACCTGTTTGGCCAGGTGAGCAATAAAAACAACCGCCATACTGCAGTAGTCGGCCTGGCTTATACCTTGCCCATGCTTTTTGTTGCCGATGCACGGATTGATGGCAATGGCAAATTAAGGTTTCAACTGGGCAGGGAGGATATACCGCTCACCAGCCGGTTAAGGTTTTCGCTGATGGGCAATACTGACAAAGAATACACCGCCGGTTTCAGGTACATCGTAACAAAGTACTTTTCGGTATCCAGTCATTATGATAGTGATATGGGGCTTGGCGGGGGATTGACATTAACCTATTAAAAAGCAGACTGATGGAAATGAACAAAATGCATGGCGGAATGGATCACAGCAAGATGCACCACGGCCACGATCCACACCAGGGTATGTCAGCGCATGACCATCATGCGATGATGATTGCTGATTTTAAAAAGCGGTTTTACGTGGTGCTGGCGCTCACTATTCCCATTATGATGCTGTCGACCATGATACAGCATTTTATGGGCGTTAACTGGCAATTTACCGGTTCGCCCTACATTTTGTTTGCCTTGTCTTCAGTGGTATTTATTTATGGCGGCTGGCCATTTTTAACCGGGCTGGCAAGCGAGGTAAAGGCAAAAAATCCGGGCATGATGTTCCTGATAGGGTTTGCCATTACAGTAGCTTACAGTTACAGCGTGGCTATCGTTTTCGGCTTAAAAGGAATGGATTTCTTTTGGGAACTGGCTACCCTGATATTAATTATGCTGCTTGGGCATTGGATAGAAATGCGTTCGGTAATGGGCGCATCTAATGAACTGGAGCTATTGGTAAAGTTGATGCCTGCCGATGCCCACATGGTGATGCCTGATATGGTGCATGATGTAAAAACGGAGACTTTAAAAACGAATGACATTATCCTGGTAAAACCGGGTGAAAAAGTAGCAGCGGATGGGATTATACTGGAGGGCGAAAGTTATGTCAATGAATCGATGCTCACCGGGGAATCAAAACCAGTGCAGAAGGTTAAAGGCGACAAAGTTATTGCCGGCTCTATTAATGGTAACGGTTCCTTTAAGGTTACTGTATCTCATCCCGCTAAAGACTCCTACCTTTCGCAAGTGGTAAAATTGGTGGACGACGCCCAAAAATCAAAATCGCAAACGCAGCTACTGGCAGATACAGCAGCCAGGTGGTTAACTATAATTGCTCTGATAACAGGCATCGGCACGTTTTTGTATTGGTATTTAACAGGGCAGCCCTTAGCATTCGCCATGGAAAGAATGGTAACGGTTATTGTGATCTGTTGCCCCCATGCATTGGGGTTAGCTGTACCGCTGGTGGTTGCCAAATCAACAGCCTTATCTGCAAAACATGGACTATTAATTAAAGACCGTACCGCATTTGAGAATGCAAGGAAGATTACGACCATTGTATTTGACAAAACCGGCACCCTTACAGTAGGAAGGTTTGAGATATCGAAAGTCGTTGCGCTGAATAAGGACATTAAAGAAAACGAGCTCATTCGCCTGGCGGCAGCCTTAGAACAGAATTCGGAGCATCCAATTGCGACAGGTATCCTGCAGAAGGCAAAAGACTTAAAACTCACTGTTCCATCGGCAGAGAACTTTAAGGCGATTACCGGGCAGGGAGTTGAAGCCTCAGCAGAGGGTAGAAAGATATTGGTAGTTAGCCCAGGTTATCTGAAAGAAAATAAGCTAGCCCTACCGGATGGCTTTACTACCAACGATTTAGAAACGGTAGTATTCGTATTAATAGATAAAGAGCTGGCAGGATACATCGCACTTTCCGACCAGATACGTCCCGAATCGGCAGAAGCGATTAAGACCTTAAGGGAAGAAAACATCAAATCTGTTTTGCTTACGGGCGATAACAATAAAGTAGCGGCAAGTGTAAGCAAGACATTAGGTATGGATAGTTTTATTGCCGAAGTTTTGCCACATCAAAAACTGGAAAAAATTAAAGAATTTCAAAGCAAAGGCGGGTTTGTTGCCATGACCGGCGACGGCGTGAACGATGCCCCTGCACTCGCCCAGGCTAACGTTGGGATTGCTGTTGGCTCGGGCAGCGATATAGCAGCCGCAACCGCCGGGATAGTTTTGGTGAACAGTAACCCGAAGGACATTGTAAGTTTAATATTATTTGGCAAGGCAACTTACCGCAAAATGATTCAAAACCTGGCCTGGGCTACGGGTTATAATGTTGTGGCGCTGCCATTGGCAGCAGGGGTATTGTATAATCAGGGGGTGCTGTTAAGCCCCGCAGTTGGTGCCGTGCTGATGACGGTGAGTACAGTGGTTGTAGCTATTAATGCAAGTATGTTGAAGGTGGAAGAATGATGGTTTACTTGATGGCGTTATTGTGTAAGGGTTTATAGCAATTTACGACGAAAATAGGGCCATAACGGGTGCCATAATACCCCAGACAGATTTGAAATTAAATACTTATCTTCGATTAGTGAAACGTACCGCGCTCATATTTCTAACGGCCATATATCTCTTATCCTGTGTGGGAGTTGGGGTGAACCGTTTTTATTGCTGTGGCAAGCTGGCCTCTGTTACTCTGGCTTATGTAATGCCAGATAACACGGATAATATCAATAAAAAACCATCTGCTGTAAATGATAGCTGCTGCCGGCACGAGAAACTAAGTTTTAAGGTAAAAGATAACCATATCAATGTTGCTTCTTTTGCTTTTACGCAGTTATTCCCCGCCGTACTTCCGGCGTCCAGTAATTGGGTTGTGGTTGGTATTGAAAATATAGAAAATACGCATACCCTTTGTCGGTCCAATGCTCCTCCCGATAACCCGGGCATTCCTATTTATATCAGTAACTGCACTTACCGGATCTGATCCGCGATTTCTTAGGGCCGCTTATTTCCGCAGGCTATAATAACACTATAATTCACCACTTTCTTATTGTTCACATGTGGGCTTTCCCCATGTTATTTATTCGTTTTTAAATTTAAACTGATGAAAAAAATAATGCTGATGGCAGTTGCCATCCTGTTAGCCGCTACAAGCGTTTTTGCCGCGCATTTACCAATCGCGTTAGCAGACACCACCAAAACGAAAAATGTTAAACCGGTAAAGGCAGTGTACACCTGTACCATGCACCCTGAAGTAACCAGTAATAAACCCGGGAAATGCCCGAAGTGCGGTATGACGCTTGTTAAAAAGACTGATGCCAAAAAGAAACCGGCAGGAAAATAAAGCTATAATTCATTTCGGGCCCGCTTAAAGCGTGGCCGAATAAAACCTTTAAGATGATTAATCAACTTATTTCCCTGTCGCTAAAAAACAGGTATATCGTATTGCTGATCGCAACGATTCTTTTTGCCTGGGGCGCCTATTCGGTTAAGCAAAACTCCATTGATGCCATTCCCGACTTGTCGGAGAACCAGGTGATCGTTTTCACCGAATGGCAGGGCCGAAGCCCCCAGATAATGGAGGACCAGGTTACCTACCCGTTGGTGAGCAACCTGCAGGGTATCCCAAAAGTAAAGGCAATCCGGGCCACATCAATGTTCGGGATGAGCTTTGTTTATATCGTATTTGACGATAAGGCTGATGTTTACTGGGCGCGAAGCCGTGTATTGGAAAGGCTGAACTACGCACAGCGTTTACTACCCGAAGGCATTACCCCAACATTAGGGCCTGACGGCACCGGCGTAGGGCATATTTTATGGTATACGCTGGACGCCAAAGGGCTTGACCTGGGCGAACAACGAGCTTTACAGGACTGGTACGTAAAATTAGGTTTGCAAACAGTACCTGGGGTTAGCGAAGTAGCTTCGTTCGGCGGGTTTGAAAAACAGTATCAGATCAGTATCGACCCGCATAAACTCAACTATTATAACATACCCTTATCGCAGGTGCTTAAGGCTGTAAAAAGCAATAATAACGATGTTGGGGGCCGTAAATTTGAAATGAACGGTACCGGTTACATTGTCCGGGGCCTGGGTTACATCAAAAATTTGCAGGACGTTGAGCATATTCCTGTCGGGGTTATTAATACCGTTCCGGTAACGATAAAAGACATTGCAACCGTTCAAATGGGAGGCGACTTGCGCCTGGGCATATTCGACCAGAATGGCGAAGGGGAAGCCGTTGGCGGCATCGTTGTGATGCGCTACGGAGAAAATGCTGACAGGGTGATCCATGCGGTAAAAGATAAGATGGCCGATATTGAGAAAGGTTTCCCGCCCGGAGTTAAATTCAAAATAGCATACAACCGGAGCGAACTGATAGAAAATGCCATTGGTTCGGTTAAGCATACCCTTATAGAGGAGATGATTACCGTTTCAATTATTGTTATCCTGTTTTTGTTCAGTTTGCGAAGCGCATTAAGTATTATCATACAAATACCCATCACTATAGCTGCCAGCTTCATCTTACTCAATGCCTTTGGTATCAGCTCCAACATCATGTCATTAACCGGTATCGCCCTGGCCATCGGCGTTATTGTGGATAACGGCATCGTAATGGTCGAAAACTCACATCGCAACCTGGCTATTGCACAAAAAGAAGAAAAATCATGACCACAGCAGAAAGAATAAAAATTATAGAAGCGTCTTGCAAGCAGGTAGGGCGCGGCGTGTTTTTCTCAACACTTATTATTGTTGCGTCATTCCTGCCCGTATTTTTACTGGAAGGCCAGGAAGGTAAATTGTTTGGCCCGTTAGCATGGACAAAATCTTTTATCCTCGCTATTGACGCTATCCTTGCGGTAACGCTTGCGCCGGTGCTGATTTCCTTTTTTCTGAAAGGTAAACTGCGAACAGACGACCATAACCCACTGAACCAGGTACTGCAAAAGGTATATCACCCCGTACTTAACTGGTGCATGACCTGGAGGAAAACCACTATTGGTATTAACATCATTGCTTTAGTAATCAGTGTGCCGCTATTGCTCAGCCTGGGTACGGAGTTTATGCCCCCTTTGGATGAAGGAACAATCTTGTTTATGCCGGTTACCCTGCCCGATGTTTCCAATGCGGAAGCTAAACAGGTGTTACAGGTACAAGACAAGATAATTAAAAGCCTGCCCGAAGTAAAAAATGTGCTGGGTAAGGCAGGAAGGGCAAACACCGCTACCGATAATTCGCCTATAAACATGGTGGAAACAATTATTCTGTTAAAGCCCAAAGACGAATGGCGAAAAGGCATCAAAAAGGAAGATATTATTAATGAGTTGAACGCCAAATTACAAATACCTGGCGTTGTTAACGGCTGGACACAGCCTATCATCAATCGTATCAATATGCTTTCGACCGGTATCCGTACCGATGTAGGGTTAAAGGTTTACGGGCAAAACCTGGACACCATTGCTGCTTTATCCACCCAAATGAAAAAAGCGCTGCAGGGAATTGCGGGTGTAAAAGACATTTACGTTGACCCGATCACCGGGGGCAAGTATCTGGATATTAAAGTAAACAAGGATGCCATTGGCCGTTATGGACTGAGTGTGGACGATGTAAACGAGGTTGTTGAAAGCGCACTGGGCGGGATGAACCTCACCCCAACCATTGAAGGGCGCAGGAGATTTAGCGTGAACCTGCGGCTCGCACAGGATTATCGCAACAACCTGGATGCTATTAAACGCACACTGGTACAAACAAGTAGTAACGGGCCAATTCCATTATCATCGGTTGCGGATATCCAGATAAGTGATGGCCCGGCGATGATACAGTCGGAAAATGCCTTACTACGTGGCACGGTGCTGTTCAATGTACGCGACCGGGATTTAGGGAGCACTGTTGACGAAGCGCAGCAACGGCTAAACAGCATGGTCAAAACTTTGCCCAAAGGCTACTTTATTGAATGGAGCGGCCAATATGAGAACCTGATCCGCGCCGAGCATACCTTGAAACTGGTTTTGCCAATTGTATTGATCATTATTTTCACCTGCTTGTATTTCGCCTTCCGGTCTGTCCGCGAAGCATTTTTCAGCCTCATCAGTATTCCATTTGCATTGATAGGCGGCGCCTACATGGTGTATTTTTTTGGCGTGCATTTATCTGTAGCAGTTGCGGTTGGGTTTATAGCCCTGTTTGGCATTGCTGTAGAAACCGGAATAGTAATGGTGATATACCTGAACGATGCGATGCAGCAATTAGTAGCCCTTAAAGGCAACTCCAAAGAGAACATTACCCGAGCCGACCTGCACGAATATGTAATGAACGGTGCGGTAAAAAGACTAAGGCCAAAACTAATGACGGTTTGCGTAGCCTTATTCGGGCTGGTGCCTATCCTATGGTCCACCGGTACGGGCAGCGACGTGATGCTGCCTATTGTATTGCCGATGATTGGCGGGGTATTAACATCTTCCACTCATATTTTACTGGTTACTCCACTGATTTTTTTAATGGTAAAGGAATATGAACTAAAGAAGTATGGCAAGCTTGAAGTACTGGATGTAAAGGAGCAATAATCATGAAAACGAAATATCAAATTATAGTAATAATGCTTACCTGTTTTGCCAGCCTGCCGGTAAAAGCACAGCATTTGTCGTTAGACAGTGTTTTACGCCGTGTTGCGACTAACCCGGCCCTGCAGGCTTACGATGCGAAGATCAGTGCGCAGGATGCTTATTCAGCCGGGGCAAAAAGCCTGGACGCGCCAAAGATCAGCGCGGGACAGTACCAAACCCCTTACCGGGTTAATCCGAATGGTGGGTCGTTTATGATACAGGCGGAACAAATGTTCATCAATCCGGCAAAACTCCGGGCAAAGGAAGATTATATGAAAGGGATGTCGAAAGTGACGGCAGCAGATAAAGGGTATCTGAAAAACCAGCTCATCGCCCAGGCTAAACAATACTATTATGAACGGGTGATACTGGAAAAGAAGCTGGCCCTGCTTGGAAATACACGGGGTTTACTTGAATACATGCTTAAAGATGCTAATATCCGCCTAACGTATGGCAAAGAAAAATTGAGCAACATCTATAAAGCCAAAGCCGAACTATTTGAACTGGATAACGTAAGTGAACAATTACAAAACGAGGTCGGTCAAAATAACATTATGCTGAATACCTTGATGAACCGGGATAAGCAAACAGCTTTTACTGTAGATACCATTATTGATGTAAAAAATTACGAAAATGGCATCACTGATACTGTGACACTTATAGCCGTCCGAAGCGATATTAAAGGTGTGGACCGAAGTATAGAACTACAGCAATTAAATACCCAAATAGAATACAGCAAGCGAAAACCGGATTTCGGTATTCAGGCAGCGCATATGTTTAGTTACGGCGGAATGGCCAATCAATATATTCTTATGGCCTCAGTTACGATACCAATTGTGCCCTGGGCCTCGAAGGAATATAAAGCCAATATTAAAGGTATCCAATACGAGGTGCAGGAGTTACAGCAAAAAAGGATAGACATACTGAACCAGGCGGCAGGCCAGTTAACCGGCCTGAGAACAGGTATGAGCAGCAAAAGCAGGCAGATCAGCAATTATCGGCAAAACATTATTCCTGCTTTACAAAACAGTTATAAAACTTCGCTGCAGGCTTATGATCAGAATACAGGTGATCTTCCGTCCGTATTGAATGCCATCAAGGATCTGCAAATGGCAAGGATGGCGGCCTTTGACCGTTTACAGGAGCTTTTATTATTACAGGTAGCTTATGAAAAAGAAAATGAACAATACTAAAATAATACTAGTCGCCTTTTGGTTAAGCGGAATGCTGTTCACTGCTTGTTCCGACCATACAAAGGAAGCGGGCGTTACAAAACCAGGCAAACCAGCGGATGCAGCTATTGGTATGAACACTGTTTTACAGCCAGTCAATTCCACGGTTATATCAACAGTAAACGCTATTGTGCCGAAACAAAAAGCCGTGCAGACAACCATTCCTGCGGAGGGATACCTTGATTTTGATACGCGTACTTTTAATAATATTGCGGCCCGCTTTTCGGGGCGAATTGAAAAATTGTACATCAAATATGCATTCCAGGAGATACACAAGGGGCAGCGTATTTTTGATATTTATAGCCCTGACATGGTTACCGCGCAGCAGGACCTCGTTTATCTCAACAGAAACTCAGCCCGGGAAACAAGCCTTGTTAATGCAGCAAGGCAAAAATTGTTGCTACTGGGCATGTCGGCCGAGCAGATAGATCAGGTTGTAAAAACCGGCAAGCCATTCAATAGTTTACCGGTTTACAGCCCCTATGATGGCCATGTTCATGATGTGGCGCACAGCCAGATGCCCGGCAATATAGCTGTCAGGCCTGAACAAAACTTCACCGGTAATCTTCCTTTATTAATTAAAGAGGGAATGTATATAGAAAAAGGACAATCCGTTTTTAACGTAGTTGATCCCCATCATTTGTGGGCAATCCTCAAAATTGGCCGTTCAGCAGTTGCCGGTTTAAAGCCAAACCAGCCGGTAAAAATAAGCTCACCAGATATGCCGGGTAAAACAATCGACGGCAAAGTCGATTTTATTGAACCGTTTTTGCAGAGTGGCGATAAAAGCACCAGCATCCGGGTGTATATCGACAATATGGACCATACCTTAAAAGTAAATAGCCTGGTTAAGGCGACTATAAAAACAGGAGAAATAAACGCCTTATGGATACCACGGGAGGCATTATTGGATTTAGGGGAAACAAAAATAGTGTGGGTTAAAAGTGGCCGGTTGTTTAAAGTCAGGCAGGTGACTACGGGAATGATAAACGGAAATGAGATACAAATTACCAAAGGGTTAGCGAGTACCGATAGCCTGGCAGAAAATGCCCAATATTTAACAGATAGCGAAAGTTTTATAAAAACCCAGGAAAATGAAAAATAAGCACACAAGGATTTCGAAGTTTATGATAACAGGGAAATGTATACTGTTTGTTTTAGCATTAGCGGCTTTGTTTGCGGCGTGCAAACAAAAGCCCCAACAGGTAGCGAAGGCGCAAAGCAAAGCCTATTACACCTGTTCAATGCATCCACAGATACACGCAGACCATGACGGTAATTGCCCGATTTGCGGCATGAAATTGATCAAGGTAGAAATAAGCGGCACTGAGCACGGTGCAGCTGGCGACAAAATCATGCTGACAGCATCGCAAATCCGGCTGGCCGGTATTCAAACGGATACCGTTCGGGAAGAAAATATTGGAAATGAAAAAACATTGACGGGAACGGTTACCACAAATGAAAACCTGGCTGAACAGTTAAGCGCAAGAATTTCAGGCCGGATACAACAGCTTTTTGTTAGGTCCGTGGGTGAAAAAATAACCATCGGCCAACCTGTTTATTCCATTTACAGCGAAGATTTGCAGGAGGCAGAGAAAGAATACCTGCTGGCGGTACAGCAACAGAAAGTATTGAATAATCCGGATGTTGATTACAAGCAATTGATAGGTGCAGCAGAAAATAAGCTGAAACTGTGGGGAGTTACCAAGTCGCAAATCAGGAGCCTGGGTGCTACCGGAAAAATTTCTGCAACCATAAATATCCAAAGCCAGGTAAACGGGACAGTGAGTGAAATAGCTGTTCATGAGGGGGACTATATCACAGAGGGCATGGCTATCCTGAAAACCCAGGCATTAACCAGTTTATGGGTGCAGGCGCAGCTTTATGCCAGTGAAGCCCGAACGTATAAAGAAAACGACCAGGTAAGTGTCTCGTTCCCCGACCTGGGCGGCCAGGTAATAAAAGGGAAAGTTGAATTTATCAACCCTGAATTGTCAGACGCCTCAAAAGTTGATTTGATCCGTATTAGCATACCAAACACGGAGGGGCTGATCAAACCCGGAATGCTTGCTTATATTTCATTAGCCTCCGGCACCCGGCGATCTTTGGCTATTCCTGTCACATCCGTGCTATCAGATGGAACCGGCGATAAGGTATGGGTTAAAAACACGGATGGAAGCTACTCGCCAAAGATGATCAAATCAGGCAAGGGAAACCAAACTTATATCGCCGTTATTTCAGGCTTAAATGCAGGCGATATTGTGGTAATAAACGGGGCTTATCTTTTAAATAGCGAAGCTATCTTTAAAAACGGTAACGATCAGATGGGGGGCATGAAGATGTAAGTTACGAAACTAAAAATATCATCTGTCATTCCCGGACATTCAACAAAAAACCAAAACGTAAAGGTTGACACGTTTGGCGGGCAGCCGGGGCGCATGAATTTCAATTCAAAACCGAACAGCCCGATGTTCAGTATCGTTACAGCAAAACATCTAAACAGAATTACAATTTACTTCATATCAGCACGTTAGCAATTTGGAACAAGGATTGAGCAACAAAACTACTTGGCTGCATATACTTTCCATATCGCCCCGTATGACCTGGTTTTCCTGGGAACGCAGTTATTGGCGTTTATTTCGGTCGCCGCATATTTATACCGGTCTCATTGGCTGATACAAAGCTTTCCCCGGCGGCAGCAAGCGGACGAGAACATCCGGTATTGGAATCAACTGCGCTTACTGCAGTGCTTACTGGCTGGTTTTGGAGTATTATGGCTATTGTGGATACCTTATACCACTATAGATTATTTTTATTACCATCACCAGACAGCCTTATATGCGTATTATCCGTTTTATCTCACTTTAGCAATAACGATCATTTGTGTTGCGACCATAGTCTTTTTAAGGCGGGAAGTTAAAGTGCCTGTTACGTTGCTCCCAGCTTCAAAACCCGTGCCCCCGGCAGAACTGTTGCAAAAGAGCATTTGGCTGCAAAAAACTGTAGATGTCCGATTGTTATACCAGGATGCGGAGCTAAGCCTTGGTTCGCTGGCTGAAGCGCTGGAGATGTCTTCACATGAGCTGTCGCGGGTTATTAACGTGGGGCTCGGGAAGAATTTCAACGATTTCATCAATGAGTATCGCATCCGCGAGGTGACCCAAAAAATGCAGGACCCGGCTTATGACCGAATGACCTTGTTGGGCATTGCACTTGACTCCGGGTTCAATTCCAAAACCACCTTTAACCGGGCTTTCAGGCAATTGACCGGCAAAAGCCCGGCGGAGTATAAGGCCGGTCTGAAAAAAGAGCGACCGATTTATAACTTGGAACCTGCTTACCATCCCGTAGCGATAATTTCGTGTAACCTGGCCACTCCAATGTGGTCTCATCAGAAATTAAATCGCAACGTTATGTTCAGAAATTATTTAAAAATCGCAATAAGGCAATTCCGCAATCAAAAAATGTATGCGGCCATCAAAATCGGGGGCTTTGCTTTCAGCATAGCGGCCTGCTTGTTAATTGCTTTATATATCCGCAATGAGCTTAGCTACGACAGGTCGTACCCAGATGCAAACCGCATCTTCCGGGTGGTAATGGTGTATACGGATAATGGCACGGTTGGAAAAGGCCCCGATTGGCCTGCCCCGCTGGCCCAAACACTGAAAAAAGATTTCCCGCAGGTTGAAGCTGCCGGCCGACTGATGTACAGCGCCGTGCTGGGTGCAGGAGCCGCCGAATTGCGCCGCACCGACCAGGTGCAAAACACCTATGAGGAAGGCATGACCTTTGCCGACCAAAGTACCTTGGATATATTAAAGTTACCGATGGTTTATGGCGATCGCGCCCATGCACTGGCCATGCCGCATACGATGGTAATTTCGAAAAGAAAAGCCGACAAATACTTCCCGGGGAAAAACCCGGTGGGTAAAACGATGTATTTTAATAATGATAATACCCAACCCTATACTGTTGGCGGGGTCATAGAAAACTTCCCGGCCACCTCGCACCTGCAATACGACTTTATGGTTACCCTAACCGGGAAGGAGTTTTGGCAGGGCGAGCAAAATGCCTGGGGGAATATGAACTATACAACATACGTGAAGCTTAAACCTGGCACCGAGGCAAAGGTTTTTGAAAAGAAAATGTCGGCTGATATGGTTAAAAACTATTTCCTGCCGAGTATAATAAAATTCGGAGTAAAAAACCCCGCACAGGAAGCCGCCAAGATTCATTTAACGCTGCAGCCGGTAACCGATATTAACCTGCACTCGTACGATATAAGGGACGGCCTTTCGCACGGCGACATCCGCTTTATTTGGCTGTTTGGCGGTGTTGCGGGGTTTATCCTTATAATAGCCTGCATCAATTTTGTTAACCTGGCCACTGCAAAATCGGCCAACCGGGCCAAAGAGGTTGGTTTGCGCAAAGTTGTCGGCTCCAGCCGCAGCGGGCTGATTAAGCAATTTTTGATTGAGTCGCTGCTGTACAGCTGCCTGTCGTTTGTAATCGGCTTGTTGCTGGCCTGGCTGCTGCTGCCCTACTTTAACACACTGGCCTCCAAATCGCTAACCATGCCATGGGGCGAGTGGTGGTTGCTGCCGGTTGTTCTTGTCTCGGCTATTGTTGTTGGTGTTGTCGCTGGTTTATATCCTGCCTTTTACCTGTCCGGATTTAAACCCGTGCAGGTTTTAAAGGGTGCGCTCAGCGTGGGCAGTAAAAGTTCGGCGTTGCGCAATAGTTTGGTAGTGTTCCAGTTTACCGCGTCGATAATGCTTATCATCGGCACCATGGTTATTTATAACCAGATGCATTACATACTTAACCAAAAAATTGGCTTTGATAAGGATCAGGTTGTAATAATCCAGGGCACCAATTCGCTGGGCGATAAAAATGTAAAAAGCTTTAAAAACGAGTTGCAAAAACTGGCTTCGGTAAAAAGCGCCTCCATCAGCGACTATCTGCCAATTAAAGCCGGCAGCAAACGCAACGGCGATGGTTTTACAATAGCCGGCAGGGAAAAGCTCGACACGCACGTGCAGGGACAGTTGTGGCAGATAGACGATACTTACCTTAAAACATTGGGTATCAAATTGGTGGAGGGCCGCAACTTCTCGTACGATATGAGCGACGATACGGCGGGTAAAACTATCATCATCAATCAAATGATGGCAAAAAAACTTAACCTCAAACATCCCATTGGCGCGCGCATTTCCAACGGCTACCCATGTACAGTGATAGGCGTGGTGGCAGATTTTAATTACGAATCAATGCACCAGGGAATTGACCCTTTGGTACTGCATTTTGGACTGAGCCCTTCATTGGTCAACATAAAAGTTAAAGGCGGGGACATGAAAAACACCATCCAAGCCATTACCGCCACCTGGAAAACATTCGCCCCAAATCAGCCCATACGCTACACTTTTTTGGATGAAAGCTTCGCCAGCATGTATGCCGATGTGCAGCGCATGGGCCATATTTTTACCACGTTTGCCGTATTAGCCATTATCATAGCCTGCCTGGGCCTGTTCGCTTTATCAGCCTTTATGGCCGAGCAGCGCAGTAAAGAGATCGGTATCCGGAAGGTGCTGGGTGCCAGCGTAAGCGGCATTACTACGCTGTTATCGATCGATTTTGTAAAATTGGTAGCCCTGGCTATCCTCATTGCTTCGCCTATCGCGTGGTGGGGCATGAACAAATGGCTGCAGGGTTTTGCCTACCACGAGCCCGTGCAATGGTGGATCTTTGTTTTGGCGGGCTTTGCTGCAGTATTGATTGCGCTGGTTACGGTTAGTTTTCAATCTATAAAAGCTGCGATTGCTAACCCGGTGAGGAGCCTTCGCTCAGAATGAGGTTGCCGCTCCCAAAGGGCGCTTTACTACTTGATATTGAGGTAATTATTTGATGCGTTCCGGGGTTAGATACGGGACGCATTTTTGTATCCGGGTTAATTCCGTTAACAAAGATATACCCCCCGCGCTCCGCAACCGCACACTCCGTCGTCCGCTTTTGTTACAATAAACATTTCAGTCATGCCATAATATATTATCTATCAACCAGTTGCCAATTTGGAACATCAATTGAGGCACATATCTTACTTGAATGCATACACTTTCCATATCACCCTCTATGACCTGGCGTTCCTGGGAACGATATTTACCGGGCTGATTTTCTCCCTGCAGTTATGGTTCACTAAGAGAATCAATCTTACCGCAAACCGGCTAATGGCCCTGGCCCTGGCAATAGTTGTTTTGCAAATAGCCTGGGTATTGAGCGTCGACATTCGCCTGGGTAGCTACTTTCCACAATGGAGTTGGCTGCCACTGCGATTTTCGCTGGCGCTTGGGCCCCTGTTTTATTTTTATGTGCTTAAACTTACCCGGCCGCAATATAACTTCAGGCTGAAGGACCTGCTACATTTTAGTTCCCTGCTGCTGGAACTGGGCGCCCATGGGCTGGAGATTAAGGAAAGCATAAAGACGGGCGCTGCCACTTACGATACGCTGACCTTTTATTATGTGAACCCAGTGTTGCAGGTACTGGTGTTTTTTTCGGTCATCATCTACCTTTATTATTCTTTTAAGCTGATAGAACGCTTTTACCGGCGGTTGAAATTTAATGATGTGAGTGACCGGTACCGCTACGAATTGCGTTGGCTGCATCGCTCGCTAACAGGTTTTAGTCTTTTATGGTTATTGTGGATACCTTTTACTGCCGTGAATTATTTTTATTATCATGAGTCGGGCATGCATTCTTATTATGCTTTGTACCTGCTTCTAGCTATAATGATGATACGGATAGCGGCCGCAGCATTTTTGAAGCCGGATGTCGGCATGCCGGCCCCAGCGCCCCCGGTGTCAAAGTTATCGGCCCCGGCTGAATTGAAGCAAAAAGGCATTTGGTTGAAGAAAACTATGGAAGTGAACCTATTTTACCAGGATGCGGAATTAAGCTTACGTTCCCTGGCGGAAGCGCTGAACCTAACCCCAAATGAATTGTCCCGGATTATTAATACTGCCCTTGGAAAAAACTTTAATGATTTTATAAATGAATACCGTATTAGGGAGGTGACCCGGAAAATGCAGGACCCTGCTTATGACCGGATCACGCTGATAGGGATCGCCATGGATGCCGGTTTCAATTCCAAATCTACCTTTAACCGCACTTTCCGGCAGATGACCGGGAAAAGCCCGGCGGAATATAAAAGCAGGCTGGAAAAAGAGCGCCCAACTTACACTTTGAGACCTTATTACCGTTCTGCCGCGATAATTTCGTACAACGAAGCCGCCCCCCGGTGGTCTTCTGAGAAATTAAATCGCAATTTTATGTTTAGAAATTATTTAAAGATCGCGTGGCGTAGTTTGCTAATGAACAAGGTGCATACCTTTATCAATGTCGCCGGTCTTTCCGTGGGGATGGCGGTGGCCTTATTAATTGGCCTTTGGACCTATGATGAACTCTCGTTCGATCATTATCATCGGCATTATGATCGCATCGGGCAGATTATGACAACGCAGACCTCCGGCGCGCAAACGGTGACCTTTGGCGCTACAGTTGTTCCTTTGGCAGTTGAACTGCGAAACAGATACGCTGATAACTTTACGGCAGTAGTTTTAACCGCTAACGGGAAACACATACTGGCTGCCGGCGAAACAAAATTGGCGCAGGAAGGGATTTTTGCCGAACCGGGCCTGCCGGCCCTTCTGTCATTAAAAATGCTTAAAGGCAGCTACTCCGGTTTTTCCGATCCCAGCGCAATGTTTCTTTCGGCATCAACGGCCAAAGCTTTATTTGGCCAGGCTGATCCGATTAATAAGATCGTCCGTATCGATAACTATAAGGACCTGAAAGTAGCCGGCATTTACCAGGACCTTCCGGCCAATAGCACCTACAATACAGCCCGTTACCTACTGCCCTGGCGCAGCCCGTTTAACGCCTGGTACATGCACCAGCCCAAATGGGATAACCACGGCGTGCAGTTACTGGTGCAGCTTAAACAGGACTTTGAATTTGACCGGGTTTCGGCGCAAATCAAAAATATCACCACGCCTTACAACAAAAACCTTAATGAAACCATACAACTTTTTCCGATGGCCAAATGGCATTTATACAGCCAGTTTGAAAACGGTAAATCCGTTGGCGGGCGCATTCAATTGGTGCGATTGTTTAGCATCATCGGCCTGTTTGTATTGTTGCTGGCCTGTATCAATTTTATGAATTTAAGTACGGCACAAAGCGAGAAAAAAGCAAAGCAGGTCGGTATCCGAAAAGCCATTGGATCGCTTCGCAGTCAACTCGTGGCGCAATTTCTTAGCGAATCTATCGTGATGGTATGCCTGGCTTTCGTATTGGCCCTGGCTATCCTTTGGGTTTGTCTTCCTTACTTTAATCTTCTCGCCGGCAAACAGGTGGTCCTTCCCTGGGGCAATCCATTATTCTGGTTATTGATCATCTGTTTTATTTTAATAACCGGGTTGCTTGCCGGTAGCTACCCGGCCTTTTATTTATCCGGTTTCCATCCGATAAAAGTTTTGAAGGGAACCTTCAAAGCCGGGCGTTTTGTCGCCATCCCCCGAAAAATACTGGTAGTTGCTCAATTTACTGTGTCTATTGTGCTGATCATCGGGACGATAGTAGTTTTCAGGCAGATACAGTTTGCCATGAACCGCTCTGCCGGTTACATCCGCAACGGGCTTATCACCATTGAAATGAATACGCCACAAATCTACGGGCACTATGAAGCCATGAGAAACGACCTGATTGCGACCCGGGGCGCGCTGGACATGGCAGAATCAAGCAATGCAACAACTGAACTTGGAATAACCAATACCGGATTTAACTGGGATGGAAAACCGCCAGGTTTTGACCCGACATTTGGGAATGTGTTCGTCTCGCCTGATTTTGGTAAAACGATTGGCTGGCAGATCATCGAAGGCCGCGATTTTTCACGGGATAATCCATCGGATACAGGTGCGTTCATCCTGAATGAATCTGCGTTAAAACTTACGGGCATAAAAAGGCCCATCGGGAAAACCATGTTTTGGTTTGGTAAGTACCATGTGATTACAGGGATAGTGAAAGACCTCGTGATGGAATCGCCCTACATGCCAATTAAAGCAACTGTTTTTCAAATGAAGCCCGACTGGGTAAACCGGATCACGGTTCGCCTTAATAACAACATAGCCATCCCGGAAGCTATCCGGAAAATTGAACCCGTATTTAAAAGATTTAACCCCGGCAGTCCCTTCGAATTTAAATTCAATGATGATGAATATGCCAAAAAGTTCTCTGATGAGCAGCGCGCAGGCCGTTTAGCGATGATTTTTGCAGTATTAGCTATCATGATCTCCTGTCTCGGCATGTTCGGTATGGCTTCGTTTACTGCAGAGCGGCGGGTTAAAGAGATTGGTGTGCGAAAGGTTTTGGGCGCCAGCGTATTTACCCTTTGGCGGTTATTGTCGGCAGAATCTGTGGGGCTTGTGCTGATTTCCTTACTAATAGCTGTTCCTGCCGGGTGGTTTTTTATGCACAGCTGGCTTCAAAACTATCCGTATCGTACCCCCATTGCATGGTGGATATTTGGCTTAACAGGCCTCGCTGCCATACTGATTACCCTGGCAACAGTAAGTTATCAAAGTATTAAAGCGGCATTGACAAATCCTGTAAAAAGCCTTCGGTCGGAGTGATTGGAGATTAGAGACCAGAGGTTAGTTAAACTAATACCTAATCAACTAGGATAAAGCGTTCCGGGGTGAGATACGGAACGCATTTTTGTTTTTGCAATTGCTGGGGCTTGAACCTGCAGGTTGAGGCTTTTATTCCCGCCGCAACATTTATTCAATTTACACGTCATATCAAAAACCCGAATTAAATATTAATTTGAAACAACGATTGAACTAATTTACCGGCTTGGATTCATACACACTCCATATCACCCTATATGACCTGTTTTTCTTCGGAATGATATTCATCGGGCTGAACTTTGTCCTGTTGCTGGCATTTGTTAAAAGCACTAACCGGGGTGCAAACCGGTTTCTTGCGCTGGCACTGCTGACCATGATTGCATGGATGATAAGGATATTGGCCATTGATATTCGGCTTGGCACCTACCTGCCCACGCAATTTTTACTGGCAACAGGTCCATTGATGTATTTTTATGTGCTGAAACTAACAAGGCCGGCATATCAATTAAGGTGGAAGGACCTCTTACATTTTGGCCCATTGGTACTAGAACGGGTTGCTACATTTGCTACGCCGGTATTTCAGCAGTTTAACCTGGTACTACAGGTATTGATATTTATTTCAATCATAACCTACCTGTACTGGTCCCATCAGCTCATTCAAAATTTTTACAGGCGATTGCAACCCGTGCTGATGGACCGGTCCATTCTCGAGTTCCGGTGGTTGCGCCGCTTACTTGGGGCCACAGCTTTGTTATGGATATTTTGGATAGTTTATGTTACCGTAGATTATTTTGGCTATCGCGGCCAATTAGGCATACACGGGTATTATCCCTTTTATATCTTTTTCGCTGTTATCGTTATCTGGACCGCGATGGCTGCTTTCCTTAGGCCGCAAGCCGCAACATTGGCACACCCCGCTTCCGTTCTAAAACCGTCGTTACCGGCTGAATTAAGGGAGAAAGGCGCATGGCTCAAAAAGCAAATGGACGCTAACAAGTATTACCGGGACGCTGAATTGAGCCTGAGCTCGCTGGCCGGACAACTTAGCGTAAATCCACACGAATTATCCCGCATCATTAATATAGCGCTAAAGAAAAACTACAATGATTTTATCAATGAATACCGTGTGCGGGACGTAGCCGTTAAAATGCAGGACCCGGCTTACAACCGGATAACCCTGTTGGGCATGGCGTTCGATGCCGGGTTTAACTCTAAAGCCACTTTCATCCGGGCTTTCAAACAGTTGACCGGGAAAAACCCGGCAGAATATAAGCGGGAACTCGAAAAAGAGGTTTCAACTTATCATTTGCAACCTCATTCCCGCCTAAACGCGATAATTTCGAGTGATGAAACCACGTCAAAGTGGTCTTCTGAGAAATTAAATCGCAATTTTATGTTTAGAAATTATTTAAAGATCGCGTGGCGCAATACGCTGCACAACAAAGTTTACAGCATGCTGAACATCACCGGCCTTGCAGCCGGCATGGCGGTGGCATTGCTGATCGGTTTATGGGTAATTAACCAATATTCATATGATCGTTTTCTGCCAAACTATAAGCAGTTATACCAGGTTGAGATGAACCTGAGCTCGCAGCATAACGGCACTACTACCCAAACTTCTATTGCGTTGCCGCTTACTGATGTTTTAAAGAAAGAGATCCCCGGTATAAAGTATGTTGCCGAAGCCGATAATGTGGGCCACATGAACCATGGCCTTTTGGTTGGCGATAAAAAACTGTATTTGGGCGGCGGGGCGGCCGGACCGGATTTCTTTAAGATATTTCAATATCCGTTTGTTAAAGGAAATGCCAATTCAGCCCTCAAGGATATTTATTCGATAGTCATAACCGAATCAACCGCCAAAGCATTGTTTGGCGATGCTGACCCGATGGGGAGGAACGTACGGTTTGATAATTCGCAAAACATGACGGTAACAGGTGTTATCCGCGATATCCCTGCGAACGCTTCAATGCGATTCAATTACCTTGTGCCTTTTGCTTACACGGAAGCCACCCAGGGCTGGATCAGAGACGGGCGCACTAAGTGGACTTACAATTCGTTCTCGGCCTACGTGGCACTGGAGCCGGGCGTTACTTACGCGCAAATAGCCCCCAAGATAAGGGATATCGTGAGTAAAAGGAGCCCGGAGATGCGATCGTCAAAACCCGAGGTGTTCCTGCATGCTTTAGAGAACTGGCATTTATACAACGATTTTAAAAATGGCAAGCCTGCCGGCGGGTTTGTCGAATATGTGCGTTTGTTCAGTATTATCGGCATGCTGGTACTGGCAATAGCCTGTATCAATTTCATGAACCTTTCGACGGCGAGATCTGAGAAACGGGCAAGGGAAGTTGGTGTACGCAAAGCCATCGGCTCGGCGCGTATCGACCTGGTATACCAGTTTTTACTGGAGTCTGTCCTTATTACTTTTATCGCGTTCCTGCTGTGCCTGTTGCTGGTTCAGCTGGCTTTGCCGGAGTTCAATTCACTTACGGGTTCCGAGGTCCATATTCCTTTTGACAATCCCGGTTTCTGGGGTGTCATGATAATGTTTGTGCTTTTCACCGGCCTGGCAGCAGGGAGCAGGCCGGCGTTTTACCTGTCGTCTTTTAACCCTGTTAAGGTGTTGAAGGGGACCATACAGATGGGCCGGTGGGCATCTGTGCCGAGGAAGGTGCTGGTGGTGGCGCAGTTTACCTGCTCCATTGCTTTGATCATCAGCACGGTAATAGTATACCAGCAGATACAACATGTTAAGAACCGGCCGACAGGTTACAGCGCCGACAGGCTGGTGATGACCGACATGAACAGCGACCTTTCACAACAGTTTGAGGCGCTGAAACACGACCTGCTGTCCTCAGGGCTGGTGGAAAGCGTGGCCTCGTCAACCTCTCCGGCGACAGGGGTATACAGCCATTTTTCGCTGGATAAGTGGCCCGGCAAAAATGCGGGCGACGAAAGTGTGAACATCGGCGCGATATGGGTATCTGATGACTATTTCAAGACTTTGGGGATGACTTTTTCCGGGGGACACAATTTTACGGGTGACTGGAAGAGCGACACGCTGAATGTGATAGTGAATGAAGCAATGGTTAGGCGCATCGGCTTGAAAGACCCTGTTAATCAACTAATAACCACAAATATCAATCAAAAACCGCTAAGGATCATCGGCGTGGTAAAAGATGCGCTGATGGATTCGCCTTATAGCCCCGTGGAGCCTGCTGTTTTCGGGCATAACCCCTTTGGATTTGTGGTGACATACCGGCTGGCAAAAAACGTAAATACACATATCGCGATAGACAAGATCGGGAAGATATTTGGAAGATATAACCCCGCTTACCCCTTCCAGTACAAGTTTGTTAATGCTGAGTATGAAGGTAAGTTTAACCTTGAGGTGCTGGTGGGTAAACTGGCGGGCGTATTCGCCGGGCTGGCTATATTTATATCCTGCCTGGGCTTGTTCGGGCTGGCAGCTTACGTGGCCGAACAGCGCACCAAGGAGATCGGTATCCGCAAGGTGCTGGGCGCATCTATAGCGCAGGTTTGGCTGCTGCTCTCCCGCGATTTTATCATGTTGGTGGTTATCAGCTGCGTCATTGCCTCGCCGGTGGCGTTTTATTACCTGCACAATTGGCTCCAAAAGTACCCTTACCGCATCGGCATCGGCGCAGGGGTGTTCATTGCTTCGGGCATAGCGGCTATAATTATTACCCTCGTCACCATTAGTTTCCAGGCGATAAAAGCGGCGCTCGCAAATCCTGTCAAA
>Ga0209455_1000606_pt1 | contig 22799 bp, 23 predicted proteins | sample AraplaCol_mCL_r2_FD_184275 | JGI IMG/M metagenome (GOLD analysis project Ga0209455, IMG submission 184275) | Arabidopsis root microbial communities from North Carolina, USA - plate scrape CL_Col_mCL_r2 (SPAdes) (version 2) | ecosystem: Host-associated > Plants > Roots > Endosphere | place: USA... | reverse complement strand
CAGCTTCTTGCGCGACAGGTCACCCGTCACTCCGAAGATGATGAGGCTGCTGGGCCCCGCGATGCGATTCAGTCGGCGGTCGGAGGGCAACCGCAGCGGGTTGAACTCCGGGGTGATCTCCACCGGTGACAAGTGTCTGATCTCCTTAGTCGAGGGTCAGTTGACGGCCTCGAACAGCGAGACGACATCCGCCTCGGGGTTCGTGAGCGTCAGGGTCAGCACCGGGCGGCCGTGCTCGCCGAGGACGCTCGCGTCGCCGGCGGCCTGGGCCTGGATGAGCTGACCGAAGGTGAAGGGACGGCCGGGGATCTCGAGGTCCTCCGGTGCCGTCGCCGTGATCTGCAGGAATACGCCGACCGCCGGACCGCCCTTGTGGAACTGACCCGTGGAGTGCAGGAAGCGCGGACCCCAGCCGAAGGTGACCGGGCGGTTCGCCTTGGCCGCGAGCAGGTCGCGGATGCCGGCGAGCTGGGGGAGGGCGAGCCGGTCGACGTACGCCTGCACCGCGACGTAGCCGTCCGGGCCGAGCTGCGCGAGCAGCGCGTCCACCGCGGCGTCGAGGGTGTTCGCGTCGCCGAGGAAGGACCCGGTGGTGCGGACCTCGATGCCGCCCGCGGTGAAAGCGGGGGCCGCGGGCTCGGGGCGGTTGTCGAGCAGGGAGCGCGCGGCGGCCTTGGCGGCCTCGACGTCTGGCTGGTCGAACGGGTTGATCCCGAGCAGGCGTCCCGCGACGGCGACGGCGTACTCCCAGACCAGGAGCTGCGCGCCGAGGCTGCCGGAGACGAGGATCTCGCCCTCGTGGCGGTCGGCCGGGAACAGGTGGTGCGCCTCCGCGTTGGCGACGAGGCGGACGACCTGCAGGTCGGCGGGCTTCGACTCCAGCTCAGGAGCCAGCGTGTCGAGCACGACCGGGAGAAGCCCGGTGCCCTCCTTGCCGGTGGACTCGGCGATCAGCTGCTCGGCCCAGTCGGCGAAGCCGACGATGTGGGTGCCGTCCGCGACGATGCCGAGCTTGTCCTTGAGCGGGCTGGTGCCCGCGATCGCGGCGCCCAGCACGAGGCCCGGGTTCTGCTCGTTGTCGACGGCGAGCTCGATCTGCGTGGCATCGGCCTCGTCGAGCAGCTCGGAGATGTCGACTCCGGCGAGACCCGAGGGCACCAGACCGAACGCCGTCAGCGCCGAGTAGCGGCCGCCGACGTTCGGGTCGGCGTTGAAGACGCGGTAGCCGTCCGCACGAGCGGACTGGTCCAGCGGCGAACCGGGGTCGGTGACGACCACGATGCGCTCGCGCGGGTCGATGCCCGCGTCCGTGAACCACTTCTCGTAGACGCGCTTCTGGCTGTCGGTCTCGAGCGTGGAGCCCGACTTCGACGAGATGACCACCGCGGTGGCCTCGAGCCGGTCGCGCAGCGCGGAGAGCACCTGGCCCGGGTCGGTCGAGTCGAGGACGGTGAGCTCGGCCTCGGCGGTCCGGGTGATGACCTCCGGCGCGAGCGACGAGCCGCCCATGCCGCCGAGGACGATGTGGTTCACGCCCTTGGCGTGGAGCTCCTCGCGCAGCGCGACGATCTCGGGGACGAGCGGGCGCGAGATGGCTACCGCCTCGGTCCAGCCGAGGCGCTTGCTCGCCTCGGGCTCGGCGGCCGGCCCCCAGAGGGCCGGGTCCTGGGCGGTGATGCCGGACGCCACCTTGTCGGCGACGAGCTGCGGCACCACGGTGCGGACGGCCTCGGCCGCCGCACCGGTGACGTGGATGCGGAACGTCACTTGGCCGCTCCCTCGAGGGCGTTCTTCACGGTCTCGACGAGCTCGTCCCAGGAGACGATGAACTTCTCGACGCCCTCGCGCTCCAGGAGCTCGGTGACCTCGTCGTAGCTGATGCCCAGGTCGGCCAGCTTGTTGAGCACGTCGTTCGACTCGGCGTAGGTGCCGGTGACGGTGTCGCCGGTGATGTTGCCGTGGTCGAAGGTCGCGTCGAGGGTCTTCTCCGGCATGGTGTTGACCACGTTCGGGGCGACGAGCGCCTCGACGTACAGCGTGTCGGGCAGGCTCGGGTCCTTGACGCCGGTGGACGCCCAGAGCGGGCGCTGCTCGTTGGCGCCGGCGGCGACCAGCTGCTTGGCGCGCTCGGTGGCGAACTCCTTCTCGTAGACCTCGTAGGCGAGGCGGGCGTTGGCGATGCCGGCCTTGCTCTTGAGGCTCTCGGCCTCGTCGGTGCCGATGGCCGAGAGGCGCTTGTCCACCTCGGTGTCGACGCGCGAGACGAAGAACGAGGCGACCGAGTGGATGCCGGAGAGGTCGATGCCCGCCTCCTTGGCCTTCTCGAGGCCGGTGAGGTACGCGTTGATGACCTCGCGGTAGCGCTCGAGGCTGAAGATCAGGGTCACGTTGACGCTGATGCCCGCCGCGATGGTCTCGGTGATGGCCTCGAGGCCCTCGACCGTCGCCGGGATCTTGATCATGACGTTCTGCTTCTGGATCTTGTCCGACAGCTTCTTCGCGGCGTGGATGGTCGCCTGCGTGTCGTGGGCAAGGCCGGGCGCGACCTCGATGGACACGCGGCCGTCGACGCCGTTCGAGCGCTCGAAGACCTCGTGGAAGATGTCGCTCGCGTTGGCGACGTCGTCGGTGGTGATCTCGAAGATCGCGTCGTCGACGGAGACGCCGGCGGCGGCGAGCTGGCGGACCTGCTCGTCGTACGCCTCGCCCTTGGAGAGGGCGGCGGCGAAGATGGTCGGGTTCGTGGTGACGCCGACGACGTTCTTCTCGGCGATCAGCTTCTGCAGGCCGCCGGAGTTGATGCGCTCACGGGAGAGGTCGTCCAGCCAGATGCTGACACCCGCGGCCGACAAAGCGGCGGTGGGGGTCTGGGTGGTGGAGGTGGTGTCGGTCATTGTCTTCTTCTTCTCCTCTTGTGCCCGCGCTCAGAGCGACGCGAGCGATTCCTTGGCGGCGGACACGGCGTGCTCGGTGGTCATGCCGAACTCGCGGAACAGGGTCTTGTAGTCCGCCGAGGCGCCGAAGTGCTCGATGGAGACGCTGCGGCCGTGGTCGCCGACGATCTTGTCCCAGGCGAGCGCGAGGCCGGCCTCGATCGAGACGCGGGCCTTGATGTCGGACGGGAGCACGTGCTCGCGGTACTCGGCGGGCTGCTCGTCGAACCACTCCAGGCTCGGCGCCGAGACGACGCGGGCATTGATGCCCTCCTCGCGCAGCAGCTGGCGGGCCTCGAGCGCGATCTGCACCTCGGAGCCGGTCGCGATGAAGATCACGTCCGGCGTGCCGCCCGGCGCCTCGGCCAGGATGTACGCGCCCTTCGCGACGTTCGACGCCGACGCGAGGGTGTCGCCTTCTGCGTCGCCCTCGCCGCGCTCGAACACCGGGATGTTCTGGCGGGTCAGCGCGATGCCGGCCGGGCCCTGACGGCGCTCCAGCATGGTCTTCCAGGCCCACGCGACCTCGTTGGCGTCGCCGGGGCGGACCACCGTGAAGTTCGGGATGGCGCGCAGCGTCGAGAGCTGCTCGATCGGCTGGTGGGTCGGGCCGTCCTCGCCGAGCGCGACCGAGTCGTGCGTCCAGACGAAGATCGACGGGATGTTCATCAGCGCCGACAGACGCAGCGACGGGCGCTGGTAGTCGCTGAAGATTAGGAACGTGCCGCCGAACGGACGCGTCGGTCCGTGCAGCACGATGCCGTTGATGATCGCGGCCATGGCGTGCTCGCGGATGCCGAAGTGCAGCACGCGGCCGTAGGGGTTGCCGGTCCACTCGTGGGTCGAGCGCTCGCTCGGCACGAAGGACGGCGCGCCCTCGATGGTGGTGTTGTTCGACTCGGCGAGGTCGGCCGAGCCGCCCCACAGCTCCGGCATGGCCGGCGCGATGGCGTTCAGGACCTTGCCGCTCGCAGCACGGGTGGAGACGTCCTTGCCGGGCTCGAAGACCGGGATGACGCTCTCGAGGTCGGGCGCCTCGCCGGACAGCAGGCGGTCGAGGAGCTGCTTGCGCTCCGGGTTCGCGGCGGCCCAGGCGTCGAAGCCCTTCTGCCACTCGGCACGCTGCTCGGCGCCGCGCTCGATCGCCTTGCGGGTGTGCTCGATGACCTCGTCGGCGACCTCGAAGGTCTGCTCCGGGTCGAAGCCGAGCACCTCCTTGACGGCGCGCAGCTCGTCGGCGCCCAGGGCGGAGCCGTGGATCTTGCCGGTGTTCTGCTTCTTGGGCGACGGCCAGCCGATGATCGTCTTGAGGATGATCAGCGAGGGCTTGTCGGTGACGGCCTTCGCGTTCTCGATGGCCTGGTAGAGCTCCTCGACGTCCTCCTGGTAGACGCCGGTCTTCTTCCAGTCGACGACCTGGACGTCCCAGTGGTACGCCTCGTAGCGCTTCTGGACGTCTTCGGTGAAGGCGATGTCGGTGTCGTCCTCGATCGAGATCTGGTTGCTGTCGTAGATCGCGATCAGGTTGCCGAGCTCCTGGTGGCCGGCGAGCGACGAGGCCTCGGAGCTGACGCCCTCCTCCAGGTCGCCGTCCGACGCGATCACGTAGACGTGGTGGTCGAACGGGCTCGTGCCGGGAGCGGCGTCGGGGTCGAAGAGACCGCGCTCGAAACGCTCGGCATAAGCGAAACCGACGGCGGAGGAGATGCCCTGGCCCAGGGGGCCGGTGGTGATCTCCACGCCGTCGGTGTGTCCGTACTCGGGGTGGCCGGGGGTGAGGGAGCCCCACGTGCGCAGCGCCTTGAGGTCGTCGAGTTCGAGACCGTAGCCGCCCAGGTAGAGCTGGATGTACTGGGTCAGCGAGGAGTGTCCCGCCGAGAGGATGAAGCGGTCGCGGCCGAGCCAGTGCTGGTCGCGCGGATCGCGGCGCATCACCTTCTGGAAGAGCAGGTAGGCGGCGGGGGCGAGGCTCATGGCGGTGCCGGGATGGCCGTTGCCCACCTTCTCCACCGCGTCGGCCGCGAGAACGCGAGCCGTGTCTACCGCCTTGTTGTCAATGGGATCCCACTGCAGTGCTGCCACGTGAAAACTGACCCTTCGTAGAAATAGGTGAGGGTCGTCGTGGTACCCGCACCGGTTGAGGTAGTGCGCGCCGTGGACGTCATCGGCGCCGCGCCATGAGAGGCGTCGGCTGGCGAGCACCTCCCAGTATAGGTAACACGCATGAAACACGGGGTGTTCCCTCAGCCGGTTGTGCCAGCCACCTGTTCGGGGTACCCCCTCTACAGCGTGTCGTAGACTGATGCAGGCATCATCCGCCGAAACCCCACGAGGAGCAATGGACGTCGCTGTAGAGAGCCGTGTTGAACCGGGCCGCATCGGCGTCGCTCGCAAGGTGAAGGCGTATTTCGCGCTCACCAAGCCGCGCGTGGTGGAGCTGCTGCTGGTGACCACGGTCCCCACGATGATCCTCGCGGCGAACGGCATCCCGAACCTCTGGCTCGTGCTTGCGACGGTCGTCGGCGGGTACATGAGCGCGGGCTCGGCCGGCGCCTTCAACTGCTACATCGACCGCGACATCGACCGCGTGATGCGCCGCACGAAGAACCGCCCGCTGGTGACCGGCGAGCTGTCCGACCGCGAGGCCCTGGTCTTCGCGTGGGCGCTCGGCATCGCGTCCGTGCTGGTGCTCGGCTTCTTCACGAATTGGCTGGCCGCCGGGCTCTCGGTCGCGGCCATCCTGCTCTACGTCGTCTTCTACACGCTGATCCTGAAGCGCCGGACCCCGCAGAACATCGTGTGGGGCGGCGTCGCCGGCTGCATGCCGGTGCTGATCGGCTGGGCGGCGGTGACGGGGTCGCTCGACTGGGCGCCGTTCATCCTGTTCGGCATCATCTTCCTGTGGACGCCGCCGCACTACTGGCCGCTGTCGATGAAGTACCGCTCCGACTACCAGGAGGCGGGCGTCCCGATGCTCGCGGTGGTGCGCGGCCGCGCGGTCGTCGGCCTGCAGGTCATCCTGTACGCGTGGGCCATGGTCGCCTGCTCGCTGCTGCTCATCCCGGTGGCCAACATGGGGCTGCTGTACACCGCGGTCGCGCTGGTGGCGGGCGGCTGGTTCATCTACGAGTCGCACCGCCTCTACAACCTGGCGATCCGTCACGAGTCGGTGTCGCCGATGCGGGTCTTCCACGGCTCGATCGCCTACCTGACGCTGATCTTCCTCGCGGTCGCGATCGACCCGCTGCTGCCCTTCTGAGGATTCGTCGACATCTGGTGGCGCGCCGCCGCCTGCGCCTTTAGCATGTGCGCATGACGGCACCGCTGCTGACGACCCGCCTGCTGACGTCCCGCCTCGTGCTCGACCAGCCGACGGAGGCGGACATCCCGGACGTGCTCGACGCCTGCCAGGACGCCGAGACCCGCGCGTGGGTCCCGCTGCCGATGCCGTACACGCGCGAGAGCGCCGAGTTCTTCGTGCGGTCGTACTGCCCGCACGGACTGGCCAGCCACCGGTACACCGTGTGGGCGCTGCATCGGACCACCGGCGGCAGGATGCTCGGCGCGCTCGAGGTGCGCCGTGACGACCGCGCGGGCTCGGCCTCCCTGGGTTGCTGGTCGGGACCCTGGGCGCGCGGCCGCGGCTACATGCGGGAGGCGCTCGTCGCGGTGACGAAGCACGCGCTCGACCCGGCCGGCCTCGGCTTCGAGCAGCTCAACTGGGAGTACGTGCCGGGCAACGAGTCCAGCAGGCGCCTGGCAGAGGCGGCGGGGTTCTCGTTCGCCGCGGGGATCCGCAGCGTCGTTGAACTCCACGGCGAGCGCCGCGAGGCGCGAGTGGGGACGCTACGCCGCGACGACGTCGGCCTCTGAGTCGGACTCCAGCCCCAGCTGCGCGGCCGGCGCCTTCAGCGACAGCACCACGGCGGTCATCGCGGAGGCCAGCAGCGCGGCGAGCATCATGTGCACGCCGACGAGGATGCCCGGCAGGCCCGTGTTCGCCTGGACGAGGCCCACGACGATCTGCGCGAACTCGACCGCCAGAAGCAGCCGGGCGAAGAGGTGCACGCGGGTGGTGCGGTACCGGAACGACCCGATCACCAGCACCACCGTCAGCGCGAAGGTGACATAGGCCGGGATGGCGTGCACATGCTGCAGGATCTCGGAGTTCAGCCCGTTGCGCGGCGCGTGCGCGTCGCCCGCGTGCGGTCCGCTGCCGGTGGTGAGGATGCCGACGAGGATCGTCAGCGCGACGAAGCCGCTGGTGAGGTGCGCGACGCCCGCGAACCAGCCGGGCACGGCGCGGACGCGCGGTCCGGGCACGGTGTAGAGGCGGAAGACGAACGCGGTGCACAGGCCCACGAGCACGATCGAGACCACGAAGTGCAGGCCGACCACGTACGGGTTCAGGCCGCTGAGCACGCTGAGGCCGCCCACCACCGCCTGAGCGGGGATGCCGAGGCCGGCGATGAGGGTCAGCCAGAACAGGTCCGGGCGCTGCTTGCGCAGCCGCAGGATGGCGACGAACGCGATGATCGCCACGAGCCCGAGCAGCACGCTGAGCACCCGGTTGCCGAACTCGATGATGCCGTGCACGCCCATCTCCGGCGTGTTCACCAGCGAGTCCGCCGTGCACTTCGGCCAGGTGGGGCAGCCGAGTCCGCTGGCCGTGAGCCGCACCAGGCCTCCGGTGCCGACCAGGATCACCTGACCGACGAGGTAGATCCACGCGATCACCTTCAGGCGCGCATCCACGCGGTCCGGCAGCCAGGCGATGAAGCGGTTCATGGTGTCGGGGCTCTCTCGTCGGTCTCGGGATGCGGATACTCGGTCAATGCGCAGGCGCGCCTCTGTTCTTACCTGGTCGCACCTGTAGAATTGTTGAGTTCGAGGAACGCGCCTCGGTGCGCGGCCGTCAGGCGGTGCGCCATGGCCCGCCTCCACGAACAGTCTAGGTACGCAGTTGCGCCATTCGCACAATCACGACTCTCAGAGCGCCCGGCCTCGCGCCGTGCGCCGAGGGGAATGAGCCGGACTGATATCCGGTTACGGATGGTAGGAAACGAGGTAGATATGTCAGACATCCTGATCGATCGGCCTGAGCTCGCCTCATTGGGGCAGTACGAGTTCGGCTGGGCTGATTCCGACGCCGCGGGAGCTTCCGCACGTCGCGGGCTCTCGCCCCAGGTGGTGAAAGACATCTCCGGGCTCAAGAACGAGCCCGAGTGGATGCTCCAGCGCCGCTTGAAGGCCCTCCAGCTCTTCGAGCGCAAGCCGATGCCGACCTGGGGTGCCGACCTGTCGGAGATCGACTTCGACAACATCAAGTACTTCGTCCGCTCCACCGAGAAGCAGGCCCAGAGCTGGGAAGACCTGCCCGAGGACATCCGCAACACCTACGAGAAGCTCGGCATCCCCGAGGCCGAGCGTCAGCGGCTCGTCGCCGGCGTCGCCGCGCAGTACGAGTCCGAGGTCGTGTACCACCAGATCCGCGAGGACCTCGAGGCCCAGGGCGTCATCTTCATGGACACCGACACCGCGCTGCGCGAGCACCCGGAGTTCTTCGAGGAGTACTTCGGCACGGTGATCCCGTCCGGCGACAACAAGTTCGCCGCGCTCAACACGGCCGTCTGGTCGGGCGGCTCGTTCGTCTATGTGCCGAAGGGCGTCAAGGTCGAGATCCCGCTGCAGGCCTACTTCCGCATCAACACGGAGAACATGGGCCAGTTCGAGCGCACGCTGATCATCGCCGACGAGGGCTCCTACGTCCACTACATCGAGGGCTGCACGGCGCCGATCTACAAGTCCGACTCGCTGCACTCCGCGGTCGTCGAGATCATCGTCAAGAAGAACGCCCGCGTGCGTTACACGACCATCCAGAACTGGTCCAACAACGTCTACAACCTCGTCACCAAGCGGGCCACCGCGGCCGAGGGCGCGACCATGGAGTGGATCGACGGCAACATCGGCTCCAAGGTGACGATGAAGTACCCGTCGATCTACCTGATGGGGGAGCACGCCAAGGGCGAGACCCTGTCCGTCGCCTTCGCGGGCCCCGGCCAGCACCAGGACGCCGGCGCGAAGATGATCCACATGGCGCCGTACACGCAGTCGTCGATCGTCTCGAAGTCGATCGCCCGCGGCGGCGGCCGCGCCGGCTACCGCGGTGAGGTACGGGTGGATGCGAACGCGCACCACTCCGCCAACACCGTGCGCTGCGACGCGCTGCTGGTCGACACCATCTCGCGCTCCGACACGTACCCGGCGATCGACATCCGGGTCGACGACGTGCAGCTCGGCCACGAGGCGACGGTGTCGCGCGTGAGCGAGGAGCAGCTGTTCTACCTGATGTCGCGCGGCATGCCGGAGGACGAGGCCATGGCCATGATCGTCCGCGGCTTCATCGAGCCGATCGCGCGGGAGCTCCCGATGGAGTACGCACTCGAACTCAACAAGCTCATCGAGATGGGCATGGAAGGCTCCGTCGGATGACGCAGGAAACGCAGACCACCCCGGCCGCGCCCACGCACATGCGCGCCCCGGTGCCCGTGCAGACCCGCTCGGAGCGGTTCACCTCCACCGAGGTGTCGGAGTTCCCGGCCGTCACCGGGCGCGAGCCGATGTGGAAGTACACCCCCGTCGCCCGCATCCAGGAGCTGACCACCGGCGACCTCGACGGCTCGCCGTACGTCTACGACGTGACCAGCGCCAAGGGCGTCTCGACCCTGTGGGTCGGTCGCGAGGACTCGCGCATCGGCCGCGCCGGCACGCCGGAGGACCGCGCGTCCGCCAACGCCTGGACGGCGTTCGAGCAGGCGCTGCTGGTCAGCATCTCGGCCGACCTCAGCGGCGACCACCGCGAGGTGACCGTCTCGCGGTCGGGTCTCGGCTCGGCTCCGCGAGCGGCCCACACCGTCGTCGAGGTGGCGGAGGGCGCGACCGCGACCCTCATCCTCCAGAACACGGGCGCCGCTCACCTCACCGAGAACGTCGAGTTCCTCCTGGGGAAGGACGCCGACCTGACGGTCGTGTCGCTCCAGGAGTGGGACGACGACGCGCTCCACGTGGCCGCCCACTTCGCGCGGCTCGCCGAAGGCGCCCGTCTCAAGCACGTCGCGATCACCCTGGGCGGCGGCGTCGTGCGGCTCAACCCGTCGGCGCACCTGGCCGGCGCGCGGTCGGACGCCGAGCTCCTCGGCGCGTACTTCGCCGACGCGACGCAGCACCTCGAGCAGCAGGTGTACGTCTACCACGACGGCCCCGAGACCCGCAGCCGCGTGACCTACAAGGGCGCGCTGCAGGGCGAGGGCGCACGCACCGTGTGGATCGGCGACGTGCTCATCGGCCCGAAGGCCGTCGGCACCGACACCTACGAGCAGAACCGCAACCTCGTCCTCACCGACGGCGCCCGCGCCGACTCGGTGCCGAACCTCGAGATCGAGACCGGCGACATCGTCGGCGCGGGCCACGCGAGCGCGACCGGTCGTTTCGACGACGAGCAGCTGTTCTACCTGCAGTCCCGCGGCATCCCGGAGGAGGAGGCGCGCCGACTGGTCGTGCGCGGCTTCCTGGCCGAGATCGTGCAGCAGATCGGCTCGCCGGCGCTCCAGGAGCGCCTGCAGGCGAAGATCGAGGCCGAGCTCGAGACGACGTCCGTGACGGCCGCCTCGACCGAGGCCGCGCACTGATGGCGGCCCAGCGGGTCGCGGCCGTCGCCGAGCTCGTCGAGAACCAGGCCACGCGCGTGGTGCTCGACGGCGTGCCGATCGCCGTCGTGAAGGACTCCGCCGGCGACGTCCACGCCATCGGCGACACCTGCACCCACGGCGAGATCTCGCTGTCCGAGGGCTTCGTCGAGGACGAGACCCTGGAGTGCTGGGCCCACGGCTCGCAGTTCTCGCTGGTCACCGGCAAGCCCCTGAACCTCCCGGCCTACGAGCCGGTCCCCGTCTTCGCCGTCGAGATCATCGACGGAGACGTCTTCATCGACCCGAGCGTTACGAAAGAAACGAACTGACAATGTCCACGCTGGAAATCCGCGACCTGCACGTCACCGTCGAGACGGAACAGGGCACCAAGCCCATCCTGAACGGCGTCGACCTCACCATCAACGAGGGTGAGATCCACGCGATCATGGGCCCCAACGGCTCGGGCAAGTCCACCCTCGCCTACACGATCGCAGGTCACCCCAAGTACACCGTCACCGGCGGCACGATCACGCTCGACGGCGAGGACGTCCTCGCGATGACCGTCGACGAGCGCGCCCGCGCCGGCCTCTTCCTCGCCATGCAGTACCCGGTCGAGATCCCCGGTGTCACCAACACCAACTTCCTCCGCACCGCGAAGACCGCGATCGACGGCCAGGCGCCGTCCATCCGCACCTGGGTGAAGGACGTCCGGGAGTCGATGAACGCGCTGCGCATGGACAGCTCGTTCGCCGAGCGCAACGTCAACGAGGGCTTCTCGGGCGGCGAGAAGAAGCGCAACGAGATCCTCCAGCTCGAGCTCCTCAAGCCGAAGTTCGCCGTCCTCGACGAGACCGACTCCGGCCTCGACGTCGACGCGCTGAAGATCGTGTCGGAGGGCGTCAACCGGGCAAAGGCCAACACCGGCCTCGGCATCCTGCTGATCACCCACTACACGCGCATCCTGCGCTACATCAAGCCGGACTTCGTGCACGTCTTCGTCGCCGGCCGGGTGGCGGAGCAGGGCGGTCCCGAGCTCGCCGACCGCCTGGAGGAGGAGGGCTACGACCGCTACGTCGACGCCCCCGAGCCCGCGGCGGCCGACGAGGCCGAGCTGGCCGGCGCCTGAGCGCCCGACCGATCGAGATCACCGAGAGGTAGAATCCACTCATGCCCGCCACTCTGAGCCCCGCGCTCTTCGACCAGGTCGAGGAGGCGCTGAAGAACGTGATGGATCCCGAGCTCGGGATCAACGTCGTCGACCTCGGCCTGATCTACGACCTGGCCTTCGACGAGGAGAACAACGCGCTCATCATCTCCATGACGTTGACGAGTGCCGGCTGCCCGCTCACCGACGTGCTCGAGGAGCAGACCGCCGAGGCGCTCGACGGCATCGTCGAGGCGTTCCGCATCAACTGGGTGTGGATGCCGCCGTGGGGTCCCGAGCGGATCACCGATGACGGCCGCGACATGATGCGCGCCCTCGGCTTCGCGATCTAAGAACACCAACGACGGGTCCCGGTACGCGAGTGCCGGGACTCTCGCATGACCACCCCTGAACGAACGGACTGAACTGTGCTCGCCGTGCACGACCTCGAACTGCGCGTCGGTGCGCGCCTCCTCATGGAGGGCGTCTCGTTCCGCGTCGCGGACGGCGACAAGATCGGCCTCGTCGGGCGCAACGGCGCCGGCAAGACCACGCTGACCAAGGTGCTCGCCGGCGACCTGCTGCCCACCGCGGGCAAGGTCGACCGGTCGGGCGACCTGGGCTATCTGCCGCAGGACCCGCGCTCGGGCAACCTCGACGACCTCGCGCGTACGCGCATCCTGGACGCCCGCGGCCTCGGCTCCATCGTGCTCGGGATGCAGAAGGCCACGCTCGACATGGCGAGCAGCGACACCGCGGTGTCCGAGGCCGCCATGAAGACGTACGGACGGCTGGAGGAGCGCTTCCACCTGCTCGGCGGGTACGCCGCCGAGGCGGAGGCCGCGTCCATCGCGTCCAACCTGAACCTCCCCGACCGCATCCTGGAGCAGCCGCTGAAGACCCTCTCGGGCGGTCAGCGCCGTCGCATCGAGCTCGCGCGCATCCTGTTCTCGGACGCGCGCACCATGATCCTCGACGAGCCGACCAACCACCTGGATGCCGACTCGATCCTGTGGCTGCGCGAGTTCCTCAAAAACTACACCGGCGGCTTCATCGTGATCTCGCACGACGTCGACCTGGTCGGCGAGACGGTCAACCGCGTCTTCTACCTGGATGCGAACCGCCAGGTCATCGACATCTACAACATGGGCTGGAAGAACTACCAGCGCCAGCGCGCCGCCGACGAGGAGCGCCGCAAGAAGGAGCGCGCCAACGCCGAGAAGAAGGCAGGCGCGCTGCAGCTGCAGGCGGCGAAGTTCGGGGCGAAGGCCACCAAGGCGGCGGCCGCGCACCAGATGGTCGCGCGCGCCGAGAAACTGCTCGCGGGACTCGAGGACGTGCGCCAGGTCGACCGGGTGGCGAAGCTGCGCTTCCCGACCCCGGCGCCGTGCGGACGCACGCCGCTCCAGGCGAGCGACCTGTCCAAGAGCTACGGCTCGCTCGAGATCTTCACGGCTGTCGATCTCGCGATCGACCGCGGCTCGAAGGTCGTCGTCCTGGGCCTCAACGGCGCGGGCAAGACGACCCTGCTCCGGATGCTCGCGGGCGTGGACACGCCCGACACCGGGCAGATCGAGCCGGGCCACGGCCTCCGGATCGGCTACTACGCGCAGGAGCACGAGACCATCGACGTCGACCGGACCGTGCTGCAGAACATGGTCTCGTCGTCGCCGAACCTGACCGAGACCGAGGCGCGGAAGGTGCTGGGCTCGTTCCTCTTCACCGGGGACGACGCGCACAAGCCCGCGGGAGTGCTGTCCGGCGGCGAGAAGACGCGACTCGCGCTGGCGATGATCGTGGTCTCGGGCGCCAACGTGCTGCTGCTCGACGAGCCGACCAACAACCTCGACCCGGCGAGCCGCGAGGAGATCCTGGATGCGCTTGCCCACTACGAGGGCGCGGTCGTGCTGGTCAGCCACGACGAGGGGGCGGTCGAGGCGCTGAACCCCGAGCGCGTCCTCATCATGCCCGACGGCACCGAGGACCACTGGTCGCGCGACTACCTCGACCTCATCTCGCTCGCCTAGCCGCCCGGCGCCCGCGATTCGTCACAAATGGTCGCCATTCGTGACGAATCGCGACCATCCGTGACGAATCGCGAGGGCGGTCAGTCCCCACGCCGCGGGTTGTGCTCGCGGATTCGTGCCGAATGTGCGCTATTCGTTACGAGTTGTGCACATTCGGCACGAATCCCTGGCGGGTCAGATCCAGAGGGCGGCGACGGCAGGCGCGTATTCGCGGCCGCGAACGAAGCCCGCGCGTGCGGCGGCGGGACGCAGAGACGGGTCGGTCGCGTTGGCGCCGTGAAGGGCCTCCGACTCGGGGCCGATCACGTCGACGCGGCTCCCGGAGGCGCGGAGCGCATCCACCTGGGCCGCCAGGTGCGTTCCCCACGACGCCGGCGCGAGCGACCGGCCGTTGAACGGCGAGAGCACAAGTACCCGGGCGTAGCCGGTCGCGAGGTCCGCGTTCTCCGCATTGATGCGGTAGCCGCCGTCGAGGTAGCGCGCGTCACCGATCCGCAGCGGGTGGGCGCTCGATGTGCTGGCGGCCACCGCATCCACGACGTCGATCCCGCTGTCGCGGTCGAAGACGACGCCCTCGGCGGTACGCGCATCCACCGCGGTGATCAGGAGGCGCCGCTCGGGCCAACCCGCACCGCCCAGGCGGGAGGCGGCCACCGCACGCCAGCGCTCGGAGCGCGAGCCATCATCCTCGGCGTCGAGCGCGAGGCCCGACGCGCTCATGCGGCGGCGGTAGTCGTCCATGTCGGTGGAGGCGGCGATCAGCGACAGCACGCGGTCGAGGCCGCCGGCCGGACGTCCGACGGGGGCAGCACCGCGCGGCGGCGGGGGAGTGAGCGCGGCGGCGTACAGCTCCGCCGGCTGGGAGAGCGAGAGCTGGACGGCGGCCGTCGAGCCGGCCGACGTGCCGACCGTGAGGTCGGGCGCGGTGACGTCGACACCGGCGTCGGCGAGGCCGGCGATCACGCCGATGAGCCAGGCGTTGCCGGTCGCGCCGCCGCCGCCGAGGAGGAGCGCGCGCTCAGTGCGCGCAGAACAAGAGGAACTGTTCATGGGAGTCGCCTTTCGCGATGCTGCGGACGGCGCTCCCGGCGGCGAGGACTCTAGCCGCGCGATCGTGGGCTGAGGGGAGCGCCCACTGTCTGTGTGTACATGGGTCTCACCTCCTGGAGTCGGAACACGATCGGGACGACGATAGCACGCGACCCGTGCGGCGTTCAGCGCGTGGCGTCGAGCAGCTCGTCCTCGACGTCCGAGTCCGTCCGCTTCGCGCGCCGCCGCCGCTCCCGCTCCGCGGCCCGCGCGCGCTCGGCCGGGTCGTCGGAGTTGCGCTTGCGGTACTCCGTCACGAGCGCGTAGCCGAGACCGAAGAAGCCGATCAGGGCGAAGATGATCCACTGGATCATGTACGACCAGTGGAGTCCCTCATCCTGCGTCGGTGGGGAGGTCACGGTCGGTGTCGGCGCGGTCGCCGGGGCCGGGTCCTCGCTGTCGAGCAGGCCGTAGGCGCCGGTGTAGACGTCGGCGCCGCCGAGCTTCTGCTTCACGACCGAGAGCTGGATGGTGCCCACCTGATCGCCGGTCGCCGTGCGTCCGGCGATGGCCGGCTCGCTCGCCTTCAGCCGCGCGACGACGGTCACGGGTCCGGACGGAGCGGCCGGGACGTGGTCGGGCGCGTCGGTCCTGCTGCCGGTCGGGACCCATCCCCGGTCGACGACGAACAGCGCGCCGTCGGTGGTCCGCAGCGGGGTCAGCACCTCGAAGCCGGGGCTGCCGTTGAACGGCCGGTTGCGCACGAGCAACTGCTGGTCGCGTTCGTACGTCCCGGTGACGGTCACGCGCGTCCACTCCTGCTTCGGCGAGTAGGAGCCGAGGCTCGGGAGCTCGTCGGTCAGCGGCACCGGCTTCGAATCGAAGTTGGCCGTGACCAGGGCGTTCGCCGCTGCTGCCTCTTTGGAGCGGGCGAGCTGCCAGTTGGAGAGGAAACCGCAGGCGATGGCGAACACGATCGCGAACGCCAGGTAGCCGAACCATCGGCGTGAGAACGCGAAACTCCAGCCGGAGGCCTTCGTCCCGGGGTCGGCGCCGGTCATGCGTCCGCCCCGACGGCCGGGACCACGCGCAGCGGGAACTCCCGCGCCGCGAGGAACTCGCGGAGGAAGTCCACGTGCTCGTCGCACGCGAGCCACACCTTGACGCGGTCCTCGGTATGGATGCGCGGGTTGCGCCACTCGATCCGCCAGGACGCGGTCTCGCGGCAGCCGGCGCGTGAGCAGGTGAGCGGCGCCGGCGCGTCCATCCCGATCACTGCGCGCCTCCTGTTTTACGGATCCTCGCGCGGGTTCTCGGCGCTCTGGTCGGCGGTCGGAGCCTGCGGAGGGTACAGAGGAACGATACCGCCTGGACGCTGGACGTCCGCCTGGCCGCGTTCCACCGAGACGTTCGCGATGACGACGGCGAAGTACGGCAGGAAGACGGCGGCGACGATCGGGGCGAGGGCCCACCATCCCGGTACGATCACGGCGACCAGGACGCAGACCACGCGGATGCCCATGGCGACCGAATAGCGGATCATCCGGTGCTTGCGCTCCTCGTCCGGAGAGAGGGGGAGACTCGTGATCGACGGTGCTGAGGGCTTCTTCATGAGCGTTGACTCCAGCGTACGTCCATAAACTTGGGTCGGGCCCCGCTCGGGCCGAATACGCAGCAAGCACCATTCCTGAAGGGAAGCGCATGACCACGCCACGCACCGTCCTCGTCACCGGAGGCAACCGGGGGATCGGCTACGCGATCGCCGAGGAGTTCGTCGCCCAGGGCCACCGGGTGGCGGTCACCGCGCGCTCCGGGGAGGGCCCTGCCGGCGCGCTGACCGTTCGCGCCGACGTCACCGACGCCGCGAGCGTCGACGCCGCCTTCACCGAGGTGGAGGAGAAGCTCGGCCCGGTCGAGGTCGTGGTCGCGAACGCCGGCATCACCAAGGACACGCTGCTGATGCGCATGACCGACGAGGAGTTCGACTCGGTCGTCGAGACCAACCTCGGCGGGTCCTTCCGCGTCGTGAAGCGCGCGAACAAGGGGATGCTCAAGGCCCGCTTCGGCCGCATCATCCTGATCTCGAGCGTCGTCGGGCTCTACGGCGGTGCCGGGCAGGTCAACTACGCGTCGTCGAAGGCGGGGCTCGTCGGCATGGCGCGGTCGATTACGCGCGAGCTCGGCGCGCGCGGCATCACCGCGAACGTCGTCGCCCCCGGCTTCATCGAGACCGACATGACGGCCGAACTGCCCGAGGCGCAGCAGGCCGAGTACAAGAAGAGCATCCCCGCCGGCCGCTTCGCGCAACCGAGCGAGGTCGCCAAGGTCGTCGCGTGGCTTGCCTCCGACGACGCCGGCTACATCTCCGGCGCGGTCATCCCCGTCGACGGCGGCCTCGGCATGGGTCACTGATTCGTTCATCGCTTCCTCGCTTATTCATTCGCCGCGCGACGCGCGATCGGATTAAGCGAGGAGGCGATGGATGCTAGCCGCGGAGGCCGAGCAGGGGGAGCACCTGGGAGAGGTCGGGCCGGTCGATCACGAGGTCGGCCTCCGCCCGCACCTTCGGCTTGGCGTTGAAGGCGACCGCCAGACCGGCCTCGGCCATCATCCGCAGGTCGTTCGCGCCGTCGCCGATGGCGACCGTCTGCGTGAGGTGCACGCCTGCCGCGGCCGCCCAGAACAGCAGCGCCTGCGCCTTCGCGGCGGCGTCGATGACCGGGCCGTCGACTTCGCCGGTGAGCCGTCCCTCCCGGACCACCAGGCGGTTGGCGCGCCAGTGGTCGAGGCCCAGCCGCTCGCCGATCGGGTCCAGCAGCTCGTGGAAACCGCCCGAGACCACGCCGACGACACCGCCGGCGGCCTGGACGCCCGCGATGAGCTCCGGCACGCCGTCCGTCACCCGGATGCGCTCACCGACGTGCTGGAACACCGACGCGGGCAGCCCGCGCAGGGTGCGCACCCGCTCCCGGAGGCTGTGCTCGAAGTCGAGCTCGCCGCGCATGGCGCGCTCGGTGATCTCTGCGACCTCGGTGCGCGATCCCGCCTCCTCGGCGAGCAGCTCGATCACCTCGTCCTGGAGCAGGGTGGAGTCGGCGTCGAGCACGACGAGGACGGACGCTGTTCGGTTGTGGCTGTCGGTCATGGGACGACGTGCACGCCCTTGCCGACCACCGTGATGCCCGACTCGGTGACGGTGAAGCCGCGGGCGCGGTCGCGCTCGGGGTCGACGCCGATCTGCGCGCCTTCGGCGACCACCACGTCCTTGTCGAGGATGGCGCGTCCGACGAACGCATTCGGCTCGATCACAGCGCGCTCGAAGACGACCGAGTCGATCACCTTCGCACCCGAGTCGACCTTCGCCCACGGTCCCAAGACGCTGCGCTCCAGATGCGCGCCGGAGATGACGGAGCCGAGCGAGACGATCGAGTCGATGGTCGTGCCCAGGGCACCGCGTCCATCCCGCACGATCTTCGCGGGCGGCGAGTTGAGCACCTGGCTGAAGATCGGCCAGCTGTTGTTGTACAGGTTGAACACCGGCAGCGCCGAGATGAGGTCCTGGTGGGCCTCGAAGAACGAGTCGATCGTCCCCACGTCGCGCCAGTAGTAGCGGTCGCGGTCGGTCGAACCCGGCACGTCGTTGTTGTTGAAGTCGTAGACCGCGGCCTCGTTGCGCGACACGAAGTCGGGGATGATGTCGCCGCCCATGTCGTGGTTGGAGTCGGGGCGGTCGCCGTCGCGGATCACCGCGTCGATGAGGGCGTCGGCGTCGAAGACGTAGTTGCCCATCGAGGCGAGTACCTCGTTCGGCGAATCGGGCAGTCCGACGGGGTCGCGCGGCTTCTCGCGGAACGCGCCGATGTGGGTGGGCCGCTCCGGCTCCACCTCGATCACGCCGAACTGGTCGGCCAGCCCGATGGGCTGGCGGATGGCCGCGACGCTCGCCGGGGCCCCCGAGTCGATGTGCGCCTGGATCATCTGGCCGAAGTCCATCCGGTACACGTGGTCGGCGCCGACGACGACCACGATGTCGGGCTTCTCGTCGCGCAGCAGGTTGAGGCTCTGCAGGATGGCGTCCGCGGATCCGCTGAACCAGCGCTTGCCGAGGCGCTGCTGCGCGGGGACGGAGGCGATGTAGGAGCTGGTGATGCCGTCGAGGCGCCAGGTCTGCGACACGTGGCGGTCCAGGCTGTGCGACTTGTACTGCGTGAGCACGACGATCTGCCGCAGCTGCGAGTTGATGAGGTTCGACAGCGCGAAGTCGATCAGGCGGTACTGTCCGCCGAACGGGACGGCGGGCTTCGCGCGGTCCGCCGTCAACGGCATCAGCCGCTTTCCCTCTCCGCCCGCGAGGACGATGCCGAAGATCTTCTTGCCTGGTGCCATGTGCATAACAGTAGAGGCGAACTGGGGGCTGTACTAGCGTTTCGGTCATGCGCGTCGATCTACTGACCCGGGAGTACCCGCCGGACATCTACGGGGGAGCCGGGGTGCACGTCACCGAGCTGGTGCGTGCCCTGCGGACCGACACCGAGGTCGTCGTGCGCGCCTTCGGCGAGTTCCGGGACGAGCCGGACACCGCGTCCTACCGCGTGCCGGCCGAGCTGGCGGACGCCAATGGCGCCATCGCGACGCTCGGCGTCGACCTGCAGATGGCGCAGGACTGCGGGGGAGCGGACGTCGTCCACTCGCACACCTGGTATGCGAACGGCGCGGGTCACTTGGCGAAGCTGCTGCACGGCGTCCCGCACGTGGTGACGGCGCACAGCCTCGAGCCACTGCGCCCCTGGAAGGCGGAGCAGCTGGGCGGCGGCTACCGCGTGTCCAGCTGGATCGAGAAGACCGCCTTCCAGGCCGCCGACACCGTGATCGCGGTGAGCGACGGGATGCGGCGCGACATCCTCGCGGCGTACCCGGCGCTGGACCCGACCAAGGTCGTGACGATCTACAACGGCATCGACCTGGAGCGCTGGCAGCCATTGCGCGACGACGAGCGGGCGCGGGCGCTCGGGATCGACCCTGACCGTCCCTCCGTCATCTTCGTCGGGCGCATCACCCGTCAGAAGGGCCTGCCGTACCTGCTGCGCGCGGTCCGGAAGCTGCCGCCGGAGGTGCAGATCATCCTGTGCGCCGGCGCGCCCGACACCCCCGAGATCCTCGCCGAGGTGACCGGGCTCGTCGAGCAGCTGCAGGCCGAGCGCGACGGCGTCGTGTGGATCGACCGGCTGCTGCCGAACGACGAGCTGCGGATCGCGCTCACCGCGTCCACGGTCTTCGTCTGCCCGTCCGTCTACGAGCCGTTGGGCATCGTGAACCTGGAGGCGATGGCCTGCGCGCTGCCGGTCGTCGGCACCGCGACGGGCGGCATCCCCGAGGTGATCGTGGACGGTGTGACGGGCCGGCTCGTGCCCATCCAGCAGCTGCAGGACGGCACGGGGACGCCGATCGACCCGGAGCGGTTCGTGGACGACCTGGCCGCGGCGCTGATCGAGGTCGTCAGCGATCCGGCGCGCGCGGCGGAGATGGGCGAGGCCGGGCGCGAGCGCGCTGAGACGTCGTTCAGCTGGACCACGATCGCCGAGCAGACCCGCGACGTCTACCGGTCGCTGCTGGCGCGCTGAGGCGTCCGCTTCGTCACGGAGGGGCGCCCGGCGCAGGTAGGCTGGAGGACATGGCCGACAGCGTTATCCGACTTACCGACGTGTCCGTTGTGCGGGACGGCAACCCCGTCCTCCAGGGAATCGACTGGGCGGTCGAGCCGGACGAGCGGTGGGTCATCCTGGGCCGCAACGGCGCCGGCAAGACCACGCTGCTGCAGATCGCCGCGGCGGCGCTGCATCCGAGCTCGGGCGAGGCCGTCGTGCTCGGCGAATCGGTCGGCCACACCGACCTGTCGGAGCTCCGTCCGCTGCTCGGCTTCGCGTCCAGCGCGCTGGCCCGGCGCATCCCGCGCAACGAGCGCGTCCTGGATGTGGTGATGACCGCCGCGTACGCCGTCACCGGCCGCTGGAACGAGCTGTACGAGGAGATCGACGAGCGCCGGGCGCTCCGCGTGCTCGGCGAGTGGCAACTCGACCACCTGGCCGAGCGCACCTTCGGCAGCCTGTCGGACGGCGAGCAGAAGCGCGTGCAGATCGCACGGTCCGTGATGACGGACCCCGAGATCCTGCTGCTCGACGAGCCCGCCGCGAGCCTCGACCTCGGCGGCCGCGAAGAGCTCGTGAAGCTGCTCGGCGGCTACGCCAGCGACCCGAAGTCGCCGGCGATCGTCATGGTCACGCACCACGTCGAGGAGATCCCCCAGGGCTTCAACCGCGCGCTGCTCCTCGCGGACGGGCGGATCGCGGCCGCCGGCCCGATCGACGAGGTGCTGACGAGCGAGAACCTGAGCGACACCTTCGGCATCGCGGTCGAGCTCAGCGAGACCGACGGCCGCTACGCCGCGCGCGCCACGTCGTGACCGCGTTTCGGGCCCCGATCTGCTAAAGTAGGTAGCGGGCCCGGTCTGGGCCGACAAGCTTCCCGTCCTCACGCCGTCCGGCGCGGACACGACCGATTACGACACGCAACAAGGAAGTCCTGATGAAGACTGGCATCCACCCCGACTACGCCCCGGTGGTTTTCCGCGACCTGGCCTCGGGTGCGACGTTCCTCACCCGCTCCACCGTCTCGAGCGACAAGACCATCGAGTGGGAGGACGGCAACACCTACCCGGTGATCGACGTCGAGATCTCCTCCGAGTCGCACCCGTTCTACACGGGCAAGCAGCGCATCCTCGACTCGGCCGGCCGCGTCGAGAAGTTCAACTCGCGCTACAAGAACTTCGGCAAGTAAGCCGCGCGGCTCCTGCCGCTGCACGAAGGCCCCCGTCCGCTGGACGGGGGCCTTCGGCGTTGCGGGGCGGGAGTCAGGAGCCCTGGTAGTAGACGTTCGGGTTGGCGGCGACGGCCGCGATGATGATGATCGAGACGATGATGCCGAGGGCGAGCGCGACGAAGCCGATGATGATCGCGGCGAGGGCGAGGCCGCGGCCCTGCTCGCCGGTGCGCTTGATCTGCGACAGGGCGATGAAGCCCAGGATGATACCCAGGATGCTGATGAAGAACGTCGCGATGAAGGCGACGATCGCCAGCACGTTCCAGCCCCGCTGCGCAGGAGCGCCGTAGGACTGCTGGTACTGGGGCTGCTGCTGCGGAGGGAGAGGCTGCGGGTTCAGGTTGGAGTCGCTCATGGCCCACAGGGTAACGGGCCAGCGCATACCGCTACCAGCCCCCGCATGCGGGGGAACCGCAACCAGAAGCGGTCAACGCAGAGGCCAGGCCCCCGAGGTGGTGAACTCGGGGTCGCGCTCGCGCCGCATGTACTCCTGGAAGTCGGCCGCCTGCTCCCGGCACCAGTCGACCTGCCGCAGGTGCAGCTCCGCCGCCTCCAGGGCCAGGGCGTCGGCGTGGATGCGCGCGAGCGCCTGCGCGACCCGGCCGGCGGCGATCGCGTCCGCGCCGGCGTCGTGGGCGGCGAGCAGGTCGACGCCGTAGTGGGTCGCGGTCACGGTGAGGGTGCGCTTGCCGCGGCGGAACTTGTCCACCGCCTTGTCGATCACAAGCGGGTCGATGATCGGGCCGGGGGAGACCAGCGGCGCCACGCCGTAGCGGCGGGCCTCACGGTCGAGCAGGGTGAAGTCGTACGGCGCGTTGTAGGCGACGACCGGGATGTCGCGGTCGAACAGGCTGCGGAGCTGCGCGACGATCGCGGCGACTCCGCGGGCCGGATCCATCCCGAGCTCGCGCGCGCGCTCGGTCGTGATGCCGTGGACAGCAGTCGCCTCGGACGGGATCTCGACACCCGGGTCGAGGATCCAGTCGCGGCGGTGCAGCACCTCACCGGTCTCGTCGAGCAGGCCGACGTGGGCGGTGACGATGCGAGCGGACTCCACGTCGATCCCCGTGGTCTCCAGATCGAAGACCCCCAGCCGGTGGTG
>Ga0209455_1000605_pt1 | contig 22801 bp, 21 predicted proteins | sample AraplaCol_mCL_r2_FD_184275 | JGI IMG/M metagenome (GOLD analysis project Ga0209455, IMG submission 184275) | Arabidopsis root microbial communities from North Carolina, USA - plate scrape CL_Col_mCL_r2 (SPAdes) (version 2) | ecosystem: Host-associated > Plants > Roots > Endosphere | place: USA... | reverse complement strand
CGCGCGCCACGGGCGACCTCCTGCTCGCCGAGGACGCGGTGCAGGAGGCGCTCGCGCGCGCCGTCGCCGAGGCGGACCGCGGGCGCGCGCCCGCGAATCCCGCGGCCTGGGTGACCACGGTCGCCCGCCGCGTCGCGCTGGACGCGCTGCGGCGCGAGCAGACGGCAGCGCGCGCCGCACCCGCTCTCGCGGCGGAGGTCGAGCGTGCGGCGGCCGCATCCGCGACGATCGAGGAGGATTCCGTGTTCACCGGGGACGAGCGGTTGGAGCTCATCCTCGTCGTCGCGCATCCCGAGCTCCAACCGGAGGCGCGGGTCGAGCTGGCGCTCCGCTTCGTCTGCGGTGTGCCGACGGCCCGCATCGCCGACGTGTTCCTCGTGCCAGAGCCGACGATGGCGGCACGGCTCACCCGCGCCAAGAAGCGCATCCACGACGCCCGGTTGCGGTTCACGCTGGACGATCCGAAGGCGGTGGCCGCCCGGATGCCGGACGCGCTCACCACCATCTACCTGCTGTACACGGTCGGCCATCACACGGTGGACGCGGCCCTGCGCCGGGACGCGATCGAGCTCGCCCGCGACGCCCACCGCGTCTTCGGCGAGGCTGAGAGCGCCGGACTGCTGGCGCTCCTGCTGCTGACCGAGGCACGTCAGTCCACCCGGCTGACGGACGGGGATGAGTTCGCCACCCTCCGCGAGGCGGACAGGCGGCGCTGGGATGCGGCGATGATGGCCGAGGGCGAGGCGCTCGCGACGATCGCGCTGCCGGGAGGCGGACGGTACGCGCTGCAGGCGGGCATCGCCGGGGTGCACGCGATCGCGCCGACGTGGGACGCGACCGACTGGCCTGCGATCGTCCGGCTGTACGACGGCTTGGTGCGACTGTGGCCCAGCCCGTCCGCTCGGCTGGGGAGGATCGTCGCGCTCGGGCACAGCCCGGATGCGGGGCCCGAGGTGGCGCTGGCGGCGCTGGACGCTGATCCCACGCTCTCGGAGGGCGTGCTGGCGACCGAGGCGCACGCCGCCCGCGCCGACCTGCTGCGGCTGGTCGGCCGCGAAGAGGAGGCGGCGGAGGCCTACCGCGCGGCCATCCATTCCGCCCGCGACGACCGCACGGCGCGATCACTCGAACGTCTGCTGGCCGAGGCCGGCTGAGGCTCCCGACGATTCGTCACGAATGACCGCCATTCGTCACGAATGATCGCCATTCGTCACGATTGACGGCCATCCGTGACGAATGACGCGCCGTGTTTGCCGCTAACGCGGGGACGCGATGTCGCGCACGAGCCTGATCAGCTGGTCCACATCCGTCTCGTCGCGCAGCACGGTGTTCGCCGCCGGCAGCAGCGCCGCGTTGTAATACATGCCGTCGCCGATCAGCATGACCATCCGGGCGGCCAGCGGATCGCCGACCGCGTCCTCCAGCGCGGCCAGCCACACGCGCTGCGCGTCTGCGAGGGCGTCGCGGGCGCGGGGGTCCGCGGCCTGGGCGAGCCGCGCCACCGCGACCACCGCGCGCTCGAACCGGGAGTCGGTGGGGATGGAGGTGCGCAGGAAGTAGTCGACAGGCCCCGCCTCGTCAGCGCGCATCCGCTCGACGTCATCGGCGACGAGACCGGCGAAGCGGTCGAGCACCCCGCCGACCAGCGCCTCCTTCGAGGCGAAGTGGTACAGCAGGCCGCCCTTCGAGACGCCCGCGCGGGCGGCGACGGCGTCGAGCGTCGCGGCCCGCTCACTCTGCTCCGCCAGCAGCTCCTCGAACGCGTCGAGTACACGATCGCGCGCGCTGCGGGTGGAGGCGGGGGGAGTGGAGGGGTCGGTCGGCATGTCCACATGCTAGCCGGGTGCGGTTGCTACTGTACCGTCCAGACGGTACAGTAGTCGCATGTCCACCACCGCCAGCACCCGCCTGCCTGTCGCCGTCCCGCCCCGGGCCGGCGGTCGCGCCTGGGCGGCGCTGGCGGTGCTCATGCTGCCGACGCTGCTGGTCTCGATCGACAACACCGTGCTGAGCTTCGCGCTGCCATCGATCTCCGAGGCGCTCGAGCCGAGCGCGACCGGGATGCTGTGGATCGTCGACGTCTACCCGCTCGTCCTCGCCGGCCTGCTCGTCGCGATGGGGAGCCTCGGCGACCGGATCGGCCGCCGCCGCCTCCTGCTCATCGGCGCGACCGGCTTCGCCGCCGTGTCGGCACTGGCCGCCTTCGCGCCGAGCGCCGAACTGCTGATCGGCGCCCGCGCGCTCCTCGGCGTGTTCGGCGCCATGCTCATGCCGTCGACGCTGTCGCTGCTCCGCAGTGTCTTCGTCGACCGCGAGCAGCGGCGGCTCGCCGTCGCCATCTGGGCTGCCGGTTTCGCGGCGGGTTCCGCGCTGGGGCCGATCGTCGGCGGCGTGCTGCTGGAGCACTTCTGGTGGGGATCCGTCTTCCTGCTCGCGGTGCCCGTCCTCATCCCGCTGCTGGTGCTCGCCCCGCTGCTCGTTCGCGAGTCCCGCGACCCGGAGCCGGGTCCGGTGGATGCGCCGGGTATCGTGCTCTCCCTGCTCACCATGGCGCCGGTGGTCTACGGCATCAAGACGCTCGCCGTGGACGGGTTCTCCCTCGTCGCGGTGCTCGCCATCCTGATCGGCGTCGCGTCGGGCGCGCTGTTCGTGCGCCGCCAGCTGCGGCGTCCGATCCCAATGCTCGACATGCGTCTCTTCACGCGTCCCGCCTTCAGCGGCGCGGTCATCGTCAACCTCCTGAGCGTCGTGTCGCTCGTCGGCTTCCTGTTCTTCGTCTCGCAGCACCTGCAGCTCGTGATCGGGCTGACGCCGCTGCAGTCGGGCCTGGTGCTGCTGCCGGGGCTGTTGACGATGATCGTCGCGGGTCTCGTCGTGGTGCCGATCGCCCGGCGCATCCGTCCGGGCGTGGTGATCGCGGGCGGCCTGACCCTGTCGGCGGCGGGGTACCTGCTCGTCGCGCTGACCGGAGGCGGAGCCCCGTGGAGCGTGCTGCTCGCGTCCTTCGTGCTGCTCGGCGCGGGCATCGGCGCGGCCGAGACGGTGTCGAACGAGCTCGTGATCTCGACCGCGCCCGCGGCGAAGGCGGGCGCCGCCTCCGCCGTGTCGGAGACGGCGTACGAGCTGGGCGCGGTGCTCGGCACGGCGATCCTCGGGACGCTGATCACCGCCTCCTACCGCGCAGCGCTCGTCGTGCCGGCCGGTCTGACGTCCGCGCAGGCGGAGGCGGCAGGGGAGACGCTCGGCGGGGCCGTGACCGTTGCGAAGGGGCTGCCCGCGACGCTCGGGGACCAGCTGCTCGCGTCTGCGCGCACGGCCTTCGACAGCGGCGTCGGCCTCACCGCGATCATCGGCGTCGGGCTCGTGGCGACGGCCGCGGTGGTCGCGCTGGTCACCCTGCGCCGCGTGCGCTCCTGAGCCGAAGTCCCGGCGGGCGTGCGGCGATAGAGTAGCGGGACCGGATCCGCCCATCGAACCAGCGCAGGAGTGCCATGTCCCGTTCCGTCAAGCTCGCCGTCATCCCGGGTGACGGGATCGGTCCGGAGGTCATCGCCGAGGCGGTGAAGGTGCTGGATGCGGTCACCGCCGGCAGCGACCTGACGTTCGAGAAGACGCACTTCTCGCTCGGCGCCGACCGCTACCTCGCGACGGGCGACGTGCTCACGGACGACGACCTGGCGGCCATCTCCGCCCACGACGCGATCCTGCTCGGGGCGGTCGGGGGGAAGCCCGGCGACCCGCGACTGGCCGGAGCCAACATCGAGCGCGGCCTGCTCTTGAAGCTGCGCTTCTCGCTGGACCACTACGTCAACCTGCGCCCGACCACGCTCTTCCCGGGGATCGCGAGCCCGCTCGCCGACCCGGGGGAGGTCGACTTCGTCGTCGTCCGCGAGGGCACGGAGGGTCCGTACGTCGGCAACGGCGGAGCGATCCGCCAGGGCACGCCGCATGAGGTGGCCAACGAGGTCTCCGTCAACACCGCGTACGGGGTCGAGCGCGTCGTCCGTTACGCCTTCGACCAGGCGGAGCAGCGCCGCAAGAAGCTGACGCTCGTGCACAAGACGAACGTCCTGACCTTCGCCGGTTCGCTGTGGAAGCGGATCGTGGACGCGGTGGCCGCCGAGCATCCCGACGTCGCGGTCGACTACCTCCACGTGGATGCGGCGACGATCTTCCTCGTCACGGATCCTGCTAGATTCGATGTGATCGTCACGGACAACCTCTTCGGCGACATCCTCACCGACCTCGCGGCCGCGATCAGCGGCGGCATCGGGCTGGCGGCCTCGGGCAACATCAACCCGGCCGGGGCCTTCCCGAGCATGTTCGAACCGGTTCACGGATCGGCCCCCGACATCGCCGGCCAGCAGAAGGCCGACCCCACCGCCGCGATCCTCTCCACGGCGCTCCTGCTCCGCCACCTGGGCGAGCCCGAGCTCGCCGGGCGGATCGAGTCCGCGGTGACCGCCGACCTCGCCGCCCGCACGGGCGCTGTGCGAACGACCGCCGAGATCGGCGACGCGATCGCCGCCCGAGTGGCGCAGAATTGAATCACCCGTCGCATAAAGGACTGTCATGACCTCGACCAGCATCTCCCTCACCAACGGACCCACCGAGACCTCGGGCCTGCTCTGGAACGTCAGCCGCAACGAGGCCGCCCGCGAGGCGGCGGAGCGCGCCGAGATCCTCGCGAACCCGGGCTTCGGCAACTACTTCACCGACCACATGGTCGACATCTGCTGGTCGGCGAAGGGCGGCTGGCACCGCCCGCGCGTCTCACCGTACGGCCCGATCTCGCTGGAGCCGTCGGCCGCGGTGTTCCACTACGCGCAGGAGATCTTCGAGGGCCTCAAGGCGTACCGCCACGAGGACGGCTCGATCTGGACGTTCCGCCCGGAGGCGAACGCCGCCCGTATGCAGCGCTCGGCCTACCGCCTGGCCCTGCCGGAGCTCCCGGTGGAGCACTTCCTCGACTCGCTCAAGCAGCTCGTCGCGGTGGACGGCGACTGGGTGCCGGACGCGCCGGAGACCAGCCTCTACCTGCGCCCGTTCATGTTCGCCAAGGAGGCGTTCCTCGGCGTCCGCCCGGCCAACAAGGTCGCCTACTACCTGATCGCGAGCCCCGCGGGCGCGTACTTCCCGAGCGGCGTGGCCCCCGTGTCCATCTGGCTGTCGGACCGCTGGTCCCGTGCGGGCAAGGGCGGTACGGGCGCGGCGAAGACCGGCGGCAACTACGCCTCCAGCCTCCTGCCGCAGGCCGAGGCCTACGAGCACGGCTGCGCGCAGGTGCTGTTCCTCGACTCGGTCGAGGGCAAGTACCTCGAGGAGCTGGGCGGCATGAACGTGGTGCTCGTCTACAAGGACGGCACGCTGGTCACCCCCGAGTCCGACAGCATCCTGGAGGGCATCACCCTCGACTCGGTGCTGCAGCTCGCCCGCGACCGCGGCCACAAGGTGGAGCGCCGCAAGGTGACGATCGACGAGTGGCGCGACGGCGTCGAGTCCGGCGACATCGTCGAGGTCTTCGCCTGCGGCACGGCTGCGGTGATCACCCCGATCGGCGAGCTCAAGTCGGACACCTTCACCGTCGGCGACATCACCGCCCCTCCCGGCGAGCTGACCATGTCGCTGCGCCAGGAGCTGACCGACATCCAGTACGGCCGCGAGCGCGACCGCCACAACTGGATGTACCGCCTGGACGCGTAAGCGCCGGCTCGCGCGCATCCCGCCGCGCGAAACGGAGGAGTGCCGGGTCGAAAGACAGCCGAATCTCCTCCCTTTCGCGACGTGCAGCGGCGTGTCGAACCGGGACTCCTCCCTTTCGCACGCGCGGCTAGCATCGAGGCATGGGTGACGTGGTATTCGCGGTCGTCGGTCCGGGCGCGGTCGGCGGGCTGTTCGCGTGGCTGCTGCAGCGGTCGGGCGAGGAGGTCGTCGCCGTCGGCCGCCCGTCGACGGTGGAGGCGATCCGGCGCGACGGCATCGAGGTGCGGAGCGCGACGTTCGGCGACGAGATCCAGCGGGTGCGCGCCGAGACGGGGGTGCCGGACGGCGCGAGCGTGATCCTGACGACGAAGGCCTACGGGCTGGAGGATGTGCTCCCGGGCATCGTCTCCGCCCGCCCGGCCGAGGTGATCTCGTTCCTCAACGGCGTCGAGCACATGGCGCCGCTGCGTGCCGCGCTGCCCGGGGTGCCCGTCGCGGGTGCGTCGGTCGCGGTGTCAGCGCTGCGCGCCTCCCCGACGGTGATCGATCACCGCAGCCCGTTCGTCCGCATCGAGGCGCCGGAGGCTGCCGCTGCCTTCGCGTCCGTGCGGGCGCTGACGGACGCCGGGCCGAGCGTGCGGGTCGGCGGCACCGAGGCCGAGGTGCTGTGGGCGAAGTTCCGCCTGCTCGCGTCGCTCGCGCTGCTGACGTCGTACTGGCGGCAGCCGGCCGGTGCGGCGCTCGGCGAGGACCCGGAGCTGACCGAAGCCGTCGTGTCGGAGGTCGTGGCCTGCTCCGCCGCCGAGGGCGTGCCGGCCTCCGAGCTCGACCTCGTGCGCGCGTTGCGGAGCGTCCCGGGCGGCATGCGCACCTCCCTCCAGGAGGACCTCGCGGCCGGCGCCCCGAGCGAGCTGGACGCCCTCGGGGGCGCGCTGGTCCGGATCGGCGAGCGGCACGGGATCCCGACGCCGGCGATCGACCGGATCGTGACGGCGTTAGGCTCGACTCCGTGAAGATCGCACGTTTCAGCCACACCCGCGACGGCTCGACCACCCCCGCCATCGACTACGGCATCGTCGACGAGGACGCCCTCGTGGTCCTCGCCGGCGACCCGATGTTCGTCGGCTTCGAGACCACCGGGGAGCGCATCCCGCTGGGCAAGGTCGGCTCGCTGCTCGCGCCGGTCATCCCGCGGTCGAAGGTCGTGGCGGTCGGCAAGAACTACCGCGACCACGCCGCCGAGATGGGCGGCGAGGCGCCGGGGGAGCCGCTGCTGTTCCTCAAGCCCAACACCGCGGTCATCGGGCTCGGCGACGCCATCATCCAGCCGCCGCAGTCCGAGCGCGTGGACTACGAGGGCGAGCTCGCGGTCATCATCGGGAAGATCGCGCGCAATGTGCGCGCCGAGGACGCGGCCGACCACATCTTCGGCTATACCGTCGCCAACGACGTCACCGCCCGCGACCTGCAGGAGATGGACGGCCAGTGGACGCGCGCCAAGGGCTTCGACACCTTCTGCCCGCTCGGGCCCGTCATCGAGACCGAGCTGGCTCCGGATGCCGTGCTGCGCACCCGGCTGAACGGCGAGCTCAAGCAGGAGGCGCCGATCTCGGACATGGTCCACGACATCCCGTCGATCATCGCGTACGCGTCGAGCGTGTTCACTCTGCTGCCCGGTGACGTCATCCTCACCGGCACGCCGGCGGGGATCGGGCCGATGAAGCCCGGCGACACGGTCGAGGTCGAGGTGGACGGCGTCGGGTCGCTCGTCAACCCGGTCCGCGCTCCGAAGTAGGCGCCACCGGACCGGGCCTCCCCGGTAGGATCGAAGACGTATGTCTGACTCGATCGCTCACCCCTTCTCCGAGGCCACCGGCGCCGATGTGCGCGTGCGCTTCTGCCCGTCGCCGACCGGGACGCCGCACGTCGGCCTCATCCGCACCGCGCTGTTCAACTGGGCGTACGCCCGGCACACCGGCGGCAAGCTGATCTTCCGCATCGAGGACACCGACGCGGCGCGCGACAGCGAGGAGAGCTACCAGCTGATCCTGGAGGCGCTCCGCTGGCTGCGCCTCGACTGGGACGAGGGCATCGACGTCGGCGGTCCCGACGGCCCGTACCGTCAGTCGCAGCGCTACAACATCTACCGCGAGCTCATCGAGCGGCTGAAGGAGTCGGGCCACATCTACGAGAGCTTCGCCACCGCGGAGGAGATCGAGGCACGTAACATCTCGCTCGGCCGCGACCCGAAGCTCGGCTACGACAACTTCGAGCGCGACCTCAGCGACGAGCAGAAGGCGGCGTACCGTGCCGAGGGCCGCGAGCCGGCGCTGCGCCTGCGCGTGCCGGACGACGACCTCAGCTTCGACGACCTCGTGCGCGGCGAGATCACCTTCAAGGCGGGCTCGTTCAGCGACTTCGTCGTCGTGCGTCCCAACGGCCACCCGCTCTACACGTTCGTGAACCCGGTGGACGACGCCCTCATGGGCATCACGCACGTGCTCCGCGGCGAGGATCTGCTGTCCTCCACCCCGCGCCAGATCGCGCTGTACCACGCGCTCATCGACGCCGGAGTGACCACCTTCGTCCCGCGCTTCGGGCACCTCCCGTACGTCATGGGCGAGGGCAACAAGAAGCTCTCCAAGCGCGACCCCGAGTCGAACCTCTTCCACCACCGCGACCGGGGCTTCATCCCCGAGGGTCTGGTGAACTACCTGGCGCTGCTCGGCTGGTCGCTCACGCACGACCGTGACGTGTTCTCGCTGTCCGAGATGGTCGCTGCCTTCGACGTGAAGGACGTGAACCCCAACCCGGCCCGCTTCGACCTCAAGAAGGCCGAGTCGATCGACGGCGACCACATCCGCCTGCTGGATGTCGCCGACTTCACCGAGCGCACCATCCCGTACCTGGCGGCCGCCGGCGTCGTGGAGGAGCCGCTGACCCCCGCGCAGCACGAGGTGCTCGCGCAGGCCGCGCCGCTGGTGCAGGAGCGCGTGCAGCTCCTCGGCGAGACGCCGGGGATGCTGGGCTTCCTGTTCACGGATGCCGCATCGCTCACGATCGAGGACGACGCCCGCGCCTCGCTGCCCGACAACGCCGGCGAGGTGCTCGCCGCATCCCTCGGCGCCCTCGAGCTGGTCCCCGAGGCCGAGTGGACGCACGACGCGATCGAGGCCGCGCTGCGCGATGCGCTGGTGGAGGGCCTGGGCCTCAAGCCGCGGGTGGCGTTCGGTCCGCTCCGCGTCGCCATCTCCGGACGCCGGGTGTCGCCTCCGCTGTTCGAGTCGATGCAGATCCTCGGCAAGGCCGAGACCATCGCCCGCCTCGACCGGCTCTCGGCGGCGCTGGGGTAGCGGCGTGAGCGGGGAGTCCTACGAGGTCGTCGTCATCGGCGGGGGACCGGCCGGGCTGTCGGCCGCCCTCAACCTCGCCCGAGCGCGTCGGCGGGTGCTGGTCGTGGACGGCAACCGGCCCCGGCACGCGGCTACCCTGCGGGCGCACGGCTTCGTCACCCGCGACGGCATCTCGCCGCTGGAGCTGCGCCGACTCGGCCGCGAGGAGGTCGACGCGTACGAGAACGCCTCGGTCGTGTTCGCGCAGGTCGGCGCCGTGGAGCTCGAGGGCGACGGCTTCCGCGTCACCGGGCGCGGGGTGCGCGGTGGCGCCGACGTGGATGTTCGGGCCGACGCTGTGGTGGTCGCGACCGGCGTGTCGGAGACGATGCCGGCCATCCCGAGCCTCCGCGCCTATTACGGAACGCAGCTGCACAGCTGCGTCGAGTGCGACGGCTACGAGACCGCGGGTCAGCCGCTCGCGCTGATCGGCGAGACGTCCGACCTCGCCGAGCGCGCCCTCCTGCTCACCCAGTGGACGGACGACCTGATCGTCTTCACGAACGCCGCCGAGGTGGTCGATGCGGAGGAGGAGCGGATGCTCGCGCAGTTCGGCGTGGCGGTCGAGCGCCGCCCGATCGACGACGTCGTGGGGGAGAAGGGGGTCCTGACCGGGGTGCGTCTGGTGGACGGCACGGTGATCGACCGCGCCCGGGGCTTCCTGCGCCCGGTGTGGTCGCCGCAGCTCGCGTTCGCGGACGCGCTTGACCTCGACCGCGACTTCGACGGCTACCTGGTCACGGATGCGCAGGGCCGCACCTCCGTCCCCGGCATCTACGCGGCGGGGGAGACGACGGCTCCGGGACCGCAGCAGCTGATCGTCGCCGCCGGCTCCGGTGCGGTGGTCGCGGCCGCCGTCAACCGCGACCTCATCGGACTGTCGCTGGACGGCGCCGCCGTTTTGTAGTCCGGCCCACGCGTAGGCTAGAGTTGGTTCTCGTGCCCGGGCCGCGGTTCGGAGCAGTGGGGTATGGTGTAATTGGCAACACGGCTGATTCTGGTTCAGTTGTTCTTGGTTCGAGTCCAGGTACCCCAGCAGTGAAAGAGCCCCGGTTTTTCGGGGCTTTTTTGTTTCCGGCAGACTGGCTGGATGCATCTCGCTGACGCCTTCCCTCCCTTCGGCCTGCGCATCGAGGCGGGCCCGCTCGTGCTGCGGCCGATCACCGACGACGTTCTGCCCGCACTCACCCGGGTGGCGCTCGGCGGCGTCCATGATCCAGCGGATATGCCGTTCTACTACCCGTGGACGGACGCCCCGGCCGACCGGCTCCCTCTCGAGTTCGCCCAATACCACTGGCGCACGCGTGCCGGCTGGTCGCGCGAGGCGTGGACGCTCGAGTTCGCCGTCGAATACGACGGCGAGATCGTCGGTATTCAAGGCATCGGGACCCGCGACTACCTCGTCACGCGCACCGGCGAGACCGGCTCCTGGCTGGGGCTGGTGCACCACGGGCGCGGAATCGGGACCAGGATGCGTCAGGCCATCTGCGCTTTCGTCTTCGACGAGCTGGACGCGGAGGAGATCACCTCCGGCGCCTTCACCGACAATCCCGCGTCTCTCGGAGTCAGCAGAAAGGTCGGCTTCCGGCCGGACGGCACCGCCCGGCTCGCTCGACGCGGGGCTCCCGCGGTGAACCAGCGGCTCGTCCTCACCCGCGACGCCTTTGTGCGCGGCGAGCCGATCGCGGTCACGGGAGCCGAGGCGTTCCGCCGGTTCATCGGGATCGAGCGGTAGCAATCAGTCCTGGGCGCTCTGCCGCCTCCAGGTGCCGCCGAACTCCTGATCATGCAGCTTCCGCAGCGTGTGTGCCAGGTGGTCCACTTTGTCGGCCGCTTGCTGCATCTCGTGGAAGTCGTTGCCGTGTTCTCGCGGTGCCGTCTTCTCCTCGCCGCGCTTGCGGACGATGCTGAGCTCTTCTCGCACATACTCCGCGAGTTCGGTGAGGGTCTGCTCCAAGGTCATGTCGTCCTCCTGTTCGACGGTCTGCGCGCAGCCTATGGTGGCCCCCCTCATTGGGGTAGACGTATTACGTGCGAAATGGTCTTGACTGAGCGGGATGCTCGCGCCACCAGAAGCGAGCCCTTCCCGAAAGTGAGCCGCCGTTGCGTGATCGCGCCGCCTCCGTCCCCATACTCGAAACATCCGGAACGGCGCCGACACGGCGCCGGCGTCGCGCCGTCGCAGCGGCGACCGTCGCCGTCCTGACGGCCGCCGGGATCGCCGCCGTCGGTGCCGCGCCCGCATCGGCGAACCCGGACCGCGGTGACTGGATGGACGGCCTGCAGAGCACCGTCGGCACCCTCACCGACGTGGCCATCGACTCGTACACCGCTCAGGTCTTCGCCGGCGTGTCGGGCCAGGTGAAGATCGTGGACGAGTTCTCCGGCGACGTGCTCGGAACCGTGCCGCTCACCGGAGCGACGAATCCCATCCTCGCTGCCGACGCCACCAAGTCCCTCGTCTGGGCGCTCGACGCGGGAAAGCACACGCTCTACCGGATCGACGAGCGCACGAACACTGTCACGGGTACCGCCACGATCGCCGGTGACGTGCGTGATCTGGCCGTGGATCACTCCACCGGGACCGTCTTCGTGGCGACGGGAAGCACCGGGACGGTGGTCCCCGTCACCGAGGCGACGCTGGCCGTCGGAACGGCGATCACGGTAGGCGGGACGGTGGCCAAGGTCGGCGTCGACGCCTCGGCCGGAACCCTCTACGCGGTCGATAACGGCGGCCAGTCCGTCGCGATCATCGACGAGGCCTCGGGCACCGTCACCGCCTCTCTTCCGCTTCCGACGGCGTCCGCGTCCACCATCACGGTCGATGCGGCGCATCACAAGGCCTACATCGGATTCACGTCCAACGCCGCGCTGTCCGTCGTCGACGGCGCGGCGCACACGGCCACTCAGCTCGTCGTCCCGGCGCCCTACGGCGGAGGGATCCAAGCGCTGGGCATCGACCCGTCCACGCAGACCATCTTCGGCTTCAACGACCGCCAGCTGTTCCGCATCGACACCGACACGGCCGGCGTGGCCACGGTCTTCTTCGGCAACCCGGTCGTCACGACGCCGCACGTGGTAGCCGACGTGTTCACCAACATGATCGTCTACGGGGCCGGCGACACGATCCACGGGAACTGGGAGCCGATCTCGTTCCTGGGCAGCGCCTCCGGAGTGGTCCCCGCCGGGACGGCCTTCTCGAAGGCGATCACCGCGTGGTCCTGGTCGGGCGCGCCGTTGAACTTCGCTGTGACCAAGGGCGCCTTGCCGAGCGGCCTCGCCATCGGCGGCGACACCATCTCCGGCACGGCGTCGACGCCAGGCAGCTACACGTTCGACCTGAAGGCGACCGACACCGAGTACGGCGACTCCGTCACGCAGACCTATACGCTGCGCGTCGTGACCGTCGACCGCACCTCCGGCAGCGACCGCTTCGACACCTCGGTCGCCGTCTCGAAGGCCGCCTACCCCGACGCCTCGGCGGTCGGCACGGTCTACGTCGCGAACGGCATCTCGTTCCCCGACGCGCTCTCGGGCGGCCCGGCAGCCGCGGCGGACTCCGGCCCGCTGCTCCTCACGGCGCCGACCTACCTGCCGGCGTCGGTCTCCGCGGAGATCACCCGTCTGCACCCGGCGCACATCGTCGTCGTGGGCGGCCCTGCGGTCGTCGGCGCTGCGGTGTTCAACGCGCTCACGGGTCTCTCGCCCGACGTCCAGCGCGTCTACGGCAGCGACCGGTTCGGCACGTCGCAGGAGGTCATCAAGCACTCCTTCGCGACCGCGCCGACCGTCTACGTGTCGACGGGGCTCAACTTCCCCGACTCGCTGAGCGCGGGCGGCGCGGCGGGCAGCCTGCACGCCCCGCTGCTCCTGGTCAACGGCAACACCACCTCCGTGGATGCGCCCACCGCCGCACTGCTGCAGTCGCTCGGGACGAACAAGATCGTGATCATCGGCGGGTCGGCCGTGATGTCGCCCGCGCTGGTCCAGGACTTCTCGCGCTTCGGGACCGTCGTGCACCTGGCGGGCTCCGACCGGTTCGACTCGTCGCAGCAGATCGTCGAGTCGGCGTTCAGCACAAGCAACCGGGTGATCCTGGCCAGCGGCCTGAACTTCCCGGACGCGCTGGGCGCCTCCGCCTGGTCGGGGAAGAGCTCGTCGCCGCTGTTCATCACGCTCCCGTACTGCGTCCCGCAGCGCACGCTGGACGACGCGTACTTCCTCGGCGCGACGAAGATCACGCTGGTCGGCGGGGCGACCGTCCTCAACGGGAACGTCGCGGGGCTGCAGAGCTGCGACGACCTCTTCTCGGTGATCGCCCCGGCCTACCCGGCTCTCGCGCCGGTGACGGGCAAGAAGGTGACGGCCTTCGGCAGCGGGTCGGCCTCGTCCGGGCAACCGGTCGCCCCGCTCCTGCGGGTGAACCAGCAGGAGCGCCCGACCGGACACTGAACGGGGGATGCGCCGGCGGGATCACCCCGCCGGCGCGTCCTCCGCGGCCTCCTCGGCCTCCTCGCCGTGCTGGACGATGTCGCCGTCCTGGAACAGGATCCCTTTCGCGGTCTCCCGCCACTGCGGCTTCGCGCGCAGCAGGTACTCGAGCTCCATGCTGAAGTGCTTGTACTCCTCGGCGAGCGAGTCGAGCATGATCGCCTTCGCGACCTCGTCCTTCTCGACGGCGATGCGCTGCTCGTACCAGCCGATCGCCTCCGCCTCCTCGGACAGGCTCGCGCACATGCGGGCGAACGTCCGCGTCTCCTCGCCGAGCTCGTTCGGCGGCTCGTGATACTGGTCGGTGGACACCGGCTCTCCCTTCGTCGGAACGGCATTCGATATCCGGTCTACCCGCATCCGGTCCGGCGCGGGAGGATACCGGCATGACGGACAGCGACGGAGCCGGCATCGTCGGCGTCAACACCATCGGCATCCCGGTCGCGGACCAGGACCGTGCGCTCGCGTTCTACCGCGACGTGCTCGGCTTCGGTGTGCTCGTGGATGCGCCCCTTCCGCAGCTCGGCGCCCGCTGGATCATGCTGGCGCCGCCCGGCTCGCCGGTGTCGGTCTCGCTGGTCAGCGCGACAGACAGCGCTCCCGCGGGGGTGGAGACGGGGATCCGGTTCGAGACGCTCGACGCCGAGCGGACGCACGCGACGCTCCGGGAGCGGAAGGCGGATGTCGGAGAGCTGCTGCGCTGGCCCGGAGTGCCGCCGATGTTCGCCGCCTCCGATCCCGACGGCAACCGCTTCGAGGTGGTCGAGCGGCCACAAAGCTGACGGAATCGGCCCCGATCCCGCTAGGGTGAGCGCAAGGGGGTGGTCGCCGATGAGCGCACTGATGGAGGGACTGCAGCGGGAGGAGCGCCGACGCCGGCGCGTCGCACTGTTGGTGGTGCTGAGCTGCGTGGCTGGCCTGGGGGTGTGGCTGACGACTCCGTTCGGGATCGTGCTGCTGACGCGGGGCGAGGTCGCGGGTTGGCTGCTCGTGGCCGCCGGTGCTGTGCTGCTCGTGGTGACCGTCCTCGGCATCATCGCGGCGCGACGTTCCCATCGGCCGCCGGAGAGCGTCCAGGGCAAGCCGAACCCGCGCTTCGACGAACCGGAGCCGTCCCCGGACCCGCGCGGCGGGTTCAGCATGTCGGGCTCCTATCTGGGGTCGCATTAACAATCCGAAACAGCCGGCGGCCCGCTCGATAGGGTGACGGCATGGCTGCGCGTGTGATCGTCATCGGTGCGGGCGTCGTGGGCGCCGCGACCGCCTGGTCGCTGACCCGCGAGGGAGCATCCGTGGTGCTCCTCGAAGCGTTCGAGCGGGGACACGACCGGGGGTCGTCCCATGGCGGGTCGCGGATCTTCCGGCACGGCTACTCCGCACAGGACTACGTGGAACTGTCCGTCCGGGCGCGCCAGGGTTGGACGCACCTCGAGCGCCTCAGCGGGCGTCGCCTCCTCGATCCGACCGGGGCTGTCGACCACGGCGACCTCGCGGCCCTGACGGCGATCGCCGAGGCTCAGGATGCGGCCGAGCTGCGGTACGAGTGGCTGACCGCGGATGCGGCGGCGGCGCGCTGGCCCGGGCTGCGGTTCGAGCAGCACGTGCTGTTCAGCCCCGGGGGCGGCCGGCTGCGTGCGGCGGACGCGATCGAGGCGCTGCTGGATGCGGCGGCGGCCGGGGGAGCGGACCTGCGCTTCGGCGTGCGGGTGACGGACATCGCCGAGGCAGGCGACGGAGTGACGGTCACCGCCTCCGACGGCGTGCACACCGCCGACGCCGTCGTGGTCGCGGCCGGATCGTGGACGCCCGAACTGCTTCGCCCGTTCCTGGACGCGAGGGGTCTCGAGCTGCCCACGGTCCGCGTCACCGAGGAGCAGCCGGCGCACTTCCCGCTGCTGCCGGGCCCGGCGGACAGCGAGGCGGCGTGGCCGAGCTTCGTGCACCATCCCACCGAGGAGGGCGTGACCGGCGCGTACGGCTTGCTGACGCCCGGCGAGGGCGTGAAGGTCGGCTTCCACGGCGTCGGGCCCGAAGTGGACCCGGACCGGCGCGACCGCACGATCCACCCGGACCGGCTGGCCGGGCTGCAGCGGTACGTCGCGGACTGGGTGCCGGGCGTCGACTCCACGCGTCCGGAGGGCATCAGCTGCCTCTACGACAGCACCGCCCAGGAGGACTTCGTCCTCGACCGGGTCGGCCCGGTGGTGATCGCGACCGGTTTCTCCGGCCACGGGTTCAAGTTCGGGCCGGCGCTGGGTGACGTCCTCGCGCGCCTCGCGCTGCACGGCGAGCCGGCGCCGAACCGCTTCCAGCTCGCGGTGGCCGCCCCCGACGCCTGAAAACCGGCGTCAGCGGCGCGTCGGGTCGAGGTTCACGCCGACCCCGTACTTGAGCTCGGGATCGGTATCGGTCTGCGTCATCCACGGGTTCAGCCAGAGCAGCTGCGATGGGGTGATGCCGAAGCGATGAGTCACCGCGGTGATCGTGTCGTACCGATTCGGCACGTACGTGGTGAGCAAGCCGTTCTCCGTCAGCACCTTCCCGCGGGCGAACGGGATGGTGCCGGAGTCCTTCACCGTGAGCCCCGGGTACGGGGAGGGCAGGGTCCACGTGAGGGTCGCGGCGGCGAACACCCGCGCGTCCCCGGGCAGCCTCTCCTCGATCGAGTGCAGCCAGCTCGGGTCGCCGAAGGCCGTGAACTGCCCGCCGATGGGCAGCACCAGCTCGCCGTCCGCCTCCGTGCGGTCCAGAGGTGACACGAGCTCGAACTGCGGGTTGATCTGGATGCTGTCCGGCCGGCCGTCATGGCGCGTGCCGGTGAGGAAGAGACTGAGGCCCCTCAGATCGGCGGTCGTCGGGTCGTCCGGTGTGATCCGGACCTCGATCGCGCCCTGGTCGTCGACCGTCACCTGCACCGCGCCGGTCAGTGGTCGATCCGCGCGCGGGTCGTCGATCGTGTCGTGCGCGATGGGCAGGAGCTGCCCGGTGGCGACGGTCTCGCCGCGCATCTTCAGCTGCGGGTACGCCGCGGCGGCAGGCTGGGCGTCCGGCGAGTCGACCGCCGCGGGCGTCGGCGACGGATGGGGCGGGGGCGCGAGCAGCGCGCATCCCGATGTCAGCCCAACGGCGGCGACCACGACCAGGGCCGCGGCGACTCGACCCACCCCCCAACGGATCATGAGCCGACCCTAGCAGCGCTCACTCCACGACGAGAGGAACCCAGTAGCCCGCACAGGAGTGGCTTCCCGTGTCGTCGCATTCGTCGTACGGGCTGCCGGTGACGTTCAGTACCGCGTCTCCGCGCGGAAAGGTGGCGGGCACCGTCAGCTCGGCCTCGAAACGCCCGTCGCGGGCGACCGCGACGTGCAGCGGCGGGGTGGAGAGCTCCCGACGCTGGAGAACGACGGTGTACAGCCGATCACGCGCGTAGCCGAGGTCGCAGGAGGCGGCGCCGCTCGAGAGCACGACCGTCTCACCGGGATGCACCACGGCCGGGCGAGCGTGCAGCGACGCCGGAAGGCACATGACCGCAGGCCGGATGATGCCGACCGACTGAGCCGCAGTGGCGAGGCCGACGGCTCCGACGGCGACGACGACCGTCAGCGCGGTCGCCGCCCCGATCACCCACGCGCGCCGTCCCATGGCGACATCCTGGCCGACCCGGGACCTTCCGCGCGAGAGCTCAGACCTGCGCGCCGAGCTTGAAGCCCTGCGCCTCGTCGCCCTTGCGGGTGTACGAGAAGCCGTCGGCGCCGATCGTGACCTCCATCTCGGAGTCGTCGGTGCGGCTGGTCAGCGGCTGCGGGTTGCCGTCGAGGTCGAGCACCAGCGACGCCTCCGTGTACCAGGACGGGACGACCGGGTTGCCCCACCAGTCGCGGCGCTGGTTGTCGTGCACGTCCCAGGTGACGACCGGGTTGTCCGGGTCGCCGGTGTAGTAGTCCTGCGTGTAGATCTCGACGCGGTGGCCGTCGGGGTCGCGCAGGTACAGGTAGAAGGCGTTCGAGACGCCGTGACGGCCGGGACCGCGCTCGATGCAGTCGCTGAGACGCAGGGCGCCGAGCTTGTCGCAGATGGCGATGATGTTGTGCTTCTCGTGCGTGGCGAAGGCGACGTGGTGCATCCGCGGGCCATCGCCTCCGGTCATCGCGGTGTCGTGCACGGTCGGCTTGCGTCGCATCCAGGCGGCGTAGGTGGTGCCCGCTTCGTCCTGGATGTCCTCGGTCACGCGGAATCCGAGGTCCTCCATGTAGGCGACGGCGCGCGGGACGTCCGGGGTCACCTGGTTGAAGTGGTCGATGCGGACCAGCGCGCCGGGCGTGTACAGGTCGTAGCGCCAGGCGAGACGCTCGACGTGCTCGACCTCGTAGAAGAACTCATATGGGAAGCCGAGCGGGTCCTCGACGCGCACCGAGTCGCCGACGCCCTTCGTGAAGCCCTCCGCGCGACGCTCCACGCGGCACCCCAGCTCGGAGTAGAACTCGACGGCGCGGTCGAGGTCCTCCGGGGTGCGGACACGGTAGGCGAAGGCGGCTACGGCGGCGACCGGACCCTTCCGCAGCACGAGGTTGTGGTGGATGAACTCCTCCATAGACCGCAGGTAGACGGTGTTCTCGTCCTCCTCGGTGACGACGAGGTCGAGCACGTCGACGTAGAACTCGCGGCTGGCGGTGAGATCGGTGACGACCAGCTCCATGTAGGCGCAGCGCACCACGTCCGGCGGGGTGGCCCTCGGCGTCGGGATGCGGTTCACGGGGGCCGGGATCGGGTCGCCGTCGGTGACGGTCGGCTCGGGGGAGTCAGGGGTGATGGTCATGGTGGTGCTCTCTCTGCGCTGAGGGTGGGTCGTGGAAAAGCGGGAGGTCAGGCGTCGCCGGCGTCCTCGGCGGCCTCGGCCGCCTCCTCCGGCTGGTGCACGGTGGCGCCGAACCGGGCGGTGTGGACCGGGCCCAGCGTGATGTGGACCGCCTGCTGGTCGGTGTAGAAGTCGATCGAGCGGTAGCCGCCCTCGTGTCCGAGACCCGAGGCCTTCACGCCGCCGAAGGGGGTGCGCAGGTCACGGACGTTGTGGGAGTTGAGCCACACCATCCCGGCCTCGACGCTCCCGGCGAAGGTGTGCGCGCGCTCGAGGTCGCTGGTCCAGATGTACGCGGCGAGGCCGTACTTGACGCCGTTGGCGAGCTCCAGCGCCTCCTCGTCGGTGTCGAACGGCGTGATGGCGACGACCGGGCCGAAGATCTCCTCCTGGAAGATGCGGGCGTCCGCCGGCACGTCGGCGAACACGGTCGGCGCGACGTAGTTGCCGGTGTCCAACCCGTCGGGACGGCCGCCACCCGCGATCAGGCGCCCCTCCTGCTTGCCGAGCTCGACGTACGACATGACCTTCTCGTAGTGCTCCGGGTGCACGAGCGCGCCGACCTCGGTCTTCGGGTCGTGCGGGTCGCCGACGACGATGTTCTTCGCGCGTTCCGCGTACCGCGACAGGAACTCGTCGTAGATCGGCCGCTCGACCAGGATGCGCGAACCGGCGGTGCAGCGCTCCCCGTTCAGCGAGAAGACGCCGAAGAGGGTGGAGTCGATCGCCGCGTCCAGGTCCGCGTCCGCGAAGACGACGGCGGGGGACTTTCCGCCCAGCTCCATCGACAGGCCCTTGAGGTACGGAGCGGCGTTCGCGAAGATGATCTGCCCGGTGCGGCTCTCGCCGGTGAACGAGATGAGCGGCACATCCGGGTGCTTCACCAGCGCGTCCCCGGCCTCCTCGCCGAGGCCGTTGACGAGGTTGAACACACCGTCCGGCACGCCCGCGTCACGGAAGATCGTGGCCCAGAGCGAGGCCGACAGCGGCGTGAACTCGGCCGGCTTCAGCACGACGGTGTTGCCGGTCGCGAGTGCGGGAGCGAGCTTCCAGCTCTCCAGCATGAACGGCGTGTTCCACGGCGTGATGAGCCCGGCGACGCCGATCGGCTTGCGGTTGACGTAGTTCAGCTGGCTGCCGGGCACTTTGTAGGCGTCGTCGGCCTGCGCGACGATCAGGTCGGCGAAGAAGCGGAAGTTCTCCGCGGCGCGTTGCGCCTGTCCAAGTGCTTGAGTGATGGGGAGGCCGGTGTCGAAGGTCTCCAGCTCGGCGAGCCGAGCATCCTGCGCCTCGACGGCGTCGGCGATGCGGTTCAGGACGCGGGCGCGCTCGCGGGGCTTCATCCTCGGCCACGGCCCGGTCTTGAAGGCGCGCGTGGCGGCGGCGACGGCGAGGTCGATGTCCTCCTTCTGCCCGGCGGCGGCCTGCACGTAGGTCTCGTTCGAGACCGGGTCGAGCACGTCGAAGGTCTTCCCCGAGACGCTGTCGACGAACTCGCCGTCGATGAAGTGCTGGATCCTGTCGGGAAGGTCAGCGGGGATGTGGTGCTGCGCCATGGCGCGGCCTCCTGTCGGTCGGTGGGTCAGTGCTGCTTGTGTTCGTTCTGGTACGCCTGCAGCGAGTCCAGGGTGGCGAGGCGGTGGTTCCGCGCGGCGAGCTCGATGTCCAGCGGGGGAGCGCCGGACTCGATGAGGGTGAGGATGTGCTCGTGCTCGTCGACCGACTCGCGGGCGCGGCCCGGCACGAAGCTGAAGGTGGAGTCGCGGAGCACGGTGAGGCGATTCCAGCCGCGGTGCACCAGGTCCAGGATGTGCGGGTTCGGGCACTCCTCGAACAGCACCGCGTGGAACTCCTGGTTCAGCTGGGTGAACCGATGCGGGATGAAGTCGTCGAGGCACGCGATCATCTCGCGGTTGACCGCACGCGCGCGCTCCAGGTGCTCGGCGGTGAGGAACGGCGCCGACTGCTGCGTCGCCGCGCCCTCCACGAGCGCCAGCGTCTCCATCGTCCAGGTGTACTCGGCCTCCTTCAGCAGGGCGACCTGGGCGCCGACGTTCTTCTCGAACGTCACCAGCCCCTCGGCCTCCAGGCGGCGGATGGCCTCGCGCACGGGGACGACGCTGATGTCGAGCTCGCCCGCGATCTGCCCGAGCACGAGCCGGAACCCCGACACGTAGCGCCCGTCGTCGATGCGCGCCCGGATGAAGTCGTAGGCGAGCTGCGACTTGCTCGGCGCGACCGTCTTCACTGCTGCGTCCGCCATGCGCGGTACCGTTCCTTCCACTCGGCGTTCATCGGGAACAGCCCGTCGACCGGGTGACCGGCCGCCACCTGCTCGGCGATGTACTCCTCTTCGCGCTCCTGCTCGATCGCCGCCTCCGCGACCTCCTCGACCAGGGCGGGCGGGATGACCAGCAGGCCGTCGGCGTCGCCCACGATCACGTCGCCTGGCTGCACGGTCGCGCCGCCGCAGGCGATGGTCGTGTCGGTGTCCCACGGCACGTGCTTGCGGCCCAGCACCGCCGGATGCGGGCCGTTGTGATAGGTCGGGATGTCGAGTGCGGCCACCACGGCGAGGTCGCGGACGCCGCCGTCGGTCACGATGCCGGCCGCGCCGTTCACCTGGGCGCGCAGCGCGAGCACGTCGCCGACGGTGCCGCTGCCGCGCTCGCCGCGGGCCTCGATGACGAGCACCTCGCCAGGGCCGACGGCGTCGAAGGCGCGCTTCTGCGCGTTGTAGCCGGCGCCGTGGGACTCGAAGAGATCCTCGCGGTTCGGGACGTAGCGGAGGGTGCGCGCTGTGCCGACCACCTTCGTGTCGGGGCGGGTGGAGGTGAGACCGTCGATGCTGACGTTGTTCAGGCCGCGCTTGCGGAGCTGGGAGCTGAGGGTCGCCGTGGCGACGGAGGCGAGCTTGGCGCGGAGGTCGTCCGTCAGCGTCCACGCGGGTGTTTCGGGAGTGCCATATGCTTCCGCCCGCTGGTGATCGTCGACGCTGGGCTTCGTCCCGAAGTCGCCGAACGGGATGCTGCCGGCGGTGATGCGGGTGACCAGGCGGCCGGTGGTCGGCGCGCCCGGGGCGGTGGGCGCATCCACCTCGACCTCGACGGTGTCGCCGGGTCCGGTGACGGACGAGCCGGCCGGAGTCCCGGTCAGGATGATGTCGCCCGGTTCGAGCGTCATCAGCTGGGAGAGGTCGGCGACGAGGCGGCCGAAGGGGAAGAGGAGGTCGTCGGTCGTGCCCTCCTGGACGAGCTCGCCGTTCAGCCAGGTGCGGACGCGGAGGGCGTCCGGATCGAGGCCGGTCGCGTCGAGGACGGACGGCCCGAGCGGGGTGAACCCGTCGCCGCCCTTGGAGCGGACGTTGGAGCCCTTGTCGGCGGCACGCAGGTCGTAGAGCCCGAAGTCGTTCGCGGCGGTCACACCGGAGACGGCCGCCCAGCCGTCCTCGGGCGAGACGCGGCGGGTGAGGCGGCCGATGATCAGCGCGATCTCACCCTCGAAGGCGAGGAGCTCGGTCCCGGAGGGGCGCTCGAGTTCGCCTCCGGTCGCGGCGACGGAAGAGGACGGCTTGAAGAAGTACGACGGCTGGGCCGGGGTACGGCCACGCTGAGCGGCGCGGGACCGGTAGTTCAGGTGCACCGCGATGATCTTGCCGGGGCGGCTGATGTCGGTCACGTGCGTGGGGCTCCTCATCGTCGGGGAAAAGTCCGGAGGACTGTATTCAGGATTGTATACGATCCGCTGGAGCTGGGCAATGCAGTCAATATGCGGCGGGGGCCGGCCCGCCGCCGGGATCGCCGATGAAGCGGTCCGCCAACGCCTCGGACGCGCGCGCCAGCAGGGTCACGTCGGACCCCACCAGCACGTACGCGGCGCCGGCCGCCGCGTAGCGGTCGGCCATGGCGGGGTCGAAGGCGTTGACGCCGACCGGGGTGCCGGATGCGCGTCCCGCCTCGATCACGCGCTCGACGGCCGCCGCGACGTCCGGGTGGTTCTGCTGACCGAGCAGGCCCATCGACGCCGCGAGGTCCGCGGGTCCGACGAGCAGCGCATCCACGCCGTCGACCGTCGCTATGTCGGCGGCCGCCGCCAGGCCGTCAACGGTCTCGATCTGCACCGTCAGCGACACCAGCTCGTTCGCGTGCGCCAGGTAGTCCGGGATGCGGCTCCAGCGCGACGAGCGGGCCAGAGCGCTGCCCACGCCGCGCACGCCGTGCGGCGGGTAGCGGACGGCGCGGACCATGTCCTCCGCCTGCTCCACGCTGTCGACCATCGGCACCAGGATGTTCTGCGCACCCAGGTCGAGCAGCTGCTTGATCACGACGGTGTCGCCGTACGGCGACACCGTCGTGATCAA
>Ga0209455_1000604_pt1 | contig 22805 bp, 23 predicted proteins | sample AraplaCol_mCL_r2_FD_184275 | JGI IMG/M metagenome (GOLD analysis project Ga0209455, IMG submission 184275) | Arabidopsis root microbial communities from North Carolina, USA - plate scrape CL_Col_mCL_r2 (SPAdes) (version 2) | ecosystem: Host-associated > Plants > Roots > Endosphere | place: USA... | reverse complement strand
AGGACTCAATCGATGCATTCCGTCACGTCGTCGATCTCGGCAAGGTGAGTCCGGAGATCTACGCCGATTACGGCCGGGTCCTGATCCTAATGCATGATGGTGACGTCTCCGAAGACGCAAGAGGCGTACTGGAGAAGGCGCTGAGGCTCGATCCCAAGGAACATACGGCGCGCTTCTTCCTGGCGCTTCGCAAGGCGCAGCAGGGCGACCTCGATGCCGCCTTGGAAGAGTGGGTGGCGTTGCAGAAGGACGCCCAGACTGATCCGCGATTTTACGCAGTACTCGCAAAAGCCATAGACGAGGCGGCGCGCCAGTTGGGCAAGGATCCAAATATTCTGCGCGGGCGTTGACCGGTTGCCGCTATGCAGATCTTTGCCGCCGAATGCTCGTGAGAGGAGTGCCGCCCGATTGCCGATAGCCCACAGGCTTGCAGCGATCTGCGGCGATCATAAGAGGCAGAAATGACACATCTAATTCGCAATGTCGGCGTTTCAAAGCACATTTGAGCCTATAGCGATGCCATCGAAACGGAACCAGGTTTGAGGTGGCTGGTTACCTCCGGAACGCCAGGTCTCCAGGCAAATGGAAGTCTGCCGGATGATGTCTCCGCCCAGAGCGAACTCGCCTGGCACCATATCCTCTCCATGCTGAATAAAGCCGACATGTCGGTAAACGACATCGTCAAGGTGACCCAATATCTCACCCGCTCCGAGGACATCGCGCCATATGCGAAGGTCCGGAACAGAGTATTAGGAGAATCAAGGCCGGCTTCCATGCTCCTCGTGATCCCACAGCTCGTGTGGCCGAACATTCTTGTCGAGGTGGAGGTTTTGGCGGCCAAGAAATAGACGCTTGAGAGGGGTGTTCGAGCAACCGAAAGACGAGCATCAGACGTGCCGAGAACATGGAGCGTGCGCCAGGCCGAGGCCTTTGGGGTGTCCGCTTATCGCGGACGTTTTCTATGCGCGACTTTCTCTATAGTGAGATCGCGAGCATCAACCGGATGGTCAATCTCCCCGATGATTCGGATCTCGCGATTGAGGCGGGAAAGGGACTTTGTCAAAATCTGTTCGAGCCGCTTCAAGAAACCTTCGGGCGTCTTGCTGTCAGGTCGTCTTTTAGGTCGGCGGAGGTGAAGGCACCAACTTCTGGTCGACCTTGTTCCTTGGGCGCCGTGGTCGGTTGAACGAAATTCACGCCTCTATCGGGCATTTCTTCCGGAGTCCGAATTTCTCGACAGCCGTTTCGCCGACAGATAGGCATCTATGGGCCCGGACGGTCACATAGTCAGCGTTTGAAGCTAACTTCCCATGGCACATGGATCATTTTTTCGCCACCGGGAGCCCTGTGTCAGTAGCCTCGCCGCCCATGTGAGGGCAGGAAGGAAAAGATATTCCGGCGCTACCGGCCGGAACCCCATAACGACGCCCGCAGCAGGCAGAGCGAGGCCGCTAACAGAACGACGTCTTTTAGAAGGAACTGGCCTATGGGCGCCGAGATAGCCGGAAATCCACCGGCAGTCGGCTCACTAACGCCCGGCGTGGTGAACAGAAAAGTCAGCGTGATGATGTAGGTAAGAGATGACATCGCCGCGCCCGCGAACGAAAGAACAGCATTAAACGTCCCCAAGGCGAGAGCGGCGGCAGTGAGCAATTCTATCACGCCTATGACATAGCTCGCGCCCTGTATGCCGAAGAGACCGTGCAGCCAGCTCATCAGCGGGCTATTTGCCACGAACGGCGCAATGCCGTTCGCTTCATATTGGGTAAACTTCATTCCACCGAACCAGATGAAGATCACGACAAGCGCCAGCCTGAGAAGCAGGAAGCTATATGACGTCACCGTCGAGCGCTCGGCTATTTGAAAGGACGAAGGCATTGGTTCGCTCCGATGGAAGCTGTTTGAGTCGAATCGGCAGGGTATTGAGAAATGCACCGCTTATCGGCACCGTAATTTCCTCTGCCACGCGAGGCATGGCGAATGCTTAAGGGCCATCATTAAGCCGCAGGGAGCATCCGGCTTGGCGGCCATTCCAGCTCCATGGAGCGGCTGCCCAGGGCGACGGGAAGTGGGAGTAATCGTCGCCGCATCTCGCCAAGATGCGTCCGACTGTTCCGGGTTCTATCATACGCTCTTCATCATATTTATCTTTTTTTTGACGTAGTGTAGAAGCGCTCGCGGTGGCACGCGCTTCGGATAGATGCCTTGATCTGTCGATGTGAGACGACGATTGAGCTTAAGGCAACACCATCACCCGAAGGTCCTGGAAGCGTGTCCGATCGTCCTATATTGCAGACATCCGACTTTGATAATCTGATCACTGCGCTCGATGTAAACGTCATTGTCCTCACCGAATGCCACGTCGCGGATGGATGGACGCTGTCATTCCCTCCCATCGAATTCCCCTGTATCCACTATATCCTTGCGGGCCAAGGCCGAATGGGAATCGGCGAGCGAATGCCGATACGGCTCACGCCGCATAAACTGATTGTATCGCCGCCGCGGCAGGCCTTCTGGATTGACACGGCGTTCGGGGAGAGAAGATCGCCGCTGTCGAATATCGTTAAGACGGAATTCCCGTTAGGTCATTCGTTCAAAAGAACGTCGAACATTGCTGTGGGCGAAGGGGCAGCGCAGCTCGTCATGGTCTGCGGCTACTTCCGGACATCCTATGCCGCATCGATTGATCTGTTTGCCAGCCTGATATCGCCGATCGTTGAGCAGTTCAGTGATACGGATGAGCTGGCGCGAAACTTCACTTGCGCGATGGCAGAGTTGAGTGCCGAGAAAGTTGGCATGCGTGCGATGACAAGCGCGATTCTCAAGCGCGTGCTGGTGATGGTTCTTCGGCAATTCTTGAGCTCGCCCGTTTCGCGTGCGGAGCGCTTCGCGATGCTAAACGACCCGCAGGTCGCACGCGCCTTTGCCGAAATGGCCAGCAATCCCGGCGCATCGCACAGCGTCCAAAGCCTGTCGCGGAGCGCCGGCCTGAGCCGCTCGGTCTTCATGGCGCGCTTCACCCGTGCATACGGAGCCTCCCCGATGGCCGTTCTTCGACAGTTGCGAATGCGCCAGGCGGCGTCCCTGATCGAGAAGAAGCTATTATCTGTCGAAAAAGTGGCGCGAAGCGTCGGCTATGAAAGCCGAAGCAGTTTCTTTCGCGCGTTCAGGGAAGCTTACGGAACGGACCCGACCGACTATGCGAAGCAACTCAGCGAGCAGCAGGGACAGCCGAAGAGTTCCGATGCGAAGGGCGATCAGGCGGAAGCGAAGTAGTCTTCCTATCTGCCGGAGCGATGCGAGCGGAAAGTGGAAGGATCTGTGCCGTGAACCTCGGAGAACGCCCTGTAAAAACTGCTTCGGCTGAGATATCCGACCGCCTGGGCCACATCCTCTATGGTCAGCTGTTCATCGGCCAGAAGCAAGGACGCCTCCTTCATGCGTAGCTGTCGCAATACGCCCATTGGAGAATGTCGCAGCGCCTTTGTGAAGCGGGCCATGAAGACCGAACGGCTGAGTCCCGCCATTTCCGATAGCGTCAGCGTCGAGAATGAAGACCTAGGTTCCTTGACCATTCGCGCGAACACATGAACGATTTCCCGATCGCTCAGCATCAAGAACTTTTCCGTTATCGGAAAAGGGGCGCGAAACGACCTGCGGACGAGTTCCACAAGAACCTGCTTGAGCAAGCTCGTGGTCATCGAATGTACGCCCAGACGCGGATTGGCAAGCTCGGCCGAAAGGGCCTCCAGAGCGAATGTAGCCTGGTCGGAATATCCCAGTTGGTCCACGATCGGCGACAAGAGGGTGGAAAACAGATCGACCGAAACGCCAAAGCATGCCCGAAAGTAGCCGCAGAGCATGATCAGTGCCCCCTTCTCGTCACCCGCTGCCAGTCTTTGCAGGGAACCGGATGAGGTCGGAGAGGCGTCGGGTGAAACGACTTTTCTTGTGGAAAGCCCGCGTCGCCTAACCGGCACGCATATTTCGAATGTCTGATTCGGAGGGACTATCACGAGCGTGCTGGGTGTCAGCGGGACCACCGCGCTGTCAACCGTCATTTCTCCGGATCCCGAAATGACATAGTGGAGGCCGGCCATTTGACTCGCGGGAAAAGACATTCGCCATGAATGGCCAATGAGGCAATCGGCCAGTTGCAGGACGCTGACCTCCAGTCGCGCAAGCAGATCGTTGAGATCTGAGGGGTTTGAAAAAAGACTTTCGGCCACGCTTTTAGGACCCTCGGATCGAGTAGTTACCTTAGGCTCACATATGTTTTTTGCGAAATATTACAAGCTCCTGCTTCAAATAATTCTATATCAAATGGGAAGAAAATCTAGAATATTCGCCGATAAAATTGAATAAAAAAGAGAGACACAAAATAGATTTAATCTCTGTATGTAATAAATGTCGAGTATATATGGGGGAATTACATGAAGGGCCGGACGGCGTCGCGGGAGATCCGTTGCGAAAAATGGCACCGCTCGCCTCAACTTAAGACGAGCGCAAAGATCCCGTGACCATCTCTATGTATGAAGCATGTATGCCTTACTGATCACATTCGTTCAGCCAACTTGAAAGCGATCCAATGGAAGATGCGGAGGGCGCGACGTTCAAGATCGGGGGCCTATTCTTTTGCCCAACAGCGGACCGATCTCAGCACTACATCTTCACTATGTGAGAGCGGTAGGTAGCGGCGCATGCCCCCGGCACCAGGATCTGGCTGCTGGGACCAGCCCTTTCAATGTTCGCAAGCCAGTTGGAAACAAGAGACTCGCTCCGAGATCGTGCAGCAAGAACTCCCACCTTTCCCAGGTGCATATCTGCCGGCCACTGAAACGGAAACGTGCAGGGACGACTAAGCCATCTCTCCCTCTGCTTGCGGCCTTTGATACGGGCGACCACCGGCACAAGGGAAGGCTGAAACCGGCGGCTCGTGCGGCTTCCATCGTCATATCGCCATGGCAAGGAAAGCATAGTAGCTTGGTATTCAGGAGACGGGTTGTCAGCTTGTGCGAGTTTCGAAATGCCAACCGCAAAACCACGCCTTTCCGATTTCGACCACCTTATGACAATGCTCGAAATAGATGTCATACGCTTGGCCGAATGCCTAATCAGTCCGGGGTGGCGCTTAGAATTTCCCGGTCTGGATGTTCCGGGCCTTCACTACAATATCGATGGCATGGGGCAGCTTCTAATCCAGGACCAGGCGCCAATTGATCTCAAGCCGCATACGCTCGTTGTGGTTCCCCCCAGGCGTCCATTCAGTTTTGTTGCCGCGCCTCACGATATTGGCGGCCATCCGGCAGGGATCGTGGAAGCCCGGGCGCCGCTGGAAATTGCCGCAGGGAGCGTTCGTCGTTTCATTGCCGGTGACGGTGATCCCGAGATCATTTTGATATGCGGATATTTCAAGGCGGCTTACGCAACGTCGGCCGATCTCTTCTCCACGCTCCTGTCCCCGATCGTCGAACAGTTCGACAACGAACATGAGGTCGGTAAACGACTTCAGACGATCGTCGCGGAACTGGCAGCGCAGGAGGTGGGAATGCAGGCGATGACGGCCGCGCTGATAAAGCAGGTTATCGTCTTGTTGCTGCGTCGGACGATCGGGTCTGGAGAAGCGACAATCGAAAGGTTTGCACTGCTCAGGGATATTCACATCACACGCGCCTTTGCGGCAATGGTTTCGAAGCCGGGTGCGGCGCATTCACTTCAATCTTTGGCGGAGGTTGCTGGACTCAGCCGATCAGTTTTTGTCGCGCGCTTCTCACAAGTATTTGGATCGCCACCGATGGCCGTTCTCCGTGAACTTCGAATGAAGAAGGCATCGGTGCTGCTCTTGTCGAGCTCTCTATCGGTGGAACAAGTTGCCAGAGCTGTCGGCTATGACAGCAGAAGCAGCTTCGTTCGCGCCTTTAGGGAAGCTTATGCATCGGATCCGTCGGACTACCGGACGAACTGTGATTCCACGAAGCGAGCCTGATCGAGTTCGATCCCAACTGCCGCCGGGTCCACCTGCGGGACGTCGCTCCCCCGATATCAGTGAGAAAAGATGTTTACAGTCCTGTAACCGGCGATCAGCTTGCGCCTGTTAGCGCAGAGCCGAGATGCTGGCAGGCATTGTGGGATGGCAACCGAGAGCCAACTTCGCGGGAGCGAGTGCGACGATCCAGTGGCGTGTCGACGGTCATCGAAAAGGCGGCATAACGATGCGATTGGCCGAGATAAAACGACGCTCATTCAATTGCCTTCGATTTCCGAATCCGATGAATTGAGACGACCAGACACGCTTTTAGGACCCGCGGCCTGATCTTTCCCCATAACTTGAAGGTGTCGATTCACACCGACCAAGTCATCACTTGCCGATAAAGCAAGCGGGGACGTTTTTTGTTCATTTCTCGCGGAGATGGAAAACAACATGACACACAGGCCACATAGAACAAAAGCCTTCTGCGGAATTTCAGCGGCGCTGGTTGTGGGAATATTGGTCGTCGGAGCTTCAGAGTCACTCGCCGATGACGGCGCGAAGACGACAGGCCGGTACTTGCCGGAATACACCGCGTCCGGAGAAATCAAGCTCCCGAAGAATTTCCACGAATGGGTCTATGTCGGCTCGCCGCTGACGCCGAATGCCCTCAACAACGGCAAGGCGGCTTTTCCAGAGTACCACAACGTCTACATCGAGCCCGGTTCATACGCCATCTACAAGAAGACGAATGTGTTTCCTGAAGATACGGTTTTCGTCAAAGAGCTGCAGCTCACGCTGCCGGGCGAGAATCCGGATGGGTCGCGGACAGAGCCTTCCGGTCGCGGATATTTTCCCGGGCCTTATTACGGAGCTGAAGTCGCCGTAAAAAACACCAAGAAATATGCTGCATCCGGCGGTTGGGGATATTTTGATTTCAAATATTCCGACCCGAAGGCGGTGACCGCGAAGGTCCAAGAAAACGGAAGCTGTGCGTATTGCCACACCGCGAGCGCAAAGAAGGATATGGTCTGGACCCAGTTTTACCGGCTCTTGGACAATTAAGGCGGCGGGCGTGCACCGGCTTGGGGGAGCGCTCATGGCCTACGCGCAGGTGAATCGGCGCATGATCGCGGCATGAATGCCGCCAAAAAAAGCCCAAGGCAATCTGAATAGCAGTCGCTCGGGTGTAATGGTGACGGGCGACTGCCGCAGGTTCCTAAGGAAGCTTCTCAGCTGGAACGGCAGCTATCCCAAGGGTGATATGGGCGCTAAGCGCGCGGTGTCCGTCGTTTCCTCAATGCGCTCCCCGATAGCGCGAGGCTTGCAGATGCTCGCTTGTCTGGGCCCCGATACAAGGCGACGCCTTTGCTCGAAACGATTGCCCGCACGATAGTGACTAGAGGCTTGGCCAAACATGATGGCTTTTCCGCGGGATAAGGATGGCTCTGTTCGAAGCGCGCAATATTGCCTGTAAACGTGGCGAGCACCTGCTGTTCGACCTGCTCAATTTCAGCGTTGCCTCCGGAGAGGCGTTGGTGCTCACCGGCGCCAATGGCTCGGGCAAGTCAAGCTTGCTGCGCGTCGTGGCAGGGTTGATACAGAGGAGGGCGGGTGATTTCCTCTGGAATGGCCGCACCATGAGGCCGGATGGCGACCAACATCGACGACGCCTCATCTATCTGGGTCATGGGGACGCTTTGAAGGCCAACCTCACGCCGCGCGAAAATCTCCGGTTCTGGGCCGATCTCGTCGGTTTGCCGGGTGGCCAGGCTGTGTCTGTTGTCGAGCAAGCGTTGGAAGAGGATCATTTAGAGCCGTTCGCCGATCTGCCGGCCCGCTTCTTGTCGGCCGGTCAGCGCCGCCGCCTTGCCTTGTCGCGATTGCGCCTGCAGCCGTCGTCGGCCGTTCCACTGTGGCTGCTCGACGAACCCACCAATGCGCTTGACGGCGAGGCGAGACGGCGGCTGATTGTGTTGTTGGGCCGACATCTCGCCTTTGGCGGCCTGATCATCCTCGCGACCCACGACCCGCTGCGGGAACTGCCGGGGCGGCACCTGAGGATTGATGCCTACGCGCCAGGGCCCGTCGATGATCGGGCGGATGTTATACATCGAGACCATGGTGAGGCTATATGAGTGCTGTCCTTGCCTTGTTGCGACGCGATCTGAAGCTTGCCCTACGACAGGGCATTGATGTCGCCCTGGTCGTGCTGTTTTTTCTTGCCGCCGGCATCCTGTTTCCATTTGCGGTGGGGCCAGCGCCGAATTTGCTCGCGGCGATTGCTGGTGGGGTGGTCATGGTGATGGCGGCGCTGGCAGCGCTGCTCTCGCTTGATCGCCTCTATCTGCCAGATTTCGAGGACGGTAGCCTCGACGGCATTATGCTCTCACCGCTGCCGCTGGAAGTCGTCGCAGTGGTTAAGGCGCTTGGGCATTGGCTAACGACTGGCCTACCACTGATCGTGGCAGCGCCGCTGCTGGGACTCGCTCTCAATCTGCCGGCCGCAGCTTATGTGCCGATGCTGACTGCCCTGCTACTGGCTACACCGACCCTGAGTTTACTGGGCAACCTCGGTGCAGCCCTGACCCTGGGCAGCCGCCGCGCCGCTGTTCTAATAACCCTGATCATTCTGCCTCTTTACGTGCCTGTGCTTATCTTTGCTATGGCAGCCATCGACGGGACGAGGCTCGGCTTTTCCGGCAGCTCCGCCTTTCTAGGCATCTTGGGGGCGATGTTCGTCGGCAGCTTAGCGCTGACGCCATGGGCGACAGCGGCAGCGTTGCGACAGTCGACCTAGTTAACCAAACGAGACCTCTGAGATCATCGGCACGCAGGGGTGCCGACCTATGTTCCGTGCAATACGAATTCGGCAAGCGATGCGACTTGCATCCAGCCGCGTGGGGAGGTCAAGCGGGCGCAGCGGGGTCGCTAACGAGCAGGCTGTTTTGCGCGCCTGGATGCCAATGCATCGGCCGCAGCCATCCCAATCTCGGTCGCCATTGCAGCAGGACCTCGGCGGTCGTCGCGCAGGATCCAGGAGCCGTCGGTCGCGGCAATCAGAGACCGCAATCGCAGGCAATCCTCTCGCAACTCCGCGTAGACAGCGATCGGAGTGCGGCAGGATCCCTCCAGCCTGGCGAGGCAGGCTCTTTCCGCGTTCACACATACCGCCGTGGCGGCGTCATGCAAGGCAATCAGCTTATCGCGCACTTTCCAGTTGCTACTGCGAATCTCGATGCCGATGACACCCTGAGCTGCTGCCGGAAGCATCTGACTGATCGCGAGAACTTCCGTCGCAACCGCTGTCTTATCAAGCCGCTTCAATCCGGCAAATGCCAGCAATGTTGCCATCGCGTGGCGGCTTTTGACTTTGTCAAGGCGCGTCTCAACATTGCCACGCAGTGGAACGACAACGAAATCTGGCCTTAGCTCCTTCAGTTGCGCCTGTCGTCGGAGCGAGGCGGTGCCGATGACCGCGCCATATGGCAGTTCTGTGAGCTTGGCACCGTCAGCACTGATCAGCACATCGCGTGGATCTTCACGCGGCAGCAGACATGCGATTTCCAGCCCGTCCGGCAGGCAGGTCGGTACATCCTTCATGGAATGGACGGCAAGGTCGATACGGCTATCCAACAGCGCGTCTTCGATTTCCTTTGTGAACAGGCCTTTGCCACCGATTTCCGACAGAGAACGGTTCTGTATCTGATCACCGGTGGTCTTGACAATGACGATTTCGATGCGCCCTTTAGCGGCGAGCTCCGGATCCGACGCGATCAGCCGCGCTTTAACCTCCTCAGCCTGGGCCAATGCCAGGGGACTCCCACGGGTACCGATGCGCAAGCCCAATATCTCCTGGCAAAAAAAGGTATGCCAAATCTAAAGGAGCTTCTTTCCCTTCGCGTCTCGAATGCGTGCTCGCTCGTCCAGGAGACGTTGGGATGAGCCTCGCGGGGCCACCTGCCTTGTCGGAGATATTAATACGGCAACTTTGACAGCTTGGCGGAACAGCTCTTCATCTGCGCCGACAACAATGGCCGGCGCGGAAAGGTCTTTTCAGATGTGGCGCTTGAGCCGCGCTGAGATAAAGAGACCTGTACGTAAACCTAAGCGGCCTCTCACGCGACATGGCTTCAGCGGAGGTCAAGAGGTTCCCAGCTAAGGTCGCGTGTTGCCATCTTGGAGGAGATTGGAAGGGGATTTGGCGAAGGAGCTTCGGCTGCGAAATCTGTCGCCGTCGACTTCCGCGACACGTGAGTCAGGACAACTGGACACGCTTTCAGGACCCGTAGCTGGCTCTCTCGCGCTACTTCTATCACTGCCGCTTTACCCCGGCTCGATCGCCTCCGGTACGGTTGAGGGACCGGTTCGACGGCTCTTTCATGACGCCTGGTACAGCACTTTTTTTGCGTTCTTGGTGCTTCCTTCTGATCCGGCAAGCCTCATTTTAGTGAGGCGGCGGAGAGGCCCATCCATGCTGCAGCGGTTACCGGATGCTGAGAAGCCGGAAGTGTATTTGCGACCCATCCCGTTACTCAAAGGAAAGACCATGCCCGACGGACTAACCATGACCAATCCCGTCATCGATTGCATCCTGAGCCGCAGCGCCGCCAAGTACTATGACCCTGCCGCGACCATGAGCGATGACCAGATCCGTGAGCTGGTGCGCATCGGCACCACCGCGCCGACCTCCTTCCACCTGCAGAACTGGCGTTTCATCGCTGTACGCACGCCGGAAGCCAAGGCCCGGTTGCGGCCGATCGCCTGGGACCAGCCGGCGATCACCGAAGCCGCCGTCACTTTCATCATCGTCGGCCAACTTGCCGATTCCAGCGTCATCCCGGCGCATCTGGCGCCGCTGGTGGAAGCCGGGATCATGCCGGCAAAGATGGTCGCGGAATGGGAGATACCCGCCCGCGATCTCTATATGGGCTACCCGCAGCGTCGCCGTGACGAGGCCATCCGCAGCGGCACCTTCGGCGCGGCGGCGATGATCTATGCGGCCCGTTCGCTGGGCCTGGGTTCGACGCCGATGATCGGCTTCGATGCCGAGGATGTGCATCGTGCTTTCGGACTGAGCAGCGAAGAGGTGCCCGTCATGCTGCTGTCAGTCGGCAAGGAGCGCGCCGGCAACTGGCCACAGAAACCGCGCCTGCCAGTGGCCGATGTCTTGGATCTCGTTTGATTATCGTAAACCCCGCAGATTATGGAGAGCATAATGCCAAGGACCGCAGTTGTGAATCCGGACCAGGTGCATGCCGATTCTAAGCCGACTCTTGATGCGTTCACCAAGAACATCGGCTTCACTCCGAATATGATGGCGGCCTTCGCCCAGAGCCCGATCGCGTTCAACGCCTGGGCCAATTTGCTCGGTTCCTTGAGCAAAGCACTCGACGTCAAGACCCGTGACAGCATCGGCCTTGCCGTTTCCGAGGTGAATGGCTGCAACTACTGCCTGACTGTGCATAGCTTTACGGCCGAGCATATGGCCAAGTTGCCGGCCGATGAAATCATTCTCGCGCGGAAGGGCCATGCCACCGACCCCAGGCGCGACGCCGCCGTCCAGTTCGCGCGCAGGGTCATCGAGACGCGTGGTCAAGTCAGCGACGTCGACCTGAAAGCCGTCCGCGATGCCGGCCATACGGATGCAAACCTCATGGAAATTGTGGCTCTTGTGGCCATGTACTCACTGACGAACTTTTTCAACAATGTGTTCGACCCCGAGAAGGACTTTCCTGCTGTCGCCCCTGCCGGTTCGGTCTGAGATCCATTTCGAAGGGAAGCCAAGCACGCGGATTATCGACGGGCGAGACAGCAAGGTGCGTTTCGTCGAGAACCGCGTGCAGCGGGCTTGTGCGTCAACTTAGCCGGCGTCCGCCCGCCTTAGCTAAAAGGTGCAGACGAAAGAATGTTGCTACCTCGTCAACCAGTCCCCGAGTTGCGCGCGCCGACGCTCGCCCATGGTGATTTTGATCTCGCAGCCGAGACACCAAAGCTATTTACGTTAGTATCGTTTTACCGCGGGCTTCATTGCCCGGTCTGTCTCAAGTATCTGCGTGATCTCGGATCGCTGATCCCTGAATATGAGCGGCGTGGAACGAAGGTCATTGCGATCAGTTCTGACGGCCGCGATCGTGCTCTGGAGATGGCGGACAAAGTCGGCGCCAGTGATAGCTTGCGGTTCGGATATTCCCCGCCGCTCACGGTCGCGCGTAGCTGGAGCCTCTATACTTCGTCCTCGCGCGGAAAGTCATCGATCAACATCGAGGAGCCGTCGCTATTTTCAGAGCCTGGCGTATTCCTCGTTCGGCCGGATGGCACTCTATATTACAGCGCGGTCCAAACAATGCCGTTCGCGCGACCGCTGTTCTCTGAATTGCTTCAGGCGATCGATTTCGCCATCGCGAACGATTATCCGGCACACGGCGAATATGACGGTCCTCTCTGAGCTTCCATGGCGTTAACGACAGACGCCTATGACCGGAAGCACAAAGGAAGAGATCTTCGCGAACGTGTCGACGCCGTCACCGGATTTCAGTCTCCGCGGACAAGTTTAGGATAAGCAAAGTATGAGCAAGTCGCAGAAAGTTGTCGTGGTTACCGGCGCCTCGCAAGGTATCGGCGCCGAGGTCGTCAAAGCATTCCGCAAGCTCGATTGTCGCATCGTTGCCACCTCACGTTCGATCAAGCCATCGAGCGACGAGAACATCGTGAACATCGCAGGTGATATCGGAGACCCGACGACCGCCCACCGTGTAATCTCTGAGGGCATCGCCCGATTTGGCAGGATCGATACGCTGGTGAACAACGCCGGCATCTACATTGGAAAGCCTTTCACCGAACTGGCCGCCGAAGACTATGCCGCCGTGATGAATGTGAACATGGCCGGCTTCTATCACATCACACAACGTGCCATCGTCGAGATGGAAAAGCGGTCGAGCGGCCATGTGGTGAGCGTCACCGCGACCATAGGCCCCGTTGCAGTGAGCGGAATATACTCAGCTTTGGCGGCGCTGACGAAGGGCGGCCTCAACGCTGCTACCAAGTCGTTGGCAGTCGAGTATGCGAGGAAAGGTATTCGCGTGAATGCCGTCTCGCCGGGAGTCACAAAGACGCCAATGCACGCGCCCGAAACACATGAAATGTTGGGTGCAATCCATCCCATCGGGCGGATGGCTGAAACCAGCGATATTGCTGATGCCATTCTTTTTCTCGATTCAGCACCGTTCGTGACCGGCGAGATCTTGCATGTAGATGGCGGGCTGAGCGCCGGCCGCTGAGGCGCGCACTCGTCGGCTTCGACCGCTTTCGTCATGTGGAGGCACGGCTCGACCGCGGCCGTACGGTGTGGGCTTGTGGTAACAACGTGCTCGTGGGGTCATAAGGATCAATTGCATGAACATCCTCCATCTTGATTTCAGCCCGCGCCAAGAGTCGCATAGCCGCGCGCTTTCGGCTGCAATCGCCCAAAAGCTGCTTGCGGCGGTGCCTGGTGCGCGCATCAGCCGGCGTGACTTTGGCACCACACCTGTGCCGCACGCGGTGCCTGATTACGCGACCGCGCTATCGACGCCGGCCACCTTGGCTGCGCCGCCGAGAGGAGCGCTGGTGCTTTCCGAGAAGCTAATCGAGGAAGTCGAAGCGGCAGATGCGATCATTATCGGGACGCCCATGCACAACCTCACCGTTCCATCGACCTTCAAGGCCTGGATCGATCAGGTCCTGCGGGTAGGGCGTACCTTCAGATCAACGCCAACAGGAAAAGTGGGGATGCTGCGGGACCGCCCCGTCTTCATCGGCATCGCTTCCGGTGGCGTTTTCAGTGGCGAGCGCGCTAACCAGCCCGATTTTCTCACGCCCTATCTGTCGGTGGTCCTCGGCTCCATGGGGCTCAAGACCCTCCAGTTCTTCTCCGTCCAGGCGACCGCCTTTCTCGACTGGGACCAGGCCGCATCAGCGCGGGAGGAAGCACTTGCAGCGATCGACCTCGCGGTTCTCCCGGCCAAAGACCTTGCGGTCATGGGAGGCGCTCAATGAAAGTCGCCCTGACGCGCGGCGGTATCGAGCCGACGTTCAACATGCGGCGACATCTGAGAAAAGAGACGGGTCGATGAAGATTGTCGTGATCGGCGGCACTGGTTTGGTTGGGGCGAAGACGGTCGCCATTCTGCGCCAGTGTGGCCATGATGTTGTCGCGGCCTCGCGCAAAGCCGGCGTTAATACCGTTACCGGAGAGGGGCTAAAGGAGGCCCTGGCTGGCGCAGAAGTGGTAATCGACCTTTCTAATGCGCCCTCATTTGATCCGCGCGCCGTATTGGCGTTCTTCGATATCTCCGGCCGGAACCTCATGGCAGCCGAGGCCGCGGCGGGCGTTCGGCATCATGTCACGTTGTCCATCGTCGGGACCGATCGGGTACCCGACCAGGGCTATTATCACGCCAAAGCCGCCCAGGAGAAATTGGTCGAGGCTTCGGTCATACCCTATACGATCATCCGCTCGACTCAGTTCCTGGAATTTCTCGGCGGCATTGCCGATGCGCATACGGATGGCGGCATCGTCCGGCTTCCGCCGAGCTTGCTGCAGCCGATCGCGGCCGACGATGTTGCCATCATCGTCAGCGACGTGGCGCTCGCCGAGCCGCGCAACGGGATCGTCGAGATCGCCGGCCCGGAACGGGGGGCGTTCAACGAGATTGTCGCCAGATATTTGAACGCCATCGATGACGGACGAAATGTCGTCACGAGCTCAGATGCCCGCTATTTCGGTGGCCGACTCACGGAGGAGGCCCTCGTCCCATGGGGAGAGGTGCGTCTCGGCGGCCTCAATCTGGAATCGTGGTTGCACAGGGCGATGAAGCGAACCTGACCGAGCTGCCGCAGGCCCAGGCGGCAATATGCGATGCGGCCGCAAACGCCGCCGTGTCTGGGGGCGAGGAAGCGAGGATATCCATGGTTGAAATCACCGCCGATATGGAAGCAGTTGTCAAACAGGCGATACTGTCATTCGTTGCGACGGTCAATGCTGACGGAACGCCCAACCTTTCGCCGAAGGCGTCCTTGACGGTCAGGAACGGTGTTCTTTACTTTGCCGATATCGCCTCGCCCCGAACGATACTGAACTTGCAGCGTAACCCAGCTGTTGAAGTAAACGTGGTCGATATTTTCCAACGGCGCGGTTATCGCTTCAAGGGCCTTGCGGTGATCCTGCCGCCGGGCGATGGCGCTTCCATGATGATCACCAACTGGGTCCGAGCGACGAATGGCTCGGAGTATCCGGTCGATCACGTCGTCAGAATCGAAGCCACATCGATCACCCCGTTGCTGTCGCCGGCCCATGTCTTTGCTCAGCCGCCGCGAGACCAGCACGAAATCAAGCAGACCTACTATCGAAAATACGGTGTGAAACCCATCGGGGCCTAGCGCAGGCTCCATCCACGACGAAATCCGATAAGCCGGCCGTAGAGGGTCGGGAGGAGAAAGCCAATGCCGTTTCGAACCACGATGAAGAGCCCAGCCATCGCCGCCTGCATCGCCCTTGTCTTCGTATTGAGCTTTGCCGCCCGCGAAGTCGCTGCGGACACCGTCACGAAGAACTTCGAGGCGGCCATTCCGAACATCCCGGGGAAGTCGTTGATTGCGGTAGTGGTCGACTATGCGCCAGGCGCAGCCTCGCCATCTCATACGCACGCGAAGTCGGCCTTCATTTATGCCTATGTAATCTCGGGTACGGTGGAATCGAAGGTGAATAACGGCGAGACACGCATCTACCGGACCGGCGAGAGCTGGTCCGAAGCGCCGAACGCGACCCATCCGATCTGCCGCAATGTGAGCAAGACAGAGCCGGCAAAATTGCTCGCCGTGTTTGTTGTCGACACCAACGATAAAGCGCTGACCACGCCGATTAAAGGCTCTCAGTAAGCGCTCGGCCGCTCGTCTGGACGACTGACAACAACTGCTATCTCCCGGATCCCTTTGTCGCGGGCGAAACACGTGGCGGGGCGTCGGCGCGCTGATCGAGCATGTCTATACCAATGCGATAAGTCGCGGAGCGTTTCGTGTCTCCTGGCTGGCCCAGAAATCTGACCTTAACGCGATACAGCTTTATGACCGCGTCGCTGTCCGCTCGGATCTCATCCATTACCGGAAATTGCTTGTCTAAAGCGCCGGTGGAGGATGTTGGGCGTCGGCTGGTTCGGTCTGAACTTCGGCGCGTAACACCCGAGACCACAAGCATCCGGAAATGACTCGCGCCGCCCGGGGATTGCTTCCGCTTATATATTCACGAACGACGAGGTATTTCATGGATACTTTACGCTTGGCCACAGCCGAAGATGCAGCCGTGAGCGGCCGCATTTGCTACGATGCCTTCTGTGCCATCAACGATGAGCACCGCTTCCCGCGGGAACTTCCCTCCGCCGAAGCCGCCGTCGGACTGCTCCGCGAGCTGATCGGCCACCCCGGCTTCTATGGCGTGGTAGCCGAACGCGATGGCCGGGTCATCGGCAGCAACTTCCTCGACGAGCGGGCGCCGGTCGTTGGTGTCGGGCCGATATCGGTCGATCTCGCCATACAGAATCAAGGGGTCGGACGCCAACTGATGGAAGCGGTAATCGACCGAGCGACGTCGCGTGGCGTGCCCAGCGTTCGGCTGTGCCAGTCCGCCTTCCATCGTCGATCACTATGCCTCTATACCTCTTTGGGCTTCCGCGTGCGTGAGCCACTGTCATGCATGAAAGGTCCACCGCTGAAGCGAGCACTGCCGGGATATCACGTGCGAGTGGCCGCCTCGAGCGATCTCGCCGCCTGTAACGCCCTGTGCTTCGAGGTGCATGGATTCGAGCGCGTCGGCGAGTTGAGCGAGGCGGTCGAGCGTGGCACCGCGACAGTTGTCGAGCGTGATGGACAACTCACCGGCTATGCGACCGCCATCGGCTACCACGCCCACAGCGTAGCTAAGAGCAATGCGGATCTGATCGCGTTGATCGCCGCCGCATCCGAGTTCACCGGACCAGGATTCCTGCTTCCCACCCGCAACCACGAGGTCTTTACCTGGTGTCTCGCCAACGGGCTGCGGCTCCAACATCCGATGACCTACATGACCATGGGTCTATATAGCGAGCCGGTGGGTGCCTACCTCGTCAACATTCTATATTGATTCAATGGCTATCGGTCGGGAGCGCTTGCGACAGCTGAAGGTCATGAATTGAGGCTGGTACACGAGTACAGACCAATTTCAGATATTCCGATCGTTTGATCAGGAGCATTCTATGAGCTCAGTCGAAATCAAAGCCATCGGCGACAACGATTTTGAGAGTTGGCTTCCGCTATGGGAAGGTTATCAGCGGTTTTACGAAGTGGAAATCCCGAAGTCTGTGACGCTGAAGACCTGGGCCCGCTTCTTGGATCCGGTCGAGCCGGTGCAGGCGTCGGTTGCCATATCGGGTGGTCGGGCATTGGGGCTGGTACATTCGATCTACCATCGATCCACTTGGGTGACAGAAGACTCCTGCTACCTCCAGGATCTGTTTGTCGTGGACGAGGCGCGCGGCCTCGGCATTGGTCGCGCCTTAATCGAGCATGTTTATGCAGAGGCAAAACGCCGCGGGGCATCCCGCGTGCATTGGCTGACGCACGAATCTAACCATAGCGCGATGCTGCTTTACAACCGCCTCGCCGATCGATCGCCTTTCATCCAATACAGAAAACTGTTTGCCTGATGCGCTGGCGCGGGTCGATCCTTACGCCCGTACTTCCGCCGGAGCACCGGCGGCATTATCGCCAGTCGTATATAGAAGCGCATTGAACGAGCCTCCGCATTTCGGCGGGGGTTGTCGAGCCCAAGACTGTCACGATCACCAATTCTCGCTCCAAAGCGAGGTCTTCGATGGGGCGGGTGACGAGACCAGGAGTCGCGGCCGTGCGCTCCGGCAGGATGCAAATTGCCTGGCCGTCGGCAACCATGCGCTGCACCCAGTCTTCTCTCTCCGTCCGAAGGTGAGCCCGAATCACGACTTCTCGACAGCTGAAGTACTGTTGGATCTGATCTCGGAACTCGCATCTGAGGCGATCAATATATGGAAACGCTGCCAGGTCTTTGGCGCGAACGACATCAACGCCGGCGAGCGGGTGCTCCGCCGCACAGCCAAGCACAAGGCGTTCCCGGAATAGGGAGCGCACGTCCAATTTTGCATCAGACTTTGCTTCGCGCGAGATGATGCAGGCATGATACTTGCCCGAAAGGATCTCCGCTGAACTCTCATTCCGTCCAAGCGCGTGAATCGCTATTCGCGCGGATGGAATCTGCTCCAGCGCGCTGAGGAAGAACGATGTAAAGGCGTTAAGGCCGACCGTCGGTGCCACGGCGATATCGAGTATACGATGCCTGCCGAGGGCCCAATTATCCGAATGCTGACGTACATTTTTCAATGCGGCCTGCATTCGCCTGAATTCTATCTCCACATCCTGCCCCAATGTGGTGAGCCGGGTGTGCTTGCCGTCGCGGTAGATCAACGGCCCGCCGAGCTCTTCTTCAAGGCGGCGGATAGCCCTGGTCATGCTCGGCTGAGAAACGCCGCTCAGCCGAGCGGCGACCGAGAAATTCAAGGTCTCCGCCAATTTGATGAAGTAGCCGATCTGATTGAGTTCCATGGATCTTCAGCCGATGCGGTCTATGAACCCTCATCTCACGAGCCGACCAGGGAGCCCGCATGACCACGTTGATTTCGACAGGAGGCGTTCCCGGTGGGTATAGTTCGGAGCGGTCGGCCTGTCTATATAGGCTCTACTTTTCCATTCTAATGTTACGCGATTTCATCGATCCGAGAGAAGCCGCCGCATTGCTTGCCGAGACGATATGCTTGAGAAGCGCGAAAGCATCAGGCCTGGCGCACGACTTTCCGCGGCATCCGGTTATTTCCGAAAAATGTTTGGCGAGACGATCGAGCACATAATCGGGACCACTGGGCCACTGCGCTAAACTACTCTTGCCGCTGACTTGTCTCGCGTGTTTATCCAAAGGAAGACGCGCGGCGGCAAGCCGTTTGTCTGAAGAATGAAAAATTGAAACGACGAGAAAACATGCAATTGCCGGATCATGGGCGCCGATCTTGTCACTCTACCAGTGGCGCAGTTCTTCGGGCGCGATAATCAACGGCTAATCGATATCTGTCGAAATATAGTCCGGCCGGCGAGGTCTTCATGTCGTGAAAATACGGGAACGGTCCATGACGGAATGCGCTTGTCGCCTCACACCTCAATGGGTGACAGGTAGCATGAGCATCGATCCCGGTCATCGGGAAGCTGTTGCTCTACCGAGGGCGTTCAGCAGCGCCGACATATCGGCTGTCAGGCCCCCTAGGACAGGCGAAGCGCCAATTCGAAGGCCTCGACTTACCGGGTTGCTGTACGTCAACGGTCGCATTCTTGGCGTTGCGTGAAGCGGATCGATTGACCGTCGCGATGATAAATGGTGTCACGCGATACATAGATAAGTTGGACCAGTAATGCTCGAGATACCTTTCATCAGAAGACCAGGCATGCTCACGCAAGCGGCACTGGTCGAGAAATTCGCCGGATCCAGCCCGGTACATCAACTCTACAATTACTGGCGCAGCAAATGTCGCGGCGCGCGCATACCCTCGCGTGCCGACATTCTCCCCGAAGAGATGCCCCAGCTTCTTCCCTATGTCATGCTGCATGACGTCGTTCGCCAGGACGGTGTCTATCGGTTCAAGGCGCGCCTCATCGGCACTCATATCGTCGACGTATGTGGGAGCAATCCCACAGGTCGATATATAGACGAGTACCGGCGCCCCGAGGACTATAAAAAGATATACGAGATCCTTGCTAGTGTCGTGATGACAAAGATTCCCCGCCATGGTGTCGTGCCGGTGTACAGGGAAGCAGGCTATTTCCTGGACTTTGAAGTTATCACGATGCCGCTTTCATATGACGGTGAGCAAGTCGATATGCTTTTTTGCGGCAGGCGCGCCATATATCCGAAGAGTAACGCTGCCGAAAACTGACGCCGCGGACATGCAGGTCCGCGGGTCCACGCCATTCCGCTCGGAGATGGTCCGGGGCAGGCCGGCGTGGCACGCACTTGCGGCTTCTCCTCTCCGTGAGGGTGAAGTCGTCAACACCTGCGCGATCATCAGGGCCATTCAGTATAATGGTGGTGCTTGCGGAGACCTGCCGGATTTCAGCGATCCAGCATCGGATATCGCGGCACGCGAACATCCATATTGCTGTCTTGATGACGGTTATTGACAACAGCTTGGTGATCTTTGACGGCCGATGATGCCCCGTCTGCGGCGGGTAGCGGCTGCTTGTGTCCCGACCAGCGTCAAGTGCCATTTCTGGCAGCACCAGGTCAGCACCGGCACCTGTGTCGGTCGAGCCCGCCGCGCGGAGCTAAGCACCGGGGTTATAGGGATCCATTGGGCAACGTGTCGGAGCGCGACAATGAGGGAAGCGCGTCGGCGAGGCCTGATCCCAATGGAAGCAGTTGAATCTTGCCTCGTCGATCGCGCTCCGCTAGTCGGCAGTTAGAAGCCTGCAAGGCCTTCGGGACTGTTGTATGGAATCGCGTTTCGGCCGATCTCCGTCAACTTGCCTGTCGCCTCGTCAAGCTGGTAGCTGACAAGAACCGAAGCATTTCCGAATATCTGATGGAAATATTTGTTATCAGGAGTCAACCAACTATCGCTGGGCCCGCTGCTTACAAGCTTGTTCACGGCGCGGAAGGTCCCATCTCCTGGTATCCCCTTGTTGGCCGGATCCTGGAGCAGACTCAGTCGGCCTTCCTTGAGCCGGTAGGTGGAGACCGTTCCGTAGCCGAAGTTGGTCGCCAGCACGAGCGAGTTGTCCGACGTCACCTGAAGCCAGCAGAGCTCGGATGGCTTCCCGAGTGATGTGTCGATCTTGGCCAATTGGCCGTTGCTCACGCGCCCCTGGCGATCAATGTGGCTGACCAGCACGCCGTCCCCGACTGCAACACCGTTAAGGAAGGTATCGCGGCTGTGGTTCAGGAAGGTAATGTAGAATGGCCCTGCGCCGCCGGCATTCGTGAAGGAAGGCCTGCCGAGAGTCCCGTTGTCATGTACAGGGAATATCACTAGCCCGTCTGAGTCAGGCGCATTCGCTACAACCAGATTTGGCGAGCCGTCCGGATTGGCGGAGGGATGTGCATCGAAGAGAATGTCGACCAGCAAGAAGCGTCCGTCAGGCGATAGAATCACTTGGGTCGACACCCGGCCAACTTTCGTCGCTGTGTCCGCGGAATAGCTTTCCCTGCGCAGCTTAAGCTTGCCGTCCTTGGCGACCGTGTATGAGCGGAGGTGGTTGGGGCCGAAGGCGTGGAGCACGTATAGTGTCCGGCTTTGGGGACGATAGGCAAGCGACTTTGCCGTGCCGCTGCGCCCGGCTACAGGCTCTCCAGTCGCTTCCCGGTCGATCATGGTTAGCTTCCCGTCTGGCCCCACTCGGAAGCTTGTCACGCTGTTATCGCCACCGTTCGTCGCGAACAGCAGGGTATTGGATTCAACCAGGATAACGCTGCCAGCGCCCTCAAACGCGTTGGGCGCACTTTCCTGGCCGCTGACCGGCTTGAAGACACCCGAGCCAGCGCCGCCGGTTGGAACACTCTCGATCAGTTCGAGTTGTCCGTCCGCCTTGCGCCCGAAGTGCATGATACGGTTGTGGATCTCGTTGGTCTGCATGTAGACATGGCCGACGAAATCAGAAGCCGAGGCGCTCACTCCGACAGACCCGAAGAGAAGAAGGAATAGAGCGATAACGGTGAAATTCGGTAATCGTGGGAAGGTCATCTAACTCTCCTATGCTGCTGCCGCTTGCAGGCACGACTTGTTGAGCCGGAGCGGAACATCCCTTGACGTGGAGTCATCCCACTCCACTTTTTTGAAGATGCGGCGCCGTCCCGGCGGCTAAGCGCGTGGTGCGTTCTGAAATTGCTCAAGCGGTCAGTAGGTTTTACACCGCGACATAAGCGGGTATCCTTTTTGGGTATCGTCGGCTTTATTCGACGAAATCCGCAACCAGGGTGCTCACTTATCGCAGCGTCCGAGCAAATTTTCCAATAGCCGGCGTGTATAGTTTCGATAGGTGGTGGCAGGCGGCGCCACGACATAACAAAGAGACTGCAGGATCAAACGACGGACGGCAGTGTCGGACGATCGGACACCAATTCAGGACCCTGCGGGAACGCATTCGTCATAAGATAAGGCTGGGTGTCGTGGGAAGCCGATCAGCTTGCCAAGCGCTGAAGATCCCTGACGACTTTCCGCCGTCGATCCTCAACCGCTGCAGACTTGGGATCCGAGTTACATGGTCAGTTTGTGCAGTACCTCCACTCGCTACGGTGCCGTCGTTCAAGTCTTTCATTGGCTGATCGCCATCCTGGTTCTCGCGGCATATATCATGAGCAAGTGCGACCGCTATTCGCTCTATTCCGCCGACGCTGACGGGCTCCGCAGGATTCACGAGACACTCGGTGTGCTCGTCTTCATTGTCGTTGTGCTACGGCTCTCATGGGGGCTGATTGATCGCATGTCCGTGAAGCAATCGATGCCGCGCGCAATGGCAGAAGCCGCGAAGATCGTTCACGGTATGCTTTATGCGCTTCTTGTCGCCGTTCCAACGGCGGCGATGCTCGGCACTTGGCTCGAAGGAATCCCTGTCACCCTGGTCGGAACCGACATCGCGCTGCCGGTCGCGTCGCATGGCGCAGGTCAACTGATCATGGAAATACATATCGCCCTGGGAAACACCATTCTCTGGCTGGCCGGGATGCACGCAGCCATGGCGGTCTTCCACCACT
>Ga0209455_1000602_pt1 | contig 22934 bp, 18 predicted proteins | sample AraplaCol_mCL_r2_FD_184275 | JGI IMG/M metagenome (GOLD analysis project Ga0209455, IMG submission 184275) | Arabidopsis root microbial communities from North Carolina, USA - plate scrape CL_Col_mCL_r2 (SPAdes) (version 2) | ecosystem: Host-associated > Plants > Roots > Endosphere | place: USA... | reverse complement strand
TCGACCTTTTGGCGTCAGTCTTGCATGCTTATGGCTGTTCATCCGTCCTCCGGATTTGAGAGTTGGCTGTGTGGTAACTCCAGCTTCTCAAATCTCGGACGGGTGAACAACCTCCTGAAACGTCACAGCTAGCGCTTGGAGGAGTCGGATGAGCGACATGGCCGCGAGGGGAAGGAATGTTTGTCGTCGTGGCGAAGCGGCGCCTCGGTCCGCGATGCTAGGCGAAAAGCTCGACCGCCCGCGTCACCTCGGTCGACGTGCCGCGGTGCGGTGCTGCAATTCATCGAGTTCCCCACCCCATCGTCGCGGCCAAGCAACAATCAGGTCGGCCCGACGCATCCAATAGCGCCCCTGCGCTCGAAGCAAAAGGGGTGGCTCTCGTGTTCGAGGCTCACCGGACGGGCACTCGCCTTTATAGTCGGCGCAGGCGGTGAACGCCTCATGACTTCACGAACTTCGAGACCACCCCATGACATTCGATCGACTTGCCAGATCGCTCCTCGCCGCGACGCTCGCTGCTTGCTACGTCGACGCGCAGGCCGCATCGCAGCCCCCGGTAGCCGCCGAGAACGGCATGGTCGTCACTGCCCAGCATCTGGCCACGCACGTCGGTGTCGACGTGCTCAAAGACGGTGGCAACGCGGTCGATGCGGCGGTTGCGGTCGGCTACGCGCTCGCGGTGGTCTACCCGGCAGCCGGCAATATCGGCGGCGGCGGCTTCATGACGATCCAGCTCGCCGACGGACGCAAGACCTTCCTCGATTTCCGCGAGAAGGCTCCGCTCGCGGCCACCGCCAACATGTACCTCGACAAGGACGGCAACGTCATCAAGGGGGCGAGCACCTACGGGCACCTGGCGGTCGGCGTGCCCGGCACCGTCTCTGGCATGGAGTACGCGCTGAGGAAGTACGGCACGATGAAGCGACAGGCCGTGATCGCGCCGGCGATCAGGTACGCGCGGGACGGCTTCGTCCTCGACCAGGGCGACATCGACATGTTTCTGACCGCCACCGACGACTTCAGGAAGGATCCGGCGTCCGCGGCGATCTTCCTGAATCACGGCGTGCCGTTCCAGGTCGGGCAGAGGATCGTGCAGAAGGATCTGGCGCAGACGCTGAAGGCCATCAGCGACAGGGGCGAAGACGGTTTCTACAAGGGGCCGGTCGGCGCTGCGATCGTCGCGAGCAGCCACGCCGGCAACGGGATCATCACGCAGGCCGACCTCGACCAGTACCAGACTCGCGAGCTCAAGCCGGTCGAGTGCAACTACCGTGGGTATGGCATCGTCTCGGCACCACCACCGAGTTCGGGTGGCGTCGTGATCTGCGAGATCTTGAACGTCCTCGAGGGCTACCCGCTGAAGGAACTGGGCTTCCGGTCGGCGCAGTCCGTGCACTACCAGATCGAGGCGATGCGCCATGCGTACGTCGACCGCAACAGCTACCTCGGCGACCCGGACTTCGTCAAGAATCCGCTCGACCACCTGCTCGACAAGAACTACGCCGCGCAGATCCGCGCCGTGATCGCGCCGGACAAGGCAGGCGTGTCGATGGACATCAAGCCCGGCGTCGCTCCGCATGAAGGCAGCAACACCACGCACTACTCGATCGTCGACAAGTGGGGCAACGCAGTCTCCGTCACCTACACGCTGAACGACTGGTTCGGCGCCAAGGTGACGGCCGCCAAGACCGGCGTGCTGCTCAACGACGAGATGGACGACTTCACCTCGAAGATCGGCGTGCCCAACCTCTACGGACTGGTGCAGGGCCAGGCGAATGCGATCGCGCCAGGCAAGCGCCCGCTGAGTTCGATGAGCCCGACCATCGTCACGAAGGACGGCAAGACCGTGATGGTCGTCGGAACGCCGGGTGGCAGCCGCATCATTACTGCCGTGCTGCATACCCTGATCAACGTGATCGATTACGGCATGAACGCACAGGAAGCAGTCGATGCGCCCAGATTCCACCAGCAATGGCTGCCCGAGACGACCAACGTCGACAACTTCGCGCTGAGCCCGGACACGCGCAAGATCCTTGAGGGATGGGGTCAGAAGTTCAGCGGCCCTCAGCCGGCGAACCATCTCGCGGTGATCCTGGTCGGCGCGCCCTCGCTGGAAGGCAAGCCGGTCGGCAAGAACCGCTTTTATGGCGCGAACGACCCGCGGCGCAACAGTGGCCTGGCGCTGGGGTACTAGCGGAACGCCACCGGCTCGGACAGATCCCACAGGTTCGACAGCGCGAACAGCGTGACCGCATGCGCCGTGTTCTTGGCCAGGCCGCGGAAGCGAACCTTCGTCAGTCCGAACTGGCGCTTGATGACCCGGGCTGCTCCCGTTGCCAGTTGACCAGCGTTGCCCGTTGCGCAACCCCCCGCCAATCAGGACATCGACCTATGTCGGGCGGTTCGGTAGCAGCCACCGAGGCGCGGCGCTTGCTCAGGGACCTGTCGGCACCGTCGACGCGGGTGGATTGGCGGCGTAGCGTTCCCAGCGCCCGGCCAATTCCCGCACGACGGGGCTGCCCACCAGGTAGGCCGCTTCGATTGCCTCGGCGTAGCCCGCGTAGTTGCCCGTGGCCTCGCTCTTGAGCAGCGCCGCGGCGCTGCCGCCCCGGGGCGGCCGGGAGAAATCGCTGGCAGTGCGCAAGTCGAGCGCCCGCGCGGTGTCGGCCTTGCCGGCCTGCGCCAGCATGCTCAGGGCCTGCAGGTAGCTGACGTCTTCTTCCGCGGTGGTGGCCAGGCGGCCTTGGCCCTGTGTCCAGTAGGATACCCATTGCTCGGCCCAACGCGTCATGGATGCGCCGATCCAGAAGCGGTCGGCGGTCAGCGTGTCGCCGAGAAGAACAAAGGGCGCGCGTCGGGCCGCCGGCGCATCGGCATAGCCGGCGCGGGCGGCCTGCAGCTTGGCGTCGTCGGGCAGCTTCAGCCCCGCGGTCATCTCATAGGCCCAGCGCGTGAGCGAAGCGTTCAAGGTGAAGACCTGGACGCCGTTGCTGGAGACCGCCGGCGGCGTGGGTGGCGCGAAAGGACGCGCCCGGTCGTATGGGACGATGCCGGTAGGCCAACCGCGGGGCATGTCGCGCGCGTCGATCTCGTAGGCGAGGTCGCCGTCAACCACGTGGCTGGCCCAGGCGGCTGAGCCAATCGAGCCGATGGCCGGGTCGATGCCGCCGATTCCGGCGAGGATCCAATACGCGTGGGTGAGGTCGAAGCGCGGATCCATGCCGAGCGCCATGATCGAGGCCGCGGCGTGGGCCTTGCCGACGCCGGTGAGGATGGCCAGGACATGGTCCTTCGGGTCGTAGCGAAGCGGATGGAAGCCCTGCGGGAACGCGATGGTCTCGGGCAGCGGGTAGCGCTCCACCCAGTTCTGCAGTTCGCCCGCGACGTCGCCTGTATCCGCGCCGACCTCGAACGTGGTGACCACCACCACCCGCACCTGCAGCGGCGCCGGTGCCGCCTCGGGCTGCGCCAAGGCGTCTCCCGCGCCGCCCAGGCACAGGGTCAGGGTCAACAAGGCGTTCGCGATAAATCGCTTGCAGGGATGGCGCACGAAGGAACTCCAGTGGCAGGCGGTGGCTGCGGCTTTGACGACGGTCAGAACTTGGCCTTCAAGCTGACTTCGAGGCTGCGCGGCGGATTGACCGTGATGAAGTCATTTCCGTAGTAAGGCGCGTCGTTCGTCAGGTTTCGCCGGTTGGTGACGTTGTAGACCGCGGCCTTGATCTCGAATTGCCGGAAGTCGTAGAACGCCGCGGTGTTCAGCGTGTATTGGCGCGGGATCTCCGGCGACTTGTAGTAGCCGCCCTTGGCGACCACGGAGGCCGGCACGTCGGACGAGTTGCCGAGGTCGATCCAGCCCGAGGTCGTGGTCTCGATGGGGCTGGTCACCTGCAGGTTGGCCTGCACGCCCAGGCCGCCGTCGAACTTGTAGTTCGCGAGGATATTGAACAGGTGCTCCGGCACGCCCGGGTCCTTGAACTTCTGCCCGGCGACCCAGGTGATCTCGTTGCCGGCGCCGTCGACGTTCTGCCCCTCCTGCGCGGGATAGTCGTAGAAGCCCTTGGCCGTGTCGAGGACGGTGTGCAGGAAGGAGTAGCTCGCCGTCATGAAGAAGCGTGGGCTGGGCTGGTAGTTCAATTCGGCCTCGAAGCCGCTGATGTGCGCGTTCGTCTTGGCGGTGCCGCCGGGGCCGGTCGGCTCCGTCTTGCCCTGCTTGAACGCGGCCATCGACAGGAACAGGCTCTTGTTGAACAGGTCGAACTTCGCGCCGACCTCGGCCAGGCGCGAGATCTGGCGCAGTTGCGTCGAATCCTCCACGCCGAAGGTGCCGACCCCGCCGTCCTGCGCGTTCGGGTCGACGTACTGCGCATAGTCGTAGGTGGCGTACACCGACGTCCAGGGCACCGGCTTGAAGACGGCGCTGGCGTTGCCGTTGCCCAGGATGTACCAGTGCGACGCGTGGAATCGCGGAATCGCGAGCAGGCCGTCCTCGCCCGCCGTGTCGAAAGGATCCTTCTCGTTGAGCTTGACGAAGTCGGCGCGCGCGCCGTACATGAGGTTGAGGCGGGGAGACAGCGCGACGCGATGCTCGAGGAACAGGGCGGCGTCCGCCAGGTCGGATTCGACCGATTCGTTCGGCGAGTAGGCATCACGTGCCGGCATGCCATTCAGCGTCTTGCCGAAGGGCCCCGTGTAGTTGACGCCGCTCAACTGATCTGCCGGCAGGACCCACGTGGACGGGCTGGTGGACAGGTCGTAGACGCTGGCCACCTCGTCGAAGTAATTCTGGATGGTATTCACGTGCGCGAAGCGGAACGTGAAGCCGGCGTCGATGGACTGGCTCCGCGTCTCCTCGCCCGGCTTGGCGGGGTCCGTGAGCGTCGTGCCGAAGTTGAGCTTGAAGTCGGTCTTGTTCTCGATCGTGTAGCTGCTGGCCGTCGAGTCCTCGAAATAGAACAGGACCTCGTTGTAGCGGTTCAGGAAATTGAAGAACGTATTGTTGGTGACGGACGCCTGGTCGCTGATCTCGTAGTTCTGGATCAGCTGCATGTTGTACTTGAACGCACGCGCGCCGTCGCCGGGCGTCTCGTCGATGTTGGTACGACGATCGAGCTGCACCGGGTTGCCCAGCGTCACGGGGGTCAGGTAGTTCGTGATGGCGGTGGGCGAACCGGTCAGGTAGGTGCCGTGGTCGATGAACGCCTGGTTCACCCGGTTGACCCCGTCGTTCTCGACATACTTTGCATTCACGACTTCGCTGTTGAACTCCACCGAGTATTTCGACGACACCTCGTCGAGCAGCGAGAAGAAGATGGACTGCTGGTGCATGTACTGGCCGTACCAATAGCCGCCGCTGTTGTTTCCGGCATAGCTGACGCGATAGGCCAGGCCGGGGTGATCGGGGCCGACGGGACCGCCCAGGTCGAATCCGATGCGACGTTCGCCCTGGGTGTCGAACTGCGCGTCGACCACGCCCGAGAACTTGACGAAGTTCGGCTGCTTCGTGCTGATGTTGATCGAGCCGCCCACGCCCGCGCCAGGGCCGGCCTGCACCGTGGCCGGGCCCTTGTTGATGTCGATGGTGTCGATGGCGTTGAAGCTGAACGGCGCGCCATAGCCGTTGGACGTGAAGCTGTCGCGCATGCCGTTGATGAACACGTCGGCGTATTGGCCACGGATGCGCGGTACGTTCGGGACGCCGAACGAAGAGTCGGTATAGGCGCTCGAAGTCAGGTAGGAGAAGCTCTCTGGATTCTTGACATTGAGCGCGTCCAGCTGCGCCGTGGACAGGATGGTGTTGTTGCGCGGTGTGTCCAGCACGTCGAGGTCCATGCCGAAGGCCGATGACGAAGTCACCGTCGTTGGCAGGACCAGCTCGCCGCGCTTGATGCCGTTGACCACCACCTGCTGGGACGGCAGCTCGCCTGCCGGCGCCCGTGCGGCCGCCGAGGCAGCCGAGGCTGGAACCGATGCAGCCGCGATATCTTGCGCGAGCACCGGCGTGGCGCCGAACGCGACGAGGAGCGGTACCGTGATAGTGAACTGCGTCTTGGCTGTCATCGCTTGAACCTGTGATCTCTCGTTGACGTGGAGTGAGCACCCGGCGTCGCGTCGGCGGCACCGATCTGCCGGAGGGGAACTCTCGAGTCGGGCCGTGCACTTGATGCCCCGAGAAAGGCGCTGGAATCCGCGATCTCGGCCCCACCGATGAGCTCAACGATAGTCTTGCTCGCCAGCATGGACATAAACATTCGCTGATGAACATAATTCACCAAACCGTATGTCTTGCGGGCAGCATTCCGCTAGCCGGCGGGTGTGTTCACCAAAGTTGGTTGAAACCGCACCTCGCGAGTGCCGCGCGCACTTTCTCGCGTCAGAAATACGTCGTCGCGAGCGCTTTTGAACGCTTCGATGCCTTCGCTTAGCTGAGCGCAAGTAGTCGAAAATTCCCGCTTTTCACCGCGATCGCGGCCGGGAGCGTGGCGCCGATGCCGCGCTCGCCTGGTCGGCGGCTCTTGTGGGTGCGTGCTTGTCGATCGCTGGCAGTCTCCGAAGCCGAGTCCGGCGCAGATCGAGACCATCGGCGCGCCCATCATCTACCGCGCGCTGTTCGGGCCGCCGACGATGCCCGCCGAGCGCGCGCAGGCGCTGGTGGCGGCGTGCATGAAGACGGCGCGCAAGGTCAGGGCGCCGGCCTGACGCTCCGCATCTCCAGCAGGGCGGCCAGCGTCGCCTCCGTCGCGTCGTCGTCCGGCCGCGTCCGGTGCGCGATGCCCAGCGCCCGCGACAGCGCGGGCCTCAACGGCCGCATGGCGATGCGCGTGTCCGGCGCCGGCGCGCCGGCCTCGTGCGGCAGCAGCGCGGCGCCGTAGCCCGCGGCCACCAGGCTTTTCATCGCGTCGTTGTAGTTCAGCTCGATGCGCGCTTGCGGCCGCTCGCCGGCCGCGGCGAACCATTCGGCGGTCTGGCGCGAGAGCCGCGTGCCGCGATCGTTGGCGATCAGCGGCCGCGCGGCCAGCCAGGCCGGCGTCGCGTGGCGCGGCGGGTTCCAGTCGGCCGGGACGAACGCCAGCACCGGATCGCGGCGCCACGGCTGCACGCGCAGGCCGCGCAGCGCCGGCTGCGGCAGCGCCACGATGCCGATGTCCAGGCTGCCCGCCGCCAGCCGGGCCAGGGCCTCCTCGCTGGTGAGCACGGCCACCTGCACGTCGATCTCCGGATGCTGTGCCGCCAAGGCCTCCAGCGCGCGCGGCAACAGGTGCGCCAGCGCGCCGGTGGAGGCGCCCAGCCGCACGCGTCCGCCGCGCGCGGCGATCTGGCGCTGCACGGTCTGCAGCAGGTCGTCGGCCTCGGCCAGCAGCCTCCGTGCCTTCTCGATCAGCAGGCCGCCGGCCGACGTCGGCGTGACGCCGGTCGGCGCGCGGTGCAGCAGGCGCGTGCCCAGCCGGCCCTCGAGCTGCGCCACGTGCAGCGTCACCGTGGGCGGCGCCAGGTGCAGCGCCTTGGCGGCCGCGGCGAACGAGCCGAGGTCGGCCACCGCGAGCAGCGTGCGCAGTCGGTCGAGGTTGAGTTCGCGCATTGGAAGGCCTTCAGGATTCCTGAATCAGTAGTTTGACAGATTCAACTGGCATGTATTTGATGACAAATGCACCATTCGCCTCGAATCCACCCGGAGCGCTCCATGACCCCTCTCGTCTTCATCGACGGCGACCAAGGCACCACCGGCCTGCAGGTGCGCCAATGGCTGGCCGGTCGCACCGACCTGCGCCTGCTGCAACTGCCGCCCGAGCATCGCAAGAGTGCGGCGCATCGGGCCGAGGCGCTGAACGACTGCGACGTCGCGCTGCTGTGCCTGCCCGACGACGCCGCGCGCGAGGCCGTGGCGCTGGTGCGCCGGCCCGGCGTGCGCGTGATCGACGCCAGCTCGGCGCATCGCACCGCGCCGGGCTGGGTCTACGGCCTGCCGGAGCTCGAGGCCGCGCAGCCGGCGCGCATCGCCGCCGCCGAGCGCGTCAGCAATCCCGGCTGCTATCCCACGGGCGTGGTGGCCTTGCTCAAGCCCCTGGTCGACGCGGGCCTGCTGCCGGTCGACTACCCGCTGGCCATCCACGCGGTGTCGGGCTACTCGGGACGCGGCCGCGCGGGACTCGACGACCACGAAGGCGCGGGCGCCGCCGATGCGCCGCCGTTCCAGGTGTACGGCCTGGGCCTGGAGCACAAGCACGTGCCCGAGATCCAGCGGCACGCCGGCCTGGCGCACGCGCCGGTGTTCGTGCCGGCGTACGGCCACTACCGGCAGGGCATCGTGCTCACGATCGGGTTGCACCTGCGCCTGCTGCCCGCCGGCGCCACCGCGGAGCGCCTGCATGCCGCGCTGCGGGTGCGCTACGCCGGGCAGCGCTTCGTCGAGGTGCAGCCGCTGGCCGACGACGCCGATGCCGACGCGCTGCGGCTGGATCCGCGGGTGCTCAATGGCGGCAACCGGCTGCGGCTGTCGGTGTTCGCGCAGGAGCGCATGGGCCAGGTGCTGCTGGCCGCGGTGTTCGACAACCTGGGCAAGGGCGCCGCGGGCGCGGCGGTGCAGAACCTCGACCTGATGCTGGGCCTCGCGGCGGGTTGACCCCGGCGCGCGCTCGCTTTCCGAGCCCCTGAAGTGGCGCCGGGGGCAACCGTCGATGCGGCCGCCCCCGGCGTCTTGTCAGCGCGGTGCCGGCGCGATCAGTGCGCCGCCGGCTGGAACGCCGGATCGCCCATCTGCCACAGCGCGAACGACCACAGGTCGGCGGTGAGGTTCTCGCGCTGCGAGGTGCTGGAACCCAGGCCGTGGCCGGCGTCGTAGTCCACGCGCAGCAGCACGGGCTTGCCGCTGGAGGTGGCGGCCTGCACGCGGGCGGCCATCTTGGTCATCTGCCAGGGCGAGACGCGCGGGTCGTTGGCGCCGGTGGTGAACATCACGGCCGGGTAGGGCGTGCCGTCGCGCACGTGCACGTAGGCGCCCATCTGGTACAGGCCGTGGAAGCCGGCCTCGTCCTTCGCCGAGCCGAACTCGCTGATGTTGGGCGGCCCGTTGGGCTCGGTCTCGGCGCGCAGCGTGTCGGACATGCCCACGAGGTCGAGGATCACGCCGAACAGCTCCGGACGCCGCGTCATCGCGCCGCCCACCGTGATGCCGCCGGCGCTGCCGCCCTCGCCGGCGAGGCGGGCGGACGTCGTGTACTTGTGGTCGATCAGGTACTGGCCGCAGGCGATGAAGTCCTGCACGGTGTTGAGCTTGGTGAGCATGAAGCCGGCCTGGTGCCAGCCCTCGCCGTACTCGCCGCCGCCGCGCAGGTGGCCGGTGGCGATCACGCCGCCGCGCTCGAGCCACGCCAGCTGCGTCGGCGAGAAGCGCGGTTCGAGCGCCAGGCCGTAGCTGCCGTAGCCGTCGAGGATGGTGGGGTGGCTGCCGTCGGCCACCATGTCCTTGCGGTGGATGATGGACAGCGGGATGCGCGTGCCGTCGTCGCCGGTGGCGAACACCTCCTCGGCCACGAAGGCGGAGGTGTCGATGGACGACGGCGGGTTCAGCGCGGTGTCGACCGACTTCGCGCTCGCGGGGTCGTAGGCCAGCGTCTGCGGGGACTGCAGCCAGCCGCGGATGGTGTACAGCGCGCCGGCCTGGGCCGGATCGGTGACGAGCTCGCTCACGTTGCCCTCGAACGGCGTGGCCACGTCGTCGCTGTGCTTGCCGTCGAACGACACGCGGTGCAGGTGCGACACCGCGCCGTCGCGCACGCGGGTGTACAGGCCGTCCTTGGCGATCTCGACGTTGGTCAGCACGCCCGGGCCTTCCGGCAGCACGACCGTGGCCTTGGCCAGCACCGGGTTCGCGAGCGGCACCGACAGCAGGCGGAAGCGCGGCGCGCCCTTCTGCGACATCAAGTACAGCGTCTGGCCGCGCAGCATGTACTGGGTGACGCCGTCGCCGACGTCGGCGATCTTCTTCCACGGCGTGGCCGCGCCCTTGACCTGGGCCAGGGATGCCACGTAGAGGGTGGACGGGTTGTCGTCGTCGTTGTGGTTGGCGACGGCCAGCACGTACGGCGAATCGGGCGACGTCACGAGCCAGGTGGCCTGGCCTTCCGGCACGTCCAGCTTCGGCGACACGCCGCGGCCGAACACCACGGCGTCGGCCTCGCCGTCGGGGTTCCTGCCCAGCACGTGCAGGTAGGTGCGCCCGTTGTACATCGTCTCGTTGGCGGGCGTGTTGGGGCCCGGCTTGATGTAGCGCAGGTAGAAGAACGACTTGTTGTCGGCCAGCCAGGCCACGCGGCTGTTGGACGCGCGGTCGATGGACTCGGTCGCCACCTTGCCGGTGGCCACGTCCATCACGTGCAGCACGCTGTTCTCGGAGCCGCCGGTGGACAGGCCGTAGGCCAGGCGCTTGCCGTCCCACGAGGGCATGAAGAAGTCGAGCGCGTAGTGGGTGGACGAGCCCTTGCCCATCTCGCCCGGATCGACCAGCAGGTGTTCCTCGCCCTTCTCGCCGTCGCGGTAGTAGAGCTTGGGCAGCGGCGCGCCCGGCTGCACCACCTCGTAGAACAGGCGCTGGCCGCGGCGCACGAAGCCGCCGCGGCGCAGGTCGGTGTTGGACAGCGCGTGCACGCGCTCGAGCAGCGCCTTGCGGCCCGGCAGCACGTCGAGCTTGCCGCGCGTGTAGTCGGCCTGGGCCTTCATCCAGGTGGTGATCTCGGGGTTGGCGAGATCCTCCATGTAGCGGTAGTTGTCGACGACCGCGGTGCCGAAGTAGGTGTCCGTGACCGGATGCACCGGCGCGACCGGCTGGCCTGGCGCGGCCGCGAGCGCGTGCGCGAGGAAGCCGAAGCCGAGCGCGAGGCCGGCGAGGAGGGGGCGCGGCATGTGGTGGATTCGCATGGCGAAATTTGTTTGGAGATTCGAAGCGCGGGAGTTTACGTTCGTGGACAAGGCTCGCAATCGCGGGTTTGCCAGCGAGTGGGCGGCGCTTTCGGGGGGCCTTCGCCCGGACGTGGCCGGGAGGGCCGAAAATGCGGGAAACGGCGCGCCTCGCCGGATCGGATCCGAAGGTATCTTTCCACCATGACCGCAACCAGCTTCTTCTGGCACGACTACGAAACCTTCGGCCGCGTGCCGCGGCGCGATCGCCCGGCGCAGTTCGCCGGCATCCGCACCGATGCCCAGCTCAACGAGGTGGGGCAGGCGGTCATGCACTACTGCAAGCCGTCGCCCGATTCGCTGCCCGACCCCGAGTCGTGCCTGCTCACCGGGATCGTGCCTCAGACCTGTCTCCAGCAGGGCCTGCCGGAGCACGCGTTCGCGGCCGAGATCGAGGCCGCGCTGGCGCTGCCGGGCACCATCGGCGTGGGCTACAACACCATCCGCTTCGACGACGAGCTCACGCGCCACCTGTTCTGGCGCAACCTGATCGACCCGTACGCGCGCGAGTGGCAGAACGAGTGCGGCCGCTGGGATCTGCTCGACGTGGTACGCGCCACCTGGGCGCTGCGGCCCGAGGGCATCGAGTGGCCGAAGCACGACGACGGCCGGCCGTCGTTCAAGCTGGAGCACCTCACCCACGCCAACGGCATCGCGCACGAGGCGGCGCACGACGCGCTGTCCGACGTGCGCGCCACCATCGCGCTGGCCCGGCTCATCCGCGACCGCCAGCCGCGGCTGTGGGAGTTCTGCCTCAAGCTGCGCCGCAAGGAGGCCGTGTGGGCCGAGGTGGGCGCCGGGCGGCCGTTCCTGCACATCTCGGGCATGTTCGGCGTGGAGAACGGCTGCATGGCCATCGTCTACCCGCTGGCCCAGCATCCCACCAACAAGAACGAGCTGCTGGTGTGGGACCTGGCGCACGACCCGCAGGAGCTCGCCGGCCTGAGCGCCGAGACGCTGCGCCAGCGCCTGTTCACGCGCAGCGCCGACCTGCCGGAGGGTGTCACGCGGCTGCCGGTCAAGAGCATCCATGCCAACAAGTCGCCCATCGTCGTGGGCAACCTGAAGACCCTCACGCCGGCCACCGCCGAGCGCTTCGCCATCGACGTCGAGCGCGCGCTGCGCCACGCCCAGGCCGCGCCGGACATCGCCACGCTGATGCAGGGCGCCTGGCGCGAGGTCTACGCGCGGCCGGCGCCCACGTCGGCCGTCGATGTCGACGAAGACCTGTACGGCGGCTTCGTCGGCAACGAAGACCGCCGCAAGCTGGAGCGCCTGCGCCGCCTGCCGGGCGACCAGCTGGCCGGCCAGCGGGTGGTGTTCGACGACCCGCGGCTGGAGGAGATCTTGTTCCGCTACCGCGCCCGCAACTTCGCCGACACCCTCAGCGCGCAGGAGAACGAGCGCTGGATCGACCACTGCAGCGCGCGGCTGCACGAGGGCGCCGGCGGCGCCACCACGCTGTCCGACTTCTTCGAGCGCATCGACCAGCTCAACGAGGAGGCCGACGAACGCGGGCAGGAGATCCTGAGTGCGCTGTACGACTACGCCGAGCAGATCGCGCCGCCGTTGCGGGAGGGCGCGTGAGCGCCATCGCGGTCAAAGCGGGAGGGCGCTTGACCTCGGTCGCGGTCGTCGGCGCGGGCGCGGTCGGGTGCTACTACGGCGGCATGCTGGCGCGCGCCGGCGTGCCCGTGACCTTGATCGGCCGGCCCGCGCACGTGGCCGCCATGAGGCGCGACGGGCTGCGGCTCACCACGGCGGCGTTCGACGAGCACGTGCGGGTCGAGGCCAGCACCGATGTCGCGGCGGCTGCCGGCGCCGGCCTGGTGCTGGTGTGCGTGAAGTCCACCGATACCGAGTCCACGGCCGCGGAACTGGCGCCGCACCTGGCGCCGGACGCCGTCGTTCTGAGCCTGCAGAACGGTGTCGACAACGCGCCGCGCATGCAGGCCGCGCTGGGCCGTCCGGTGGCGCCGGCCGTGGTCTACGTGGCCACCGAGATGGGCGAGCCGGGGCAGGTGCGGCACAAGGGCCGGGGCGAACTGGTCATTCCGTCGGACATCCAGGGCGGCCTCGATTCGGCGGGCATCGTCGCGCTGTTCGGGCGCGCGGGCGTGCCGGTGGAGCTGTCCGACAACGTCCTCGGCGCGCTGTGGGGCAAGCTGCTGCTCAACTGCGGCTACAACGCCATCTCGGCCATCACCGATATCCCGTACGGGCCCATGGTGGCGTTGCCGGGCGTGGCCCGCACGGTGCACGACACGGTCGTCGAATGCCTGGCCGTGGCGGCCGCGCTGGGAGTCACCATTCCCGGCGACGTGTGGGCGTCGGTGGAGCGCATCGCCACGTCGATGCCCGGCCAGGTGTCGTCCACCTGCCAGGACCTGCGCCGCGGCAAGCCCACCGAGATCGACCACCTGAACGGCACCATCGTGCGCGAAGGCGAGCGGCTGGGCGTGGCCACGCCGCTCAATCGGGCGTTGTGGGCCTTGGTCAAGGCGCTGGAAGCAAAGAACATCGCCTGACGCGACCCGAGGGGTCTGGCATATCCGTCATCCGCGCCATGCGGCAGGCGATGGCGACGACGTGAATCGCGGATGAGGGCGATGCCTGACGCCGATCGTGAGCGAAGCCGGCGTCAGGCATCGCCCCGAATCGCGATCGGCGTTTTCAACCTTGCCGGCGGCCTGGCGCGATCCGGGGATATGCCAGACCCCTGCGGCGACGGCCCGGTGAACCGCCAGGGCCTCAGCGCAGGCTCGGCGCCAACCGCTGCCCGGGATCCTGCGGCGGTGTCTGCGCCGGGCGCGCCGGCTGCGTCGCGGCGGGCGGCGGCGGGGGCACCGGCTGCAGCAGGATCGCGTTGGGGCTGGACGGCTGCAGGGTGGTGCCCGCGCTGCCCTCCGGCTCCGAGGACGCCCCGCGTGGCGCGCCGGCCACCTGCACCGACGGCGGGTTGCCGGGCTCCATGCCCAGGTACGAGATATAGCCGCCGCCCGCGAACTCGTCGTAGAGCCAGTCGCCCTGCACCTCCTGCACGCCCGGGGGCGGCTGCAGCGTCGCCACCGGCTCGTTCTTCAGCGCCTGGCGCATGTAGTCGATCCAGATCGGCAGCGCCAGCGTGGCACCGAACTCGCGCGCGCCCAGGCTGGTGTTGTCGTCGCGGCCCATCCACACCACGGTGGTGACCTTGGGCTGGAAGCCGGCGAACCAGGTGTCGACCGCGTCGTTGGTGGTGCCGGTCTTGCCGTAGAGGTCGGGTCGCTTGAGCGTGGACTGGGCCTTGGCGCCCGTGCCCGAGCGCGTCACCTCGTTGAGCAGGCTGGCCATCACGAAGGCGTTGCGCGCCGGGATGATGCGCGTGTCCTCGCTCGGGGCGTCCGGGAGCTGCGGGGCTTCGAACAGCACCTTGCCCTGGGCGTCGGTGATCTTCTCGATGAAGCGCGGCATCACGCCGTAGCCCCCGTTGGCGAAGGCGGCGTAGGCGCGCGCCATCTGCATCGGCGTGACGCTGCCGGCGCCGAGCGCCAGCGTGAGGTTGTCGGGCTGCTTGCTCGCGTCGAGGCCGAACTGGCCGGCCCAGTTGCGCACGGTGTTCGTGCCCAGGTTCTGCACCACGCGGATGCTGACCAGGTTCTTGGACTTGGCGAGCGCCTCCCGCAGCGAGATCGGGCCCATCAGCGGCTCGTCGTCGTCGTGCGGATCCCAGTGCTTGCCGCCGGTGAGCGCGTCGTCGATGCTGATGGGCGCGTCCATGACCTGCGTCTCGGGCTGGATGCCATGCTCGAGTGCCGCCGAGTAGATGAAGGTCTTGAAGCTGGAGCCCGGCTGGCGCCACGCGCTGGTGACGTGGTTGAACTGGCTGTGCGAGAAGTCGAAGCCGCCCACCAGCGCGCGCACCTGGCCCGTGGCGGAGTCGAGCGACACCAGCGCGCCCTGCACGTCGGGCCACTGGGCCACGCGCCACTCGCTCTTGTAGCTGGCGTCGCCGGCGGTGCGCATCACGCGGATGATGGCGCCGCGCTCGATGGCCAGGTCCGCGGGCGCCTTGGGCTTGAGCGCGGCCTGCACGCCGCGCAGCGCGTCGCCGCCGAGGTGCAGCGTCTCGCCGCTGGCCAGGATCGCCACCACCTCCCTGGGGCTCGCGTGCGTGACCACGGCCACGCGCAGGTCGTCGTCGTCGGGGTGGTCGTGCAGCGCGGTGGCGGCGGCGCTGTCGATGTCGGCGTCGGTGTCGGGCAGGTCCTCGTTGTCCTCGGGGCCGCGGTAGGCCTGGCGGCGGTCGAAGTCGATCACGCCCTTGCGCACGGCGGCCTGTGCGGCGGCCTGGTCGGCCGAGACCAGCGACGTCGTCACCTTCAGGCCCTGCGAGTACGCGGCCTCGCCGAAGCGCTGCACCACCTGCTGGCGCACCATCTCGGCCAGGAACTCGGCGCTGACCGCCGGCACCCAGTGGCCGGTGATCTTCAGCGGCTGCTTCTTCGCGGCCTCCCATTGCGCGTCGTCGAGCACGCCCGTCTCGTGCATGCGCAGCAGCACCACCATCTGGCGCGCCTTGGCCTTCTCGAAGTGGTCGGCCGGGTCGGCGCCGCTGGGGTTCTTGGGCAGGCCGGCCAGCATCGCGGCCTCGGCCGGCGTGAGCTGCTTCGACGGCTTGCCGAAGTAGGTGAGGGAGGCCGCCTCGAAGCCGTACGCGTGCTGCCCCAGGTAGATCTGGTTCATGTACAGCTCGAGGATCTGGTCCTTGGTGAGCGCGCGCTCGATCTTCAGCGCCAGCAGCGCCTCGGCGAACTTGCGCGACCACGTCTGCTTGCGGCTCAGGAAGAAGTTGCGCGCCACCTGCTGCGTGATCGTCGATGCGCCTTCGCGCTTGTGGCGGAACACGTTGGCAAGCAGCGCGCGCACGATGCCCTTCACGCTGACGCCCGAATGGTTGCGGAAGTCGGCGTCCTCGGTGGCGATCAGCGCGTCCTTGAGCACGGGCGGGAACTCGCCCACCGGCATGAAGCGGCGGCGCTCGGGGCCGAACTGCGCGAGCTCGCTGCCCTCGCGGGTGACGATCTCCAGCGGCTGGCGCGGCTGGTAGTGGGTGATCTCGTCGAGTTCGGGCAGCTGCCCGGACACGACGATGATCGCGACGATCAGCGACACGAGGAGCGCGCAGGCGGCGATGCCGCTCACCCAGGCGACGATGATCCACTGTTCGCGGGAAGGCTTCTTGAGCACGGTGCAGGCCGCTGCGGCGGCAAAGCAGACAAGAGGCTGACTTTAAGCGACGGCAACGGCCGGGCTGTGTCAAGGCGTGGCGCGCCGGTTGGCGGCGTGAAAAGTAGCGCGCGGCGCGCCCGCGGGACGCGCCGGCAGCCCTTAGGCTTAGGCGCGCGCGAGCTGCGCCGTCAGCTCCTTGCTCGCCTGCATCAGCCGATTGCCCAGCATCGCGCTGCGCGCCGGCCCCAGGCGCGAGCGCAGCGCCGCGATGCTGATCGAGGCCACCGGCGCCTGGTTGGCGTCGTACACCACCACGCCGATGGCCCAGCTGTCCTCGAACACCATGCCCGGCTGCAGGCAGTACCCGCGCTCGCGCGTGTCGCGCACCAGCGCGAGGACGGCGGCGTCGGTGCAGCGCGGGAACTTCTCGGCGCGCAGCGCGGCGTTGCGCGCCAGCACGTCGGCCACGGTCTCGTCGGGCAGCGCCGCGAGGATGGCGCAACTGCCCGCGCCCACGCCCAGCGGCCAGCGGTCGCCCGGCTTGATCAGCTGGTTGCGGATGGGGAAGTCGCCCTCGTCGCGCGACAGGCAGATGCTCTCGTGGCCGTGCAGCACGGTGAAGAACACGGTGTCGCCCGACTCGGACGCCAGCGCGCGCAGCATCGTCGCGGCCTGGCGCTGCAGCTCGTAGCTGGGCTCGGCCGCCAGGCCCACCGCGAACGCCTCCGGGCCCAGCCGGTAGCGGCCCGCGGCGCGGTCGTGAAGCACGAAGCCCTCATCCACCAGCGTGCGCGTGAGGCGGATCGCGGTGGTCTTGTTCAGCCCCAGCCGATGGCCGATCTCGCCCATGCGCAGTCCGCCCGGGCCCACGCGCGTGAGCAGGCGCAGCACCGCGAGGCCGCGGCGCAGCGTCTGCGCGCCGGCGGTCTCGGGGCGCTCCGGCTCGGAGGCCGGCGAGGGCGCCTCGACGCAGGCCGGAGGCTCGACCAGGCGCAGCATCGGCTGGGGGGTCATAAGGCTACCCTCCGCCTGGCGGCTGCGGTGCGAGCGCCTTCGGGCGGCCGTGCGGCGCTCATCTGGCGCCGGCCGCCGACGCGTTGCGGCGCAGCGTGGGCAGGCCCACGCCCGCGGCGTCGAAGCCTCCGTCCACGGCGAGGAACTGGCCGTTGATGAAGCTCGCGTCGTCGCTGCACAGGAAGCCGACCGTGTTGGCCATCTCCTTGGGCGTGCCGTAGCGGCCCAGCGGGATCGCGTCCTGGTAGTCGGAGCGGATCGCCACGCTGTGCACGAGCTTGGCCATCTCGGTCTCCACCGGGCCGGGGCAGATCGCGTTGACGCGGATGCCGGCGTCGCCGAGTTCCACCGCGAGCTGCTTGGTCAGGTGCAGCAGCGCGGCCTTGCTCGTGCCGTACGCGACGCGCAGCGTGCTCGCGCGCAGGCCCGAGATCGAGGCGATGTTGACGATGGCGCCGCCGCCGGCCTCGAGCATGTGCGGCACGCAGGCCTGCGTGCACAGGAAGGCGCCGTCGAGGTTGGTCTTGAGGACGTCCTGGAACTCGGCGTAGCTGGTCTGCATCACCGGCTTGAACACGGCGATGCCGGCGTTGTTCACGAGCTTGTCGACGCGGCCGAACTTCGCCACCACCCGGGCGACGCCGGCGGCCACCTGCGCGGGATCGCGCACGTCGGCATGCACGGCCAGCACGGCGTCGGGGCGGTCGAACGCGGCCGCGCTGCGCTGCAGGGTCTCGTCGTCGATGTCCAGCAGGGCGATGCGGTGGCCGCGTGCGAGGAACCATTGGCCGATGGCCAGGCCGATGCCGCGCGCGCCTCCGGTGACGATGGCGACGGGGGCGTCGGCGGCGAGAGGAACGGTCGATGTCAAGTTTGTCTCCTGGAAGAAAGGTGAAGGGATGTCAGGCGGCTTCGGGCAGCCACTCTTCGAGCGTCACTTCGAACGTGACGCACACGGGATTCGCGCCGGCCACGAACGGGCCGCCGTGCACCTGGCCTTCGGTGTCGGCCACGATGCCGGTGATGGACGCGCGCAGCGAGCCGTCGCCCTGCGTGCGCACCTCGCCGGCCAGGCTCACGATCTCCACGGCCGGCCCGCGCACCAGGCGCGTGCCGCCGTCGGGCGCGAGGAAGCAGGCGTCGACCAGGCTGCCCAGCGCGCCGCGCACGAACGCGTGGCGGAAGCCCTCGGCCAAGCACAGCTTCTCGATGCTCAGCACCAGGTCCTCGTTGGGCGCGACGCGCGCGTAGGCGACGCGGCCCATCGCGCCGGCCTCCACGAGCCGGACGTCAGACCGCATGGCTTGTCTCCTCGCTCCGCACCGACGACGCGAACGGGCGCATCAGCGGCATGTGGGTTTCTTCATCCTGGGTGATGCGCAGCTCGATGCCGTCCAGCGAGGTGGCCAGCACGGGAATCGGCGCGTGGGCGACGCTGCTGCGGTCGACCACGATGTGGCCGCCGCGCACGCGGCCGTCCTCGCACACGAAGGTGGCGTGGCAGTGCACGACGGGTTCGCCGCGGGCCGACCTGCCCAGCGTGGCGTTGCCGAAGATCAGCGTGGCGGCGCCGGCATCGATCGGCCGGGTGTAGTTGGCCACGCGCTCGCCGCTGGGGTCGGGCGGCGCCACGCAATAGAGCAGGCGCGCCAGCCGGCCGCCCAGCAGCGTCATCGAGGCCGCCTGCACGCCCAGCCGCATCAGCGGCTCGATGATCGCGTCCTGCAGCGTGCGGCCGGGCTCCAGGCCGAGCCGGAAATGGCGTCCGAGGTTCGCATGTCGGTGCTCGATGCGGATCGGGCCGACGGGGCCCGGGTGCGCCAGCGTGCGGGGGCGGGGCAGGGGCGCCGCGAGGATGAAGTCGGTCATCGTGTCTCCTGGCGCGCTCGTGGCGCGTCGATTTCCAAGTGGCGCTCCGGTCCGAGCGGTTCGGTATGTGGGCAGTCTAGGAAATGGCTTCCATTCACGGAAGTTTGCAATTCCTATCGATTGATCCAGAATCCAGATCGATGGAAATGCGTCATCTCCGCTGCCTGGTGGCCGTCGCCGAAGAGCTGCACTTCGGCCGGGCCGCCGCGCGCCTGAACCTCTCGCAGCCGCCGGTGAGCCTGGCCATCAAGGAGCTGGAGGCCGAGCTGGGCGTCACGCTGTTCGAGCGCAGTTCGCGCCGCATCGCCCTCACGCGCGAGGGCGAGGAGGCGCTGCACGACGCTCGCGCCGTGCTGGCCCGCGCCGAGCTGCTCAAGCGGCGGGCGCACGATTCGGCGCAGGGCCAGACCGGCGCGTTGTCCATCGGCTTCATCAGCCTGGCGGCCTACTCGTTCCTGCCCGAGGCCCTGCGCCGCTTCCTGGCCGACTTCCCCAAGGTGAAGCTCGCGCTTCACGAGTCCACCACCGACCAGATGCTCACCGAGCTGGAGATCGGCGCGCTGGACGTGGGGCTGATCTTCGCGTCGCCGGGCATGTCGCCCACGCTGGCGTACCGGCCCACGCAGCGCGAGGCGCTGATGGTGGCGCTGCCCGAGAACCATCCGCAGGCGAAGTCCCCGCAGGTCGCGCTGGAGAAGCTCGCGCACGAGCGCTTCCTCGGCTTCGAGCGCCACTACGGCCCGATGATCTTCGACGCGATGGTGGCCACCTGCATGCGCCACGGCTTCAGCCCCGACCTGTTCCCGGCGCGCCAGATGCACACCATCGTGAGCCTCGTGTCGGGCGGCATCGGCGTGGCGCTGGTGCCGGCCTCGGTGAAGGCGCTGCACCGCGAGGGCGTGGTCTACCGGCCGATCAAGGGCGAGCGCACGCTGGTGGAGACGGGCGCGGCGTGGCGCAAGGCCGACGATTCGGCGCTGGTGCAGGCGTTCGTGGAGTACCTGCCGCGGCTGGGCGACTGAAACGCTGACCGGCGCCGCGCGCGCTGGTCTTGCGCGAATCGTCGCCGAGCTTCGTTGGCGCTAGAGCAAGGTGTTTGCCGTTGCGTGCGATCACCTTGGTGGGCGAGGTCTTGTCGATTCGATTGTCAAGACCGCTTCGGCTGGGTGACTCATAACGACCCGAAGCGGAAATCCGCGCGGGCGAACTCGGGGCCGCGCAACGAACGTTGACAGCCGCTTGCTTCACTTCTCCTCTTGCGCAGATGCCGCGCTGTTCGCAGGACTTGAGACCTGCGGTTCTTTGACTCTCACCTGCATCGACCTTGCTACATGGAAATTCCGGCCAGACTGGTGAGCATTCCACAACTCGAAGTACAAGTATCCGTCCCTGGCGTTGAACGTAGGCATCATGATTGAGTCAGCATAGCCGTTCGGTGCTCGAGGATTCTGGAAGCTGATCCGATACAGGAAATCGCCTTGCGTGGTGAACTTGGTCAGCACCAGGCGGTCCCGTTCACTGGCGTAGTCTTCGAACCAGATTGCGTCAGGGTCGCAGATGGCGCTACCCGTGTAAGGGGCCTTCTTCCGCCGGGTAGTGTCGTTGACGAAGAGGAACCACGCTTGCCGCTGCGGAGCAGTTGCCACTTCAGTCGTGAGAAGAGTCCGGCACCGATCGTCACGTGATTTGTCCCATGAGAGGGTCGACCACTTTGAGACGTTCGCATGCGGATCCTCCTCGATGATCCATTCGGGGTCATAGGTCTTCTGAGTCAGGACTTCCAATGTGACGTTCGTCGAAGGCGCCGCGTTGCGTTGGACCAGCTGCCCCGACAAGCCTGTCCGGGCGATTTGAAATGCGGCACCCAACTGGGACAACACGATGGGAAGAGCCGCTGGAATCCACGCCAAGATCAGTGCCGCTGTTTTGCGCCTCGCAGCAAACAGCCAAATGGTGGCGACGAAATACAGCGCGAAGACGCCGACGGATATGGGTACGAACGATCCCGAGTCACCTGCCGCCGCCGCAAGCCCGAAGACAAGCCATAGTGCACCCATCAAAGCGCTGGCAAAGACTCCTAGACCAACACCGATCGCAACGCCGAATCGGCTAGTCGGAGGCTGAATGATTCTTGGGGATCTGGTCGATGTGGTCATGGCATGCTCGCTGTAGCGCGGCGCTCTTTTGTCTGATTCGCAAATGCCTGCCGCAAAGCAGCCTCTCATGAGCGGCAGGTGACCGCCGGTATGGGAATCAGGTCAACGGGTCACGAGCCACAACGAAGTGCGGCGCGTTCCGGAAGGCTTTGACTCGATCGCCGAGATGCACATGATCAAAGACGTTCCCCATCGTCTCCATCTCCGTCGCACATTCCGAAAGAAACTCAGCAAGTGCGCGAAGTTCGGCAGGCGTTGCAACTAGGCTGACCTCGGCAAGGGCCTCCGGCACAACGACCTCCGCGGCTTGCGCCGATTCCGTGTATCCGTAGAGCTTCATCGCGTCAGCCTACCAGACAGCAGCCACTGGCGGACGCCCGCTTCTGGCCGGTATGAGCCTTTACCTTTAAGCAGGCATGCCGCCAAAGTGTCAGGCAACCAGGCGCGGCTTCAGCCGCGCGATTTGCCCCCGTGCCGGGCTGGGCGCGGACAGGACGGGCGCCTGTATGTCTGCTGTGCATCTACGGCGCCGGCTGTGGTGGTGAGCACGCCTGCCGACGTCACGTGGATGGACATCACAAGGGGATCAAACATCGGCAGCGCTTCGCCGCAGCCTTCCACGTGGCTCTCGCGGACATCCACCTCGAATCCGCCGCCCGTGTAACCGGGTGATGGCGCAACAGCCAAGCAGCGAAGCGGCATGTCGGTCAGTTTGTAAGCCACGATGGCACGTTTCGATAGTTCGACGGCCTCGTCAGCTGATGCGATCGGATGCCGGGGAATGGGGCATGGCTCGGCGTGGGCGATCGATACGAATACCAGGGCGACCAAGGGCAGCAGGAAGGCGATGGACCTATTGCGTGTCATATTGTTCGAGATGATGGGCCTTCATGATCGATAGCACTGCGCCCGTGTACTTGTGATCCGTCGCATAGTGCTTGGCGATCTCGGCGATGAATTTCTTCGGTTCCTTGCGGTACAGCAGCGCACCGGCGAAGGCCTTGTTGGTCGTCACCACCTCGGCGTAGTCCTCAGCCGCCTCATCGTAGCTCTCGTAAGCCCGGAACGTTGCATTGATCTGCTGAGTGCCTCCGCTTGTCTCCTCGTGCGTGCCGAAATTGACACTGTTGCCGCTCGGCGACTTCCCCTTGATGCCGAAATAGGCGTTGCCGACTACTTTTAAACCCCAGCCGGTCTCCTGCGCCGATTGAGCGAGCAGGACGCTCGCGGGGATGTTGTACTGCTTGCCCAGCTTCTGGGCGGCATCCTTGTGGGCCTCTATGAATTTGGTGACGTAGGGTGGGTCGACGTGGGCGTGCTTCTTCTTGGCAGCGTGCTGCGCTTTGGACATGACGATGGATCTCCCTGTAGTTTTGTCACGGTGAATACCAATACGCAGGCTAGTGGATGGTCAAGACGCGACCTATCCCCCGTAGGAGGGTGAACCTGTATGTGTATGTAGCGTCGCCTAACCTCTGTGCGCACCTGCCATCGAAAACTCTCACCACTGGTGAGAGTCTTGCCGAGTAGCCTCGCACTCGGTTCGGTACGTCACGTCGACTTGTTCCGGTACAGCCCGCTTCGCCGATCGAATTGCCAGTCCGAAAGATGCTATGCAGGACGGCTCGGGACCACGTCCTGAGCTACAACTGGGTTTCCTGTTCTCAGCAGTAGAAGGAGCAAGGAAATGACTACGTCTCGAGCAGTCCTGCGGCGCAAGGATACGACGTC
>Ga0209455_1000601_pt1 | contig 22986 bp, 20 predicted proteins | sample AraplaCol_mCL_r2_FD_184275 | JGI IMG/M metagenome (GOLD analysis project Ga0209455, IMG submission 184275) | Arabidopsis root microbial communities from North Carolina, USA - plate scrape CL_Col_mCL_r2 (SPAdes) (version 2) | ecosystem: Host-associated > Plants > Roots > Endosphere | place: USA... | reverse complement strand
CGGGCGCAACCCGGCCAGCCGGGGACTGAAGGGGCCTTCGGGCACGACGATGGAATAGAACTCGAGCTCGGCCTCGTGCGGCGCCGAAACCATGGAATAGGCGCGCCAGAGGATCGGAGTGGCCGCGGGGTCATCCGCATTGTCGATCGGCAGGCCCAGGCGGGCGAACTGGCCGGGCTGGAAGACGTAGGCCGGGTCGCGGCTCACGCGCAGGGAGAACAGCTTGCCCGGCACCCAGGCCTGGACGTGGGTAACGGTCTGGCGCGTGTATTTTGCGTCGGCCACTTATTTTTCGAGGTACTGCAGCTTGTCGGTCACGCCGTTCCATTCGTCGGCGTCGGCCGGGGCGGCCTTGGACCGGCTGATGGTCGGGAAGCCGGGGGACAACTCGGCGTTGATCTTGATGAACTGGACCTGGTCCTGCGGCACGTCTTCTTCGGCGTAGATGGCATTGGCCGGGCACTCGGGGATGCAGACGGCGCAGTCGATGCACTCGTCGGGATCGATGACCAGGAAGTTCGGGCCTTCCTTGAAGCAATCAACCGGACAGACGTCCACGCAGTCGGTGTATTTGCACTTGATACAGTTTTCGGTGACGACGTGGGTCATTGCGGCAAGCTCCGGGCAGGGCGGTAATTCGTGTGAGGATGTGAGGGATTTTACCCAATGCCACAGGGCCGATAGCCAATAGGCAGGCGCATGTCCTGGTTATAAGCATATGCGGCGGCGGGCCTTGGGGCGCGCGGCAACCCCCGCGGGCGCCCATGTTAATGTGCGCAATCATGATTATCGAATCGCTGCTCGACACCGATCTCTACAAGTTCAGCATGATGCAGGTCGTGCTGCACCAGTTTCCGGCTGCCCAGGTGGAGTACCGCTTCAAGTGCCGCACGCCGGGCGCCGACCTGCGGCCCTACCTGGACGAGATCCGCGCCGAGGTGCATGGCCTGTGCCAGCTGCGCTTCGCCGACGATGAGCTGGACTATCTGCGCGGCCTGCGCTTTCTCACCAGCGACTTCATCGATTTCCTGGGCCTGTATCACATGCCCGAGCGCTGCATCGACATCCGCGAAGGCGAGAAGCCGGGCGAGATCTCGATCGAGATCAAGGGCCCCTGGCTGCATACCATCCTGTTCGAGATCCCGGTGCTGGCCATCGTCAACGAGGTCTATTTCCGCAACACCCAGCCCCATCCCGATGTGCAAGAAGGGCGCCGGCGCCTGCAGCACAAGATGGGCCTGGTGAAGAACCAAGCCGATCTGAGCGAGTTCCGCCTGGCCGACTACGGCACGCGCCGGCGCTTTTCCAAGATCTGGCACGACGAGGTCGTGGCCACGCTCAAGAGCCAGATGCAGCCGTATTTCGTCGGCACCAGCAATGTGCTGCTGGCCAGGCGCCACGGCGTGCTGCCGCTGGGCACCATGGGCCACGAGTATCTGCAGGCCTGCCAGGCGCTCGGCCCGCGGCTGCGCGATTCGCAGGTCTATGCGCTGGAAATGTGGGCCCGCGAATACCGCGGCGACCTGGGCATCGCCTTGTCGGACGTGTACGGCATGGGCGCGTTCCTGCGCGATTTCGACATGTATTTCTGCAAGCTGTTCGACGGCGCGCGCCACGACTCGGGCGATCCCTTCACCTGGGGCGAGCGCATTATCGAGCACTACCGCAACAACCGCAGCGATCCGCGCACCAAGACCCTGGTGTTTTCCGACGCGCTGAATTTTCCCAAGGCCGTCGAGCTGTGCCGGCGCTTTTCGCATCGCTGCAAGCTCTCGTTCGGCATCGGCACCAATCTCACCAACGACCTGGGCTACGAGCCGCTGCAGATCGTCATCAAGATGGTCCGCTGCAACGGCCAGCCGGTGGCCAAGGTGTCCGATGCGCCGGAGAAGACCATGTGCGATGATCCGGCCTATCTGGCCTATCTGCGCCAGGTCTTCGAGCTGCCGCCGGCCTGATTTTCCGCCATCGGGCCAGGCCGGCTTTTCTCCCTAAAAGAACCATTCGCCAACTCTATTCCGCACAGAGGATCTCATGAGCAATATCAAGCGCATCAACGTGGGCAAGCGCCTGTCCGACGTCGCCGTGTACAACGGCGTGGCCTACCTGGCCGGCCAGGTGCCCGACGACACGACGCAGGACATCACCGGCCAGACCAAGCAGGTGCTGGCCACCATCGACCAGCTGCTGGCCGAAGTCGGCAGCGACAAGTCGCGCATCCTGATGGCGCAGGTGTTCGTGGCCAACATCGCCGAGTTCGCCGGCATGAACACGGCCTGGGACGCCTGGGTCGCCGAGGGCAACGCACCGGCGCGCGCCACCATCGAGGCGCGCCTGGCCAACCCCAATATCAAGGTTGAAATCGTGGTGACCGCCGCGGTCTGACCGCGCCGGCCACGATCGGTGTAGGGCCGCCTCCGGGCGGCCTTGTTTTTTGCCGTCGGGCCGCTTGCAAGGCAAAAACCGCCCCTCGGGGGATGAGACGCAGGCTCAGCATGGGGGCTCTTTTCCAGGTAGAGTGTTGAATTAAGCTGCATTTTTTCCAAGCTATTGCGTCATGTCCGCCTCGCTCGTTCCTCCCATTGCCGCGCCGTTCGACGCTGCCTGGTTGCAGGCGGCCGGCGCCGACCTGGATGAGGAAGGCGCGCGCCTGCTGGCCCGCGTCGCCGCCTGGGCCGAGCCGCGCTTCCAAGATCGGCAGGCCCTCACGGGCGAGCCGCTGATCGGCCATGCCGCGGGCGTCGTCCGCCTGCTGGCGGGCTTGCAGACCGACGCGCCCACCCGCGCCGCTGCCTTGCTGGCCGCCTTGCCGCCCGAGACCTTGCCGGCGAGCACCTCGCGCAACGATCCCATCGCCGCCGAGTTCGGCGCGCAGACCGCCAAGCTCCTGGCCGGCTCGCATGCCCTGCTGCGCTTGAACGTCACGGCGCGGCAGGCCAGCGATAGCGAGGCCGCCAGCGGCGACCAGAAGGAAATGCAGCGCAAGATGCTGCTGGCCATGGCGGCCGACCTGCGCATCGTGCTGATGCGCCTGGTCTCGCGCCTGCAGACGCTGCGCTGGCACGCCGAGACCAAGGTGCCGTGCCCGCCCGGGCTGGCGCGCGAGACGCTGGACCTCTACACCCCGCTGGCCAACCGCCTGGGCATCTGGCAGGTCAAGTGGGAGCTCGAAGACCTGTCCTTCCGTTTTCTCGAACCCGAGCGCTACAAGCAGATCGCCCGCCAGCTCGAAGAAAAGCGGGCCGAGCGCGAAGCCTTCATCGCCGATGCCGTCGCGCGCCTGAGCCAGGCCTTGCAGCAGGCCGGCATCGAGGCCGAAGTCTACGGCCGGCCCAAGCACATCTACAGCATCTGGAACAAGATGCGCATCAAGCGGCTCGATTTCTCCGAGCTGCTCGATCTGCGCGCGCTGCGCGTGATCGTCGGCGACGTGCGCGCCTGTTTTGCCGCGTTGGCCTTGGTGCACGAGATGTGGACGCCGATGATCGAAGCCTTCGACGATTACATCTCGCGCCCCAAGCCCAACGGCTACCGCTCGCTGCATACCGTGGTCGCCGACGCCGAGGGCCGGCCTTTCGAAGTGCAGATCCGCACGCGCGAAATGCACCAGTTCGCCGAATACGGCATGGCCGCGCACTGGCGCTACAAAGAGGCCGGCGCCAAGGGCGGCCAGGTCGCCGCCTCCAGCGACTACGACCGGCAGTTGTCGTGGATGCGCCAGCTGCTGGCCTGGAACAGCGACCTGGAAACCCAGGGGGGCGCCGCGGCTGCGCGCGCCGGCGACGGGCACATCTACGTGCTCACGCCGCAGGCGCGCGTGATCGAGCTGCCCGAAGGATCCACGCCCGTCGATTTCGCCTACCACCTGCACACCGACCTGGGCCACCGCTGTCGCGGCGCGCGCATCGACGGCCAGATGGTGCCGCTGCACACGCGCCTGGCCACGGGCCAGACGGTGGAAATCATCGCGGCCAAGTCGGGCGGTCCTTCGCGCGACTGGCTCAATCCGCAACTGGGCTACCTAGCCAGCCCGCGCGCGCGCAGCAAGGTGCGCCTGTGGTTCAACGCCATCGAACTGGCGCAGCGCATCACCCAGGGGCAGGCCCTGGTGGAAAAAGAGCTGCAGCGCCTGGGCAAGACGGCCGTCAACCTGGAACAGCTGGCCCAGTCCCTGGGCTTCGCGCGCGCCGACGATCTGTACGTGGCGGTGGCCAAGGAAGAATTCAGCCTGCGCCACATCGACGACGCCTTCCAGCAGCCAGCGCCGGACGAAGAGGCGCCGCACGTGCCCAGGTTCACGCGTGGCGCCTCCGCTGCCTCCGCCAGCGGCAAGAGCGGCGTGCTGGTCGTGGGCGTGGGATCGCTCCTGACCCAGCTGGCGCGCTGCTGCCGGCCCGCGCCGCCCGACGCGATCCACGGCTTCGTCACGCGCGGGCGCGGCGTGTCCATCCACCGCGCCGACTGCGCCAGCTACCGCGCCCTGGCCGAGCGCGAGCCCGAGCGCGTCATCGACGTGGGCTGGGGCAATGTCGCCGACACCTTCTATCCCGTGGACGTGAGCGTGCGCGCCCACGACCGGCCGGGCCTGCTGCGCGACCTGTCCGAAGTCTTCGCCCGCCTGCGCCTGAACGTGGTGGGCGTGAACACGCAAAGCAAGCAATCGCTGGCGCACATGGTCTTCACCGTGGAAGTGCGCGACGGCGAGGCCCTGCACCGCGCGCTGGACGCGCTGGCCGCGGTCCCCGGCGCGATCTCGGCAACGCGGCGCTGAGAGTTTTTTGACGCGCTGAGACAAGGCAAGCCGAGAAGCCCGGAGCAATCCGAAGCGCGGGGCGGCCAACCGCAGCCGCGGAAGCGGCGAGCATCGCAATTGCGCAGGGCAGCCTCGGCGTCTAAAGAACTCAATAACGAGCAATCGCAAAAAAACGCAAACAATTTTTCTTAAGAACCCAAACAAATTCTTAAGCGCTCAAACAGCCCTTCAACCTAATAAACTCTCCCTTTTCGCCCCAAGGATTTCGCAGCATGGACACCCGCACCTGGCTAAGCACGCTGGTAGGCATCGACACCACCAGCCGCAACTCCAACCTGGCCCTCATCGAGACCGCCAGAGACTGGCTCAAAGGGCATGGCGTCCAGTCCTGGCTGGCCCACAACGAAACCGGCAACAAGGCCAACCTCTTCGCCACGCTGCCGGCCTCCGACGGCACGGTGCAGGGCGGCGTGGTGCTGTCGGGCCACACCGACGTGGTTCCGGTCGACGGGCAAGACTGGGACACCGATCCTTTCGTCATCACCGAAAAGGGCGGCCGCCTCTACGGGCGCGGCACCGCCGACATGAAAAGCTTCATCGCCGTGTCGCTGGCCATGGTGCCCGAATTTTTGGCCATGCCGCGCAAGAAGCCCATCCACCTGGCCTTCTCCTACGACGAAGAAGTCGGCTGCGTGGGCGCGCCCGTGATGCTGGCCGAACTGCAGGGCCGCGGCATCAAGGCCGACGGCTGCGTGGTGGGCGAGCCCACCAATATGCAGGTGGTGGTGGCGCACAAGGGCGTGAACCTTTTCAGCTGCCGCGTGCACGGCAAGGCCGCCCACTCGTCGCTCACGCCCCAGGGCTGCAACGCCATCGAGTACGCCGCCCGGCTGATCTGCCATATCCGCGACATTGCCGACGCCATGAAGGCGCAAGGTCCCTACGACCAGTTCTTCGACGTGCCGTTCTCGACCATGACCACCAACCAGATCAAGGGCGGCATCGCGGTCAACACCATTCCCGCCCTGTGCGAATTCGACTACGAATTCCGCAATCTGCCCGGCATGCCCGCCGACCAGATCCAGGTCCAGGTCGATCGCTACGTGCGCGAAGAACTGCTGCCGCGCATGCAGGCCGAATACGCCGACGCCCGCATCGACATCGAGACCGGCGCCTCGGCCCCCGGCCTGGAGGCCTCCGAAGAAGAGGCCATCACCCAGCTTGCGCGCGCCCTGACCACCGATCGCGCGGTGCGCAAAGTGGCCTACGGCACCGAGGCGGGCCTGTTCCAGAGCGTGGGCATTCCTTCGGTGGTTTGCGGCCCCGGCGACATCCAGCAGGCGCACAAACCCAATGAATTCATCGAGTTGAGCCAGCTCGACGGCTGCGAACGGTTCCTGCGCCGCCTGGGGCAGTCCCTGTAACCCATACGGTAGAATGACCGATTCGCGGAGAACTGTTGTGAAACCTTACGACCTGCCCGACGCGCGCGGCCATTTCGGCCCCTACGGTGGCGTGTTCGTGTCCGAAACGCTGATGCACGCCCTGGACGAGTTGCGCGCGGCATACGACCACGCCCGCGTCGACCCGGCCTTCATCCAGGCCTACGACTACGAGCTGAAGCACTACGTCGGCCGTCCCAGCCCCGTCTACCACGCCGAGCGCTGGTCGCGCGAACTGGGCGGCGCCCAGATCTGGTTCAAGCGCGAAGACCTGAACCACACCGGCGCGCACAAGATCAACAACTGCATCGGCCAGGCCCTGATGGCCCGCCGCATGGGCAAGAACCGCGTCATCGCCGAGACCGGCGCAGGCCAGCACGGCGTGGCCTCGGCCACGGTGGCGGCGCGCTACGGCATGGAATGCGTGGTCTACATGGGCAGCGAAGACGTGCGCCGCCAGGCCGCCAACGTCTACCGCATGAAGCTCTTGGGCGCCCAGGTCGTGCCGGTCGAGTCCGGTTCGCGCACCCTGAAAGACGCGCTCAACGAAGCCATGCGCGACTGGGTCACCAACATCGAGAACACCTTCTACATCATCGGCACGGTGGCGGGCCCCGACCCCTATCCGCGCATGGTGCGCGACTTCCAGACCGTCATCGGCAAGGAATGCCTGACGCAGATGCCCGAGGCCGCCGGCCGCCAGCCCGACTACGTGGTGGCGGCGGTGGGCGGCGGCTCCAATGCCATCGGCATCTTCCATCCCTACATCCCGGACGAATCCGTGCGCCTGATCGGCGTGGAGGCGGCGGGCGAGGGCATGCAGACCGGACGCCACGCCGCGGCCATCGCCGCCGGCAAGGTGGGCGTGCTGCACGGCAACCGCACCTATCTCATGCAGGACGACGACGGCCAGATCATCGAATCCCATTCGGTGTCCGCGGGCCTGGACTACCCCGGCGTCGGCCCAGAGCACGCCTGGCTGAACGACACCGGCCGCGCCCAGTACGTCAACATCACCGACGACGAAGCCCTGGCGGCTTTCCACGGCTGCTGCCGCATCGAAGGCATCATCCCCGCGCTGGAGTCCTCGCACGCCATCGCCCAGGCGATCAAGATGGCGCCCACGCTGCCCAAGGACCAGATCATCCTGGTCAACCTCTCGGGCCGGGGCGACAAAGACATGCATACCGTCGCCGAACGCGCCGGCATCGCGCTGTGAGGCAGGCATCATGACTCAAGCGAACCGTATCGATACCGCGCTGCGCCAGCTGGCCGAAACCGGCCGCGTCGCGCTGGTGCCCTATATCGCCGCCGGCGACCCGTCGCCCGAGGCGACCGTTCCCCTGATGCACGCGCTGGTCCAGGCCGGCGCCGACATCATCGAGCTGGGCGTGCCGTTTTCCGATCCCATGGCCGACGGCCCCGTCATCCAGCGCGCCATCGAGCGCGCGCTGGCGCAGGGCATGACGCTGTCGCGCCTGCTGGATATGGTTGCGGAATTCCGCCGCGACGATCCGCGCACGCCCATCGTGCTCATGGGCTATGCCAATCCCATCGAACGCATGGGCTACGCCGCGTTTTCGCAGCGCGCCCGCGCGGCCGGCGTGGACGGCCTGCTGGTGGTGGACTGCCCGCCCGAAGAAACCGGCGAATTCGCCGAGCAGCTCGACCGCAACGGCATCCATCCCATCTTCCTGCTGGCGCCGACCTCCACCGAAGAACGCATCCAGTCCGTGGCCCGCGTGGCGCGCGGCTACGTCTACTACGTTTCGCTCAAGGGCACCACGGGTTCGGCCAGCCTGAACACCGACGACGTGGCCGAGCGGCTGGCGACGATCCGCCAGTGCGTGAAGATTCCCGTGGGCGTGGGCTTTGGCATCCGCGACGCCGAAAGCGCGGTGCGCGTGGCGCGCCATGCGGACGCCGTGGTGATCGGCACCAAGCTCATCGAAACCATCGAGCAGGGCGTCGCCGCCGCCCCGGCCGTCAGGCAGGTCGAGGCCGCGGCGGAGGCTGCGAAACAATGGCTGGGCACGATACGCGCCGCGTTGGACGCCACCCGCAAACCGACTTCGCCAGCGGCCTGAGCCGCCGCGTTCCATCCAAGAGAAAAAGACATCATGAGCTGGATCGAAAAACTTCTGCCGCCGCGCATCAACAAGGGCAGCAATGAAAACGCCTCCCGCCGCGTGCCCGAGGGCCTGTGGGTCAAGTGCCCGGCGTGCGAATCGGTGCTCTACAACGAAGACCTGGCCGCGAACCTGCATGTCTGCCCCAAGTGCGACCATCACATGCGCGTGGGCGCGCGGGCCCGGCTCGACATGCTGCTCGACCTGGAAGGCCGCATCGAGATCGGCTCGACCACGCGCCCGGTCGACACGCTCAAGTTCAAGGACACGCGCAAATACCCCGAACGCCTGGCCGAAGCCGTCAAGCAGACGGGCGAAACCGACGCGCTGGTGGTGATGAGCGGTTCGATCCGCGGCGTGCCCGTGGTCGTGGCCTGCTTCGAGTTCGAGTTCATGGGCGGCTCCATGGGCTCGGTGGTGGGCGAACGCTTCGCGCGCGGCGTGCAGGCCGCCATCGCCAACCACACGCCCTTCATCTGCGTCGCGGCCTCCGGAGGCGCGCGCATGCAGGAAAGCCTGCTGTCGCTGATGCAGATGGCCAAGACCACCGCCATGCTCACGCGCCTGGCCGAGGCCGGCCAGCCCTTCATCAGCGTGCTGACCGACCCCACCATGGGCGGCGTGTCGGCCAGCTTCGCCTTCGTGGGCGACGTGGTCATCGCCGAGCCCAAGGCGCTGATCGGCTTCGCCGGCCCGCGCGTGATCGAGCAGACCGTGCGCGAAAAGCTGCCCGAAGGCTTCCAGCGCTCCGAGCTGCTGCTGCAGAAGGGCGCCATCGACATGGTGGTCGATCGTCGCCAGCTGCGCGAAGAATTGGCCCGCCTGATGGCGCTCATGAATCGCCAGCCGATCGAGGTCGTCGCGGCCTGATCCCTGCGCCTGTTGCGCAAGACAACGGCCGCCCGAGAGGGCGGCCGTTGTCTTTGTGCGTCAAGCTTCGTCCTTATCCTCGAATCCTCTGAAATATTTTTTCATCTCGAAGAATCTAGATTTCTGATAAGGTTACGCACGTAACCTTGTGATAAGAATGAGGATTTCATGCTTAATGGCGTAAAACCCAAGATTCTGATCGGACTCGCCGGGCTGGCCATGGCCGGCTCCGCCCCGCTAACCCAGGCCCAGACCAACGAACTGGGCACGCAAGGCGGCATCGGCATCCACCTCGGCCTGGGCGACCGCTATACGCGGCTCGGCCTGCAGTATGAAACCGCGTCCCTCTGGACGCATTCCTTCGGCGGCAGCCTGGGCCGGGTGGATCTCACCCCCGAATTCGGCGTGGCCTATTGGCGGGCGCACGACGGGCAGCAGCCCGGCTCGATCTGGCAGCTCAGCGCCACCCCCATGTTCCGCTGGTGGATTGGGGAGAGCCAGCGCTTCTACGTCGAGGCCGGCATCGGCCCCACCGTGTTCAACCACACCTCGTTCGCCGGCAAGAGCTATTCGACGGCCTTGCAGTTCGGCGACCACATCGGCATGGGCTATCTGCTTGACCGTCACAGCCGCATCGGCGTGCGTTTCTCGCACTATTCCAACGCCGACATCAAGACGCCGAACCCGGGCATGGAAGTGATCCAGGCGACGTACAGCTACCAATTCTGAGTATCGAAAGGACCAATCGATGAACGGCGCCAAGAGCCTCGTGCAGACCCTGCTCGCCTCGGGCGTGGACACGTGCTTCGCGAATCCGGGAACCAGCGAGATGCACTTCGTGGCGGCGCTGGACCAGGCTCCCGGCATGAAATGCGTGCTCGGCCTGCAAGAGAACATCGTCACCGGCATGGCGGACGGCTACTACCGCATCGCGCGCAAGCCCGCGTGCACGCTGCTGCATTGCGGGCCTGGCCTGGCCAACGGCATGGCGAACCTGCACAACGCGCGCCGCGCGCGCAGCGGCATCGTCAACATCGTGGGCGACCAGGCGACCTACCACCGGCCTTACGACGCGCCGCTGACCGCCGATACGGACGGCATGGCCAGGGCCGTGTCGCAATGGGTTCAGACCAGCATGCTCCCCGCCGACCTGGGCCGGGACGCGGCGCTGGCGGTGCGCGCCGCGCGGACATTTCCGGGGCAGATAGCCACGCTCATCCTGCCGGCGGACGTGTCCTGGGGCGAGGGCGGCGTCGTGGCCGAGCCCGTCGCGCCGGCCGAGCCCGCCGCGGTCGACGGCCATGCCGTCGAAAACGCGGCCCGCGTCCTGCGCGGCAATCGTGGCAAGGGCGACAAGATCCTGATCCTGCTCTCCGGCCAGGCCGCGCTCGCGCCGGCCCAGGCGCTGGCCTGGCGCATTGCCGCCGCCACCGGCGCGGCGGTCATGGCCGATTTTCTCGCCGTCCATGTAGCGCGCGGGCAGGGCCGCATGCAGCTCGAGCGCGTGCCGTATGCGATGGAGGCGGCGATCAAGGCGCTCGAACGCTTCGAGCACATCGTCCTGGTCAATGCGCAAGGCGGGCCGGTGGGGTTCTTCGGCTATCCGGGCATGCCGTCCACGCAATACCCGCCCAGCGCCCAGCTGCACAGGCTTTCCCGCCCCGAGCAGGATCCGGTCGCGGCCCTGCAGGCTTTGGCCGATGCCCTGAATGCGCCGCCGATCGCGCTGCCGGATCCCGGCCCGCGCCCCGATGCGGCGAGCGGCGCGCCGACGCCCGAGGGGCTGGCGCAAACCGTGGCGGCGCTGATGCCGGAGAACGCCATCGTCTCGGACGAGAGCATTTCGTTCGGCCGCGGCTTCTACAAGTTCACGCACGCGGCGCCGGCGCACGACTGGCTGCATCTGGGCGGCGGGGCGATAGGGGGCGGCATGCCGATGGCGACCGGCGCGGCCATCGGCGCGGGCGGGCAGCGCCGCGTCATCAATCTGCAGGCCGACGGCTCGGCGATGTACACGCTGCAGTCGCTCTGGACTCAGGCGCGCGAACGCCTGCCGGTGACGACGATCATCATCAAGAACGGCAAGTACAACATCCTGATCGGCGAGTACAAGAGCGTGGGCGCGGCGCCCGGGCCCACGGCGATGAGCATGCTGGATCTGGGCGATCCGGATCTCGATTGGGTGCGCCTGGCCGCGGGCATGGGCGTGGCGGGTCGCCGCGCCGCGACGCTGGACGAATGCGCCGACTTGATGAAGAGCAGCTTTACCCGCGCTGAGCCGTTTGTGATCGAGCTGCTGGTTTGATCTGCTCCGAGGCCGGTCTGCGCCGCAGGCGCTCGGCCACCCGCCATCCCAGCAGCGCGATCAACACGCTGCCGTAGATGATCGGGTCTTCGAAGTTGTTCTTGCCCGCCCGTATCCACCAGAAGTGCAGGATCACCAGCACGCCGATCACATAGATGACGCGATGCAGCCGCTGCCAATTGCGCCCCATCGCGCGCATCGCCGCCTGCGGCGACGTGAGCGCCAGGAGGCTCAGCAGCACGAAGGCCGTGAAGCCCACCAGGATGAAAGGCCGGTGCTTCACGTCCGCGATCATCGAGGACAGCACCCAGTCCTGATCCCACCAGGCCCAGGTCAGGAAGTGCATGCAGGCATAGAAGAAGGTGAACAGCCCGCACATGCGGCGCACGCGCACCAGGGCCGGCTGATTGGTCAGGCGGCGCAAGGGCGTGATGCCCAGCGTGACCAGCAGGCACACCAGTGTCCACGTGCCCGACGACAGCGTCAGGAACTCGATCGGGTTGGCCGTGAGGCCATCGTGAAAGCCCAGCCATACCCAGCGCAGGAAGGGCAGCAGGCCGAGCGCGAACAGGAAGGGCTTGATGCGGCCTACCGCGCGCACGTCCAGCTTGCGGCGCGCGACGGGCGCCTGGGTCAGTTCAGCCATGTCAGTAATTGGCCCTCAAATCCATGCCCGCATACATCGACGCGACCTGCTCGCCGTAGCCGTTGAACATCAGCGTCTTGCGCTTGGGCGCGAAGAAACCGCCCGAATCGCCGATGCGGCGCTCGGTGGCCTGGCTCCAGCGCGGATGCGGCACGTCGGGATTCACATTGGCATAGAAGCCGTACTCGTTCGAGGCGGCCTTGACCCAGGCCGTCGCGGGCTGCTTTTCGACCAGGCGGATCTTCACCAGCGACTTGCCCGACTTGAAGCCGTATTTCCACGGCACGGCCACGCGCAGCGGCGCGCCGTCCTGGTTGGGCAGCACCTTGCCGTACAGGCCGAACACCAGCATGGCCAGCGGGTGCATGGCCTCGTCCATGCGCAGCCCCTCGATATAGGGCCAGTCGAGCACGGACGAACTCACGCCCGGCATGGTCTCTTTCTGCACCACGCTGACGAACTCCACGTACTTGGCGTTGCCGGTGGGTTCGACCTGCTTGAGCAGCGCGGACAGCGAATAGCCCACCCAGGGAATCACCATGGACCAGGCCTCGACGCAGCGCAGCCGGTAGACGCGGTCTTCCATGGGGGCGAGCTTGAGCAGTTCGTCGATGCCGAACGTGCGCGGCTTGGCGACTTCGCCTTCGACGCTCACCGTCCAGGGCCGGGTGACGAGCTTGCCCGCGTATTCGGCCGGGTCGGCCTTGTCCAGGCCGAACTCGTAGTAGTTGTTGTAGTTCGTGATGTCTTTGTACGAGGTCTGCTGGTCCATCACCACGTACTTCGGGTTGGGCGTGCCCGGCAGCGGCGCCAGGTCCGGCGCGTCGGCGGCCAGCGCGTCGGGCACGCGCGCGAGCCCCAGCGCCGCGCTTCCCAGGGCGGCCTGCTTGAGCCAGCGGCGCCGCGACTGCCACACCGCCTCGGGTGTGATCTCGGAGGGCAGGACATCGGAAGGTTGGCGTATGAGCATGGCATTCCCCTTAGTGTGGGATTCGATCAGTGTGCGCCTTTAGTAATTCGCTCGGCGAGAAAGAATGGTTACCAGGCGCGCAATTTAATTCCGGCGCTGCCTACCACTGCAACAAGCGCCTGCCCAGCAAGGCGCCGATCCCCGTGGGGATGAGCACGCCGAGCAGATACCAGAACCCGACGAACGGCGCCGTCAGTTCAGGGCAGTGCAGGCAATAAACCAGTGCGCCCGCGGCGCCGGAAAGCAGGCCCGCGGCCGCGCCGGCCAGCCGCAGCCGGGTGGGCGCCAGGCCGCGCATGGCCCAGGTCGTCCCGGCGAATATGGGCACCGACAGCATAGCAATGAGAAAGGGGCATACGGCCCAGGTCTGGCCGAAGAAGGCTTCAGTGCGTTGCGCGGCGTCGTCCGATACGAGCGTGGCCGCCGCGATGGCCCATACCACCAGGACGGGAATGACCAGGGCGAGGGGCGCTCGGCCCAGCTTCACGCCGGGGCGCGACAGGCGCCGCGCCACGACCAGGCCGATGGCGGCGAGGGCGAAGACGAACAGGACCTTCATCCAGAAATCCGGCAATCGGACGTACCTGTCCAGGGCGGGATTCAGGCCGAGCGTCGCCAGCATCAGCAGCGCCGAGCACGGCACGGCCACTACCAGCGCCAGGGCGAAACGCCTGCCGCCGCGGTCGGGCTGCACCGCGCCGGCATCGCGGGCGAGCATGGCGATAAGGTCGTCGGTCTTCATGGTTGATTCCTGATTCTTGCGGCCAGCGCTTTCAGGCCGCGATGCACCCCTACTTTGACTGCCGATTCCGACATGCCCGTCATGCCGGCCGTCTCCGCCACGGAACGGCCTTCCAGCTTGACGTACACGATGGGCAGGCGCTGGCGCTCGGGCAGCAGGTCCAGCAGCTTGGCCACGTCGCGCCGCGCCTGCATGGCTGCCTCGTCCGAGTCGCACAAGACTTCCAGCGCGTCGTCGAGCGAGTCGGTCAGCAGTTCCCGGCGCGAGCGCCTGCGCAGCAGGTCGATGAGCTTGAACTTGGCGATGGCGTGCACCCAGGCGGTCAAGGGCAGCGCCGCGTCGTAGGTATGGCGCTGGTTGTGGACCGCGATGAGGACTTCCTGCACAAGGTCTTCCACTTCGTCCGGTAAACCGCGCAAGCGGTTTCTCAAGTAAGCGCGCAGGCGCTTGCCGAGCTCCGACAGAAAGGCATGGTAGGCCCCGTCGTCGCCTGCAAGGCCGCGCGAGAAAAGATCTTTCAGTCTTTTCTCGGTGTCTGGCTGCGTCTGGCTGCTCTCTGGCTGCGGCATCGATAAGTGCTTTCTTGTTTATTCGTTGCGCCGACGCTCCGGGTTACAGGCGCGCCCATGGTTTCGCACTGCTTTTTTTTGACCGGGGCTGTAACTTGCGTCGGCCCGATGTCGAACTAGATTGTACCGGCCGCGATTTCCCGTGGCCTTCACCCCGATAGGAATCAAGCCATGAAGAAAATTTCGATTTCCGGCGCGGTCGCGTGTCTGATGTTGCTGGGCCTGGCCAGCGCCCATGCCGCGGGCATGGGCCAGGACGACATGAAGAAACCCGGCATGGATGCGAAGAGCGACGCCATGCTGCACAAGGCCATGCGCAAGACAGGCAAGAAGGACGGCATGATGCACAAGAGCGGCGCCATGCAGAAAGACATGCCCGGCGCCATGGGCAAGGACGCCATGCAGAAATAAGGCGCGCCGGGAGCGGCCCGCGGCCGGGCGTGCCGCCGCGCAGGACTTTGCGTCGTCCTCCGCAGCGGCGAGAGGCTATGCCTGCGCTTGCGCGCTGGCCGCATCCAGAGTCTGGATGTCGGCCGCATCGAGCCGCAGTTGCACCGCCTGCGCGAAACTGGCCACCTGGTCGGCCGAAGTCGCGCTCGCCAGAGGCGCCGTAATGCCGGGCCGCGCCATCAGCCAGGCCAGCGCGACGGATGCCTGCGTGACGCCGTGGCGCTCGGCTACCTGGTCCAATGCGGCCAGAATGGCCATGCCGCGCGGGTTGAGGTATTTCGGCACGCTCCGGCTGCCGCGCACACTCTTGGAGAGGTCGGCGGCCGAACGGTACTTGCCCGATAGGAAACCCGAGGCCAGGCTGTAATACGGCACCACGCCCAGGTGCTCGGCCAGCGCGATGGGCTCGAGCTCGGTTTCATAGGCCGCGCGGCTGTACAAGTTGTATTCGGGCTGCAGGATCTGATAGCGCGGCAAGCCGTTTGCCGCGGCTATGCGCAAGGATTCGAGCGTGCGCGCGCCGCTGAGGTTGGACGCGCCGATGACGCGCACCTTGCCGGCTTGAATCAGCTTCTGATAAGCGCCCAGGGTTTCCTCGATGGGCACCCCGGGGTCGTCTTCGTGGGAAAAATAGACGTCGACGTAGTCCGTCTGCAAGCGCTTGAGCGAGTCTTCGACCGCGGCCTGGATGTTGGCCGCCGACAGGCCGGGGCGCTTGGCATACTTGGCCACCTTGGTGGCGATCACGACGCGATCGCGCCTGCCGGTTTTGGCCAGCCATTTGCCGATGAGCGTTTCCGACTCGCCGCCCTGGTTGCCGGGCACCCAGGACGAATAGACGTCGGCGGTGTCGATGAAATTCAAGCCCGAGTCGACGAAAGCGTCCAGCACCGAGAACGTGGCGGCTTCGTCTGCCGTCCAGCCGAACACATTGCCGCCCAGCATCAACGGCGCGACTTGCAGGGACGATAGGCCTATCGTGCGCATGGCGTTTCCCATATATGCGATCCTTCGTTCGAAGAAGGAAACCGGTCCGGCCAGGATACTTCTGCGTGGCCGATATGTCGCTTGCCGGGAGATCAAACCCGGGCGAGCAGCCAGGCCTGCAATTCGGCCATGCTGTGCACCACGACCTTCGGCGCGCAGGCCTGCAGCTCGTCGGACGGATGTGCGCCGTAGGCCACGCCCACGCCGTGGACGCCGGCGCTGTTGGCCATTTGCAGATCGTGCGAAGTGTCGCCCACCATCGCGACGTGCTCGGGCGCGGTGTCCAGTTCTTCCATGATCTGCAGCAACATGGCGGGGTGCGGCTTGCTGAAGGTTTCGTCGGCGGTGCGGGTGGCGGCGAAGCGCTTGGCCAGGCCCGTGGCGGCCAGCACCCGGTTCAGCCCCACGCGGCTCTTGCCGGTGGCCACGGCCAGCTTCACGCCGCGCGCGGACAGCGCCTCGAGCAGTTCGAGCGTGCCGTCGAAGAGCTTGATCTCGGGGTCGCGCAGCAGGTAGTGAACGCGATAGCGCTCCAGGAAGCGCGGCAGCAGCGCCGGCGTGAGCTTGGGCACGGCGCGCAGCAGCGCGCTGTCGAGCGACAGGCCGATGACCCAGCTGGCTTCGGAGACCGAGGGCTCGGGCAGTTCGAGGTCGCGGCAGGAGGCCTGGATGGCGGCCACGATGGTGTGAGTGGAATCCATCAGGGTGCCGTCCCAGTCGAACACCACCAGCGAATAAGACATCAAGCTTTCTCCAACATATTCAGGAGCCGTGTGCAGGCTTCGGGCAGCGGCGCGGTCAGCGTCAGGGTCTCGCCCGTGAGCGGGTGGGGCAGGGTCAGGCTGTGCGCGTGCAGGAACATGCGGTTGAAACCCCGCTTGGCCAGCGCGGCCCGGGTTTCGTCGCGGCCGTATTTGTCGTCGCCCGCGATGGGAAAGCCGCTGGCGGCCAGGTGCACCCGGATCTGGTGGGTGCGCCCGGAGCGCAGCTCGGCGTCGACCAGGCTGTAGCCGCCGCAGCGCTTGTGCAGCGTGACGATGGTGTGGGCCGACATGCCGCCTTCATGGTCGACCTTGACGCGGCGCTCGCCGCTGGCCGTGGTCCATTTGGTCAGCGGCAGCTTGATGTGCTGCCGGTCGTTGACCCAGTCGCCCTCGACCAGGGCGTAATAGTGCTTGCCGCCCTTGCCTTCGCGCAGCATGGCGTGCAGGGCCAGCAGGGCGCTGCGCTTCTTGGCCACCATGAGCAGGCCCGAGGTCTCGCGATCGAGCCGATGCACCAGTTCCAGGAACTTGGCTTCGGGGCGGGCGGCGCGCAGCTGCTCGATGACGCCGAAGGACACGCCGCTGCCGCCGTGCACCGCCACTCCGGCCGGCTTGTCGATGACCAGCAGGGCGTCGTCCTCGAAGATCACCGGGAATTCCGCGCCTGGCACGGGGCGGGGGGTGCCGGGATCGGGCAGGCGCAGCGGCGGCACGCGCAGCACGTCGCCCGCGGCCAGGCGGTAGTCGGCGTCTATGCGTCCCTTGTTGATGCGCACCTGGCCGCCGCGGATGGCCTTGTAGATATGGCTTTTGGGGACGCCCTTGCACAGCCGGATCAGAAAGTTGTCGATGCGCTGGCCGTCGTGCTCGGCGTCGATCTCGATCAGGCGGACGGCGGGGGCGGGCTGGGTTGGCGATGCCTCTTTCTTGCCTTTGGGCTGCCTTGAAGCAAAAACGCCCCCTTCGGGGGGGGCAGCAGGCTTGGAGAGCGTAGCGAGGGAGTCTTCTTTTTTGCGCATTGCGGAAAGCAGGGATACAATCGCGGGAACCTTTAAGGGGTTGATCCCGCCCATGCCGTCATATGGACACAGGGCACGGCTGGACGTAGAGATGCGCGTCTTACATTAGAAGCGCGTTCGAGCAAAATCCGAACGCCACGCGCGGCTCCGCCCGGCATGATGCCGCCATTGTACTGCCTGCGAGTTCAGCTCCGGGGTCCCTTGGTCGGCGGCGCTTGGCTTTTAAAGCTGGCAGCCGCATGCGACCTGAAGCACAAGAGAATCGTCGCAATCGTTTTACGCACCAGGTGCGCGCAGCGTGGCCCAGCCCGTCGCCGCATCTGACGTTCCCAGCAACCATCCCGTCATCCACAACCCACGTGAAGTTGACTGTCCTGCTGAAAGAACCTCGTGCCATCCGGCACGACGTGCCCGCCTGACTCGCGGCGGATACGCCCTGGCTGTTGAGCCTGGGTACGGTCCGCGCCTTCTCCGCTTCAGTTTGCCGCCCGAGTGATCCGAGGTCGCGCGCCGAACCCGGCGCGTTCCTGACTACGGAGAATTGCACTCATGAAGCGCATGTTGTTTAACGCGACGCACCAGGAAGAACTGCGCGTCGCCATCGTCGATGGGCAAAAACTCATCGACCTCGATATCGAAACCGCCGGCCGCGAACAGCGCAAAGGCAACATCTACAAGGGCGTCATTACCCGCATCGAACCCGGCCTCGAGGCCTGTTTCGTCAACTACGGCGAGGACCGCCACGGCTTCCTGCCCTTCAAGGAAGTCGCCCGCACCTACTTCAAGGAAGGCGTCGACGTGCGCACCGCGCGCATCCAGGACGCCCTCAAGGAAGGCCAGGAACTCATCGTCCAGGTCGAGAAGGAAGAGCGCGGCAACAAGGGCGCGGCCCTGACCACCTTCATTTCGCTGGCCGGCCGCTACCTGGTGCTGATGCCCAACAACCCGCGCGGCGGCGGCGTATCGCGCCGCGTCGAGGGCGAGGACCGTCAGGAACTGCGCGATACGATGGACCAGCTCGACGTGCCGCAAGGCATGAGCATCATCGCCCGCACCGCCGGCATCGGCCGCAACGTCGAAGAACTGCAGTGGGACCTGGCTTACCTGATGCAGCTCTGGACGGCCATCGACGGCGCCGCCCGCGACAATGCCGCCCCCATCCTCATCTACCTGGAATCGAGCCTGGTCATCCGGGCCATCCGCGACTACTTCTCGCCCGACGTCGGCGAGATCCTGATCGACACCGACGAGATCGCCGAGCAGGCCATCGCTTTCATGAGCGTGGTGATGCCGGACAACGTCCAGCGCGTCAAGCGCTACCGCGACGACATTCCGCTCTTCTCGCGCTTCCAGATCGAGCACCAGATCGAGACGGCCTACTCGCGCACGGTCAACCTGCCTTCGGGCGGCGCCATCGTCATCGACCACACCGAGGCCCTGGTGGCCGTGGACGTGAACTCGGCGCGCTCGACCAAGGGCTCCGACATCGAAGAGACGGCCCTGCGCACCAACCTGGAAGCGGCCGAGGAAGTGGCCCGCCAGCTGCGCCTGCGCGACCTGGGCGGCCTGATCGTGATCGACTTCATCGACATGGAAGAGGGCAAGAACCAGCGCGCCGTCGAACAGCGCCTGCGCGATGCCCTGCATTTCGACCGCGCCCGCGTGCAGATGGGCAAGATCTCGCGCTTCGGCCTGATGGAACTGTCGCGCCAGCGCCTGCGTCCGGCCCTGAACGAAGGCTCGCACATCACCTGCCCGCGCTGCAACGGCACCGGCGTGATCCGCGACGCCGAGTCCAGCGCCCTGCACGTGCTGCGCCTGCTGCAAGAAGAAGCCATGAAGGAAAACACCGCCGCCGTGCACGCCCAGGTGCCGGTCGAGGTGGCCACCTTCCTGCTCAACGAAAAGCGCACCGACATCTCCAAGATCGAAGCGCGCCTGAAGGTCAACCTGGTGCTCATCCCCAACAAGCACCTGGAAACGCCGCACCATCACATCGAACGCCTGCGCCACGACGATCCGCGCCTGGAAGAGACCAAGATCAGCTTCGAGCTGGTCGAGGCGCCTTCCACCATCGAGACCTGGTCGCCGCATGCCGACGCCGCCGAAATCAAGGCCCGCCCCGAGGCGCTGGTCAAGGGCATCACCCCGGCCCAGCCGGCTCCGGTGCACACGGCCGCCCCGGCGCCTGTCGCCGCCGCGCCGGCGTCCGCGTCCGGCGGCGGTCTGCTCAAGCGCGTGCTCAACTGGTTCACCGGCGGCAGCGAGACGCCTGCCGCGCCGGCCCAGGCCAGCGAGGAAACCCGTCGCAGCGGCAGCGGTTCGAACCGCGGCCGCCGCAACCACGACGGGCAGGAACGCCGCGGCGATCGCCATGGCTCCGATCGTTCGCGCAACAACCGCCGCGGCGGCAATGAAGCCGCCGGCGAGCAGGAAGGCAATGCCGGCCGCCAGCAGCACGCGCGCGGCAACCGCCGCAACGAAGAACGCGCGCCGCGCAGCGAGCGTACCGAGCAGCGCGCCGAGCGCGATGCGACGGCCCGCCCCGAGCCCGCGCAGGAAGCCGCCCAGGGCGACGAATCGGCCGCCCAGCGCAATCGCGGCCGCAACCGCCGCGGCCGTGGCCGCCGCGAAGACGGCGCCAACCAGGCTTCGAGCGAGCAGGACGTGTTGAACACGGCCGAAGCCGCGAACCTCGCCGTTGCGGACGAGCATGCTGCTGCGGCGCACGTCGCGGTTCAGCCGGTTGCCGATGCCGCCGATGAACAGGCTGTCGGTGCCCCCGACACGCCGCTCGACCAGGCCGAAGGCGATCCCGAGCGCAAGCGCCGCCGTCGCCGCAGCCGTCGCGGCCGCCGCAATGGCGATGAAGCCACGGGCATGAACGCCGAAGGCCAGGAAGACGACGTCCGCGACGAGGACGAAGACCAGCCGGCCGAGGCCGCGCCGGTTGCCGTGGCTGCCGCGGTCGAGCCCGCAGTCGTCGAACCCGTCGCGGCGCCTGCTGCGGCGCCGGTCGCGCCTGTCGCCGCCGAACCCGCTCCGGCCGTCCAGCAGGATCCCGAAAGCCTCGTGATCAAGGCCATTGTGGCCGCGCACGCCGAAGCCCAGGAAACGTCCTCTGCCTTCCAGATGACCTCTGCGCCGGCCGAGTCGCCTGCCGTGGCCGAACCTGCCGTGCCGGCGCCCGCCGTCGTTGCGGTTCCTGTGGCCGAGCCGGTCGCCGAACCCGTCGCGCCGGTTCCCGCCGCGGCGCCGGCCCCGGCGTACGCGGCTGCGCCCGTCGCCGCCGAACCGGTGCAGACCGGCACGCTGCACGGCATCGTCAACGCCGCCGGCCTGACCTGGGTGGAGACCGATCCGGCCCGCCACGCCCAGACTCAGCAGCGCATCGCCGCCAGCCTGGTGACCGTGCGCCTGGGTCGCGAGCGCAAGCCTGCCGCGCCGGTTTCCAGCGCGCCGCTGCAACAGGTCGAGACGCGCCGCTGAATCGCGGCCCCGCGCCACGGGGCCTGATGACAAAAACCCGCTGGACGCCTTGCGCTTCCGGCGGGTTTTTTCTTGCCCGCGGTTCCTGTCCGAAGCGGGAGAAGCAATGGGGTTTTTGCCCTATTAAAGTAGGTATTAAAAATAATTTACTACTTTAGTAGGCCACACATTGACTAGACTAGCCTACTGAAGTAGGATTTTTTCAAGGCATCCTACTTTATTAGGCCATGAAATCCCTACTCGATCTGGCTGGGCTTTTACGTGCCCGGCTCAAGGCGCAAGGCATGTCCCAGCGCGCGCTGGGCGCACGGGCGGGCCTTGCCCGGCGTACCCTGGAAAACATGCTGAGCGGACGCGTGGACTACAAGATCACCACGCTGATCTCCGTGCTGGACCGCCTGGGGCTGGAACTCGTGGTGGTGCCCAAGGAGGCCGCGCCGGGCCTGGCCGACCTGATCCCTCAGATGCCGGCCCAGCCCGCCGTCAAAACCCGGCTGCAAGCCGCGCGCGAGGCCCTGCAGGCGCGCCTGGACGCCGGGCCGGGTTTTCCTGCGCCCTCCGGGCTTGCTGCTGCCCCCCAAGGGAGCGTTTCTACCTTGGGGCGGCCCGGCGAAGCAGAAGGCCCCCACGCTGCGCCCTTCGGGCTTGCTGCCCCCCAAGGGGGCGTTTCTACCTTGGGGCGGCCCGGCGGTAGAAAGAAATCATGAACATCAAAGCGCTGGCCATCTATCTGGGCGAACGCCGCATCGGTGTGCTGTTTCAATACGCCCCGGCCGCAAGCCATGTCGTCACCCGCTTCGTGGCGGACGACGCCTTCGCCGCCATGCCCAACCAGCCCGTGGTTTCGTTGTCCATGCTGGCCGACGACCCCGAAGCCCAGCGCGCGCTGTGGGCCGACGTGCGCTCGCCGCTCTTTAACGGCCGGTCCAGTCCGGCCAACGGCTGGCTGCTGCCCGCCTTTTTCCAGAACCTGCTGCCCGAAGGCGTGTTCCGCGACCGGGTCGCCGAGCTGCGCGGCTGCGATCCCAAGGATCACTTCGAGATGCTGGCCGCCTGCGGCCGGGATCTGCCGGGCAATCTCAGCGCGCGGCCCGTGGACCTCACGCGCGGCGCGCTCGCCCACTACGTCACGCAAGACGCCGATGCCCTGGAAATGACGGTGACTGCCGAGCCGCTGGAAGAGGGCATATCGCTTTCCGGCGTGCAGCCCAAGGTCGGCGTGCAGCTCGAGGGGGGGCGCTACGTGGGCCGCACCCGGCTCAAGGATGCGCATGTCATCGCCAAGCTGCCCGTGGTGGGCCAGCCCCTGCTGCCGGAGCTCGAGGCCCTGTCGCTGCGCCTGGCCGAAGCGGCCGGCGTGTCGGCGGTCCAGGCGCGCCTGGAGCCCCTGGAAAAACTCAAGGTCGAGCACGGCTACGACCTGGGCGAGGTCGATGCGAAAACGCAGTTCCTCGCCATCACCCGTTATGACCGCGACGCCGGCAGCAACCCGGCCGCGCGCGTGCATTGCGAGGATTTCGCCCAGATCCTGGACGTCATGCCCGAGCAGAAATACACCGGCGGCACCTATCTGGACGTGGCCAACACCATGATGGCGTTTCCGTCCCTGGGCGAGCCCGCGGTGCACGAGCTGCTGCGCCGCCTGATGGTCAACGAAATGCTGGGCAACCCGGACATGCATCTGAAAAACATCGGCGTGATCTACCCGGACGGCAGGACGCCCATGCTGCCGCCTGCCTACGACATCGTGGCCTACGCCGCCTACAACAAGCGGATCGGCCATGCGCTGCATATCTTGCCGCCGGACCGCCGGTCGCCCGATCGCCGGTCGCCCGGTTCCGGCAGGGCCGC
>Ga0209455_1000600_pt1 | contig 23017 bp, 22 predicted proteins | sample AraplaCol_mCL_r2_FD_184275 | JGI IMG/M metagenome (GOLD analysis project Ga0209455, IMG submission 184275) | Arabidopsis root microbial communities from North Carolina, USA - plate scrape CL_Col_mCL_r2 (SPAdes) (version 2) | ecosystem: Host-associated > Plants > Roots > Endosphere | place: USA... | reverse complement strand
AGCTGCCAGCGAGCGCCTTCACGCAGCCCATCGGCCGCGAGGAGTTCGCCGAGCGGTACGGAGCATCACCCGACGACGTGGAGCTGGTCCGCAGCACGCTGGAGGGCCTCGGCCTGACGGTGGAGGACGTGGATGCGGCAGCGCGGCGCGTCCGCGTGTCCGGCCCGGTGGAGACGGTCGCCCGCGTCTTCGGGACCGACCTCGCCGAGTCGACCCCGGAGGACGCCGGCGACGACGCGCCGACCTACCGGCAGCGGTCCGGCGGCCTCAGCATCCCGGCGGCGCTCGCGGGCGTCGTCACGGCCGTGCTCGGCCTTGACGACCGGCCGCAGGCGCGCGCGCAGTTCCGGTACGTGCCGGCGGCGGCCGTGAACACCAGCTACACGCCGCCCCAGCTCGGGACGGTGTACGCGTTCCCTGAGGGCACCGACGGCTCCGGACAGACCATCGCGATCATCGAGCTGGGCGGCGGCTACGTGCAGTCCGATCTCGACACCTACTTCGCGGGACTCGGCATCCCGACGCCGTCGGTCACGGCGGTCGGGGTGGACGGCGGCAAGAACGCGCCGGACGGCAACCCCAACGGCGCCGACGGCGAGGTCATGCTCGACATCGAGGTGGCGGGAGCGCTGGCGCCGGGCGCCTCGATCGTCGTCTACTTCGCGCCGAACACCGACGCGGGCTTCCTGGATGCGGTCACCACCGCCGCGCACGCCGATCCGACCCCCGCCGCGATCAGCATCAGCTGGGGCCAGTCCGAGGACCAGTGGACCGCCCAGGCGCGCACCGCCTTCGACGAGGCGCTGCAGGATGCGGCGGCGCTCGGCGTGACGACCACCGCGGCCGCCGGCGACGACGGCAGCAGCGACCGTGTCGGCGACGGGCGTCCGCACGTGGACTTCCCCGCGTCCTCCCCCCATGCGCTCGCCTGCGGCGGCACGCGGCTCGAGGCCGACACCACAACCGGCGCCGTCCGCTCCGAGACCGTGTGGAACAACGGCAGCGGAGGCGGCGCGACCGGAGGCGGCGTCAGCGCCGTCTTCCCGTTGCCCTCTTGGCAGAAGGGCGTAGGCGTCCCGTCAGGCGCGGAAGGCACGGATGCCGGCGGCACCGCGAACGGTCCGGGCGGACGCGGGGTGCCCGACGTCTCGGCGGTGGCCGACCCGCAGACCGGGTACCGCATCCGGGTCGACGGTCAGGACACGGTGATCGGCGGCACGAGCGCCGTCGCCCCGCTGTGGGCGGCGCTCGTCGCACGGTTGGCGCAGTCGACGGGAAAGCCGCTCGGACTCGCGCAGCCGGCGCTGTACGACTCCATCGGGGCGGGGCAGGTGGCGGACGGCTTCCGCGACATCACCGCCGGCAACAACGGCTCGTACACCGCGACCGCCGGCTGGGACGCGTGCACCGGACTCGGGGTGCCGGACGGCACGAAGCTGCTGTCGGCGCTCTGAGGCGCGGCGGACCTCTTGCCCGCTGCGCCTCACAGCGGCGCGATCACCAGATGTAGTAGTCGACGACGCCGCCGAACGCGTGACCCACGGTCAGCAGCAGCACGAGCTTGACGAGCGACGAGACGACCTTGATCGCGCCGAGGGCGACCGCCCAGAGGGCCAGCGCGCGGCCGCGCTCTCCGGTCTGCTTGATCTGCGAGAGCCCGACGGCTCCGAAGACGAGCGCCAGCGGGCTGACGATGAAAATGGAGACGAAGCCGACGACGGCCATCGTGTTGAAGCCGGTCGCGGTCTGAGTTCTTGTCATGAGATTTCCGTGTGATCGGTGGAGGCGTGCGCGAGTGCGCACATCCTTCAAGACGCACGGATCGGTCGTTCGTTACGCGGAGCGCCCGACAGAATGGGAGGAGTGAGCGCCATCTCCCCCTCCGTCCGTCGACCGGTCCCGTGGCTACCGGGGCTGCTGGTGTGCGTACTCGGGGCCGCCGCGGCGTGGGCGATCCACTGGCTGGCGCCTGCCGTCCCGCTTCTCACCGCCGCCGTCGTCCTCGGGATCATCGTGGGCCAGCTGCCCGCTGCGCGCCCCGCGGTGACCGGCGTGCTCGCACCCGGGTTGTCGCTGAGCGCGAAGCGTCTGATGCGGATCGGCGTGGTGCTGCTCGGGCTGAAGCTGAGCCTCGGCGACATCGCGGGTCTGGGATGGGCGGCCATCCTGTCCACCGTCGCCGTGGTGCTGCTCAGCTTCGCGGGCACCTTCTGGATCGGGAGGCTGCTGCGGCTCCCCGGCCACCAGCCGCTGCTGATCGCGACCGGCTTCTCGATCTGCGGCGCCTCCGCCATCGGCGCGATGAGCGGGGTCGTGAAGCCGAAAGACGAGGAGGCGGCGACCCCGGTCGCGCTCGTGACGCTCTGCGGGACGCTCGCGATCTTCGTGCTGCCTCTGCTCTGGCATCCGCTCGGGCTCGACGCCGTCCAGTTCGGCCACTGGGTGGGCGCGGGCGTGCACGACGTCGGCCAGGTGGTCGCGACCGCACAGCTCGCGGGCGCGGCGGCGCTGTCGGTCGCCGTCGTCGTCAAGCTCACCCGAGTGCTGATGCTGGCGCCGATGGTCGCGATCGCCTCCGTCGTGGAGCGGCGGCGCCACGTCGAGGGCGACCCGGCCGCGAAGCGTCCGCCAATCGTGCCGCTGTTCGTCGCCGGGTTCCTGCTCGCCGTGCTCGTGCGCACGTTCGTCCCGCTGCCCGCGGCGGTGACCGGCGGCGCGGACACCGTCCAGACCGTGCTGCTCGCGATGGCGCTGTTCGGCCTCGGCACCGCGGTGCGCCTCCGGTCGCTGGTCGGCACGGGATGGCGCGCGCTCGTGACGGGTCTCGTCTCGTGGGCCCTCATCGCCGCTCTGGCACTCGGTGCCGTCTGGCTGACCGCGCGCTGAGCGCGCTACTCGACGAGCTTCAGCCCGATCACGCACCCGACGAGGCCGACGATCAGGAGCGCCTTCACCACCGAGAACCCGTCGCCGCCGAACACCATCGCGTAGAGGACGGTGAGCGCCGCGCCGATACCCACCCAGACGGCGTACGCGGTGCCCGTGGAGATCTCGCGCATCGCGAAGGCGAGGCCGCCCATGGAGGCGACGAGCGCTCCGGCGAAGAGGACTGTGGGCCACAGGCGGGTGAACCCCTCCGACTTTCCGAGGGCGGTCGCCCACACGGCTTCGAGGACACCCGAGAGGACGAGGACGATCCAGGACATGATCCGGCTCCTTGGCCAGTCTTGTCGCTCACCGGGTACTGATCCGTCGTCCGGGGCCCGCAACCGGGCCTGACCAGAAGGATACCGGAGTCCGTGGCGCCGTGTGACGCGGCCCAGGGCCCACGTCGGCGGCCTCGGGTAGCGTTGCCGCATGGCTGATCGCGAATACGGCTTCCGCACGCGGGCGATCCACGCGGGCAACATCCCCGACCCGGTGACCGGCGCCCGTGCGCTGCCGATCTACCAGACGAGCGCGTTCGTGTTCGACGACACCGCAGATGCCGCTGCGCGGTTCGCCCTGCAGAAGTACGGCAACATCTACTCGCGGCTCGCCAATCCGACCGTCGCGTCGTTCGAGGAGCGCATCGCCAGCCTCGAGGGCGGTCTCGGCGCGGTCGCGACCGCCTCCGGGCTCTCGGCGCAGTACATCACGTTCGCGTCGCTCGTCGGCGCCGGCGACCACATCGTCGCGTCGGCCAACCTCTACGGCGGGTCGATCACGCAGCTGGACGTGACGCTGCGGCGCTTCGGGGTGGAGACGACGTTCGTGCAGAGCTCCGATCCGGCCGACTACGCCGCCGCGATCACCGAGCGCACCAAGATCCTGTTCGCCGAGACCATCGCGAATCCGTCGGGCGAGATCGCCGACATCGCGGGGCTGGCGGAGGTCGCGCACGCGGCCGGCATCCCCCTGGCGATCGACTCCACCATCGCCACCCCGTACCTCAACCGGCCCATCGAGTGGGGTGCCGACATCGTCATCCACTCGGCCACGAAGTTCCTCGGCGGGCACGGCACGACCCTCGGCGGCGTGGTCGTCGAGAGCGGCCGCTTCGACTGGCACTCCGACAAGTTCCCGCTGTTCGGGCAGCCGGTGCCGTCGTACGGCGGGCTGCAGTGGTCGGGCAACTTCGGCGAGTACGCCTTCCTCACCCGCCTGCGGGCCGAGCAGCTGCGCGACATCGGGCCGGTGCTCGCGCCCCATTCCGCGTTCCTGCTGGCGCAGGGCGTCGAGACGCTCCCCTACCGCATACAGGCGCACGTCGACAACGCCCGCAGGGTCGCCGAGTGGCTGGATGCGGACCCCCGCATCGAGACGGTCTCCTGGGCCGGCCTGCCTGAGCACCCGCACCACGAGCGCGCGCAGAAGTACCTGCCCCTCGGGCCGGGCAGCGTGTTCAGCTTCGAGGTGAAGGGCGGCCGCGCGGTCGGGCAGAAGCTGATCGAGTCGGTGAACCTGGCCAGCCACCTGGCGAACATCGGCGACGCGAAGACGCTGGTGATCCATCCCGCGTCCACCACCCATGCTCAGCTCACGCAGCAGCAGCTCGTCGACGCGGGCGTGCGACCGGGCGGCGTGCGGATCAGCGTCGGCATCGAGGATGTCGACGACATCATCTACGATCTCGACCAGGCGCTCACCATCGCGGTCGAGGAGGCAGCATGACAGACACGGCGACCACCGAGGTCCAGCTCGCGAACGGCCTGAGCTGCGAGCTCCCGGCCGACTCTCCGCTCGCCAAGCTGCTGAAGTCGCAACGCACGTGGGTCGGCCCGGACGCGAAGGAGCGGCTGCGCCTCCTGCGCGGGGCGAAGTCGGTCGCGATCGTCGGCGCGTCGCCGAACCCGGCGCGCTCGTCGTACTTCGTCGGCACCTACCTGCAGCAGTCGAGCGACTACCGCGTGTACTTCGTCAACCCGAACGCGGACACGATCCTGGGGCAGCCCGCCTACCCCGACCTCGCGTCCCTGCCCGAGGTGCCGGACATCGTGGATGTGTTCCGCAAGGCGAGCGACATCCCCGCGGTGATCGACGAGGTCGTCGCGATCGGCGCTCCGACGGTGTGGGTGCAGCTCGGGATCTGGAACCAGGAGGCCGCCGAGTACGGCGAGTCGAAGGGCCTGAACGTCGTCATGGACCGGTGCATCAAGATCGAGCACGCGCGGTTCCACGGCGGCCTTCACCTGCTCGGGTTCGACACCGGGCAGATCACGGCGCGCAAGACCATCCGCTAGCCCCGTCAGGCGCGCGCCACGATGTGGAAGACGTGCCAGTGCTTCGGGCCCTCGAACGACATCCCGCGGCGGTCGTCCTCGACCAGCTGGAGCACATCCATCCCGGCGAGCATGCCTTCGACCTGGGCGCGGTCGTGGAAGGTCATGTGCTCCCGCCCCGCCCACTCGTCGTGCGGACCGAAGAGCTCGCCCGCGAACAGCGCGCCCGGTCGGAGCGCCTCGCGCACGTCCGCCCACAGGTACGGGAAGTGGCTCTCGTCGCAGAACGGCAGCGCGAAGCCCGCGTAGACCAGGTCGGCCGGCGGCAGCTCGCCCAGCTGCTCGAACGGCGCACGGCGCACGGTGACGCGCGCGGAGGCCTCCGGCGACATCCCGGCCCGCACGCGCTCCTCCACGCCCGGGTCGGAGTCGACGGCCAGTACGCGCCAGCCCCGCTCCGCCAGGTGCCGGGTCTCGACCCCGTCGCCGCAGCCGAGGTCGACCGCCTCGCCCGGCTCACCGTCCCACGCGGCGAGCGCGCTCTGGAACGTGGGCCGCACGCCGCGTCCGCCCTGCTCCTCGTAGAACTGCGACCAGTCGAACGCCATGGGGCCGAGCCTACACACGCTCCGGATGCCCGCACTGGCTAAGATCGGGCGGGTGCAGACCGCGCCTCCGCCTCCCCGTGTCGCCGTGCTCGGCCCGGTGCTCGTGGAGGATCGGACCGGCGCTCTGACCGAGCCTGCGGGAGCGCTGGGCAAGAGCCTCATCGTCGCCCTCGTGCTGGCGCGCGGCGCGGCGAGCGTCCCATCGCTCATCGAGGATCTGTGGCACGACGCGCCGCCCCGACAGGAGCGTGCGGCGCTGCAGACGCTCGTGTCGCGGGTGCGGACGACGAGCGCCGACGGCCTGCTCGAGTCGACGCCCAGCGGCTACGCGCTCGCCGTTCCCCCGGAGCAGACCGACCTGGGCCGGGCACGCCAGGCGCTCGCCCACGCGGCGGCGGCGCTGGAGGCGGGCGACGCCGCGTCCGCCGAGGAACAGGCGACGGCCGCGCTGGCGCTCTGGCGCGGTGAACCCGGCGCTGAACTGGGCGGCTCGCCCCTGGGCGACGAGCTCGGCCGCACCGCGGCATCCCTCCGCGACGACCTGCTCCTCGCCCGGTCCCGCGCGCGCCGCGCGACCGGTGATCACGCCGGCGCGCTCGCCGACCTGCTTCCGCTGATCGAGCAGCGCCCGCTGGACGAGACGCTGCGGCTGGAGCAGCTGCGGACCCTCGCCGCGGCCGGCCGCCGCAGCGAGGCCCTGCTCGCCTTCGCCGACCTCAAGGAGGCCCTGCTCGACCGGCTGGGGACGCGTCCCGGCCCCGAGCTGGTCGCGCTCAACGCCGAGCTCCTCGCCGCCGACGAGGAGGAGCGGCCGGTCGCGCCCCGCCGCGTCCGGATCGGCCTGCGCACCGCACCGAACGCCCTGGTCGGCCGCGAGTACGACCTGGAGGCCGTCGAGGACCTGGTGGCCACCTCCCGCCTGACGACCATTCTCGGCGCGGGCGGCCTGGGCAAGACGCGCCTGGCGCAGGAGGTCGGCAACCGCGCCCTGCACACCCCGGCGGTGATCGTGGTCGAGCTGGCGAGCGTCCGGTCGGGCGAGGATGTCGAGCTCGCGTTCGCGTCCACGCTGGGCATCCGGGAGGCCCGGGCGACGCGGCCCACCGATCCGGGCGCCGCGCTCGACCTGCGCTCGCGCATCCTGGGCCTGCTCAGCGAACGCGAGACGCTGCTGATCGTCGACAACTGCGAGCACATCGTGGACGCGGCGGCCGCATACGTGCAGGACATCCTCGACTCCACGACGACCGTGCGGGTGCTGGCGACGAGCCGTGCGCCGCTCGCGATCGGCGCCGAGCGCGTCTACCCGCTGGACTCGCTGAAGAGCACCGACGGCCACAGCGACGGCGACGCCGACTACGGCCCGGCGGTCGCGCTGTTCGTGGAGCGCGCCCGCGCCGCGCGTCCCGGCGCGATCCTGCCCCTCGACGTCGTCGCCCGTCTCTGCGACCGGCTGGACGGCCTCCCCCTCGCCATCGAGCTGGCCGCAGCCCGCACCCGGTCGCTGTCGGTGGACGAGATCGAGCGGCGGCTCGGCAACCGCTTCGCGCTGCTGACCGGCGGGGAGCGCACCGCTCCTGAACGCCACCGCACCCTCCTGGCCGTCATCGAGTGGAGCTGGAACCTCCTCACCGGCTCGGAGCAGGCGCTGCTGCGGCGGCTGTCCCGGTTCCCCGACGGCTTCAGCACCGAGGCCGCCGAAGCGGTCGCAGGCGCCGCCGCGCCGACCGTGCTCGACGACCTGGACGCGCTGGTCGCGCAGTCGCTCGTGACGGTGACCGAGGATCGTGCCACGGGCATCCTGCGCTACCGGATGCTCGAGACGGTGCGCGAGTTCGGCGACCGTGAGCTGGAGGCGGCCGGCGAGGAGGACGCCGTCGTCGCCGGGATGGACGCGTGGGCAATCGCCTTCTGCACCGACGCCCTGGGCACGATGTCGGGCCGGGACCAGGTGCGCACCATCCAGCGCGTCACCGCCGAACAGGACAATCTGGTCGCGGTGCTGCGGTCCGCCCTCGACGACGAACGTCGCGAGACCGTGGCGGTCGTCTTCGCGACGCTCTCGTACTACTGGTCGCTGCGGAGCGCGCACTCGGAGGTGCTCGGGTTCGGCACCACCGTGCTCGCGCTGCTGAAGGACTGGGAGGCGCCGGAGGCCGTCCGTGACGCGTTCGGCGCGAGCTTGACCCTGATCGGGGCCACCTTCCTCTTCGTCGACCTGCGCACGTCGGCCCGCGCCATCTCGCGGCTGCGGCGGCTGCGGCGACTGCGACCGTTCGACGACGCGCGGTTGGATGCGATGGCCGCCCTGCTCCTCGCGGCGGCCAAGCTGGAGACCGGCATGGCGTTGCTCATGGAGTACGCGGACTCCGATGACCCGGCGACCGCGGCGATCGGCAACCTCTTGCTGTCGCAGGTGCGCGAGAATGCGGGCGAGCTGGACGCCGCCCTCGTGACGGCGCAGCGGGCGTGGGAGGCGGCGCAGGTCGTCGGCGATGCGTGGTCGCTGGCCTCGGCGGCGCAGTCGATCGCGCAGTCGCACAGCGAGCTCGCGCACCCCGCGGAGGCGCTGGAGTGGGGGCAGCGCGCGTACGACCAGATGGAGCTGCTGCGGGCAGACGGCGACCTCCGTCAGCTCGACTGGCTGATCGCGATCAACGCGATCGCCGTCGGCGACACCGAACGCGGACGGCGGCTGCTGGAGCGCTACCTCGCGGCCGAGGTGGACCGCACCGGCTTCGACTACTCCGACTACTACGCGATCGGCTTCGCCGGGATGGCGGAGATCGCGCGCGCCGAGGGCGACGCCGCCGAGGCGGTCCGGCTGTACGGGCAGGCGCTGGGCGCCGTCTCGGAGACGCAGGACAACCCGGCGAGCGCACTCAGCCCCTGGCTGATCATGCTGGGAGCCGCGGGCCTGATCACCCGGCTGCGCGTGCAGGCGGAGGAGCCCGGCGTGACGGAACCGGCGGAGACGGATGCGGCCGCGGTCGCGCTGCGCACGCGCATCCTGGTCACGGCGCGGCTCAAGCCCCCGTCGCTCGACCAGCCGGTGATGGGCTCCGGGTTCGTCGGGCTGGCGGCGTGGATGCTCGACCCGGCGATTGCGGGGCGTCGCACCGGCGGCGACCGGGACCGCTGGATCGGGACCGGATTCGCGCTGTTCGCCCTCGCCGAGCGCGCGAACTCGCGACAGGATGTGGCCAGCCTCCACCGCGACGAGCTCGCGGCCCGCTTCGTGGCGGACCACGGCGAGGAGCGGCTGGCCGCGGCGCGCCTCGAGGTCGGTGACGCCTCCCCAGCCGAAGCCGTGCGTCGCGGACTTGAGTTGCTCTCGGATCTGCGTCTTTAGCAACTTCTGTTGACAAACGGGGATAAGCAACTATTGTTGCTTACATGAACCCGACCACGCCGTTCCCCGACCCCGTCGGCGGCGTCGCCGACGGCCTCGCCGCCGTCGTCGCCCTCCGCGAGCTCGCCGACCGCCTCGAAGACGCCGAGGTCGAGCGCGCCCTGCGCGACGGCTGGAGCTGGACGCAGATCGCCGAGGCGCTCGGCGTGACCCGGCAGGCCGTCCACAAGAAGCACCTCCGCCGGGTGGCCGCCGCCGGCGTCGAACTGAGGAGACGCAATGTCTGAGATCCCCGCCGGAAGCAGCCAGAACCTCCCGGGCCAGCCGCTGTCGCGCGCGCTGCGGCCCGTCATCGTCCGGTCGGTCGTCGAGGCGCAGCAGCGAGGCGCCGCGGCCGTCGAGGCCGAGCACCTGCTGCTCGCCCTGTCCCGCGACGGCAGCACCGCCGTCCGTGCGGCCCTCGCCGACGCCGGGCTGAGCCCCGACGAGGTGGAGGCCGCCCTCGCCGCCGAGCGCACCGCGAGCCTCGCGGTCGCCGGCGTGACCGCACCCCCAGCGGACCGTCTCGCCGCGGCTCCGCGGGTGACACGCCCTCGGTGGGGAGCCTCCGCCCGCGAGGCGCTCGTCCGCGCCCACCGCGTCTCCCCCGCCCACCACCGCCAGAGGATGGCCGAGCTCGACCTGCTCGCCGCCCTCCTCGGACTCGAGCTCGGCACCGTTCCCCGCGCGCTCGCCCTGGCCGGCGTCGACCGTCGGGCCCTGCTCGACTCCGCCCGCCGCGCCGCCTGAGCGCTCCTCTCACACGCCCTTACAGCCACCCCTCCGCCGTGTAAGCGGCACGTAAGGGCGATGTAAGCGCGCCCGCACATCATCGGAGCATCACCATTCCCACCAGGAAAGGAACACCATGACTCGAAGCTCGGAGTGGGCCGTCGAAGCCCACGGGCTCGTCAAGACCTTCGGCGACAACCGCGCGGTCGACGGCGTCGACCTCACCGTCCGCGCCGGCGCCGTCTACGGCGTCCTCGGCCCGAACGGGGCCGGCAAGACCACCACCATCTCCATGCTCGCCACCCTGCTGAAGCCCGACGCGGGCGAGGCCTTCATCTTCGGCCACGACATCCGCCGCGAGCAGCAGGTCGTCCGCCAGCTCATCGGCGTGACCGCCCAGTTCGCGTCCGTCGACGAGACGCTGTCGGCCAACGAGAACCTGATGATCTTCTCCCGCCTGCTCGGCCTGTCCGGCCGCGAGGCGCGCGCCAAGACGGCCGAACTGCTCGAGGAGTTCGGGCTCACGGACGCGGCCAAGCGCCCGCTGAAGAAGTTCTCCGGCGGCATGCGCCGCCGCCTCGACCTGGCCGCCAGCCTCATCGCCCAGCCGCCGCTCATCTTCCTCGACGAGCCGACCACCGGGCTCGACCCGCGGACGCGCGCCCAGATGTGGGACACCATCCGGCGCCTGGTCTCCACCGGCTCCACGGTGCTGCTCACCACGCAGTACCTGGACGAGGCCGACCAGCTGGCCGACCGGATCGCGGTCATCGACCGCGGGCGCGTCGTCGCCGAGGGCACCGCCGACGAGCTGAAGGCGTCGGTCGGAGAGTCGTCGCTGCAGCTGCGCCTGGCCGACCCGGCCGACATCGAGGACGCGCGCCGCGCCATCCAGACGGTGCTCGGCGTGGATGCGGTGGTCTCGCCCGAAGGCTCCCGCATCACCGCGCCCATGCGCGATGCGGACGCCGTCACCGACCTCTTCGTGACCTTCCGCGAGGCCGGCATCCACCTGCAGGAGATGTCCGTGCAGAAGCCCACGCTCGACGAGGTGTTCCTCACCCTCACGGGCCACGGCGTCACGGATGAGAACAGCGACGAGAAGTCGGACGAGGAGTCCGCGGAAGAAGAGGTGCACGCATGACCGCCATCACCACCATCACGCCGCCCTCGGAGCGGAACCTGAAGAACCACGTCAGCGTGCGCCAGACGCTCGCGAACACCCTGACGATGGCCCGCCGCGGCCTCCTGAAGGTGCGGCGCACGCCCGAGCAGCTGTTCGACGTGACGCTGCAGCCGGTCATCTTCACCGTCATGTTCGCGTGGCTGTTCGGCGGCGCGATCGCGGGGAGCGTGGATGCGTACCTCCCCCAGCTCATCCCCGGCATCCTGGTCCAGACCGTGATCACGGCGTCCGTCGTGACCGGCGTCCAGCTCCGCGAGGACATGGACAAGGGCGTGTTCGACCGCTTCAAGTCGCTGCCGATCGCCCGCATCGCACCGCTGTCCGGCGCGCTGCTCGCCGACACCCTGCGTTACGCGATCGCGACGACGATCACCTTCCTCGTCGGCTTCGCCATGGGCTATCGCCCCGGCGCCGGCTTCGGCTTCGCTGCGCTCGGCGGACTGCTCGTGGTGGTCTGCGCCTGGGCGATCAGCTGGATCTTCGCCTTCTTCGGCGTGATCGCCCGGACGGCCGGATCGGTGCAGGGCATCTCGTTCCTCATCCTGTTCCCGCTGACGTTCTTCTCGAACGCGTTCGTCTCGCCGAGCACGCTCCCGGCGTGGCTGGAGTGGTTCGTGAACATCAACCCGGTGTCGCACCTCGTGACCGCGGTGCGCGACCTCGCCAACAACGGCACCTTCGGCGCCGACGGCTGGATCGCCCTCCTGGGCGCGGCCGTGATCGTGGCGGTCTTCGCGCCGCTCACGGTGCGGGCCTACATGCGGAAGGCCTGACCGGGCCCGGTCACCAGGCGGCGGCCGCCGCGTCCTGCGGAGGGACGCGGCGGCCGCTTCCGCGTGTGCTCGGCGTCCCGTTTCCGCGCACGATCGGTGCGCGGATGCGCGCGCTCACGCGGGAAAGCCGCGCCCGGAGCGACATACACTGGAGGATGTGACAGCGTACGTCTCGGCCTTCGACCTGTTCTCGATCGGCATCGGCCCCTCGAGCTCGCACACCGTCGGACCGCTCCGGGCCGCTGCCGCCTTCGCCGCCCGCCTCGACGCCGAGGGGATGCTCGACCGCGTCGACCAGGTGACGTGCACGCTCTACGGCTCGCTCGGCTCCACCGGCATCGGACACGGAACGCCGGATGCCGTGATCGCCGGCCTGCGCGGCCTGCAGCCCGAGAGCTGCCGGCCTGAGGACGTCCGGGGCGCGTGGTCCGACCTGCAGCCCGGCGCCACGCTCCTCCTCGCGGGGAGCCGCGCCATCCCCTTGTCGAAGGACGACATCGACTTCGAGCCGCGCACCCGCCTCCCCGGACACCCCAACGCCCTCACCCTGCGCGCCTGGGGACGGGACGAGGCCGGGCAGCGCTCGCCGCTCCCCCTGCTGGAGGAGACGTACTACTCGATCGGCGGCGGCTTCATCCGCCGGGACGGCGAGGAGGCGCAGCTCGCCGCCCGGCAGCGGCATCCGCTCCCCTACGCCAGCGCAGAGGAACTGCTGGCGATCTGCGAGCGCGACGGCATCCCGATCTGCGAGGTCGCGCGCCGCAACGAGGTCGCGCTGCACGGCGAGGATGCGGTGCGCGAGCGCCTCGACCTCATCTGGGAGGCGATGGCCGAGTGCGTCTCGCGCGGGCTGGCCGGAGACGGCACTCTTCCCGGCGGCCTCGGCGTCCGGCGACGCGCCGCCGCGATGCGCGAGCACCTCGAGTCGGTGCAGGACGACCCGGGACGCGCGACCGCCCTGGAATGGCTGCACGCCTTCGCGCTCGCGGTCAACGAGGAGAACGCGTCCGGCGGGCGCGTCGTCACCGCCCCGACGAACGGCGCCGCGGGGATCGTGCCCGCCGTCGCCCACTACTACCTGCGGTTCGTGCCCGGCGCATCCAGTGAGGGGATCCGTCAGTACCTGCTGACCGCGACCGCCATCGGCTCGCTGTTCAAGGCCAACGCGTCCATCTCGGGCGCGGAGGGCGGCTGCCAGGCGGAGGTCGGGTCGGCGTGCGCCATGGCCGCCGGGGCCCTGTGCGCCGTGCTCGGCGGGACGCCGAGGCAGGTCGAGAACGCTGCCGAGATCGCGATGGAGCACCATCTCGGGCTCACCTGCGACCCGGTCGGCGGCCTCGTGCAGATCCCGTGCATCGAGCGCAATGCGATCGCCTCCTCCACCGCCGTCTCGGCCGCCCGGCTGGCCTTGCACGGCGACGGCCGCCACCTCGTGTCGCTCGACACCGTCATCGAGACCATGCGGCAGACCGGGCTCGACATGTCCACCAAGTACAAGGAGACCAGCGAGGGCGGCCTCGCGGTCAACGTCATCGAGTGCTGAGGGGGCCGCGCGGCGCGCTCGGTTACGACGCGTTGCGGTCGCCGTTTCCAGCGTCGGAGGTCGTGGCTAGCGTGATCGGGTGACCACCACCGACCGCACCAGCACACCGACCGCCCAGCGGGGCGGCGCGCACACCTGCCCGGCGGCAGCGCTCGCCGCGGGTCTCGACGGGCCGCTCGTCTCGACGCAGTGGCTCGCCGACCACCTCGGCTCGGACGGGCTCGTCGTGCTCGACGCCACGGTCGTGCCGTCACCCGGGCCGGACGGGCGGCCGGGGTACGTCAGCGGGCACGACCGCTTCCTCACCGAGGGGCATATCCCCAGCTCGGTGTTCGCGGACCTGTTGGAGGCGTTCAGCGATCCGACCGGCCGGTTCCCGTACACGCGGCCGGAGGCGGCGGCGTTCGAGGCCGCGGTCGCCGCGCTCGGCATCGGGGCGGACACCACAGTGGTGGTCGCGGACGCCGCCGTCGGACAGTGGGCCGCTCGGCTGTGGTACCTGTTCCGGGCGTTCGGCCACGACCGGGTCGCGGTGCTCGACGGCGGGGTGACCGCCTGGCGCGCCGAGGGCCGTCCGACCGAGCAGGGGCAGGTGCCGCGTGCGGCGCCGGGCGATGCGTCGCCGCTCGTGGCGCGTCCCCGCCCCGGGTTCTGGATCACGACGGAGGAGGTGGCCGCGATCGTCGCCGGCGATCGGCCCGGTGCGCTGGTGTGCGGGACGCCGCCGCGCGACTTCGCCGCACGCCACATCCCGGGCAGTCTGAGCGCGCCGGCGGTCCGGCTGGTCGACCGCGACACGAACACGCTGCTGCCGGAGCGTGAACTGCGGACGCTGTTCACGGACGTCCTCGACGCGCCGGGCCCGATCGTCGTCTATTGCGGCGCGGGTATCGCCGCGGCGGCGGACGCTCTGGCGCTGGCGACGCTCGGGCGGGTGGATGTGCTGCTGTACGACGGCTCGCTCTCCGAGTGGGCCGCCGACCCGGCCGCCCCCCTCGCCTCGGCCGCCTGAACGGTTCCTGCGACTCCTAGCTCGCTCCGAGAGTTGCACCCTAGGCTGCGATCATGACCGTGATGGACATCCCCTTCGAGACCATCGACGGCGAGCAGACGGCTCTCTCCGCGTACGCGGGCAAGGTCATCCTCGTCGTCAACGTCGCCTCCCGCTGCGGGCTCGCGCCGCAGTACGAGAAGCTCGAGAAACTCCAGGAGACCTACGGCGATCGGGGTTTCACCGTGATCGGCTTCCCGAGCAACCAGTTCCTTCAGGAGCTCAGCTCGACCGACGCCATCAAGGAGTACTGCTCGACGACGTGGGGCGTGACGTTCCCGATGGCCGAGAAGGTGAAGCTGAACGGCCGCAACGCCCACCCGCTCTACCAGGAGCTGACGAAGCACCCGGACGCGGAGGGCAAGGCCGGCCGCGTCAAGTGGAACTTCGAGAAGTTCGTCATCACTCCCGACGGCGCCGTGCACCGCTTCCGCCCGCAGACCGAGCCGGACGACCCGGCCATCGTCGGGCTGATCGAGGAGGCTCTGCCCGCGGCCGCGTGACCGGCGACGGTCAGGCGCGCCGGAACCAGCGGCCGCCGACGCGCTCGGTGAGCCGCCACGCCCCGGTGTCGGCGAGGGTTCGCACCTTCTCCACCGTGTGCTCGGCGACCCGGAGCGCCAGGCGGACATCGACCTCGGTGAACCGCACGGTGATGCGGGCCTCGCCGGCCACGACGTCCACGCTGCTCGCCTCGACGACGGCGAGCTCGCGGGCCGCATCGGCGGCGGCGGGTTCGACCGACCGCGGGTCGACGCCCGGACGCAACCGGCCGACGGCGAGGATCACGCGGAAGGAGGGCACCCGCTGAGCCTACGCGCGTCGCAGACGCGGATCAGACGGGTCGGGCGTACGCTGACCCGACCAGAGAAGCACGATCGGGGGATCGGAAGGAGTGCGCTGGTGCACGAGACGAATACGGACGAGATGGAGCTGACGCGCCCGGACGAGGATCTGGACGCCGCCGAGCTCGCCGAACTGGAGAACCTGCTCATCGAACGACGGCACGGCGATGTCGCCGAGTCGCAGCGGATGGCGGAATCGCTGGGGGTCCTGCTGTCGTCGCGGTCGGAGTCGACCGCGGACGACGAGCACGACCCGGAGGGCCCGACGCTGTCGTCGGAGTGGAGCCGGCTGCAAGCGCTGCGCTCGGACGCCGCCCACGACATCGTGGCCGTCGATGCCGCGCTCGAACGGATCCAGCGCAGCACCTACGGCGTCTGCGCCCGCTGCGGACGGTCCATCGGCGTGGATCGGCTGCGCGCCCGGCCGACGGCCGAGCTGTGCATCCGCTGCGCGATCGCGGTGGAGTCGTAGCCGACCCCGCACCACGCGTCAGGACGGCGTGCGGGCCAAGTACACGGCCTCCGTACGGGTGGACGCACCGACCTTGCGCAGGATGCTCGACACGTGCACGCTCGCCGTCTTGGCGCTGATGTAGAGCCGCTCGCCGATCTGCTTGTTGCTCAGACCCTGCTCGATGAGGGCGAGGACCTGCTCCTCGCGCTCCGTCAGGGGCGCGCCCTGGGCTGTCGCGGCCGGCGCTGCGCGGCCCGGCCGGGCGGCGAGCGCGTCGGCGGCCTCGACGAGCAGGCGGATGCCATGATCGGCGGCGAGTGCGCGGCCCTCCGCTACGAGGGCGTCGGCGCGCGATCGCTCGCCTGCCGCGTAGGCGACCCGCGCACCGCGCAGGAGGGCGTACGGGCGAAGGTGGACGGGCGCTACGGAGAGCTCCCCCGCCGATGCGGCGGCCTGCCAGGCCTGCAGCGCGGCCGCGACCCGGACGGCGCGATCGGGCGCATCCGAGACCGCCGCCCGGGCGGTCGCCAGCTCGGCGCTGATCAGCGGATCCCATGCCGCCGCGGTCGGCCACTCGCGCAGGGTGCCGAGCACAGCCTCCAGCCGCGCCGCCTCCCCCGTCACGTGCACGGGCGCACCGCGCGCAGCCAGCTCCGCCAGCGCCCGCGACGCGGCGGCGAGCACCGGGAGGTCGTAGCCGGGCATCGGACGGAACGGGAGCGCGCCGATGCCCCGCGTCTCCGCCCAGGCGCGTTCATAGTCGCCGAGGGCGATGGCGGTCTCGCCGACGACCCGGGCGACCATGAGCCGGGTCTGCTGCTCCAGTTCGGAGAGGGTGCGCAGCGGTGTGCGCTGGCGACGCAGGAGCGCGTCCGCACGCTCGGGCTCGCCGTGCCACACCCATAGCCGGGCGCGCTGCAGCGCCGCGCATAGGCCGGTGCGATCGTCGAGGCCGAGGGCGATGCGCAGGAGGTCTTCTGCCCGGTCGTACTCGCCGAGGGCGATGAGCGGTTCGGCCGTGTTGGCGGCCAGCCAGATTCCGGAAGTGCGTTCCACGCCGCGTTCACGGGCGCGCGCGACGCCGGACTCGGCCAGCAGCACGGCCTCGGCGTAGCGCCCGACCGAGTTGAGGGCGTCGGAGGCGTTCACCGCATACCGCAGGGTCGCGGATGCGTCGCCCTGGGAGAGGGCATCGGCGGTCTCGAACTCGTCGAAGCCTTCGCGGATGCGGCCCGCGGCGACGAGCGACGACGCGAGGATGTTGTGCGCGACCGAACGCAGCGGCGGCGCGGCTGCGGCTGCCTCTTCGATCGCCTCGCGCGCGGTCGGGATGGCGGTGTCGAAGGTGCCGGCGAGCATCCGCTGCGCGGCGAGCTCTGTCAGCAGCTGTGACCGCAGCGGATCTCCGGCGGGTGCCGTGCCCGGCGGGACCAGCGCCAGCGCCTCTTCGAGCAGGTCGGCGAACCCCGGCCGGTTCAGATTGGCGAGGTACTGGCCCTTGTCGCGAAGCAGCCGCGCGCGCCGCGCGGGCGGCAGGTCGTCGGCGTCGGCGAGCGCCACCTCGACCAGCGCCAGGGCCCGCTCGTTGTTGCCCGCGTTCCGCAGCGCCGACGCCGTGATGGCGATGACGGCGACGCGGTCGCGGCCGGCCAGCACCTCGGCGTCCGGGACACGGTCCCAGAGCTCGAGCATCCGGTCGCCCATCGCCGCAGCGGTGGAGTAGGCGTACGAGCGCTTGGCCTCGTCCATCGCCTCGACCGACGCCACGAACGCACGCCGGACGTCATGCGCGGCCAGCCAGTGTGCCGAGAGCTGCACCGCCGACCGCTGCGGGTCGGACTCCAGCGCCTCGGCGTAGCGGGCGTGGAACCGGGAGCGCTCCCCCGGAAGCAGATCGGCGTGCACGGCCTCGCGCACGAGCGTGTGCCGGAACGCGTATTCGGTGGAGTCGGCGCGCAGCAGATTCGCCGCCAGGGCTTCGCGCGCCGCCGCGTCCAGTTCGTCGGGTGTTCCCTCGAAGACCGCGGCCAGCAGCTCGTGCGACACGCACACGCCACCCGCGGCCAGCACCCGCAGGAGCCGCTGGGCGGGATCGCTCAGGCGCTCGAAGCGGGTGAGCACGAGCTCCCGCAGCGTCTCGGGCAGGTCGTCGCCCGAGCGCAGGCCGTCGATGCCGACCAGCTCTTCGACGAAGAACGGCACGCCTTCGCTCAACTCGGTCACACGCTCCAGCGAGCCCTCGTCGGGCATGCGCCCGAGCAGCTGCTCGACCAGCTCGGCCACCTGCTCGCGGCCGAGGCGGGCGAGCTCCCACCGCGTGACCCGGCGGGTGCGCTCGAGTTCGGGCAACCAGGAGCGCAGGATGTGACCCCGCGGCACCTCGTCGCTGCGGTACGTGAGCACGATGAGCAGCCGGCCGTGCTCGGACATCCGCACCAGGAAACGCAGCAGTTCGAGCGTCGAGCGATCGGCCCACTGGAGGTCTTCGATCGCGAGGATCACCGGGCGCTCGGCCGATACCGTCTCGAGCAGGTCGGTGACCAGCTCGTACAGCCGCTCGGCGCCCGTGCGCGGCGGGACAGCGGACTCGTCCGCCAGTTCGGGCAGCAGCGCCGGCAGCACGCCCGCGCTGGAACCCGCGGCCCGCAGGATCCGCTCCAGCCCGACGACCTGGATGAGCCTCCGCAGCACCGCAGCGAAGGGCGCGTAGGGCGCCCCGTCGTCGCCGAGGTCGACGCAGCGGCCGAGCAGCACGGTGGCCTCGGCCTCCTGCTGGGCGAGGAACTCCTCCAGCAGCCGGGTCTTGCCGATGCCCGCCTCGCCGCCGATCACGACCGCGCGCGGCTCACCCAGCGCCGCGACCCGGAACTCGTCGCGCAGCGCCGCCAAGTCGGGCTCACGCCCGACCACCCTGAGGCTCGTCGCCGGTGCTCGCATGCCCTCATCGTGCCATGGACCACCGACATCCGGACCCCTTCCCGCAGCGCCTTCACGGAGGGCGTAGGTCGCCTCAGCGTCCAGCGTGAGCCAGCTCCCTCACGGGCGCAGCCGCGACCTCTGCGACGGGCGCCGGAGACTCGGCTCGCGGGCCTCCCGCCACGCGCGCCTCCGCCCGCTGCAGCGCCTCGCGCATCCCGCGCAGCCACCGCCCGTGCTCGTCGGCGCGCCGCACCCGCTCGCGCTCCACCTCCTGACGTCCGCTCTCGCCGGCCCGTACCCGGAAGTCCACGAACTCGTCCAGCAGCATGATCCGCTCCCCTCGTGCTCCGCCGGGCACCTCGCTCCGGCGATGACACCAGACTTCTCGCTAAGGCACCCCGGAGACATCGGGAGGATGCCCTATTCCGGTCGGGCGGGATACGGATAAGACATCCCGACAAGGGCTTCACGCGACCCCACGGCGGGGGCAGCATGGCGTCATGGCCACGATCAACGAACTCGATCCCCCGTACAACGTCGGCTATTTCGTGGGCAGTCTGTCCACGCAGTCGGTCAACAGAACCCTCTCGAAAGCGCTGCTGCGGCTGGCGCCCTCCGAGCTCGTGTTCACCGAGATCCCGATCGGCGGTCTCCCCCTCTACAACCGCGACCTCGACGGGCACTTCCCGCCGGAGGCCGTCGAATACAAGCGGCTGATCGCCGAGCAGGATGCGCTGCTCTTCATCACCCCGGAGTACAACCGCAGCATCCCCGGCGCGCTGAAGAACGCGATCGACTGGGCGAGCCGGCCGTACGGCGAGAATGTCATCGCCCGCAAGGCGACCGCAGTGATCGGCGCCTCGCCCGGGCAGATCGGCACGGCGGTCGGGCAGCAGCACCTGCGCAGCATCCTGAGCTTCCTGCAGGCTCCGCAGATGAACGCGCCCGAGGCGTACATCTGGATGCGGCCGGGCCTGATCGAGGAGGACGGCACGGTCACCGATCCCGGGACCGAGGAGTTCCTGCGCGGCTTCATGACCTCGTTCTTCGAGTACATCGAGCGCGTGCTGACGGTGGTGCCGAGCCCGGCGTGAGGATCATGGACGAGGGCGGCGACCGCAGCGTCGAGCTGCGGCCGGCGGCGCGCGGGGAGGGCGACCATGTCGTCGTGGACGCGATCGTCGACGACGGCGGACGCCGCTGGGAGCTGTCCGAGGCTTGCCTGACCACCACCGAGGTGCGCGACCTGGCCGCGTGGCTGGCCGGGCTCGCCGAGGACACCACCGGGACGGCCGACGAGTGGACCGCGCTCACCTTCGCCTCGAACGCGCTCTCGCTGAGCGGGCACCGCATCCCCGGCGGCACCGTCGAGCTGCGCCTCGCCCTGCTCCGCATGCACGCCGACGGGCCCGGGACGACGGACGTGGTGGTCGGCCTCCGCGCGCCGCAGCCCGCCGTCACCTCCGCCGCCCGCACCCTCCTCACCGAGCTCGACGCCCTCCCCGCCTAGCGGCCTAGCGGCCGCCCTCGCGCTTGCGGTGGCGCTGCTGGACGGCCTGCTCGCCGTAGGGGTAGATGTCCGTGCGCGGGGTGCTGGCCTCGTCGAGGCGCCGGACCTGGTCGTCGCTCAGGACGACGTCGGCCGCTCCGAGGTTGTCCTCCAGCTGCTCGACGGTGCGCGCGCCGAGGATGACCGAGGTCACCGCGGGCCGATCGCTCAGCCAGCGCAACGACACCTGCGACGCCGAGGCGCCCGTCTCCTTCGCGACTGCGTCCACGGCGTCGATGATCTCCCACGTGCGCGGGTCGGCGTTGCGCGCCTCCCACGCCTCCATCCCCCGGGTCGGGTTCTCACCGAGCCGGGTCGCGCCGGTCGGCGCCTGGTCGCGGTGGTACTTGCCGCTCAGCCAGCCGCCCGCGAGCGGCGACCAGGGCAGCAGCCCGATGCCCGCATCCAGTGCCGCCGGAACCACCTCGTGCTCGATACCGCGCACGATCAGGCTGTACTGCGGTTGCAGCGTCACCGGCGGCGCGAACCCGTGCGCCCGGGCGACGTGCACGGCCTTGGTGAGCTGCCAGCCCAGGTAGTTCGAGAAGCCGTAGTACGAGATCTTGCCCGCGCTGATCGCGTCGTCGAGGAACCGCAGGGTCTCCTCGATCGGCGTCAGCGCATCCCACGCGTGCATCTGGTAGAGGTCGATGTGCTCGACGCCGAGGCGGCGGAGGGAGGCGTCGAGAGCGGTGCGCAGGTGGGCGCGCGACAGGCCGAGGTCGTTGGGTCCGCCGCCCATCGGGAAGCGCCCCTTGGTCGCGATGATGACGCCGTCGCGGCTGCCCGGGTTGCGGGCGAGCCATCGCCCGATGATGGACTCCGACGCGCCCGCCGTGTAGACGTCGGCCGTGTCGAGGAAGTTGCCTCCCGCGTCCAGGTACCGCTCCAGGATGGCGTGGGAGGCCTGCTCGTCGGCCTCCGCGCCGAAGGTCATGGTGCCGAGGGCGAACTCCGACACGATCGTTCCGCTGTTTCCGAGATTGCGTAGCTGCATAGCGCGAACGTAGACCCGCTGCCCGGGTTCGCCTACTGTGTGCGTTCGTGAGGCTGCTCCTGATCTCCGACACGCACGTCCCGAAGCGCGCCCGAGCGCTGCCGCCCGCGGTGCTGGAGGCGGTGGATGCGGCCGACGTGGTCATCCACGCCGGGGACTGGGTGGATGCGGCGACGCTCGACCTGCTGGAGGAGCGGTCGCGGCGGCTCGTCGGCGTGTTTGGCAACAACGACGGACCGGAGCTTCGGGCGCGGCTGCCGGAGGTCGCGCGGGTCGAGCTGGGCGGCGTCCGGTTCGCGGTCGTGCACGAGACGGGCCCGGCGACCGGCCGGGAGGCGCGGGCGGACGCGGACTACCCGGATGCGGACGTGCTCGTGTTCGGACACTCGCACATCCCCTGGGACACGGTCTCCCCGGCCGGCCTGCGCCTCCTGAACCCCGGCTCACCGACAGACCGCCGCCGCCAGCCCGTCTGCACGTTCATGACCGCCGCGGTCGCCGACGGCCGCCTCACCGACGTCACCCTCGTCCCGATCCCCCGCCCCTGACCATCCAGGGGTCGCAACACCCCGTCATCCCGCGGTCGTAACGGCGTGTTGCGACCCTCGGATGCGATGTTCAGGCGCGCAGGAAGCCGTCGACGAGGAGGCCGCGGACGGCGGGGAGCAGGTCGGCGCGCAGGGCGTCCTCATCCACCTCGAGCAGGTGCGCCAGCGCGGCCACGATCGCGACGACGCTCAGCTCGCCGTCGCACGCTCCGACCAGCGCGGCGAGCCCGGTGTCCGCGGACACGGCCCGCCCGAACCCGCCGCCCTGCCGCAGCAGGATCGCGGTCGGCGCGTCCGCGCCCGGCCACAGGTGCCGCTCCTCCGTGACGTCGCCCGAGGTGACGGGATGCAGCCGCCCGAGCTCGTCGTCGGTGAGCGCCGCCTGCAGGTCGTGGGCGGCCAGCGCCTCCCCGAGGTGAACGCCGAGCCCGGCCTCGTTCGCACCGAGCGACCCGTGGAGGCGCTCGAACCGTCGCAGCGTCGGCACGCCCTCCGCGCGGCGCAGGAGCAGGTACCCGAAGCCGACGGAGCGAACGTCGCGCGTCTCGAAGTCGTCCAGCCACGCGTCGAGCAGCCGCTCGAACTCCGGCGTGCCCGGCCGGGTGCCGCCGTCGCGGATCCACGTCTCGGCGTAGCGCACCGCGTCCTCGACGTCGCGCTCGATCACCCAGGCGTCGAGAGGATCGGCGGATGCGTCCACCCAGTCGCGCACGCGCTCGAGCCCGTCGCCGGTGCCGCGGTACTCCCAGTTGCCGAGCAGCTGCGCGACGCCGCCGCGCGTCAGGTGCTCGCCGCAGCCGCTCACGAAGGAGGCCACCAGCCCGTCGCCGACCATCCCGCCGTCGCGGTACTCGTACGCCGGGACGCCCTCGGTCCGCGGGGTGATGACGAACGGCGGGTTGGACACGATGTGGTCGAACCGCTCGCCGGCGACCGGCTCGAACATGCTGCCCAGCCGCAGCTCGACGCCGTCGATCTCGTTCAGTGCGAGGTTCAGCGCGGCCAGCCGCAGCGCCCGTTCGGAGATGTCGGTCGCGACGACCCGCCGCGCGTGGCGGGCGGCGTGCATGGCCTGGATGCCGCATCCGGTGCCGAGGTCGAGCGCGCTCTCGACCGGCTTCTGCAGCATGAGCCCGCTGAGGGTGAGGGAGGCGCCGCCCACGCCGAGCACGTGGTGCTCGGGCAGTGCGTGGCCCAGCGCGAGCTCGCCGAGGTCGGAG
>Ga0209455_1000599_pt1 | contig 23019 bp, 24 predicted proteins | sample AraplaCol_mCL_r2_FD_184275 | JGI IMG/M metagenome (GOLD analysis project Ga0209455, IMG submission 184275) | Arabidopsis root microbial communities from North Carolina, USA - plate scrape CL_Col_mCL_r2 (SPAdes) (version 2) | ecosystem: Host-associated > Plants > Roots > Endosphere | place: USA... | reverse complement strand
TCCGACCCGCAGGCGTCGCTTTACTATCTCGCGCGGATGCTGGTGGCGGGCGAGGAGCCGCTTTACCTGCTGCGCCGGATCGTGCGGATGGCGAGCGAGGATATCGGCCTGGCCGACCCCAATGCGCTGGTGCAATGCCTCGCGGCCAAGGACGCCTACGACTTCCTCGGCTCGCCCGAAGGCGAGCTGGCGATCGCCAATGCGGTGCTCTACCTGGCGACCGCGCCCAAATCGAATGCGGGCTACAAGGCCTATGGCGCGGCGGCGCGTGCGGCCAAGGAGACGGGCTCGCTGATGCCGCCCAAGAATATCCTCAACGCGCCGACCAAGCTGATGAAGTCGATCGGCTATGGCAGCGGCTATGCCTACGACCATGATGCGGACGAGGCATTCTCGGGCGACAATTACTGGCCGGAAGAGATGACGCCGCAGACCTTCTACACGCCGACCCCGCGCGGGTTCGAGGCGAAGATCCAGGAGCGCCTGGCCTACTGGCAGAGACTGCGCGAGGAGCGGGGGCAATGAGCCTGAACTGGGACGCGGTCGTGGCTTATGCCTTGTCGCTGCCCGACACCGAGCTCACGACCTATTATGGCGGGCCCGCGGTAAAGGCGAACGACCGCGCGGTGGTGACGCCGTCCCATGAAGCGGACAGCTTCTGCCTGCATATCGACAAGGCCAAGATCGAGATGCTGAAGGAGATCGACCCCGATACCTTCTGGCAGACGCCGCATTACGAAGGCTATGCGGCTGTGCTGGTCCGCTACGACAGCGTCAATACCGAAATGGTGATGGATCAGATCGCGGCGTCGCGCGATTGGGTCATGACGCGGCCGAAACCGAAGCCGCGGAAGAAATAGAATTCAGGCCGAGTTCAAGGCCGCGCCCCCACGGAGACCGGATGTATCGTTTTGCTATTGCCGCTGCCATGATCGCGGCGCCCGCTTTCGCCCAGGCCGGCGATCTCGCCAGGGTCCAGACGCATCTCCGCGCGGTTACCACCATGACCGCCGATTTCGCGCAGACCGACCGTAATGGCCGCACCCTCACCGGCACGGTCGTGCTCAAGCAGCCGGGCAAGATCCGCTTCCAGTACCAGAAGGACGTGCCCTTGCTGGTGGTGAGCGACGGCAAGGCGTTCACCTTCATCGACTATAAGGTCAACCAAGTGTCGCGCTGGAAGGTGGGCGATTCCCCGCTCGCCTTGCTGCTCGATCCTTCGAAGGATGTTTCGCGCTACGCGCATGTCGTGCCGGGGGCGCCCGATGGGCGGATCGTGATCGAGGGGCGCGACCCCAAGCATCCGGAATTCGGCACGATCACGATCGGCTTCGCGCGGAAAGCCGGCGCACCGGGCGGGCTGATGCTGGCAGGCTGGAGCGTGCTCGACGCGCAGGGCAATCGCACCACCACCGTGCTGTCCGACCAGAAGTTCGGGGTGCCGGTCAGCGACCAGACGTTCGCCTGGCGCGACCCACGGCCGCAATTCGGAAAGCATTAACGGAATCATTCATGCTGGTGACAGGTAGGGACGGCTAGAGACGTCCTTGCGGTCGCGATGCCCGTCCCGGAATTCCCCCCTGTTGTTCGGGGCCCGGTATCGCAACCTCACCTGCGTGACGAACGCCAGGTCGGCCCTCGCTCCAGCCCCCGGAGCGGGGGCCCTTCCTTTTTTAGGGGTTTGTCATTGCGAGCCGCGTAGCGGCGAAGCAATCCAGGCCCACGGAGTCTTGGTTGGCCTCAAGCGCCGGCCAGCCGCCGCGTGCAGCTGATCCAGCCCGACTGGCACACCTGCCTCAGCGTGACGGCTTGATCCCGCTGACGCCGGTTGCGCAGCCAAAAAAATAGCGGGTGAAGCGGACCTCTAGCCCCTCGGCGCGGAGCATGTCGGCGAACGCAGCCGCGTTGCCGAAATTGGTGCTGTAGGTCCCGATCATCGCGAAATCCTCAGCGCCCCGCAGGAACAGGCGCTCGACGATCGGCAGCACGGTCTTGAGGTGGAACAGATAGAGCGGGCGCAGCCACCAGCCCTTCGGATCGGACGCCTCGATCATCGAGAAGCCGCCGCCCGGCTTGAGCGCTTGCGCGACGAGCCGGGCCAGCCGCGCATGCTGGGCAGGCGTGAAGGTCTTGAGGCCGAAGGTCGAGACGACGAAATCGGCGCTGGCAGAGGGCAATCTGCTTTCCAGCACATCATCTTCGACGAACTCGATCTTGTGCGCGCGATGCCGATGCAGCCGCTCCATCGCGTGACGGTGCATGCCGGTCGAAATATCGACCGCGGTGATCGCGGCGATACGGTGGTGGCGCTTGAGGAGGTGCGGCCAGATTTCGCCGGTGCCGGCCATGAGATCGTAGCCCACCGCGCCATTGTCCTGTGCCAGCGGCAACGCATCGACGCATTGCCGGCGCCAGCGTTCGGTGAAGCCGAACGAGCAGATCCAGCTGAAGCGGATGTAGGTGCTCGAACAGCGGTCGAACACACCCTTCACGAAGGCGGGATCGTAGATGTCGATATCGGAATCGGGCGCGCGGCGGTGCGGGAGTGGGGCCATGGGTCGAAGCTTGCAGATCGGGCGGCCGCTGACCAGCGGGTTTGACTTGGCCATTTGTCGGACTAATCCTGGCTGGAGGCGAGGAGACGGCGCATGACAATCAATCGCAGGACACTGCTGGGAAGCGCGGGCGCGCTGGCAGGGGCGGCGTTCCTGCCGCGCGCCGTCCAGGCAGCGACGGCTGAGCGCGCGCCGATCGGGATGCTCGATTATCGTGATGTGACCCTGCTCGAAGGACGCGCGCAGGCACAGCAGGCGCAGACCCTCGCGGCTTTGCTCGCGATGGACGATGCGCGGTTGCTGCGGCCGTTCCGCGAGCGGGCGGGGTTGCCGATATCGGACGACCGCTTCGGCGGCTGGTACGATTTCGTGCCCGAATTCCATTCGAAGCAGAGCATGGTCGGCTTCATCCCGGGGCATAGCTTCGGCCAATATATGTCGGCGCTGGCGCGGGCCTATGCGGTTACGGGCGATGCGCGCGCCAAAGCCAAGGTGGAGCGAATGGTGGCCGGCTATGCGCCGACGATCCGGTCCGATTTCTACAAGAATTATACCTTGCCCGCCTACACGTTCGACAAGACTTTGATCGGGCTGATCGACGCGTACAAATTTGCGGGCAATGCTCAGGCGCTGGCCCTGGTCGGGCCGACCACGGATGCGGTCTTGCCGTGGCTGCCGGGGCGCGCGCTCAACCGGCCCGACGAGGAGCGCAAGCCGCGCGCCGAGCAGGCGTTCGGGTGGGACGAGACCTATACCTTGCCCGAAAATCTGTACTTTGCCGCTGACCGCGGCGCGGGTGAGCGGTTCCGCACGATGGCGCGCGCCTATCAGCTGAACGACGCTTACTTCTTCCCGCTTGCCAATGGGCAGAATGTGCTGCCGGGGCGGCATGCCTATAGCCATATGAACGCGCTCGCCTCGGCGGCGGAATCCTACATCGTCGATGGCGATCCGCGCCATCTCGCGGCGGCCAAGAACGGGATGCGCTTCATCGAGGAGCAGAGCTTCGCCACCGGCGGCTGGGGGCCGAACGAAGGCTATGTGACGCCGGGGTCGGGCAAGCTCGGCGACAGCCTCGAAAAGGTCCATGGCAGTTTCGAGGCGCCGTGCGGAAGCTACGGCCATATGAAGGTCGCGCGCTACCTGATGCGGATCACGGGCGACAGCCGCTACGGCGACGGGATGGAGCGCCTGCTCTACAATGCGGCCTTGGGCGCGTTGCCGCTGCAGCCCGACGGCAAGGCCTTTTATTATGCCGATTATAACCAGGCCGGGCACAAGACTTATTACGACACGATCTGCCCCTGCTGCTCGGGCACGATCGGGCAGCTGACCGCGGATTATGGGGTCAACGCGGTGCTGCGCGACGATCATGGCCTGTTCGTCAATCTCTACCTGCCGCTGCAGGCCAACTGGCGGCGCGATGGCCAGACCGCTCTGTCGCTGACGGTGGAGAGCAGCTATCCGCTGGGCGACACGGTCGCGATGAGCGTGTTCGTGCCGGAGCCGGTGCGGATGGCATTGCGCCTGCGCATTCCGGCATGGGCCGGGCCGGCGACGCGGATCGCGGTCAACGGGCGCGATCATGGGGGTGTCGTGCCAGGCCAGTTCGCGAGCATCGTGCGCGAATGGCGCGAGGGGGACAAGGTCACGCTGACGATCGACCGTACGCTCCGGCTGGAGGCGGTGGACGCGCAGCACCCCGATCGGGTCGCGGTGATGCAGGGGCCGCTGGCCTTGTTCGCACTGGGCGGCGACACGCCGAGTTTCACGCGCGCGCAACTGACTTCGCTCAAGCAGCGCACGCCGCGTGGGACCGAGTGGGGTTTTGCGGGCAGCCCGACGTTCGCGCCTTACTTTGCGTTCGGAGGCGAGCAGTCGCGACTGTATCAGGTGGTTACGGCTTGAGACTTTAAAGCCCTCTCCCGCAGGCGGGAGAGGGCCAAGAAGGGTCAGGGCTTCAACCGCCAGCCGGTGCGGAAGATCACGGTGAGCAGGATCATGCACGCCGTCATGAAGGCGGCGGTGACACCCAGGCTGATGCCGACACTGACGTCGCCGATCCCATAGAAGCTCCAGCGGAAGCCGCTCACCAGATAGACGACCGGGTTGAACAGGCTGACCGTGCGCCAGAGCGGCGGGAGCATGTCGATCGAATAGAAAGCACCGCCGAGGAAGGTGAGCGGGGTGATCACCAGCGACGGAATGATCGCGAGCTGCTCGAAACTCTTGGCCCAGATGCCGATGATGAAGCCGAACAGGCTGAAGGTGAAGGAGGTCAGCAGCAGGAAGGCCACCATCCAGAAGGGATGCATGATCTCGACCTGGGTGAAGAAGCAGGCCGTGATCAGGATGATCAGGCCGATGCCGATCGACTTGGTCGCGGCCGCGCTGACGTACGCCACCACCGTTTCGGCGGTGGACATGGGCGCGGACAATATTTCGAAGATCGTGCCTGTGAATTTGGGGAAATAGATGCCGATCGAGGCATTGCTGATGCTCTGCGTGAGCAGGGTCAGCATGATCAGGCCGGGCACGATGAAGGCGCCGTAGTGGACGCCGCCGACATGCTGGATGCGCGACCCGATCGCACCGCCGAACACGATGAAATAGAGCGCGGTGGTGATCACCGGCGTGGCGATGGACTGCCACACGGTGCGGAAGGTGCGCGCCATCTCGGTCTTGTAGATCGCGCGGATACCGTAGACGTTGCCGCTCATGCTGCGCCCTCCACCAGGGTGACGAAGATATCCTCGAGCGAGCTCCGCGCGGTATCGAGGTCGCGATAGTCGATCTTGAGCTGGTCGAGCTTGCGCAGCAGGGCCGGGATGCCGGCCTCCGTCTCCGCGTCGAAGGTGTAGACCAGTTTGTGGCCGTCCTCCTCGAGCGTCAGCGCCCAGTCGGACAAGGATGCGGGCAGGTCGGCCATCGGCTCGGTCAGCACCACGGTCAGGCGGCGCTTGCCGAGCTTGCGCATCAAGGCGGCCTTGTCTTCGACCAGCAGCAACTTGCCATGGTCGATCACGCCGACGCGGTCGGCCATCTCCTCGGCTTCCTCGATATAATGCGTGGTGAGGATGATGGTGGTGCCCTGTTCGCGCAGCTTGCGGACGAGCGCCCACATGTCGCGGCGCAGATTGACGTCGACGCCCGCGGTCGGCTCGTCGAGGAAAAGCAGATCGGGTTCGTGGCTGAGCGCCTTGGCGATCATCACGCGGCGTTTCATCCCGCCCGACAGCTCGATCACCTTGTTGTTGCGCTTTTCCCAGAGCGAGAGGTCGCGCAGCAATTGCTCGATATAGGCGGGGTTGGCGGGCTTGCCGAACAGGCCGCGGCTGAAGCTGACCGTGTTCCAGACGGTGGCGAAGATATCGAGCGCGATCTCCTGCGGGACGAGGCCGATCTTCGACCGCGCCGCGCGATAATCGGTCTGGACGTCATGGCCGTCGACCGTGATCGTGCCCGAGGTGATCGAGACGGTGCCGCAGACCAGGCTGATGAGCGTGGTCTTGCCCGCGCCGTTCGGCCCGAGCAGCGCAAAGATCTCGCCCCGTTCGATCTCCAGATCGACGTGATCGAGCGCGGTGAAACTGGACTTGTAGCGTTTGGTGGCGGCGGAAACGGATAGGATCGACGGCATGGGCCCCTCTCAGCCGCTGGTTGGCGCTCGCATATAGCGACGTCGTCCGGAGAAGCCAACCGCCCGGTACAAAAATCCTCGGGCGGGTGAAGTCGCCTAACCTTCCATCACGGCCGCCGGCTCGCTACATGCTGCCCATGGCAGTCCTCAAGATCGCGTCGTGGAACATCAATTCGGTGCGGGCGCGGATCGGCATCGTCGAACGGTTTCTAAAGGAGGAGGAGGTCGACATCCTCTGCCTGCAGGAGACCAAGGCGGCGAACGACGTTTTCCCCGCCGACGACTTCAGGCGGATGGGCTATGTCCACCAGCGGCTGAACGGCCAACGCATGCACCATGGCGTGGCGATCCTTTCGCGTGTGCCGCTCAAGACGGCGAGCGACGATTGCTGGCGCTACGACTGGCAGGACAATGGCGAGGCGCGCCACGTCGGCGTATGGCTGGAGGCGGGCTTCCGGCTGGAGAATGTCTATGTGCCCGCCGGCGGCGACATTCCCGATCCGGCAGTGAACCCAAAATTCGCGCAGAAACTGGCCTTCGTCGAGCGCATGACCGAATGGGCGAAATGCCTGAAGGAGCCGACCTTGATCGTGGGCGATTTCAATATCGCGCCGTTGCCCGAGGATGTCTGGAGCCACAAGCAATTGCTCGATGTGGTCAGCCACACGCCGGTCGAGGTCGATGCGCTGGATCGATTGAAAGCGGCGCACGACTGGGTCGATCTCGGCCGCCATTTCTATCCCGCGCCCGCGCGGCTGCACACCTGGTGGAGCTATCGCTCGCCCGACTGGACGGTCAACGACCGCGGCCGCAGGCTCGACCATATGTGGGCGAGCAAGGAGGTCGCGGCCAAGGCGATCACGCACAAGGTGCATGAGGATTGCCGCAACTGGCTCAAGCCGTCGGACCATGTGCCGCTCGTGACCGAGTTCGCGGTGTGAGCCAGCCGGCGGACGCGGCGCGCGCGATCGATGCGCTCCGGCGGGGCTGGCCGGTGCGTGTGAGTGGGCGTGACGGCGCACTGGTGGTGATCGCGGTCGAGCGCGCGGACGACGCGCGGCTCGCGGCGTTCGACCCGGATGACAAGGCCGAGCTTCTGCTGTCGGCGGAGCGCGGCGCGATCCTGAAGCTCGCCAACCAGCGCGATGCCGCGACGCCGAGCCAGCCGGTGCTGATCGAGCGCGTGCCGTGGCTCGATTTGCCCGCCGCGATCGCGCTTGCCGACCCGGCCAACGATCTCGCGACGCCGTTCAAGGGGCCGTATCGCACGCGTGCGATGGCGGAAGTCGAAGCCGCGTCGGCGGCGCTGACGCTGGCGCGGGTGGCAGGGTTGCTGCCGGCCTTCTTCGTGCGCCCGGATGGCGATGCGATGGCGGCGGTCGAGGCGACGGACATCGCGGCCTACGAACATGAAGACAAGCTCGCGATCGTCGCGCGCGCGGGGCTGCCGGTGGCGGGAGCGGAGGATAGCGAGATCGTCGCTTTCCGCTCGCCGGCCGATGCGGCCGAGCACGTCGCTTTGGTGATCGGGTCGCCCGACGGCAATCCGCCTTTGGTGCGGCTGCACAGCGAATGCCTGACGGGCGACGTGCTCGGCAGCCTCAAATGCGATTGCGGGCCGCAGCTCCAGGCGGCGATCAAGGCGATCGAGGCGAGCGGATGGGGGATATTGCTCTATCTGCGCCAGGAAGGGCGCGGGATCGGGCTGATCAACAAGCTGCGCGCTTATGCGCTACAGGATCAGGGCTACGATACGGTCGAATCCAATTTGCGGCTGGGCTTCGCGGTCGATGCGCGCGACTTCGGGATCGCCGCGGCGATGCTGCGGCTGTTGGGACAGGACCGGATCCGGCTGTTGACCAACAATCCCGCCAAGGTGGCGGGGCTGGAGGCGGCGGGCGTGCAGGTCGCGGAACGCGTGCCGCACAAGCTGCCGCCCAACCCGCACAATGCGCATTATCTGGAGGTGAAGCGCGATCGCACCGGGCATCTGCTGTGACGCTGGTAGCCGATGGCAAGGCGGGGCTGCTTCATGCGGGCGATCGGGCGATCCCGTGCAGCATCGGCAAAAGCGGATTGATCGCCCCCGCCGACAAGCGGGAAGGCGATGGAGCAAGTCCGATCGGCGTCTGGCCGGTCCGCGGCGTGCTGTTGCGGCCGGACCGGGTGGCGCTGCCCGAAGGCCTGCAACTTCCCTGGCGCTGGCTGCGGCCGAGCGACGGCTGGTCGGATGGAGTGGACGACCCCACCTACAATCGCCCGGTCCGCCATCCGCATGGCTTCTCGGCGGAAAAGCTGTGGCGGGAGGATGAACTGTACGACGTGATCGTCGTGCTGGGCCACAATGACGATCCGGTCGTGCCGGGCGCCGGCAGCGCGATCTTCTGGCATTGCTGGCGCGACGGTGCCGCTACCGAAGGCTGTGTCGCGATCGCCAAAGCCGAGATGTTGGCGCTGTTACCGTCGCTGGCGCCAGGCGACGCGCTGGAAATCCGCTAGCTCACGGATTGACCACGCGCCGTCCAAAGGAGCGGGCGGCAGGAGCAGGAACCCTATCCACCCCCGATGTCGGCATGGGCTTTTGGAGCGCGCGTTGCTGCGCCTCGCGCATCGCCTCGCACCAGCGGGAGGCGGTGGCACAGTCCGATTCCAACTCGCGCAGATGGAGTTTGCTTTGACGTTCGGATCCGTCCGGCAGGATCAGTCGTATCGTCAGCGTTTCGAACGACCGCACGGTTCCGCGCACGCGTACATCCTGGATGAGGACGTCCGCGCCGAGCACCTCCCGCCACGATATTGTCTGCACCCGCCATCCGTTGTCGAGCACAAGCCCCTGCGCATCGAAGCGGGCGGCTATGCCGGTACCACAGAGCAATCGCACCGCACGGAAAGTCAGCGCGGCCAGCACCAACGCGCAAAAGCCGGCGATAACGAGATCGCCCTGAGGGCCGGCGAAGCGGAGCAGAAGGCCGATACGGCCACTGCCGCGACCCTCGAGCAGTTCCGGCGCGATTATTATTCCCGCGGCCATCGGCATCGCGAACAGGAGAATCAGGATGATCGATTTGATCACCGCCAAGCGTGAATAGAGCAGCCTGTCCATTTCGCCAGGATAAGAAGTCTCTCTAAACAGCAGGTTAGCGCCGTCGCCGCGGTGGGATGCGCCTAATCCGCGCTTACCGATAACGGTGGGTGATATCCTGCTTCAAGCCCTGAAGTCGGACCACGCGATTGTCCTCGCAGATGGGGGAACCGAGCAACCGCATCCAACGCCGATCGCCGCTTGGGGTGCGGATTTGGGCGTCGATCGTGAAGCCGCGCCGGTGGCGGATCGCGTAAGCCCGCAGATGATCCATCGCAGCGCGCGATTCCTCGCAATAGAGCGCGACCACTTCGTCGCGAGACAAAGTCACGCCGCGCGGCAGGCCGAAAAGATCGAAGACCGGATCGGTCCAGGTCAGCCGGTTGTCGGCGAGGTCGCATGACCAGCAGCCGACGCGGTGTGCGGCCAGCATCCCGTCATCGAGTGACGCGAAGTCGGCGCCCCCGAATGCAGCTGAACCAAACACGTCGCCGAGATCGAGCCTTCCGCCTTCCGCGGGCAAGAGCCAGCTATGCTGGAGCGGCAGGGGAACGATAAGCGGCACGACGCAACGCCCTTCTTTGACCCGGGCAGGGTACGAAAAAGCGATTAATGGCGCGTTACGGCGTGGCGAGTGGGCGTCAATGACCGGTCAGATGCTTCGCCCAGACGAGATAGAAGGGCGCGTGATAGAGCCAGTCGGCGGCCAGCTCGTTGGCGAAGATCCATAGGAACGCGAGGACATAAGCGCGGTGCAGCCGTGCGCGGGTGGCGAGGTCGTAAGCGCCCACGCCGAGCATCAGCAGGATCGTGCCCGCATAATGCTCGACCATATATAGCAGGAAGCCGTCGCCGAACCGCTGCATCAGGGGGCCCGCCATTATCCGGGCGAAGCCGGGTTCGGTCAGCGCGATCGTTCCCATCAGCATCAGCCGCTTATGCGTGGCAGCGTCGCGGCGGGCGAGAAAGCCGGCCAGGATCAGCACGCCTGCGCTGAGCACGTTGGTGAACTGGGTCGCGGTGAAAGACAGCCATTTGTCGGTGATGGCGGAATCGGCGCTGTCGAGCGCGATCACGGTCGCGGGGCCGAGGATCGCCATCAGCGGCAGCAGCAGAAGCACCATCATGCCGAGTCGGCGATGCGTCGCGATATTGCGCGTACGGATCAGCCAGACCTGCGCCGCGAGCAGCACCAGCCAGCCCCCATAGGCCAAAGCGTGGAAATGGACGATCAGCGGGTAGTCGAGCTTGTGCGCGGCCGCCTTGCGGATCAGATCGACGCCAAAGCCTGCCAATATCGCGACCCAGATCAGCGCCACGCATATCAGCACTGCCGTGCGATCGCGCCGATGAAATACCGGGAATTTCCCACCGCCGCCCGACAAAGTCGCCATCATGCTCCCCCGAACATTTGAGGATGTAATCAACATCGCGGGGGAATGTTTGTCAAATCGGGCCGGCGTTGCAAAATCGATCGTCGGATGATCGCGATTTTACCTATATATTTCGATCAAGTAACGAAATGCAGCCTTCGCTTCAGGCTGGCCGATTAGGCCGGCTGCCGAAACCGAGCGGGCGCGCCAAGGCGGCGCCGGTGTCGCGCGCGCCGAACAAGGCCGATCCGACGCGGACCGAGGTCGCGCCCAGCATCGCGGCGGTCTCATAATCGCCCGACATGCCCATGCTTAGCTCGGCGAGCCCGTTCTCCTTCGCCAGCTTGGCGAGCAAGGCGAAATAGGGCGCCGCCTCGGTGTCGGCGGGCGGCACGCACATCAGGCCCGCAATGGCGAGGCCGAGCGCGCGGCACTGCGCAAGCAGGCCGGGGAGGTCGTCGATCGCACAGCCGCCTTTCTGTTCTTCCGCGCCGATATTGACCTGGATTAAGAGCTTGGGGGTGCGGCCCGATTTCGCGATTGCCTTGGCCAGCGCTTCGGCGAGGCTCGGCCGGTCGAGCGAATGGATCGCGTCGAACAAGGCGACGGCGTCTTCGGCCTTGTTGGACTGGAGCTGGCCGACGAGGTGCAGGCGGATGTCGGGGGTGGCGGCCTTGAGCGAGGGCCATTTGCCCTGCGCTTCCTGCACGCGATTTTCGCCGAAGCTGCGCTGGCCCGCCTCGATCAGCGGCACGATCGCATCGGCGGGATGCGTCTTGGAGATGGCGATCAGTTCGACCGCGTCCGCCTTGCGGCCGGCCAATTTGGCCGCGCGGGCCAGATTTTCGCGGACTGCGGCGAGCCGCGCTGCGGGAGTATCTTCGGTCGAGGGCATGGCCGCGCTATAGGCGAGGGAAATGCGCTCCCGCCAGCCTTTGCCATATCTGTGGCTGATGACCGACGAGCGGATGGGCGAGGTCTTGTGGGACGCACTTGCGCGGCTACCGCGCGGCAGCGGCGTGATCTTCCGGCATTATCGGACGCGCGACCGCCGGGCCTTGTTCGAGCGCGTGCGGGCGATCGCGCGGCGGCGGGGGTTGGTCCTGTTGCTCGCGGGGAGCCCGCGCGAGGCGGCGGCATGGCGGGCGGACGGGGTGCATGGCCGTTCGCCGCATCGGCGAATGCCGCGGCCTTTGCTGCGGACCGCGCCAGCGCATGATGCGCGCCAAGTGGCTGCGGCAAGGGCGAATGCGGTCCTAATCTCGCCGGTTTTCCCAACTCGCTCGCATCCCGATGCGCGCACGTTGGGGCCGGTGCGGTTCGCAACGCTTGCGCGGAAGTCCTCGGCACCGGTGCTCGCGCTAGGCGGCGTGAATGCGCGAGCCTATCGGCGCCTGGCTCAACTTGGCGCCTACGGTTGGGCCGGGATCGACGCCTTCCGCTAAGGCGAAGGTCAAATCTCACCCTCGTCATGCTGAACTTGTTTCAGCATCCATCCATCAGCCGGGCCAGCAGTGCATGTGGCACGATGGACCCTGAAACAAGTTCAGGGTGACGGGCGGGAATACGGCTTGCGCCGGCCGCGATCAGAACTTGAAGGTGGTGCCGAGATAGACCGACTGGCTGTCGCGCCGGTCGTCGGTCAGTGCTTCGATCTGTTCATGCTGTTGCTTGTAGCGTACGCCGCCGGTCACGTTCAGACGGCGCGAGAGCGCATAGGAGCCGTTGAGGCCGATCGAATAGCTTTCGTCGACGCTCGGGCCAACCGGCAGCTTCTGGCCCGAGGCGCGTTCGCCCGCGATCTCAAGCTCGGTCGCCCAGCGCTTGCCCGAGAAAATCAGGCCCAGATCGGCGGCTTCGCGGCCGTTGGGGAGCAGGCCGCCATCGATCTTTTGCACATCACCCGAAAGCGCGAACCGCTTCCATCCGACCGAGGCGCCGAGGCTGTAGGCGAAGGGCGCGAGACCGTCGCTCGGCAGCGCCATCGCATGCGCCGCCTGCTGGCGCGAGATCGCGCGCGACCGCACCGCCACCGTGATCGCGCGGCGATTGTTGCTGACGCTGGAGGGGGTGAAGCGGAACGCGCCGTCATTATAGGCATCGCCCACGCCGAAGCTGAAACGCGGATCGGCCGCGGCGGGCGTGAAGCTGTTGAAAGCGAAGTCCTGCGATGCGACGGCAGGGGCGTGATGACGGCGGCGCGCCTTGGCGTCGGCCGGAGTCGCGGAGGCAGCAGCAAGGGCTGCGAGCGCCAAGGCTCCGCCCCAAAACCTGCTATGGCCGCGAATCGCTGTCATTTGAGCCCCATATGGGTCGCGCGTACCTCTGGGGCTACCCCCTTCGCGCAACCTTGTTCCTCTGCCGTTACCGAATCATTTCACTATGTTGCACAGCCCCCACATTTTATGGCGTCCGGCTTAACCTCAGTTTACTGGCGCTCACGGGCATGGCAGCCCACCGCACGCGGCTTGCGGGCCGTGGGCGAGCTTCTATAACGGCGCGCCTGCCCGACCCTCAGAAGGTTTCAAGTCTCGATGATCCGTTCCTCCCGTCCCCTGATCGGCCTTCTGATCGTGGCCAGCCTTGCCGGCGTCGCCGATGCGCGCAAGAAAAAGGCGAAGGTGCCCGAGATGGCGCCGGTCAACGTCACCCAGATCGGCGTGAACGCCTATCTGTGGCATGCTGCGCTCGACACACTCTCGTTCATGTCGATCGCGCAGACGGACAGCAATGGCGGGGTGATCATCACCAACTGGTACGTCAATCCGCAGGTCCCGTCCGAGCGGATGAAGGTTTCGGTCGCGATTCTCGACGCCGCGCTCCGCGCCGACGTGGTCCGCGTCTCGACCGCGCGCCAGGTCTACCAGAACGGCCAGTGGGTCGATGCGGCGGTTCAGGCCTCGACCAACGAGAAACTGGAAGAGATCATCCTCCAGAAGGCGCGCGACCTTCGCCGCAACGCCTCCGCGCAGGGGTAAGGTTCCGCATGACTGAGCGGTTCGAGCCCCGCGACAGCGACTCACGCTGGCAGCGGGAGTGGGAGACGCGCGGCACCTTCCACGCCGACGACAATAGTCCCAAGCCCAAGAGCTATGTGCTCGAGATGTTCCCCTATCCGTCGGGGCGCATCCACATGGGCCATGTCCGCAATTACACGATGGGCGACGTGCTGGCGCGCTATCGGCGGATGAAGGGCATGGAAGTGCTCCACCCGATGGGCTGGGACGCGTTCGGCATGCCCGCCGAGAATGCCGCGATGGAGAAGAACGTCCATCCCGGCACGTGGACGCGCGCCAATATCGAGGCGATGAAGGCGCAGCTGAAGCGGCTGGGCTTCGCGCTCGACTGGAGCCGCGAGATCGCGACCTGCGAGCCCGATTATTATGGGCAGGAACAGGCCTTGTTCCTCGATCTCTATGAAGCCGGGCTGGTCTACCGCAAGGAAAGCGCGGTCAATTGGGACCCGGTCGACATGACCGTGCTCGCCAACGAGCAGGTGATCGACGGGCGCGGCTGGCGTTCGGGTGCCCTGGTCGAGCGGCGCAAGCTCTCCCAGTGGTTCCTCAAGATCACCGACTTCGCGGACGAATTGCTCGAAGGCCTGGATGGGCTGGAGCATTGGCCCGAGAAGGTGAAGATCATGCAGTCCAACTGGATCGGACGATCCAAAGGGCTGCGCTTCAAATTTCAATTGGACGGCGGGCCGCTGCCGGAGGTCGAGGTGTTCACCACACGCCCCGACACGATCTTCGGTGCATCATTCGTCGCGGTGTCGGTCGACCATCCGCTGGCGCAGGCGCTCAAGGACAAGACGCCGGGCCTGCCCGAATTCATCGAGGATTGCCGCCGCACCGGCACCGCCGCCGCCGAGATCGAGACCGCCGAGAAAAAGGGCTTCGACACCGGCCTCACCGCCGCGCATCCGCTCGATCCCGAATGGAAGCTGCCGGTCTTCGTCGCGAACTTCGTGCTGATGGATTACGGCACGGGCGCCGTCTTCGGCGTGCCGGCGCACGACCAGCGCGATTTCGAATTCGCGCGCAAATATATGCTGCCGATGACGCGCGTGGTCGCGAAGTCGGTCGAGCATGCCGATGATCCGATCGGCGACGAGGCCGACAGCGATCCGGGCGTCGCGGTCAATTCGCGTTTCCTCGACGGGTTGTCGTCGGAAGAGGCCAAGAGCGCGGTCGTGGAGCGCGCCGAGGCGGGCGGCTGGGGCGTCGGCACCACCGTCTATCGCCTGCGCGACTGGGGTGTCAGCCGCCAGCGTTATTGGGGCACGCCGATCCCGATCATCCATTGCGATGCCTGCGGCCCGGTCTCGGTGCCCAAGGATCAGCTGCCGGTGATCCTGCCGGAGGATGTGAGCTTCGACATTCCGGGCAATCCGCTCGATCGCCATCCGACCTGGAAGCATGTCGATTGCCCGCAGTGCGGCGGCAAGGCGCGGCGCGAGACCGACACGCTCGATACGTTCGTGGATTCGAGCTGGTACTTTATCCGCTTCGCAAGCCAGCCCAAGGACCAGCCGTTCGACCGCAAGATGGCCGAGCAATGGCTGCCGGTCGGCCAGTATATTGGCGGGGTCGAGCACGCGATCCTGCATCTGCTCTATGCGCGCTTCTGGACGCGTGCGTTAAAGCATATCGGCCGCCTCGACGTGGCAGAGCCGTTCACCGGCCTGTTCACGCAGGGCATGGTAACGCACGAGACCTATTTCACCGAGGACGCAGAGTCGGGCCGCGTCACTTGGTTCTCGCCCGAGGAGGTCGATCGGCGCGACAATGGCGTCTTCCTGAAAGATGGCGGCCCCGAGGTGCGTCTCGGCCGCGTCGAGAAGATGTCGAAATCGAAGAAGAACACGGTCGATCCGGCACCGATCCTCGACCATTATGGTGCGGACGCGGTGCGCTGGTTCATGCTGTCCGACAGTCCGCCCGAGCGGGACCTGCCGTGGAGCGTGTCGGGCATCGAAGGCTGCGCGCGCTTCGTGCAGCGGCTGTGGCGTGCGACTTTGGTGCAGGGTGGCGATGGGGCGGACATCGCGCTGACGCGCAAGACGCACCAGACGATCGCGGGCGTCGCCGCCGATGTGGAATCGCTCTCGTTCAACAAGGCGGTCGCCAAGCTGTACGAACTGGTCGGCGCGGTCGAGAAGGCCGGGCCTTCGGCGGCGCGCGACGAGGCTTCGCGGACCCTGATCCGGCTGGCCGCACCGATGGTGCCGCATCTGGCCGAAGAGGCCTGGGCGCGGATCGGCGGCGAGGGCCTCGTTGCGGACGCGCCCTGGCCCGATGTCGATCCGGCGATGCTGGTCGAGGATGAGGTCACGGTCGCGGTGCAGGTCAACGGCAAGCTGCGCGACACGCTCACCGTCGCCAAGGGACTGGCCAAGGACGAGCTCGAAGCGCTGGCGGTGGGCTCGGCCAAGGTGCAGGCCTTCCTCGCGGGCGCGGCGCCCAAGAAAGTGATTGTGGTCCCCGACCGGCTGGTCAACATCGTCGCATGAAGCGGATCGCGCTCCTTGCTGTGCTGATTCCCCTGACGCTCGGCGGCTGCGGGCTGCAGCCGATGTATGCCGGCGGCAGCCATGGCGCGGTTGCGGTGGCGTTGAGCGAGGTCGAGGTGGGCCCGATCGCAGGTCAGTCCGGCTGGCTGGTACGCAATGCGATTACCGACCGGATCGGCGCGGCGGGCGAGGGCAAAGGCCGCTATCGGCTCGACATCGTGCTCGACGACCAGATCAACGGCTTCGGCATCCGATCCAACAACACCGTGACGCGCGAGCGGCGGACGTTGCGCGCGCGCTTCAAGCTGATCGATATGTCCAACCAGGCGGTCCTGCTCGACGCGACTGCGGGGTCGGATGCCGGCATCGACGTGGTCACCTCCGAATATGCGGTGATCGCGGCCGAGCAGACCGCGCTCGAACATCTTTCGGGCGAGGTCGCCGACCAGATCGTGACGCGGGTCGCGCTTTATGTGCGGCAGCATCGCGCCAAGGAATGAAACCGGAGGAAGCCCGGTTGCGGAAGGCGCTGGACGCCGCCGATCCCGATATCCGCTTCTACCTGCTCTACGGACCCGACGAGGCCGGATCGCGTGCGTTGGCCGACCGGCTGGCGGCGGCAATGGGGGCGAATGCCGAGCGGATCGACCTGACCTCCGGCCAGTTGAAATCCGATCCGGCGCGTCTGGCGGACGAGGCGGCGGCGATTTCCTTGTTCGGGGACAAGCGCTGGATAAGGCTTGAACCGGCAACCGACGATGCGGTCGAGGCGGTGCAGGCGCTGCTGGAGGCGCCCGCGGCGGGCAACCCGGTCGCGGCGATCGGCGGCGCGCTGCGCAAGGATTCGAAGCTGGTGAAGCTGGTCGCGGCAAGCAACGCCGCGCTGTCGCATCAGAGCTGGGTACCTGAAGGGCGCAATGCTGCCGCGATGGTGGTGGAGGTCGGGCGCGAGCTGGGTCTGCAGATCCGCAACGATGTTGCGTCCCGTATCGCCAGCGCCTGCAACAACGACCGCGCGCTGATCAGCCGCGAGCTGGAGAAGATGGCGCTCTATCTCGACGCCGCGCCCGACCGGCCCAGGCCGCTCGAGAATGATGCGCTCGATGCGCTGGGTGCGGCGATGGAGGAAGGCGACCTGTCGCGCCTGTCCAACGCGGTTTTCTCGGGCCAGCCGGGCGAGGCGGATGCGGAGCTGGCGCGGCTGGCGAATGAGGGGATCGAGGATATTCCGGTGCTGCGCGCGCTCGCGCGCCGGGCGCTCCAGCTGGCGCAGCTGCGCGCGCAGATGGCCGAGGGCGAGAGCATCGACCGGGTGATGGAGACCGCGGGCAAGGCGATCTTCTGGAAGGAGAAGCCGGTGATCCAGGGCCAGCTTCAGCGCTGGACGCCCGACGGGTTGGCGACCGCGATCACGCGGCTGGCGGAGGCCGAGCGGCAGGTGAAGGCGCCGGGCTATGTCGGCGGCGCCTTGGTGGAAGAGGAAGTGCTGGCGATCAGCCGGTTTGCGGCGCGGCGGCGGTAATGGCCCCGCGACCGCTTTTTGCGCTCCTTATCCTCTCTCTTTCGGGCTGCGCGCAGCAACCGGTTCAAACAAGTCTTTGCGGCATGGGGCCGGAGTTCCGGACGTGGCAGGGCACGGTTGTGCGGATCAAGGCTATGCTGGTGGCGGGTGGCGAAGAAGGTCCGCCGATGATCGTGGATATGCGCTGCTGGCGCGGGATCGCGGCGGATTTCTCTGATATGTCTGAGAGTATTAAATTCCTCGATGCGCCGGGCCGCTTCAACAAATTCGCGCAGGTTTCGGGACAGATGCGGCAGGGCAAAGATGGCCGAATGTGGCTCCATGTCACCGACGTAGCCGACGTACGGATAGAGCCGCCCAAAGGCGCCGCTGCAGAAGATGCGTTTTTCAATCAGATGCTCCGTGAACGAAACGCATATTTTCAACGATAGCTTGTCGGGGCGCGCCTGCGCGGTGAGCGGAAGCCAAACTAGCGACGTCCGATTGCCTCCCGCTATCCGACGTCGCCCAATCCTGAGGAAAAGGCGACCTTTCTCCCGGCGCAGATGCGCCGGCTAGGAAACGGGCGTGCCAGGCGGCGTTGGCAACGCCTTCCACACTGACAATATTCCCTCGTGGCAATGTCCGCCGGTGCGGCAATCCAATTGCTCGTCCATTGCATTGCGAACCTGCTCAAGCGTGTCGCAGGGCACCCCCATCTCGGTCTGGAGAAAGGTAATCGGTTCCGGATTCAGGCGATGGGATTGCGCCAGATACTCACGTAGCCGGGCGAAAGGGATATGCTGATCATTCCAGTAGAGGGCGCCATTGGCGGTGATCGATACGGTATTCATTGGCGGGACCAGCCCGTCGAAATTGTGTGGCCGATGCCAATAGGCTCGGCGGGGCGTGCACGCTTCTCGATGCGCTTTGTCGCAGCCCGCGAGCGCTAACAGGGCCAGGGGCCAGCCGATCACTTTCATGGTCATGCTTGGCGTCAGGCTCTTTTACGCGTCCAGGGGAAGCTGAACTGGTCGCGGTCCATGTCCTCGCGCGATCCGACGTCGCCGAGCCCTGACGAGAAGACGACCTTGTTCCGGCCGGCGCGCTTGGCGTCGTAGAGGGCGCGGTCGGCGGCGCTGTAGAGGCGCTGGAAGCGGGTGCGGGTCGAACCTTCGGCGACGCCGATGCTGACCGTGACCAAACGGTGCTTGCTCACGTCACCATGGTCGAGCGTGCCGAGGCTGGTGCGCACGCGTTCGGCGAACTGGGCGAGCGAGAAATTTGTGAGGCCGCTGATCGCGACCACGAATTCCTCGCCGCCCATGCGCCCGGCGATGGCGACCTCGCGTTCGAACTGGCGGAGCTGGTCGGCGATGCGGATCAGCACGGCGTCCCCCGTCTCGTGCCCGAATTGATCGTTGATCGACTTGAAGTGATCGAGGTCCATCAGCAGCAAAGCGAGCGAGGCGTCGTTGCTGCCGGCGAAAGTGGTTTCGAGGCATTCGACGAAGCCGCGGCGGTTGAACAGGCCGGTCAGCGGATCGCGACTGGCAAGTTCGGCCAGCGCGGATTCGGCCGCGCGCGCCTGATCGAGCTCGGCGCGCATCGTCGAGAAACGCAAGGTCGCGGTAATCGACAGCCAGATCGTCTGCAGAGCGGACGCGAAAAGCACCGCGATTTGCGCGCCGCCGCCGAACAGATGGTCGCTGAAATCGAACAATTGGGTGAGTGCGAGCATCACCATCGGCAATGCCCAGCTCTTGGCGAGATCGCGCGCCTCGCTGCTGCCCTGCCGCCAGCTCCAGCCGATCGCCAGCGCCACGGCGGCCAGCGTGGACAGCGACAGCACATCGAGCAGGCTTTTGAAAATGTCGACCGAACTGCCGAGCACGAGCGAGGCGGGCGTGCCGACGATCGTGATCGATACGCCGAGCCCGATCACGCACTGACGTGCCCAGCGCGGCATGCTCTGTTCGAGCGCGGTGGTGACGCTGATCGTCGCCATGGTGATGGCGAGGCACGCGAGCAGGGTGCAGGTCTGCGCGGCGGACGTACCCGCGATCGAGGGCATCACGATCAGCGCGATCTGCGACCAGAATAGCCCCCACAGCACCATGCAGCCCGCCCACAGGCTGTGCCAGGCGAGGAACTGGCGGCGGACCGCGATCGCGAGCGACAGATTGTAGATGCCGCTGATCAGAAGCAGGGTGATCGAGCCACCCGACAGGATCGCGGCGATGGCGAGATCGCGGTTGGCGGCGATCTCGTCGAGGATGCGGATGCGCAGCAGGCTCGTGCTGGCGAGGCGGTTGATCCCGATCGTGACGCCGGTAAGCGGCGCCTGGCGATGCGGCGCCGCGAAGGCGATCTGGCCGCCGATCCGCCAATGCGCGCCATAGTCGCCGCGCCCGACCTGCTGCCGGTCGACGCTGCCGTCGGCATAATGGAAGGCGAGCATGATCCGTTCGAAGCGGGTCTGATGGATCAGGATGACGGGATCGTGCCGGGCCGCTTCGACGGGCTTGAGATCCGCGCTCAGCCAGAGCGTGCCGTGCTGATAGGGGACGGGATCGCCGACGCAGCTATAGGCGCTGTCCGCAGGCGAGGACGCGGTGTCGGCGGTGACGGCGTGGCAGAACGGATGGTCGAGCTTGAGCGTGGTCGCACCGGCCGCCGAGGGCAGACCGGCCAGGATCAGGGTAGCGATCAGCCCCCTGAGCCAGCGACGAACGAACGCGGTCAACTCTTACCACCCCGGAAATCCCGCGTTTAAGCGGGCCATAAGCGTGTCGGCGGGTGGGTTTCGCCCGTCAAGCACCGATTTGGTCTAATCTGGATTGGTAAGCGAAAGGTTCATATCGGGGGAAATTACACCCCGTTTTCATCTTTATATTTGAGTTCGAGATAGCGGCCCTGCGTCGCGAGCTTGTTGAGATCGCCGCTGGCGAGGTCTGCGCTCATGCGGGCAAGCTCGCTGTCGACCACGCTGAGCGCCTCGACCAATTGCTTGTCGGGCGCCATGCCGTTGCCCGCGTCCTGGCGCAGGTTGAGCGGCACGCGGGTATAGCCGTCGATCAGTTCGGGCAGCTCGATGCTCAGCAATTTGCGCACCTCGGCCGCGGCGGGTTCGCGCGGATCGAGCGTCGCCACCTGGGGAGCAAGCTGTTCCAGCTTGAGGCCGATCCCGTCGGCCAGTCGTTGCGCGGGCGCGGGCAGAGCGGCGCGCTGGCGCTGGAGCCAGGCCTCGGTCTTCTGCGGCAGCATGGTGATGTCGCTAGCGGCGAGGGTCTGGACGGTTTCCTCGGGTTCGTGGCTCATCGCGAACATGATCACCCAGGCGGCGAGGATCGCGACCAGCGTGATGAGGAAGCCGATCTGTCCGATCGGGAACACCCAGCCGACCGCGGTCGCGGCAAGGATGATCAATATCGTGGCGCCGATCGCGCGCCCCGCCGCGCGTGCGAGCGCGCGGTTGCGGCGCTGGCGCTGGCGTTGCGCGAGCCTGCGGCCCTCGGGCGAGACGCGCTGGAGCAAAGCCTCGGCGTCGGCCATCACGCGATTGGGATCGGGCATCAGAGCGCCTTGAACGGATCTTCGGACGCGGTGGTGCCGCTGGCAGTCAGGCGCGCCTGAGCCGCGCCTTCGGCCCGGGCGATATAGCCGCGCGATTTCTCGACCTCGTTCGACAGGCTGTCGACGGTGGTCTTCATCGAATCCAGCGCCTGCAGCTTGAAATTATCGACCGCGTCCATCGTGTCGTAGATGTTCTGGAAGGCGCGCTTGAGCGTCTCGATCGGGATCGTCGCGCTCGCCGCCTGCTGGTGGATTTCGGCGGTCTGATTGCGCAGCATGTCGCCGGTCGAGTCGATGATGTTGGCGGTGGTGGTGTTGAGCTGGGTGATCTGCTCCAGCACCAGTTTTTGCCCGACCAGAGCCTGCGCGACCGTGACCGCCGTGCGCAAAGCCGCGACGGTGGTGGTGGACGCCCGGTCGACGCCCTTCATCAGCTCGACATTGTTCTTCTTGACCAGGTCGAGCGCGAGATAGCCCTGCACCGTCACCGCCATCTGCGTGAGCAGGTCCTGATGGCGCTGCCGCACGTAGAAAAGCGCGGTCTCGCGGATCGCCTTGGCCTTGGCCGGATCGCCCGTGTCGAGCTCGTTGGCCTTGTCTTCGAGAAGCTTGTCCGCGGTCTGCGCGGTGTGGATCATCTGTTCGAGCCGGCCCATCGCCGCCCACAGATTCTGCCGCTCGGTATCGATCGCGGCATTGTCCTTGAGCAGTTCGTCCTTGCCGTTCTTCAGGCTGACCAGGATTTGCGAGATGTGGTTCTGCGAGCTTTTGTAGCTGTCGAAATAGTTGCGCAACTTGTTGCCGAACGGGATGATCCCGAACAGTTTCTTGGGCGCGAGCAGATTGCCCTTCTTGCCCGGATCGAGATCCTCGATCGTGCGGCGCAGTTCGGCGAGGTCGGATCCGACCCCGCTGTCGCTGTCCATGGCGCGCACCGGGCGGTCGAGGAAGCGGTTCGACTGGCCGGCGGCCTCGCGGATTTCCTTCTGGCCCAGGTTCGAAATCGTATCGACCCGCTTGCCGAATTCGGGCGAGTTGGAATCCAGCGTCGCCAATTCGTCGACGAAGGTACCGACGCGCTTTTCGAGCTCGCTCTTGGTGCTGTCGTCTAGCGGCACCAGCCCCGCCGCCTTGGCGGGCGCTATCGCCTGCACCGGCGCCGGCGGCGTCAGCACCAGATCGTCGGTCTTGGTCTCAGTCGCGGTCGTGGCCAAAGTCCGTACTCCACCCCTTTTGAGATCGTAAGATAGGAGGCAAGCGCTGTATTATTCAAGTGATACGGTTTGATATCGTCATCATTCCGCCCGCCGCCCTTGTTGCAACGCCGCAATTCCGCTAAGGGCGCGCCCTAATTCGAAAACACGAACCGAAAGACCACCATGCGCCTCCGCAACGTGGCCATCATCGCGCACGTCGATCATGGCAAGACCACTCTGGTCGACCAGCTCTTCCGCCAGTCCGGCACCTTCCGCGACAATCAGCGCGTCGAAGAGCGTGCGATGGATTCGAACGATCTCGAAAAAGAACGCGGCATCACCATCCTCGCCAAGTGCACCTCGGTCGAGTGGGAAGGCACGCGCATCAACATCGTCGACACGCCCGGCCACGCCGATTTCGGCGGCGAGGTGGAGCGCATCCTGTCGATGGTCGACGGCGTGATCCTGCTGGTCGATTCGTCCGAAGGCGCGATGCCGCAGACCAAGTTCGTGACCGGCAAGGCGCTTGCGCTCGGCCTGCGTCCGATCGTGGTGGTCAACAAGATCGACCGCTCGGACGCGCG
>Ga0209455_1000598_pt1 | contig 23103 bp, 22 predicted proteins | sample AraplaCol_mCL_r2_FD_184275 | JGI IMG/M metagenome (GOLD analysis project Ga0209455, IMG submission 184275) | Arabidopsis root microbial communities from North Carolina, USA - plate scrape CL_Col_mCL_r2 (SPAdes) (version 2) | ecosystem: Host-associated > Plants > Roots > Endosphere | place: USA... | reverse complement strand
CTTCACTCCGAGCTGCTCCAAAAGGCTCGTGCTGAGGCGCGTGTCGTGGACGAGCACTCGGACCGTCACGGCTGCTAGCAGCGCCTGTGGCCAGTTACCGTCATCCATCAGGCGCATGCTGGTCTGCAGGAGCGCGTGCTGCTCGCGCAGCCTGTCCCACAGCTCGTTCTGGTCGGACATGGCGTCACCGTAGAGCGAGCGCCAGCGGTTCGGGTAGCTCCCGTGCGAGGGTCAACCTCCTCGAGGCCGCCCAGTCTGCGCGGCGCGGACGCCAACCTGCTTCGGCGCTTTTCGCCGGTTTTTGCCCGTTTCGGGACCGGTTTTCGCCGACTTTTGCCGGCTGCGTTTCGGCCCTTCACCCGGGATAGGTTCCTCCGGGAGGGAGAGGTCGACCAGCACGGCGAGTCGTTCGCGCACGGTACGCACCGGGGCGTTAACGCCCCACCCTGTCAGCTGGTCTAGCTGGCTACCCCTCGACCTGCTCGAGCATGTACTCGTAGATGTCGAACTCCGCGCGTTCGGGAGCAAGCACATAGCGACGGAGAACGCCGTCGTCGTGCTTCACATCGATCCACGGAGATGGCTCGCCGTCGAGGCTAGGCCACTCGAATAGATCAACGGTGCCGTCGAAGCGGTGGATGCGGGCGTAGTAGAAGCGACGATCTGTCATGAGCGAAAGATACTGCGGACGTCCGTCACCCCTGTGGGGGAGTGGCGACTCGGTAGCGGTGCATTTCCCGAGGCACCGGCTGGAAGGCGTGACGCCCTGCCAGCCGGGGCGTTCAGCGGTTCACGCTCTTCACGCACTCCCGGTTCGCGCTATAGACCGCCTCGGGACTGTCGTGCGATACCGTAGCGCAGCACTCGTCGGTCTCGTGTTTCTTTATGTCCTCGGCGTTGGCCTGGACGTTGACCATGATCAGGATGAAGATCAGAGGGGCGGCGAGGATGAAGAGTCCCCAGCCCCACACGCGCCGCTGGACGCTGCGCTCCTGCTGGGGGGTGGTCATCCCAGGGTATTGGTGAAGATGGCCTCGTCGTACTTGAACGCCGACGGGCTGAACTGGACGATGAGATTCGAGAACTGCGACGTCGTCACGGTTCAGCGGGCACTGGGGCACGCGAAAGCGACCACCACGCTCGCAACTTACTCGCACCTTTGGCCCACCGCGGAGGACCGCACGCGGTCGACCACCGGAGCACTCATGCGAGCTGCCCTTGGATCAAGCGCGGACTGAACGCGCAGAAATGGGCCAATTTCCGCGTATTTCCACGGGTTGCGGGCGTCGCTAGACGTTGAAGCGGAACTCGACCACGTCGCCATCCTGCATGACGTAGTCCTTGCCCTCCATGCGGGCCTTGCCGCGCGAGCGGGCCTCGGCGATGCTGCCGGCGTCCATCAGGTCGTCGAAGGAGATGACCTCGGCCTTGATGAAGCCCTTCTCGAAGTCGGTGTGGATGACACCCGCCGCCTGCGGGGCCTTCGCGCCCTTGGGGATGGTCCAGGCGCGCGACTCCTTCGGGCCGGCGGTGAGGTAGGTCTGCAGGCCCAGGGTGTCGAAGCCGATGCGGGCGAGCTGGTCGAGGCCGGACTCGTCCTGGCCCGTGGAGGCGAGGAGCTCGGCGGCGTCGGCCGCGTCGAGGTCGATGAGCTCGGACTCCAGCTTGGCGTCGAGGAAGACCGCCTGTGCGGGGGCGACGAGCGCGGCCAGCTCGGCGCGGCGGGACTCGTCGGTCAGGACGTCCTCGTCCACGTTGAAGACGTAGATGAACGGCTTCGCGGTCAGCAGGCCGAGCTCGCGCACCGGCTCGAGGTCGATCGAGGAGGTCGAGAGCGGCTTGCCCGCGTTCAGGTACTCGATCGCGGCGCGGGCGGTCTCGAGGACGATCGGCTCGAGCTTGCGGCCCTTGACCTCCTTCTCGTAGCGCTGCTCCGCCTTCTCGAGCGTCTGCAGGTCGGCGAGGATGAGCTCGGTGTTGATGGTCTCCATGTCGCCGGCAGGGTCGGTCTTGCCCGCCACGTGCACCACATCGGCGTCGCTGAAGCCGCGCACGACCTGGGCGATCGCATCGGCCTCGCGGATGTTCGCGAGGAACTTGTTGCCGAGGCCCTCGCCCTCGCTCGCGCCCTTCACGATGCCGGCGATGTCGACGAACGACACGGGCGCGGGGACGATGCGCTCACTGTGGAACAGCTCCGCTAGCTTGTCGAGCCGCGGGTCGGGGAGGTTCACCACGCCGACGTTCGGCTCGATGGTCGCGAACGGGTAGTTCGCCGCCAGAGCGTCGTTCTTGGTCAGCGCGTTGAAGAGGGTGGACTTGCCCACATTGGGCAGGCCGACGATTCCGATAGTGAGAGCCACGGTCGTCCATTCTACGGGGCGGCTCAGACCGGGCCGCCCGCGGTCAGTCGAGCCGGGTGGCGCGGTAGGAGCGGGTCACGTACGGCAGCTCGAAGGTGTCGCGCCCGGCGAGGTCGGGATGCTCGCGCATGAGCCGCCGCAGCGACTCGATGACGGCGGCCTGGGCGTCCGGATCCTTCGTGATGAAGTAGCTGCGGGACCGGGCGAGGTCGAGCAGGCCCTCGTGGTCGAGCGCCTGCACCCAGCGGGTCTCGTGTTTCTCCAGCGGCCCGAACGGCGGCGCGAGCACCGGATCGGCCTCGTCGTCGAAGGCGGCGGATCCCGCATCCATCAACTCCCCCAGCTCGCGCACCCAGCCGAAGCTCTCGTCGCGCTCGTTCCAGACCAGGCCGAGGCGGCCGCCGGGGCGCAACACGCGGGCGACCTCCGGGATGGCCCTGTCGGCATCCATCCAGTGCCACGCCTGCGCGACGAGCACGACGCCGGCGGAGGCGTCCGGGAGCGGGAGTCGTTCGCCGGTGCCCTCGTGCGCCGTGACGTCCGGGAGGCGCTCGCGCAGCACGCGCAGCATCTCCGGCGACGGGTCGACGGCGACGACCTCGCGGCCGCGGTCGATGAGCGCCGCCGTGAGCTTGCCCGTGCCCGCGCCGAGGTCGACGACGGGATCGTCGGTGCCGTCCAGCAACCAGCTCACGGCGTCCGCCGGGTAGGACGGGCGTGCCGCGTCGTAGACGTCGGCCGCCCGGTCGAAGGAGGCCGCGTGGAGGTCGCGGTGCTGACGGGATCGCATGCCGCGATGCTACGCGGGCCGACTTCCCCGCGCCCGACTTCTCTCGTGAGGTGCAGGTAGATGCGGTGCGGCCCGGCGTGTTGAGCGCAACTAGCTGCACTCCGGCGGAGGCGGCGGGAGGGGGTGGATGCGCGCGGCGCGCGGGGCGCCTGCCGGGCGGCGTCGGCGGGGCATGTCAGCATTCGAACGTGACCCTGGACTTCACCGCCATCGACTTCGAGACCGCCAACTCCTCCCCCGCGTCGGCCTGCTCCGTCGGCCTGGTGAAAGTCCGGGACGGCAAGGTGGTCGATCGCGCCGGCTGGTTCATCCGGCCGCCGCTGGGGCACGACCACTTCCAGGAGTGGAACATCCGCATCCACGGCATCTACCCCGAGCAGGTGGCCGACGCGGCGGGCTGGGTGGACCAGCTGGCCGACCTGGTCGAGTTCGCAGAGGACGACCACCTGGTCGCCCACAACGCCGGCTTCGACATGGGCGTGATCCGCGCGGCCTGCGCGGCGACGTTCGTCGCGTGCCCCGAGTACGCGTACCTCTGCAGCCTCCAGGTCGCCCGCCGGACGTACTCCCTCGAGTCGTACCGCCTGCCGGTCGCGGCCATGGCGGCCGGGTTCGAGGGCTTCAACCACCACGACGCGCTCGCGGACGCGGAGGCGTGCGCCGCCATCGTCATCCACGCGGCGAAGCGGCACGAGGCCGCCACGATCGCGGACCTCTCGGAGCTCACCGGGGCGCGCCTCGGCCGCATAGGCGTCCCCGTCGCCGCCTGACCGCTCTCCCCTCCCCGCGCGATCGAGTGGTGACATGATGTCGCCACTCGCACCGAATTCGCGCATCTGCTCACGACTCGCGGCCCCCGCGCGACCGAGTGTCGGAGGCCGCTGACAGACTGCAGGCATGGACATTCTCGCCCTGCTCCTCGGTCTTCTGATCGGTCTCCTCGTCGGCGCGATCGGCGCGGGCTTCGCCGTCGCGAAGCTCATCCGAGATCGTGCCGCCGCGGGTCAGGGCGGCACGATCGTCGACCCCGCGGTGATCGCGGCCCAGCATCAGGCCGAGATCGCCGAGATCCGGGCGGCGGAGGCTGCGGTGCAGTCCGAGATCCGCGCCGCCGAGGCCGCGGTCCAGGCCGAGATCCGTGCGGACCTCGCCGCCGCGCACAGCCGAGTGGATGCGATGCAGGAGCAGCTGCGCGTCGCTCAGGAGCAGTACCGCGAGACCGTCGAGCGCCACCGGGCCGAGGCCGAGGCGCGGGCGGAGCGCGAGCGCGCCGAGAGCAAGGTGCTGCAGGCGCTCGCCCCGGTCAAGGAGAGCCTGAGCGACATGCAGCGCAAGGTCATGGAGCTGGAGGCGCAGCGCAGCCAGCAGCACGGCCAGCTCACCCAGCAGCTGCGGTCGGCGGCCGAGTCCGAGGAGCGGCTGCGCAGCACCGCCGAGGCGCTGGCGTCGGCGCTGCGGTCCAACAGCACCCGCGGGGTGTGGGGCGAGACGCAGCTGCGCAGCGTGGTCGAGGCCGCGGGCCTGCTGGAGCGGGTCGACTTCGACGTGCAGTCGAGCATCCACTCGGAGTCGGGCGCGGGCCGGCCGGACATGATCGTGCGGCTGCCCGGCGGCAAGAGCATCGCGCTCGACGCGAAGGTGCCGTTCAACGCGTACCTCGAGGCGAGCCAGATCCCGGCGACCGCGACCGGCACGGAGGCCGCGCAGCGGGAGGCGCTGCTCAAGCAGCACGTGAAGGCGGTCCGCGACCACATCACGGCGCTCGGCAGCAAGGCATACTGGACCGGCCTGGAGTCGTCGCCCGAGCTCGTGATCGCGTTCATCCCGAGCGAGTCGCTGGTGTCGTCGGCGCTCGAAGCCGACCCGTCGATCATGGAGTTCGCGTTCGGCAAGCGGGTCGCGCTCGCGTCGCCCGTGACGCTGTGGTCGGTGCTGAAGACCGTCGCGTTCAGCTGGCAGCAGGATGTGCTGACCCAGGAGGCGAAGCAGCTATTCGACCTGAGCCGCACCCTCTACAGCCGGCTCGCGACGACGGCCGGCCACATCGAGAAGCTGGGCCGGTCGCTGGAGCGGACCGTCAAGGACTACAACGGCTTCGTCGGCTCCTTCGAGCGCCAGGTGTTCCCCGCCGCCCGCAAGCTCAACGCGCTCGACGAGACGAAGGTCATCGGCGCCCTCGAAGGCATCGAGGAGGCGCCGCGCGAGCTCACCGCCTTCGAGCTGGTCAGCGAACTCGAGCCGCGCGACATGCACGGGATCGACAAGCTCGCCCTCGAGGAGAAGGAGCGGGCGCACGCCGACGACGACGCGCAGCGCGCGGAGCCGGGCGTCGCCTGAGCGACGCCGACCCGCTCAGAGCTGGTCGGGCTCCAGCCACTTCTCGGCGAGGTGGTCCGCGATCACGCGGCGGACGGTGCCCGACTTCGAGCGCAGCACGATCGACTCGGTCCGGATGATCGGACCCTTCCGCCGGACGCCCTCGACCAGACCACCATCGGTCACGCCGGTCGCGACGAAGAACGTGTTGTCGCCCTGCACCAGGTCGTCGACGCTCAGGATGGTGTCCATCTTCAGCCCCGCGGCGATGCCCCGGGCCCGCTCCTCGTCGTCACCGGGCGCGAGCATCCCCTGCATGAATCCGCCCAGCGCCTTCACCGCAGCCGCCGTGATCACGCCCTCCGGGCTGCCGCCGACGCCGACGCACATGTCGATGCGCGACTCGTACCGGGCCGCGTTGATGCCGCCCGCGACGTCCCCGTCGAGCAGCAGCCGCGTCCCCGCACCCGCCGTGCGGATCTCCTCGATCAGCCCCTCGTGCCGCGGCCGGTCCAGCACCGCCACCCGGATCTCGTTCACCGGCTTGCCGAGCGCCTTCGCGAGCGCGCGGATGTTGTCCCCGATCGACTGCGACAGGTCGACGACGCCGTGCCCGGCCGGACCGGTCACGATCTTGTTCATCCGGAACACGCTCGACGCGTCCAGCATCGACCCACGATCCGACACCGCGATCACCGACAGCGCGTTCTGACGTCCGGCCGCCGTCAGCGAGGTGCCGTCGATCGGGTCCACCGCGATGTCCACCGCCGGCCCCCGGCCGTTGCCGACGTGCTCGCCGTTGAACAGCATGGGCGCGTTGTCCTTCTCACCCTCGCCGATCACGATCACACCGTCGAAGTTGACCGTCCCCAGGAACTTGCGCATCGCATCCACCGCCGCACCGTCGGCCGCGTTCTTGTCGCCGCGACCGATCCACGGTGTCGCCCGGATCGCCGCCGCCTCGGTCGCGCGCACCAACTCCATGGCCAGGTTCCGGTCGGGATGTGTGAAGTGGGGAGCGCTGTCGGTGCTGGTCATGATGGGTCCTCCCGGACGGATTCGTAGAAGTGACGGCGCCGGTACAGGAACGCCGTCGTCGTGGTCCGGGCACGCGCGGCGGTCCGGACGGTGCCAGTGTATCCGCCGCCCCGCGCGCCGTCAGGGGCGAGAGCGCGGTCTGCACGGACGTTCACGGAACGTTCGCGCAGACCGCACCCGGGACGCGGCTCAGGCCGCGCCGACGGTCTCCGGTACGAGCCCCACGGCGGACAGCACCTCGGTGAGGGTGTCCGGTCCGCCGACGTTGCCCGGCACGACCACGTACGTGATCTCGCGGCCGTCGTGGGCGAGCATCCGCCACACGGACACGCCCGGCAACACCTGCCCCGCGACGTACGCCCAGGAGGCGCCGATCCCGGTCCGTGCCACCTCGGCGGAGGTGATGCCGCCCTTGGCGACCACGACGTCCACCCGCGGCAGCAGGTCCCGGACGGCCGTGGTCAGCGCGGTCATCACCTTCTCGCCGTGCGCGAGAGTGTTGTGGGACGCGGCACGGACCCGTTCGCTGGTGATCACGGCGAGCATCCCGTCGTCCAGCCGCGCGCGGGCTGCAGCAGCGGCCGCATGCCCGGCCGAAGCGGGGTCGGCGAACGCGGCGGCCGTGTCGATGACGGACGGTTCGCCCCATCCCTCCCGGACGCCCTCGAGCTGCGCTGTCGCGCCGCCGGTGTGCGACCCGACCGCGAGCAGCGTCGGACGCGCCGACGGCACGAGCGGACGCGGCAGCAGCCCGGCGCTCTGCACCCCGGCGAGCGCGGCCGCGAGCGGGGCCGCCGAACGCACGACGAGCTGCGCGCCCGCCGTCCGCGCGATCCCGACGGCCTCCGCGATGCGCCGGATGTCGTCATCCGTGAGCGCGTCGGGCAGCAGCACACTGCCTGCGGGAGCAGCGCCGAAGGCCGCCGCCAACTCCGCCACCGGACCGCGCACCACCGACAGGGGCACCGGCACTGCCTCTCGCGACGACTTCTCCCGCACGTACTCGGTGAGCACCCCGCTCGCGAACGGGAACACCGGGTCCGCCGCGTACTCGGTGTCGTGCGCCGCGACGACCGCGTCGCCGATCCGCACCAGGTGCACCCCGTCGACCGTGGTCCGCCCGCCGTCCGGGAAGGCGGGCACGAAGAGCATGACCGCATCCGGCGAGAGAAACACCTCGGTCTCGGCGAACACGTGCCCGCGCAGCGTGGAGTCGCCGCGCAGCACGAACTGCACGTCCTCGCCGAGCCGGCGCGCCGCCTCCTCGGCGTCGCGCTTGACCCGCGACACGAGCCGCACGGCCGCGTCCTCGTCGATCGCGCGGCTGTTCGTCTGCACGTAGACGCTGTCGTCCTGCCGCAGCGCCTCGGTGAGGAGGTCCGCGTCGCTCACGAGGAGGACGCGGACCCCGGTCGCCGACTGCGTGCCGGTGGGGTCGTCGTCGAGAACGACCGTCTTCATGCGCGGTCCTCGGCGATGACGCGCTCCACCTCGGCGCGCTCCTTCGGTCCCCAGGTCTCGCGGGTGACGAGGACGCCGATCAGGCCGATCACGCCGACGGTGACGTAGATCCAGGCGACTCCGCCCCAGCCCATGCCGATGGCCGCCGCCGTCGCGATGAAGGGGATGAAGCCGGACAGCGCGGCCGAGAACTGGTAGCCGAGCGATGCGCCCGACGTGCGGGTGTTCGTGCTGAACAGCTCGCTGAAGTAGGCGCCCTGCGTACCGGCGAGCATGTCGTGGATGATCGCGAGGCCGATCACGTAGACGAGCACGATGAACGCGGGGATGCCCGTGTTGACCAGAAGGAACATCGGGAAGCCGAAAACGATGGTCGCGAGCGAGCCGATGAGGTACGCCGTCTTGCGACCGAACCGGTCGCTCAGCGCGCCGAAGATCACCGTGGTGAAGCATCCCAGCGCCGTCGCGATGATGAGGCCGGTCAGCGCGGTCTCGCGGGTCGCGATCTCGTTCGACGTGATGTACGAGATCAGGTAGGTGACGATGACGTAGAAGCCGCCGGTCTCGGCGAGGCGAAGGGCGATGACGCGGAGGACGGTGCGCCAGTCGTTGCGGAGGACGGTCAGGATCGGGTTCTTCACCAGCGTGCCGGCTGTCTTGGCCTCCTCGAACTCGGGGCTCTCCGACACCTTGAGGCGGATGATCAGGCCGGCGATGATCAGCACGGCGCTGAGCATGAACGGCAGACGCCAGGCCAGCTCGTTGCCGAGGCCGGCCGAGAGCAGGAACGCCACGTTGGCGAGGAAGACGCCGAGCGGCACGCCGACCTGCGGGATGGCGGCGAACTTGCCGCGCTTGCGCCACGGTGCGTGCTCGAACGTCATCAGGATGGCGCCGCCCCACTCGGCGCCGAACGCCAGGCCCTGCACGATGCGGATCGCAGTGAGCAGGAGCGGCGCCAGCAGCCCGACCTGCGCGTAGGTCGGCAGCAGGCCGATGAGGACCGTCGAGATGCCCATCACGAACAGCGCGCCGACGAGCACCGGCTTGCGGCCGTACTTGTCGCCGAGGAAGCCGCCGATGATGCCGCCGAGCGGACGCATCGCGAAGCCGATGCCGAAGGTGAGGAAGCCGAGCAGGACGCCGACCACCGGGTCCTCGCTCGGGAAGAAGTCCGTGCCGAAGTAGAGGGCGGCGGCGGTGCCGTAGGCGAGGAAGTCGTAGTTCTCGACGGTGGTGCCGACGGCGGAGCCGATGGCGACCTTCAGCTTGTCGGGCGAACCGTTGGCCGCCTGCTGCGAACGGGATGCTGTCATGGTCATTGCGGAGTGTCTCCCTTGATACTCGTTTCGAGCCGGGAGACCGTCTCCCGGCTCTAGCCGGTCGGGGCGGTGACCCCGCCGACGTTGCCGATGGCGTAGAAGCTTTCGATGTGTTCGCGAACCAGGCGGACGGCCTGATCCGGGTCGTGCTGTTCGATGGCGGCGAGGATGCCGCGGTGCTCCGCCCGGACGGTCTTGGCCGTCTCCCGCCAGTCGTCGAGGCGTTCGTAGGCCTCGATCATCTGGCGGTTGATGGCGATCCGCAGGGACTGCATCAGGTGGGCGGTGAGGGCGTTCCCGGTGGACTCCGCGATCGTCACGTGGAAGGCGGTGTCCAGCCGGTTGAACTCGCGTGCGTCGATGGAGGGGTCCTCCATGGCGTCGAGGATGCCGGCGAGCGCGGCGTGGTCGTCATCCGTCGCTCGATGGGCCGCCTCCGAACACGACCACGACTCGAGCGCGATGCGCGTGTCGAGCACGTCGGTCTGGCTGAAGTGCCCGAGCGCCAGCTGGAGCTTGAGCAGGTTGACGAACCCGGGTCCGGGCGTCCCGACGAGGACCGCTCCCCCCTCTCCGCCGCGGCGGATGTCCACCACGCCGAGCGCCTCCAGCACCCGCAGGCTCTCCCGCAGCGACGGCCGGCTGACGCCGAGCGAGATCGCGAGGTCCCGTTCGCTCGGCAGGTGGTCGCCCGCCTTCAGCCTGCCGTCGAGGATGCGCTCCTCGATCTGGGCCATGACCTGCTCGTACGTGCGCACCCGCTGAACGGGCTCCCACGCCGTGCCCTCCGACATCGCTTCTCCCCTCGTTCGGGTCCCGGACCCCCGTGGAGGCCCGGGTCGCCCCGGCGCTCGAAGCGCCGCTCCCGGTGAGAAGCAGTCTAGTTTTCATGAGCGCCGAGGTCAGACCATCAGGCCGCGGCGAGGGACTCGCGGCGGAACTCGTCCTCCAGCTCGCGGCGCACCTGGACGGCGAGCAGCGACTCGTCCGCGTCCACGTCGTCCCACGAGACCATGCGGTCCTTCGGGACGTCGCGGATGAGCTTGGCGCCGTGCGCCAGGCCCAGCGGAAGAGCGTTGTGGTCGAGCGACACCGCGGCCGGGGCGAGCTTGCCGAAGACCCTGTAGCCGCCCTCGCCGTCGAGCGTGTCGCCCGCGCGGAGGTCCTTCTTCGCCGTGGTGACGACGTCGCCCCGGAAGCCTGTCGGCGAGCCGGTGGCCTCGTTGCGGAGGACCGCCGCGGCGATGGACACCCCGAGCTCGAGCCCGATCATGTGGTACGGACGGTACAGCTCGCCGAAGCGGCCCGACGGGTCGGTCTGGACGCCGTACTCGGCGAAGCACTGCACCGCGTAGTCGGTGCGCGCCTCGAAGGTGACGTAGACGCCCCAGCGCAGGTCGCGGTACACGTCGCTGCCGTCGCGGTTGAGGCTGGAGACGATCTCGACGGTCCCCGAGCGGCTGAGCGTGCCGCCGTTCGCCTTCGGGATGATCAGCGTCGACAGCTCGTCGACACCCGCCGGCGTGAAGTTGAGGCCCTCGTCCTGCGGGATGAGGCCGGTTCCGTTGGCGACGGCCGCCATCTCGATGGCCGACTTGGTGCCGTCCAGGAACGAGTTGAACATCTTCGGGTTGTAGTCGCCCGAGGCCAGCTGCTCGTCGGTGAAGCCGTAGTAGTTCCAGACCGTGTCCGGCGTGGAGTAGTTGTACTCCGGAAGGTACTTGGTGCCTTTGCCCGCGGCGACGACGTCGAAGCCGACGGTGCGCGCCCAATCGACCATCTCGCAGATCAGCGCCGGCTGGTCGCCGTACGCCATCGAGTAGACGACGCCGGCGGCCTGCGCGCGGCGCTGGAGGATGGGGCCCACCATGCAGTCCGCCTCGACGTTGACCATGATGACGTGCTTGCCATTGTCGATGGCGGCGAGGGCGTGATAGGTGCCGATGATCGGGTTGCCGGTGATCTCCAGGACGACGTCGATCTCCGGGCGGCGCAGCAGGTCGTCCGCGCTCTCGGTGACGAAGGTCTTGCCGGTCCGCAGGGCGTCGTCGAAGCCGGTGGCCGCGTAACGCTCGGCCGGCCATCCGGTGCGGTCCAGGGCCGCCTTCGCCTTGGGGACGTTGATGTCGGCGACGGCGACCACATGGAAGCCGGGGCTGTTCACGGCCTGCGTGAGGAACATCGACGAGAACTTGCCCGCACCGATGACGCCGACGCGGATCGGTCCCGCCTCCTCGGTGCGCTTCTGCAGCAGCGAGTGCAGATTCATGTGCCTACTCCTTTGTGGGTGGTTCTGGGATGATGGTCTGACCATCAATCCTTTGACCATGATGAGGGGGCCGGGTCCGGATGTCAAGCGCCTCGGTATGATGAGGGCGTTCGACACCCCGATCCTTCAAGGAGCTGCAATGCCCATCGCCACGCCGGACCAGTACGCAGAGATGCTCGACAAAGCGAAGGCCGGCGGGTTCGCCTACCCCGCGTTCAACGTGTCGTCGTCGCAGACGATCAACGCCGTCCTGCAGGGTCTGACCGAGGCGGGGAGCGACGGCATCATCCAGGTCACCACCGGCGGCGCGGACTACTTCGCCGGCCAGACCGTCAAGGCCCGCGCGACCGGGGCGCTCGCGTTCGCGAAGTTCGCCACCGAGGTCGCCAAGAACTACCCCATCACGGTCGCGCTCCACACCGACCACTGCCCGAAGAACGCGCTCGACGACTTCGTGCTGCCGCTCATCGCCGCCTCCGAGGAGGAGGTCCGCGCGGGCCGCAACCCGATCTTCCAGTCGCACATGTGGGACGGCTCGGCCATCCCGCTGGACGAGAACCTCCAGATCGCGCAGGACATGCTCAAGCGCACCAAGGCGATCAACGCGATCCTCGAGGTCGAGATCGGCGTTGTCGGCGGCGAGGAGGACGGCGTCCGCCACGAGGGCTCGAACGAGGCGCTCTACACGACCCTGGCCGACGCCGAGAAGGCGGTCGACGCCCTCGGCCTCGGCGAGAACGGCCGCTACATGGCCGCTCTCACCTTCGGCAACGTGCACGGCGTCTACAAGCCGGGCAACGTGAAGCTGCGCCCGGAACTGCTCAAGGAGATCCAGGACGGCCTGGCCGCCAAGTACGGCCACGGCCCGAAGCCGCTCGACCTCGTCTTCCACGGCGGCTCCGGCTCCACCGACGAGGAGATCGCGGAGGCGGTGCGCAACGGCGTCGTGAAGATGAACATCGACACCGACACGCAGTACGCGTTCACCCGGTCCATCGCGGGCTACATGTTCCAGAACTACGACGGCGTGCTCAAGGTCGACGGCGAGGTCGGCAACAAGAAGCTGTACGACCCGCGCGCCTGGGGCAAGGTCGCGGAGAGCGCGATGGCCCAGCGCGTCGTCGAGGCGACGCAGCAGCTCGGCTCGGCCGGACAGTCGGCCAAGTAGTCGCGCCGGGCGGCGGGATGCGCACAGCACCCGCCGCCCGCACCAGCAGGATCGAGGAGGCAGCGGGCATGACCGACCAGGAGCCGCGGCCGGACGACCGACCACGTCCGCAGTTCGGGGAGCTCGCGCCCCCCGGCTGGGTCTGGCACCCCCCGGCGGATGCCGACCGCCTCGACACGTCCCGGCCGCTGGAGCGCGAGGACGACGCCGTCACGCCGCCACCACCGGCCGGCGCTCCCTACCCGGGCGCGCGACCGCCCTATCCCGGCGCGCCCTACCCGTCGCCGGGCGAGCGCGCGCGAGCCGGCCAACCGGCCCCGACGTGGAACCTGACGCTCACCGTCCTGCTCGCCGTCTTCGGCTTCTTCGGGATGCTGTACTCGATCGCGACGCTCCAGGCCATCCCGGCCTCGATGCAGCTGCTGCACAGCACGAACGGCCTCGGCGACTACACGCCGGCGCCGGTCGTCGGCACGCTGGTGCTCGTCGGATCGATCCTGATGGGAGTGATCTGGGCGGGGTCCGCGGGGCTCGCGGCATGGCTGCTCGTCAAGCGACGGCTGGCGTTCTGGGTGCCGCTCGTCGCGGGGATCGTCGCGATGGTGGTCCTGCTGATCTTCGCCGGCGCGGTGCTCGCGACCGATCCGGTGCTGCTCGGGTTCTACTCGGGAACCTCGGGCGGCACGACGCCGACCCGGACGCCGTAGCACCCAGGCCGGTCAGTGGCCGCGGCCGCCGAGCGCCCGTGCGTCCTGCTTGCCCGTGATGTCCTTGCGGAGCTCCTTCGGCAGCGAGAACATGAGGTCCTCCTCCGCCGTCTTGACCTCCTCGACGTCGGCGTAACCGGCGCCGGCGAGGTCGTCAAGCACCTCCTGCACCAACACCTCCGGCACGGACGCGCCGCTCGTCACGCCGATCGAGGAGACGCCGTCGAGCCACTCCTGCTTGATCTCGCTCGCGTAGTCGACGCGGTAGGCGGCCTTCGCGCCGTACTCCAGCGCGACCTCCACCAGGCGGACCGAGTTGGAGGAGTTGGCCGAGCCGACCACGATGACCAGCTCCGCCTGCTCGGCGACCTTCTTGATCGCGACCTGGCGGTTCTGGGTGGCGTAGCAGATGTCGTCGCTGGGCGGGTCCTGCAGGTTCGGGAAGCGCTCGCGCAGACGGCGCACCGTCTCCATCGTCTCGTCGACCGAGAGCGTGGTCTGGGAGAGCCAGACGACGCGGTCCGGGTCTTTCACGACGATGGAGTCGACGTCGTCGGGCCCGTTCACCAGCGTGACATGGTCGGGCGCCTCACCCGCCGTGCCCTCGACCTCCTCGTGCCCGGCGTGGCCGATGAGCAGGATCTCGCGGTCGTCCCGAGCGAACCGCACGGCCTCGCGGTGCACCTTGGTGACCAGCGGGCAGGTGGCGTCGATCGCGCGGAGGCCCCGGGCGGCGGCGGCGTTCACGACGGCCGGCGAGACGCCGTGCGCCGAGAAGACCACGTGTGCGCCCTCGGGAACCTCGTCGACCTCGTCGACGAAGATCGCGCCCTGCTGCTCCAGCTCGGACACGACGTGCACGTTGTGGACGATCTGCTTGCGCACGTAGACAGGCGAACCGTAGAGGTCCAGCGCCTTCTCGACGGCGACCACGGCGCGGTCGACACCGGCGCAGTAGCCGCGGGGTGCGGCCAGCAGGACCTTCTTGTGTCCGACGACCGGGTTATCCTGAAGCCGTCGCCTCGCGCCGGGAATCCGCGGCATCGGGAGGCTGATGGTTGCGTCGCTCACCCTTCGATCCTACGTGAGCACGCTGGACACGGAATGGGAGGGGTCGGTGAGCCAGTCAGCGCCCGTCGCGATGCAGCCCGCTCCCCCGACCGTCGACTCCCCGTGGCCGGTCGCGCTGCTCAACTCCAAGATCAAGGGATGGATCGACCGGCTCGGCACCGCGTGGGTCGAGGGCGAGATCACGCAGTGGGGCATCTCCGGCGGGAACGTCTACGGCAAGCTGAAAGACCTGAACGAGGACGCCACGATCAGCTTCACGATCTGGTCGTCGGTCAAGGCGCGCATCCCGGCCGACCTCAAGCAGGGCGACCGCGTGGTCGCCGCGATCAAACCGAACTTCTGGGTCAAGGGCGGCACCCTGACCATGCAGGTCTACGACATGAAGCACGTCGGCCTGGGCGATCTGCTCGAGCGGCTGGAGCGGCTGCGGCAGCAGCTCGCCGCCGAGGGCCTGTTCGCGGTCGAGCGCAAGAAGCGGCTGCCGTTCCTGCCGCACACGATCGGCCTGGTCACCGGCAAGGACAGCGACGCCGAGAAGGATGTGCTCCGCAACGCGCAGCTGCGCTGGCCGCAGGTGCGGTTCCGTGTCGTGCACGCGGCCGTCCAGGGCGAGCGCACGGTGACCGAGGTGGTCTCGGCCATCCGGACGCTGGACGCCGATCCCGAGGTTGAGGTCATCATCGTCGCGCGCGGCGGCGGCGACTTCCAGAACCTGCTCGGCTTCAGCGACGAGCGCCTGGTGCGCGCGGCCGCCGCCGCGCTGACGCCGATCGTGAGCGCCATCGGGCACGAGGCCGACCGGCCTCTGCTCGACGAGGTCGCCGACCTCCGCGCGTCCACCCCGACGGATGCGGCCAAGCGCGTGGTGCCGGATGTGGCCGAAGAGCTGGCCCGGGTGCAGCAGGCGCGGGCGCGCATCGGCACCCGCGTGACGCACCTGATCGCGCACGAGATCGACCGGATCGGGCACCTGCGCACGCGGCCGGTGCTCGCGTCCCCGTCGTGGATCGTGGACGCCCGCGCCGAGGAGCTCACCCGCTACGTCGCCCGCGGCACCGAGCTCGTCGGTCGCTGCGTCGAGCGCGAGACCACACGGGTCGCCGAGCTGCGCGGCCAGCTCCGGGCGCTGTCGCCCCAGGGCACCCTCGACCGCGGCTACGCGATCGTCCAGACGGCCGCCGGTCACGTCGTGACCGATCCCGAGGAGGCGCCGTCCGGCTCCGAACTGCGGCTCACGGTCTCGGGCGGGTCGCTCGCCGCCACGGCCGGCGACCCGCTGCCGTCCCCCGCGAGCCACGGCGACCGCGAATAGAATGGATGCCATGCCCACCACAGAGACGTCCCCGGCCGGGGATCCGCTCAGCACGCTCAGCTACGAAGAGGCGCGCGACGAGCTGATCCGCGTCGTGACGGAGCTCGAGCAGGGCACCACCACGCTCGAGGAGTCCATCGCGCTGTGGGAGCGGGGCGAGGCCCTGGCGCGCCACTGCGAGGAGTGGCTGATCGGCGCGAAGGCGCGGCTCGACGCGGCCCGCGCCGGCGCGGGCGCAGCGACCTCGGGAGCGTTCGACGGCGAATGAGCCCCCGCAACAACAAGCCTCCGGCGGTCGTCGCGGAGCTCGGACGCCCCGAGACTCCGGAGGAGACCGCAGCCCGCAAGGCCGAGAACTCGGCGAACCATCGCAACCGCCAGACGATCAACAACCTCGTCTACTCGCTGCTCGCGACCCTGGCGCTCGTCGCCGTGATCGTCCTCATCGTGCCGCGCGGCAACCCGTCCGCGACCAAGCCGGCGGTCGACTACCCGTCGATCGCGCAGCAGGCGCAGGGCAGTGAGCCGGACGCGCTGCTGGTGCCGAAGCTTCCCGCGGACTGGAAGTCCAACAACGCCGAGCTGCGCACCAAGACGTCCGACGGCGTCGACTCCTGGTACATCGGGTTCGTGACGCCGAAGCAGCAGTTCATCGGCGTCACCCAGGGGTTCAAGGCCAACGACAGCTGGGTGTCCGACCAGGTCAACAAGTCCCGCATCAAGGACACGCGCGAGATCGATGGTGTGACCTGGGACGTCTACGACAACCGCACCTCCAGCTCGGACGACGGCAACGTCGAGTACGCGCTGACGACCACGTCCGGCGACAGCACCATCATCGTGTTCGGCACGGCGGACGACGCCGAGTTCCACACGATGGCGTCGTCGCTCGCCGACCAGATCCACTCACTCGGAGGAGACAAGTAGTGCCCACCACGCGCCCCGGCAAGGTCTGGAACTCGATGCTCGACGGCAACGCCCGCTTCGTCTCAGGCGAGCCGCTGCATCCCCACCAGGATGTGGAGCGACGCGAGTCCGTCGCCGACGGCCAGGAGCCGGTCGCCGCGATCTTCGGATGCGCCGACTCCCGCCTCGCGGCCGAGATCATCTTCGACATGGGCCTCGGCGACGCGTTCGTCGTCCGCAACGCGGGGCAGGTCGTCTCCGACTCCGTGATCGGGTCGCTCGAGTACGCGGTCGCGGTGCTGAACGTGCCGCTCATCCTCGTGCTCGGCCACGACAGCTGCGGCGCGGTCGCCGCGGCCATCGGCTCGCAGGCCGAGGACGCCGACCCGCTGCCTCCGCACATCGCCCAGCTCATCGCGCCCATCGTCCCCGCGGTCCACCGCGTCGGCGGCGAGGGCGCGGTCGACCCCGCCGCGATCGACGCCGGGGAAGTCGGGCGCGAGCACCTGCGCGACACCGTCTCCGAGCTGCTGGCGCAGTCCGAGATCATCGCCTCCGCGGTCGCCGAGAACACCCTCGCGATCGTCGGCGCCAACTACCGGCTCGCGGAGGGCCGGGTCGTCCCCGACGTCGTCGTCGGCATGCGCGACTGACATCGACCTCCGTATACAGAAAGGAAGACACACCGTGGTGGACACCCAGGCGGACGCCGAGTACCGCATCGAGCACGACACGATGGGAGAGGTGCGCGTCCCGAAGCACGCGCTGTACAGCGCGCAGACGCAGCGCGCTGTGGAGAACTTCCCCATCTCCGGGTCGGTGCTGGAGCCGGCGCAGATCGCCGCCCTCGCCCGCATCAAGAAGTCGGCCGCCCTCGCGAACGCGCGCCTCGGCGTGCTCGACCAGGACGTCGCGGACGCGATCGCCTCCGCCGCCGACGAGGTCGCCGCGGGCGCCCACGACGCGGAGTTCCCGATCGACGTGTACCAGACCGGTTCGGGCACGTCGTCCAACATGAACATGAACGAGGTGCTGGCGACTCTCGCGTCGGAGCGCCTCGGCCGTCCGGTGCACCCGAACGATCACGTCAACGCGTCGCAGTCGTCGAACGACGTCTTCCCGACCTCGGTGCACATCGCCGTCACGGGCGCGCTCACCGACGACCTCATCCCGGCGCTCGACCACCTCGCGGTCGCGCTGGAGGAGAAGGCCGAGCAGTGGGCGGACGCCGTCAAGAGCGGCCGCACGCACCTGATGGATGCCACCCCGGTCACCCTCGGCCAGGAGTTCGGCGGCTACGCGGCGCAGATCCGCTACGGCATCGAGCGCATCCGCGCCGCCCTCCCCCGCGTCGCCGAGGTCCCGCTCGGCGGCACCGCGGTCGGCACCGGCATCAACACCCCGCTCGGCTTCCCGCAGCTGGTCATCGAGCTGCTCACCCAGGAGACCGAGCTGCCGATCACCGAGGCGCGCAACCACTTCGAGGCGCAGGCCAACCGCGACGCGCTGGTCGAGGCGTCCGGCGCTCTCCGCACGATCGCCGTCTCGCTGACGAAGATCTCGAACGACCTCCGCTGGATGGGCTCCGGCCCGAACACCGGCCTCGGCGAGCTCCACATCCCGGACCTGCAGCCCGGTTCGTCGATCATGCCGGGCAAGGTCAACCCGGTCATCCCGGAGGCCGTCCTCATGGTCGCCTCGCGGGTGGTCGGCAACGACGCCACGATCGCCTGGAGCGGCGCCTCGGGCCTGTTCGAGCTGAACGTCGCCATCCCGGTCATGGGCACCGCGCTGCTGGAGTCGATCCGCCTCCTCACGCAGGCCAGCCGCGTGCTCGCCGACAAGACCATCCGGGGCCTGGAGGCCAACCTCGACCGCGCCCGCGCCTTCGCCGAGTCGAGCCCGTCGATCGTGACGCCGCTCAACCGCGTGATCGGCTACGAGGCCGCCGCCAAGGTCGCCAAGCACGCGGTCGCCAAGGGCATCACCGTGCGCGAGGCCGTCATCGACCTCGGCTTCGTCGACCGCGGCGAGGTCACCCTCGAGCAGCTCGACAAGGCCCTCGACGTCCTCTCGATGACCCACCCGGGCTGAACCGCCCGCCGGACAGCCCCCGAGCACAGGAGAAACGCTCCCGATCGAGTCGATCGGGAGCGTTTTTCCTGTTGTCGGCGGCGCTGCAAACGGAGGAAGCCGCTGCCGCGTGACGGCGTGCCGACGAGAAAGGGAGGAGTTTGCGAGCGCGCAGACTCGCCGACTCCTCCCTTTCCGACCGCGTGACCCCGCCGCCGGGCTAGGCGAGCTCGTTGGCCTCCAGCATCTCCGTGACGAGGGCCGCGATGGCGGAGCGCTCGGAGCGGGTCAGGGTCACGTGGGCGAACAGCGGGTGGCCCTTCAGCGTCTCGATCACGCTGGCGACGCCGTCGTGACGGCCGACGCGGAGGTTGTCGCGCTGCGCGACGTCGTGGGTGAGCACCACGCGCGAGTTCTGGCCGATGCGGCTCAGGACCGTGAGCAGCACATTCCGCTCCAGCGACTGGGCCTCGTCAACGATCACGAACGCGTCGTGCAGCGACCGGCCGCGGATGTGCGTGAGCGGCAGCACCTCGAGGATGCCGCGGTCCTGCACCTCGTCGAGCACGTTCTGCGAGACGAGGGCACCGAGCGTGTCGAACACCGCCTGGCCCCACGGGTTCATCTTCTCGCCCTGGTCTCCGGGGAGGTAGCCGAGCTCCTGGCCGCCGACCGCGTACAGCGGGCGGAACACCATGATCTTCTTGTGCTGACGCCGCTCCAGCACGGCTTCGAGTCCGGCGCACAGCGCGAGGGCCGACTTGCCGGTGCCGGCGCGGCCGCCGAGAGACAGGATGCCGACCTCCGGATCGAGGAGCAGGTCGATCGCGAGGCGCTGCTCCGCCGAACGGCCGTGCAGCCCGAACACGTCGCGGTCGCCGCGCACCAGCTTCACCTCGCCGTCCGCGACGACGCGGCCGAGCGCCGAGCCGCGGTCCGAGTGGATGACGAGCCCCGTGTTCACCGGCAGGCCGGCGGCGAGCTCGGTGCGCATCCACTCCTCTTCGTAGAGGGACGCCATCTCGTCGCTGGCCAGGTCGATCGACGCCATGCCGGTCCAGCCGGAGTCGACCGCCTGCTCGTGCCGGTACTCCTCGGCGGCGAGGCCGATCGAGGCGGCCTTCACGCGGAGCGGGAGGTCCTTGGAGACGACCGTCACGTCCAGCCCGTCGTTGGACAGGTTGAGGGCGACGGCGAGGATGCGCGAGTCGTTGTCGCCGAGCTGCATGCCGCTCGGCAGGACGCTCATGTTGGAGTGGTTGAGTTCCACCCGCAGCGAGCCGCCGTCGCCGACGGGGATCGGGAAGTCGAGCCGTTCGTGCTGCACCCGCAGATCGTCGAGGTTGCGCAGCGCCTGCCGCGCGAAGTACCCGATCTCGGGATCGTTGCGCTTGCCCTCGAGCTCGCTCACGACGACGACGGGGATGACGACAGCGTGCTCGGCGAAGTTGAAGATCGCCTTCGGATCGGAGAGCAGCACCGACGTGTCGAGCACATACGTGCGCTCGTCCGTCTTCGCCGCCCCGCCGGTCTGTCGAGTTGCTGCCTGTCGGGTTGCTGATTCCGCCACGACCACTCCCACCCCGCCGGTCCCTCGGGAGCCGGCGGATCTCACTGGCGAGACGGCCGCTGGTTTCGAGACGAACTTTTGTGGCCGTCTCGATCGGGCGCGGTGCCCGATGGCTCGAAACTACGCCCGGCCACCGACATCCCCGGACGGCGGGGCCGCGTGTCGTGTTTCGTTCAGGTGAACATTCGCCCCCAGTTGTGGGAGCTTGCAATCGTGGGAGCCAGTCAGGCGACCGACGCGTACGACGTGAACGCGGCGCGCAGCATGTCGAGCGTCTCCTCCGTCGTCCCGGCGTGGACGCTGACGCGCACGCTGGTCGCGCGCACGGTCGCCGTCACACCGTGGTTGAACAGCGACGCGCCGAGGGCGGTGAGCTGCTCGGGCAGCGGCTCGAGCACGACCATCCCCGCCCGCTCGTTGGGGCTGCGCGAGGAGGAGACCGGGACGGCGAACTCGTCCGCGAGCGCCAGGACGCGCTCGACGTTGTCGGAGACGGCGGCGGCCACCGCGTCCACGCCGACCTGCGCGACCTCCTCCAGCGCGGCGGCGAAGCGCGCCTCGGCGACGAGGTCCGGGTTGGAGACGGAGAAGGCGCCGGCGCCGCGCACGGGCTCGCGCACCTCGTCCCAGGGCTGCTCCGGGCCCGAGCCGGTCCACCCGCTGAACACCGGCGTCAGGTGGTCGACGGCCCGCTCGCTGAGCGCCAGGAAGCCGGTGCCCCAGCCCGCGCGCATCCACTTCTGCCCGCCCGAGACGACCACGTCGGCGACCTCCCACGGCGCGTCCACGACGCCGAAGCCCTGGATCGCGTCGACGACCAGCAGCCGGTCGCCGATGACCTGCCGGATGCCGTCGATGTCGGCAAGGTAGCCGGTCCTGGAGTCGACCAGGCTGACCATGACGGCCGCCGTCGACTCGGTGAGCTGTTCCCGGATGCGGGCCGGCGTCACACGGTCGTGGGCGGTCTCGAGCCAGACCGGCGTGATGACGCGGAGAGCCTGCGCGGCGCGCTCGGCCGCATACGTGAGGGAGGGGAACTCGCCGAGCGAGAGCAGCACGTCTCCGCCGGTGAGCCCGAAGGCTGCGTGCAGGAGCCCGCTGGAGGCGTTGGGCTGGAACACGATCTGATCGGAAGGGAACCGGGTCAGCGCGCTCACCGCATCCCGCACCCGCTCATCCTCGGCGCGCATCCGCTCGATCGTGCCGAAGCGGGCGCGCGACAGGATCTCGTACTGCCCGAGCGTCTCAGCGCGGGCGGCGGCAGAGAGCGGGCCGACCCGTCCGTAGTCCAGATAGCCGGGCTCCTCGCCGAACCCTCGGGCGAACTCCTCGATCGTCGTCACCTGACGATTCTGCCGGAAAGGACGGTCAGCCGCCGAAGCGGCGCTGGCGCCGCGAGTAATCGCGCACGGCCCGCAGGAAGTCGACCTCGCGCAGGTCGGGTCCGAGCGCCTCCACGAAGTAGAACTCGCTGTGCGCGCTCTGCCAGAGCATGAAGTCGCTGAGCCGCTGCTCCCCCGATGTGCGGATGACGAGGTCGGGGTCGGGCTGGCCACCGGTGTAGAGGTGCTCGCCGATGAGGTCGGGGGTGAGCAGGTCGGCGAGGGTCTCGAGGCTCCCGCCCTCGGCGATGTGCGCGGCGACGATGCTGCGCATGGCGTCGGTGATCTCCTTGCGTCCGCCGTAGCCGACCGCGAGGTTGATGTGCATGCCCGTGTTCTCCGCCGTGCGGCGCTCGGCGTCGGTCAGCGCCGTGACGAGCCGGGCGGGGAGGCCCGCGGTGGAGCCCACGTGCTTGACCCGCCAGTCCCGGTACTGCGAGACGTCCTCGGCGAGCTGCGCGATGATGTCGATCAGGTCGCCGAGCTCCGAGCTCTCGCGGTTGGTGAGGTTGTCCGACGACAGGAGGTACAGCGTCACGACCTCGATGCCGAGCTCGTCGCACCACTCCAGGAACTCGCGCATCTTGGCAGCGCCCGCCCGGTGGCCGTGGGCGACCGTCTCGAGTCCGGCCAGGCGGGCCCACCGCCGGTTGCCGTCGATGATCATCGCCACGTGCTGGGGCAGCGCGTCGCGGTTGATGTCGCGCCGGAGCCGCTTCTGGTACAGCCGGTAGAGCAGCCCGCCGGCCATCAGCCGATCCCCCGGCGTCGCGCTTCTGCTCACGCTGCTACGTTAGCGCGGCTGTGCGCACAGCGGCTGCGCGACGTCCAGCTCACAGCATCCCGCCACCCGCCTCCCCTACGCTGGGTGCATGTCGCCTCGCAGAAGCCCGAACCCCGACCGCGCCGCCGGTTCGCGCACCGGGGAGGATGTCGCCGAGCTGCTCTCCGAGCCGACGCCCCTGCTCGATCCGTCCGACGCCGCCGTCCAGGCGGACGAGCGGGAAGCCCGCGACGCCGGCCCCGATCTTCCCAACATCCCTCTGCTCGACGCTTCGCTCGCCAACCCGGCCGACATCAAGCCGACCTGGCGCGGATGGATCCATGCGGCCACCTTCCCGGTCACCATCGCGGCGGGCATCGTCCTGATCTGCCTGGCGCACGGCGCGCCGGCGAAATGGGCGTCGGCGGTGTTCATGCTCACCTCGATGCTGCTGTTCGGCAACTCGGCGCTGTACCACCGCTTCAACTGGCGACCCCGCACCAAGGTCATCCTGAAGCGCATCGACCACGCGAACATCTTCCTGCTCATCGCCGGCACGTACACCCCGCTCGCCGTGCTCGCGCTGCCGCCG
>Ga0209455_1000596_pt1 | contig 23241 bp, 25 predicted proteins | sample AraplaCol_mCL_r2_FD_184275 | JGI IMG/M metagenome (GOLD analysis project Ga0209455, IMG submission 184275) | Arabidopsis root microbial communities from North Carolina, USA - plate scrape CL_Col_mCL_r2 (SPAdes) (version 2) | ecosystem: Host-associated > Plants > Roots > Endosphere | place: USA... | reverse complement strand
CGCCAGCGGGAAACGTCGCAGCGCTCCTCAGGATTGGGGGAATTGTACTGGCTGATTCGGGCGGCACAAAACCGGAGCCGCAAGCCGCGCGGACGGCATCTTCCGGTCATCGTGAGCGCCGATGGCCACGGGTAAGATGAGGATCCGTCACCAAAGACAATCGACATGAGTCATCGGCCGCCCGTCATCTTCGTCCACGGTTTCATCGGCACGCTGGACGTTGCCGGCTACGAGCACCCGCACGCCGCACCGGATCTGCTGGGTTACGGCCAATATCAAACAGCGCCGGTCGAGGCCGTATCGCTGCCGGGCCAGGTCGAGCATCTGCGGTCCTTCGTGGACAGCCGCTTCGAGGGCGGGCCCGTCGACGTGGTCGGCCATTCCGTCGGCGGCGCGATCGCCATGCTGTTCGCCCACACCCATCCCGACCGTGTCCGCCGCATCGTGAACGTCGAAGGCAACTTCACCTTGGCCGACGCGTTCTGGTCGGCCTCGGTAGGCCGCATGAGCCAGGGCGAAGCCGATGCCATGCTGGCCGGCTTGCGCGCCGACCCGCTGGCATGGATCGGCGGCTCCATGGCCGCGCCGGGCCCCCACCTGGCCGAAACGGCCGCCCGCTGGCTCGCGCACCAGCCGGCCTCGACCCTGCGCGCCATGGGCCGATCCGTCGTGACAACCACGGGCGACGCGGCGTATCTAACGGCGCTGGCCCAGGTGTTCGACCGCCATCCGGTGTATCTGCTGGCCGGCGAGCGCTCCCGCGCAGGCTGGAACGTGCCGGATTGGGCGCTGGAAAAATGCGCCGGGCAGCACACGCTTGCCGACAGCGGCCACCTGATGATGCAGGACGACCCCGCCGCCTTCACGGCGGCGATCCAGCGCTTTCTTGCAGGCTGAAAACCCGCTCCTTTCGAATTTCCTTATTCCAAACGGATATTAAGGACAATTCGTTATGTAAATAAAATATATAAAACGCCTCATTGGCAGGCGTCCCAGTTATTTGGATTCAAGAATATGAAACGCATTCTTGCCCGGGCCGCGCTGGCCCTGGGTCTGGCCGCCGCGGCATCGGCCGCCGCGGCATCGGCCGCCGCAACTTCGGCCCCTCTGGAAATCGGCTATCTGCCCATCCTCCCCGCCGCGCAGCTGTTCGTCGCGGCCGGCCAGAACGCTCTGCCCGCCTTCGACGGCGCGCCGCCCAAGCTCGTGCAGTTCCAAAGCGGTCCGGCCATGGTCCAGGCCATCCTCGCCGGCCAGATCGACGTGGCCTACGTGGGCATCGGCCCGGCGCTGGTGGTCTCGGCCAAGGGCGGGGACTTCAAGGTCGTGGCATCCAATATCGTCGAGCAGGTCAGCCTGGTGGCGCTGGGCGGCCTGGCGCCGTACTTCGCCCAGGGCGGCGATGCCTCCACGGCGTTCGCGCGCTTCGCCAAGGACAAGGGCCGCGTGCCGGTGATCGCCAGCTATCCGCGCGGCTCGGTGCCCGAAGCGGCGCTGCAGTACTGGCTGCGCAACCGCATCAAGGCCGATCCCGCCTCTTATAAGCTGATCACGCAGGGCGAGGCGCAGATCCAGCAATCGCTGCTGACGGGCGCCGTCGACGCGGCCGTGATTCTCGAACCCACCGTCACCACGGTGCTGAACAAAGAACCCAAGGCGCGCGTGGTGGCGCACGGCTCCGACCTCTTCCCGCATCAACCCGGCGCGGTGCTGCTGGTGCGCGAGAAGCTGATCCACGAACACCCCGAGCTGGTGAAGGCGCTGGTGGCCGAGCAGATCTCGGCCACGGCCCTGCTGCGCAACGATCCGGCCAAGGCCGCGCCGCTGGTGCAGAAATACGTGGCCGGCGGCCGCTTGCCGGTGCAACTGGTCGAGCAGGCCATCCGCAATTCCAAGGACCAGTTCGAGGCCGATCCCAACGTCATCATTCCCGCCACGCGCGTGCTGCAGAAATTCCAGCAAGACACGGGCGCGCAGGAAGGCCCCGCCGCTGACGTGAGCCGCCTGTTCGACACGAGCATCTACAACGCCGTGGCCAAGTCTCGCGCCAAGCAATGAAAACCCGTCTGCGCAGTGCGTTGTACGGCATTGCCGGCGTCGTTCTGTTCGTCTTGCTGTGGAAGGCCGCGGGCGCGTTCGGCTGGGTCAATCCGGAAACCCTGCCCGATCCCTTCGCCGTGCCGGCCGCCTTGATGAACGAATGGCGCTCGGGCCGGCTGCTGCCGGCCGTCGGTTCCAGCCTGGTCCATTATTTCTGGGGCCTGGGAATGGGCACGCTGCTGGGCATAGGCTGGGGCCTGGCGGCGGCCACGCTGCATCGCTTCGATCTGCTGCAGGCCTATCTGGTGCGCATACTGCGGCCCATCCCGCCGCTGGCCTGGGTGGTCTTCGCCATCGCCTGGTTCAAGGTCACGCATGCGGGCGCCGCGTTCGTCATCTCCATCGGCGTGTTCTGGATCAACTACTTCGCCACCTACGGCGCGGTGCGCCACATCGACCCGCGCCTCTACGAACTGGCGCGCAGCTTCGGCCAGGGCGGCTACTGGCGCCGCGCCTGGAGCATCACGCTGCCGGCCATCGCACCCGGCGCGCTGGCCGGCACTCGCGCCGGCATAGGCCAGGCCTGGATGACGCTGATCGCGGCCGAGCTCCTGGGCGTGCCCGGCATGGGCCAGGAAATGAACGCGGCGGCGGGCGTGGGCGACTACAACGCCGTGGTGGTCTACATGCTGGCGATTTCGCTGGTCTACGCGGCAAGCGACCTGATCTACGTATGTTTGGAAAAGAGGGTGCTGGCATGGCGTCCGTGATCGAATTCGAAGCCCTGAGCTATACGCATCCGGGCGCCGCTCTACCCGTCATCTCGGACTTGTCGCTCGGCCTCGAGGCGGGCGAGTTCGTGGCGGTGGTGGGCGGCTCCGGCGTGGGCAAGTCCACCTTGCTGCGTCTTGCGGCCGGCCTGATCGAGCCGGCCGCGGGTGCGATGCGCTTCACTCTGCCGCGCCGGCCGGGCAGCCGCCGCCGCGCCGTGGTGTTCCAGGACGGCCGCCTGCTGCCGTGGCGCAACGTGGCCGGCAACATCGCCTACGGCCTGGAAACGCTGGACCTGCCGATCAACGAAAAGCTGACGCGCGTGGACGAGGCCTTGCAGTTGACCGGCATGACGGATCTGGCCGACCGCTGGCCGCACCAGCTCTCGGGCGGGCAGGCGCAGCGCGTGGGCATCGCCCGCGCCCTGGCCGTGAAGCCCGATCTGCTGTTGATGGACGAACCCTTCAGCGCGGTCGATGCGCTGACGCGCCACAAGCTGCAAACCGAATTGATCCGCCTGTGGGAGGTGACCGGCGCGGCGGTGCTGTTCGTGACGCACGACATCGACGAAGCCGTGTTCCTGGCCGATCGCGTGATCGTGCTGGGCGGCCATCCCGCGCAGGTGGCGGAGAACCTGACGATCGCCCTGCCGCGGCCGCGCGACCGCAAGAACCCGCGCTTCACGGGCTATGTGGAACACCTGTCGGCCGAGCTGGGCCTGGAACCGGATTGAACCTCGAACGCGAAAACACAATGAGCGCTGCCGCCCCCGTCCGCCTGTTGATCCATGCCCCGACCCCGGGTTCGCTCGAACGCGCCCGCCGCAACCTGGCCAACCTGCTCAAGGCCGCGCCGGATGCAAAAGCGGAGCTGGTCGTCAATGCCGCAGCCGTGGCCGCGGCGTTGGAACAACCCCATCCGCTCGACGCGTATTTGCGCCTGTGCCGCAATACGCTGGACAACAACGCGCTGGCCGCGCCGCCCCATATCGCCGTCGTGCCCGCCGCGGTTCTGTACATCGCCGAGCGGCAGGCGCAGGGATGGGCTTATATGCGCGCCTGACGCGGATGCGCGGCGGGCATGGGCCTACGGCCTGCGCGGATACCCTTCGGCGCGTATCCGCGTCCAGATGGCCCGCTTCTCTTCTTCGCTGAAGAAGACCCAGTTGGCCACTTCCATGGCCGTGCGTCCGCAGCCGCGGCAGATATCGTCGTACAGGGTGGTGCAGACCGCCACGCACGGCGAGTCGGACATGGTGAAGACGCTCGGCTTTTCTTCGATGCCGGGCAAGTCACCCGCAGGGTTGGGAATCAAGGAAGTCATCGAGGCTAGGTTACCACCCCGGTCCCGTCCCTTTCGTCAAGACCGTAGCGTTGACGATGGTTCCCTGGCGCATCAATGCACCGCGACGCTGCGCGCAGCGCTGAGCCTGCGTCCCACCCAGGACAGGAACGCGCAGGAGAGCAGGAACCAGACCGCGACGACGGTATAGGCCTCCAACGCCTGCCGGCCCCAGACGACGTCGGCAAAGGCCATGCGCGCCGTGGCGTTCAAATCGTGGAAACCCAGCACCACGACCAGCGAGGTGTCCTTGTAGGCGCCGATGATGCTGTTGAGCAAGGCGGGCAGCGCGCGCTGCAGGGCCTGCGGCAAGAGAACCAGCCGCGCCGACTGCGCGAACCGCAGGCCCAGGGCGCTGGCCGCTTCCACCTGGCCTTTCGGCAGCGACAACAGGCCGCCGCGTACGTCTTCGGCGAAATAGGCGGCATTGAATGCGACGAGCGCGGCCATCACCGCCCCGAACGCGTTGACCTCGATGGATCGAGGCAGCATCAAAGGCAGCACGAAGACGCCGACGAACAGCGCGGTCACCATCGGCACGCCGCGCATGAATTCGATATAGGCCGTCGCGACGCGCCGCAAAAGCCCGAATCGATCCTGGTAACGCGCCAGGGCCAGCAGGATGCCCAGGGGAAAGGCGAGGACGATGGCGATCACCGAGAGCATCAACAGCAGCGGCAGGCCATTCCACCGCGTCGTATCGACGGCGGCCAGTCCGGCAAAGCCGCCGCCCATGAGCATGAAACTGGCGGCGATCACCCATATCCACGAAACGGCCAGCACGCGCGGCCTGATGCGGATCGTTCCGGCGATCGTCAAGCCGCAGAGCATGGTCAGCCCCACCAGAAAAATGCTGACCAGCGCCGGACGCCACTGCGCGTCGAAGGGATAGGTGCCGAACAGAATGAAGCGCAGCTTCTCGCGCCAGAACGGCCAGCACGCGCCCGCCGCCGCCGAGCACAGGCGCGCCGGCTCCCAGGGCGCCACGGCCTCGATCAACAGCCAGCGCGTTATATGCCAGGCCATCCAGGCCGCGAAAGCCAGGCTGAGCGCGGACAAGACGGCGCCCAGCGGCGTGGGAAAAAGCAGTTCGCGCCACCGGTCGGCCCGGCTGGAAGCCGTGAACGTGCTCATGATCTGCCGCTCCTGCCCTCGCGGCGGCGAAGCCTCTCGTTCCATGCATTCAAGACGCCCGCCAGGCAAAGACACAGGACGAGATAGATCGCCATGGTGACGGCCATCACTTCCAGCGGGCGAAACGTCTGGTTGATGATCGTCCCGCCGACCGACATCAGATCGGAATAACCGACCGCGATGGCGATGGACGTGTTCTTGATGAGGTTCACGAACTGGTTGTTGAGCGAAGGCACGACGATGCGCAACACCTGCGGAACGACGACATACCGCGCCACGTGCCCCGGGGGCAGGCCCAGCGAGAGCCCCGCGGCGTACTGGCCTTTGGGTATGGCCCGGATGCCGCCGCGCAGCACTTCGGCGATCTGCGCGCCGTGATAGAGACCCAGCGTCATCGCCAGCGCGCCGAACTGCAGCGACAGCGACAGGCCGCCGTGAATATTGAATCCGGCCAGGGCCGGCCGGGACACCCGCAGGGGGATGTGCAATGCGGAAATGGCGACACCGAACACGGCGGCGGCAATAACAGCCCATGCGGCAAGCAGCGGCAGGCGCCGGCCCGTCGCGGCCCGGCGCCGCCCGGCCCAGCGCCGCCACGCAATGCAAAGGGCGATGGCGACGACCATGGCCGCGACCAACCAGAGTTGTCTCGGATCGGCGGCGATGACCGGAAAGTAGAGCGCGCGGTTGGAGATAAGGATCGGTCCGAGCGCCAGCGCCTGGCGCACGGGCGGCAGGCCGTTGACCGCAAGCACGAACAGCACGAGCAGGATCAGGATCTTGGGCAGGTTGCGGAAAAGCTCGACATAGCCCAGGGCAAGGCAGCGCGCCGGCGCGCTGGAACTGACGCTGGCCAGGGCTACCAGCAGCCCCGCCAGCGAGGCCAGCACGAGGCTGACCGCCGAGACGACCATCGTATTGAGCAGGCCGGCCAGAATCGCGCGCAGATAGGACGAGTCGGCCGAGTAGGGAATGATGCTCTCGCTGAGATCGAACCCGGCCTGCTGCAACAGGAAGCCGAACCCGGGCTGCATGCCCATCGCGCGCATATTGGAATAAATATCGAACGCGGCAAGGGCGATCACGGCCAGCAAGACAAGCAGCAATGCCAGATCGGCAATGGGAAGCCTGCGCTCGGGTGCGGGAGGGCTGCGCACCGGCGCTGCGGCGCGCTTGCCCAGGTCCGATTGCGCCGATACGAGGGTCATGCGCCTCTGCCGAATCGATGGACCAGCTGCGCCTGCTCCTGCGTTTCCGGGCCCGATCCCGCCTTGCGGATCAGCGCCAGCGCCGCGCTTTCCTCGAAGCCCAGGCTGATGAGCAGACAGGCCGCGAACGTGCCGGTGCGGCCGATACCGGCGGCGCAATGGACGAAGAGGCGCTTGCCGCCGCGCAAGGCGTCGGCGGCCTGGCTCACCGTTTGCCCGAACGCCTTTTCATCCGCGGGAACGCCGAAATCCACGATCGGCATGGCGATGACGGGCACGGACGGCGTCTTGTCCAGGCAGGCGGCATACTCGGGAGATTTTTCGGCGATTTCGCTTCTGGCCGCCAGGCAGACGATATGGTCGACGCCCTTTGCCTGGTAGGCCGCCATGGCTTTGCGCAATGAATGGAAGCGTCCGGGCATGGGCCCGAGCCATAGATGCCCCGCGATCGTCGCGGGAAGATCCACGCGGCGCATGATTTTCTCAAGACTGCCCATGCCTTGAGATTCGTTCGAGGAATGCATGGCCGTCATCGCTGCTCAGCCCGCGTCCTGGGCATCGGCCAGCATGTCGAGAAATTCGGCGGGCGAGGCCGCGGATTTCAAACGCGAGAGCAGCTTGTCGAGATTGGCGAAAGCCGCCGCCGCGTCGGCGCGCATCGCCCGCATGTTCCAGCGGATCATGCGCCAGTGCATGGCCGCATGGGCCTCGATGGCGACCGGATCGGACAGGATCTGGCCGACGACTTCGACGAGCCGCGCCTGCAGGTTGAAAAATGTCTCAGGAGAGCTCTCGGCGCGGTTTGCCGCCGATTCGGCGTTGGCCGCGAGCATGAAGCGCGCGCCGGCATCGAACGACTCGGGGGCGCAGAGCTTGCCCAAGCGGAGCATGCCCGCCAGCATGGCGGCATGCTTGGCCTGGTCGGCCAGGTCCAGCACGCTCGCAACGGTGCCGATCCCCGAGCGCGTCTCCACCAGCCGCTCGAAGGCAAGCCGGTGCAGAACCTGGCGGATGGGCGTGCGGCTCACTCCGAACTCCAGCGCGAGCTTGCCTTCATGGAGCAGCAGCGCCGCGTCGGGTTCGGCCGAGCAGATGCGAAAGCGCAGCATCGCCAGCATTTCTTCCGGACGGGCATACGCCGTTCTCGGTTCCAGAGCGAATACTTTCGCCGTCATACGTGTCCTCTCGGCGCGCCTGCGCCGTGCAATGTGCGGCCGCGCTCGCGCAGCCACGCTTCTTGAACAGGGCTTTCGATGGATTCGGAAAAACCTCGGCGCACGGCGGCGATCGCCTCGTCGGTATCCAGGCCGCGCTCTTGCAGCATCATGGCCGCGATCATGCCGCTGCGCCCCGCGCCGTAGAAACAGCAGAGCCCGATTGCCTCGCCCGCGTCCAGGCGCCGCCCGATACCCGCGGCGATCTTGCGCCAGGCTCCTTCCCAAGCGGGAGACGGCGCGGAGAAATCCGCGATGGGCAGGGCGACGACGCGAATATCGTGCAGCCCGCACAGGCGCCGCACCATCCCGATCGTATCGGGAGGATATTCCGCCGCCTCGCCAAGCATCAGCAGCAGGCAGGTCCGCAATTGCGCGAGATGGCGGATGGTCTCTTCCATGCTTTCGGGAGAAAGCCACGCCGCGCCGTCGCGGGCGATCTCCAGGCCAGGCACGCCCAGCGTGACGATCCGTCCGCCGCCGGGCGCGTCGATGACAGTCCTGATTGCGTGTCCTGTTTCCATGAGACGCGTCGTCGATCCATGGCCCCGGGATGAAAGTGCCCGTCAGCGGACCGGGTAGGCGTACATCAACCCGCCTTCCTTCGAGGAGGCGTTTTGCGACCCTGCCAGCTTCAGCTTGAACGGCGACTTCTCGCCCAGGTTGCGGTCGAAGACCTCGCTGTACGAACCGACTTGCTTGATGACCCGGTAGGCCCAGTCCTTGGGCAGATGGAGCCTGTCGGCCATGTCGGCCGCGGCGCCGTCGGACGCGAAGAGGCGTTGAACCGGCTTGGGCTGATGCGCGAGATCGGCGACGATCTTGTCGACATTGGTGGAGTTGATTTTCATCTCATCCGCATTGAGCATCACCTGGAACGCCCAGAAGACCGCCTTCTGCAGATCCTGGTCCGGCTGGGTCACCAGCGTCAGGGGCTCGGCCGACAGCACTTCCGGCAGGATCACATAATTTTCCGGATTCGGCGCCAATTGCCGGTCCGCGATCAGCGCCGTCACATCCGTTGCGTAAGCATCGCATTTGCCGGAATAGAAGGCCTGCAGGCGCGCGGTCTTGTCCGCGATGTTTTCGATCTTGTAGGTCAGCTTGTTGGCCGCGAACCAATCCGCCACGTTCATGAGCGTCGTCGTGCCGTCCTCGGCGCATATCGTCGCGCCGTTCAACTCCTTGGCGGACTTGACCCCGAGCGACTTGGCGACCATGAAACCCTGCCCGTCGTAGAAAGTCGTGGCAACGAACGCGAGGCCCGGGTCGGCGGCGCGCGTGCCGCTCTCGGTGATCGAGCGCGACGCCATGTCCGCCTGGCGGGAGATGATGTTTTTGAGCGAGTCCGAGAAACCGACGCCGCGGATGTCGGCCTTCTTGGCGTCTCCCAGGATGGCCGCGGCGGCCATGCGGCAGAAGTCGGCGTTGAAGCCCCGGAAAACACCCTTGCTGTCCGGCACGGAAAAGCCCGGCGCATTGGGGCTGACGATACAGACGAGCTTGTCGCTCGAACGGATGGCATCCATCACGGGGCCGGCTTGCGAGGTCATCGGCAAAGCCAGCAGGGCAAGAACAAGCAGCGCTACACAACGGAACATGGACATCGGTCTCTCCTGGTTGCACACCACCATACATGTATACATGTAACTAGAAAGTATCTTAGCCCCATATCCTTACGAAGTCATGACATGTTTTTCGGGCTGCCGCTGCGCCCGAGGCCGGAGCCGTCCCGGGCGGCGCCGCAATAAAAACCCCTGCCGAAGCAGGGGCTGGTCGGTGCGCCGATGCCGTGCGGCTTAGCGGCCGGCGGCGTCCTTGAGCAGGGCCGCCTTGTCCGTCGCTTCCCACGTGAATTCGGGTTCGGGACGGCCGAAGTGGCCGTAGGCGGCCGTCTTGCAGTAGATCGGGCGCAGCAGGTCGAGCATGTTGATGATGCCCTTGGGGCGCAGGTCGAAGTGCTCGCGCACCAGCTTGGCGATCTGGTCATCGGGGATGATGCCCGTGCCTTCGGTGTAGACCGTGATGTTGATGGGCTCGGCCACGCCGATGGCGTAGGACACCTGCACCTGGCACTGGCGCGCCAGGCCGGCGGCCACCACGTTCTTGGCCACGTAGCGCGCCGCGTAGGCGGCCGAGCGGTCGACCTTGGACGGGTCCTTGCCCGAGAATGCGCCGCCGCCGTGCGGGCAGGCGCCGCCGTAGGTGTCGACGATGATCTTGCGGCCGGTCAGGCCGCAGTCGCCCTGCGGGCCGCCGACGACGAAGCGGCCGGTGGGGTTGATCAGGTAGCGGGTTTCCTTGAGCCACTCTTTGGGCAGCACGGGCTTGATGATGTCCTCGATCACGGCCTCGATGAAGCTGGCCTTCATCTTGGTCTGCGTTTCGGACTGGTCGGGGCTGTGCTGCGTGGACAGCACGACGGTGTCGATGCTGTGCGGCTTGCCGTCGACATAGCGCATGGTGATCTGCGACTTGGCGTCGGGGCGCAGGAAGGGCATGCGGCCGTCCTTGCGCAGCTGAGCCTGGCGCTCGACCAGGCGGTGCGCGTAATAGATCGGCGCGGGCATCAGGTCGGGCGTTTCATCGCAGGCATAGCCGAACATCAGGCCCTGGTCGCCGGCGCCGGTGTTCAGGTAGTCGTCGCTAGCGTGGTCCACGCCCTGGGCGATGTCGTTGGACTGCTTGTCGTAGGCCACCAGCACCGCGCAACCCTTGTAGTCGATGCCGTAATCGGTATTGTCGTAGCCGATGCGCTTGATGGTGTCGCGCGCGACCTGGATGTAGTCGACGTGCGCGTTGGTGGTGATCTCGCCGGCCAGCACGACCAAACCGGTATTGGTCAGGGTTTCGGCGGCAACGCGCGACTTGGGGTCTTGTTCGAAGATCGCGTCCAGGATCGCATCGGAGATCTGGTCCGCAACTTTATCGGGATGGCCTTCCGAAACCGATTCGGAAGTAAAGAGAAAATCATTGTTGGCCACGGTAAGTCCTTGATAGGTTGAACAGGGCGCGTGCGCTCTGGACACCTGCCGTTGAAGGGTTTGTGGGGTTCGAAGAAGGCTTCGAACAAACCCGTCGCGGGGCGACTACCTGGGCGCGACGCTTTAGCGGATTTGGCGGCTGGCCAAGACTGCACAAAGGCCGCACCTGCCGTCGCTCCGCAAGTTGTCGTTTAACTCGGCGACTAACTTGTCATTCTAAGCGAAAATACCCCTGCTTATATACTGTGTCTGTCCCCATATGCTTATTTTCATTGCCCGGCTCATCGCCTTTCTGCCACTGCCGGCCTTGCAGGCGCTGGGCCGCATGCTCGGCAGGCTGATCTACGCCATGCCGGGCAAATATCGCCAGCGGCTGCAGGCCAACGCCGCGCAGGCCGGCTACACCGATCCGGCCTTCCTGCGCCGCGCCGCCGGCGAGGTGGGCGCCATGATCCTGGAAACCCCGCGCATCTGGTTCCGCAACGAAGACTGCATGAAGCGCGTGGTGTCCGACGACGAGCACATCGCGCTCGAAGCGCTCGCCGAAGGGCGCGGCGTCATGTTCCTCACGCCGCACCTGGGCAGCTTCGAGGCCGCCGCCTGGCACGGCCGCCTCAAGTACGCCTCGCCCGAAAAACCCGGCGTCGTCATGTACCGCATCCCGCGCAAGGCCATCCTGGCTTCGCTGCTGGGCGTCGTGCGCAACGCGCCCAATATGCGCGCCGTGCCGGCCAACATGCAGGGCGTGCGCGAATTTGTGCGCGCGCTCAAGCGCGGCGCCATCGCCGGCATGCTGCCCGACCAGGTCCCCAGCGCGGGCGAGGGCGTATGGGCGCCCTTCTTCGGGCGCATGGCCTACACCGTGACCCTGCCGGGCAAGCTGTGCGCGCAGACCAATGCCATCGTCATCGTCACCGCCGGCGAACGCCTGCCCAATGGGCGGGGCTGGCGCATACACAGCGTGCGCGTGCCCGAGCCCCTGCCCAAAGACCCGACCGAGCAGGCCGCGCTCATCAACGCCGCGATGGAAGACCTCATCCGCCGTTTCCCCGAGCAATACCTGTGGGGCTACAACCGCTATAAAACGCCGCGCGGCGCGGCGCCCGCGCCCGGCGCGGACCAACACACCCGCTGATTCGACATGGACAAAATCAAATACTGGCTGCTGGCCGGGCTGCTGCGCTGGTTCGCGCGCATGAGCACCCCGGCGCGCCTGCGCACGGGCCGCTGCGTGACCTGGCTTTCGATGGCGCTGGCCAAGCGCCGCCAGGGCATCGTGCGCCGCAATCTCGAACTGTGCTTTCCCGAAGAAACCGCCGGGACGCGCGAACGCTGGCTGCGCGAGCACTTCCGCGCGCTCAGCCAATCCTTCGTCGACCGCGGCGTGCTCTGGTACGGCAGCGCGCAAGCCGTCTGCGATATGGTCCGCATGAAGGGCTACGAAAACATCAAGCAGCAATTCGACGCCGGCAAACCCGTGCTGCTGCTCGTGCCCCACTTCATCGCGCTGGACGCCACCGGCACGCGCTTCGTGCTGGCCATGCAAGACGACAAGTCCGAACTGGCCACCATCTACACCCCGCAGCGCGACCCCGTGGTCAATGCCGTCGTGAACCAAGGCCGCGCGCGCTTCGGCACCATCCACCTGATCAGCCGCCACGACGGCGTGCGCGGACTGGTGCGCCACCTGCGCAACCTCGTGCCCGTCTACTACCTGCCCGACATGGACTTCGGCGCGGAAGGCGCCGCCTTCGTCCCCTTCTTCGGCATCCCCGCCGCCACCCTGCTGGCCACTGCCCGCCTGGGCCAGCGCGCCGCCGTCATCCCCGCCTTCGGCTACTGGGACCCCGACACCGGCCGCTACAACGTCGAATTCCATCCGCCGCTGCCCGACTTCCCCGGCGAAGACACCCTGGAAGCCGCCACCGCCCGCCTGAACCGCGAACTCGAAACCTGGATCCGCCGCTGCCCCAGCCAGTACTACTGGGTGCACAGACGATTCAAGACGAGACCCGAAGGCGAGCCGTCGTTGTATTGAAGCGCCTAAAGAACTCGAACAAGATTGCGCGATAATCGAACGATGATCTGGAACTTCACCAAAATGCACGGCGCCGGCAACGACTTCGTCGTCCTGGACGGCGTGCGCCAAACCATCGAAATGACGCCCGAGCGCGCCCGCGCGCTGGCCGATCGGCATTTCGGCATCGGCGCCGACCAGATCCTGCTGGTCGAGCGCGCCACGAATCCCGACGCCGACTTCCGCTATCGCATCTTCAACGCCGACGGCGGCGAAGTCGAGCACTGCGGCAACGGCGCGCGCTGCTTTGTGCGCTTCGTCCATGAGCAAGGCCTGTCCGACCGCAACCCCCTGCGCGCCGAAATCATGACCGGCATCCTCGTGCTCGACGAAAGCGCCGACGAACAGGTCACCGTCGACATGGGCAGCACCCGCTTCGATCCCGCAGCCCTGCCCTTCGACACCAGCGGCCTCGCCTCCCGCGCCCAGCAGCAAGACACGCTCTGGACCCTGCCCTACGAATCGGACAACACACGCGGCAGCGTCGACATCTCCGTCGTCGCCATCTCCAACCCGCACGCCGTGATGGTGGTCGACAACGTCGACACCGCTCCCGTGGCCCAGGTCGGCCCGCTGATCGAATCGCACAAGCGCTTTCCCAAGCGCGTCAACACCGGCTTCATGCAAGTCGTGGATCCGCACAACATCCGCCTGCGCGTCTACGAGCGCGGCGCGGGCGAAACACTGGCCTGCGGCACCGGCGCCTGCGCGGCCGTGGCGGCCGGCGTGCGCCGCGGCCTGCTTGCCAGCCCGGTGCGCGTGCAGATGCACGGCGGCGTGCTCACCGTTGCCTTCGATGGCCGCCAATTGCGCATGACCGGCCCGGCCGAGTCCGTGTTCAACGGCGTCATCGACATCGACAAACTGGTTTTCTCCCTGGCCCTGAACCGCTGAACCGCAGCCGCCCCCCCCCGCCATGACCTATTCCGCCCAAGACATCGCCGACTTCCTCGCCCAGAACCCGGCCTTCTTCGAGGAACACGCCGACGTGTTCACCGCCATGCGCGTGCCGAATCCGCATTCCGGCCAGACCATCTCGCTGGCCGAACGGCAGATCTTCACGCTGCGCGAGCGCAGCCGCGAACAAGAGTGGCGCATCAACGAACTGGTGCGCAACGCCGTCGCCAGCGAAACCATCTCGACCCGCCTCACGCAGTGGTGCGCAAGCCTGATGAGCCAGATCAACCCCCAGCACCTGCCCGGCGCCATCACCCTGGGCCTGGCCGAGCAATTCAGGATCGAGCATGCGGCGCTGCGCCTGTGGAACCTGCCGGGCCTGGCCGCCGACAGCGGCTATGCCGCCGGCGTTTCCGAAGACGTGCGCACCTTTGCCGACAGCCTCAAGGCGCCGTACTGCGGCAACGACACCGGCTTCGAGGCCGTGTCCTGGCTCGACGCCAAGCCGCAATCGCTGGCCCTGATCGCGCTGCGCCCCGTCGAAGACGCGCCCAGCATCGGCCTGCTGCTGCTGGGCTCCGACGACCCGGCGCGCTTCGATCCCGACATGGGCACGATGTTCCTCGACACCATCGCCCGCCTGTCCTGCGCCGCGCTCAAGCGCCTGGCCGAGCCCGCCGCCGGCTAGGGCCGACCTCCATCCAGGCCTGCCATGACCACCGAGCCCACCGCTTCGGAACCCGCCGGGCAAGCCGCGCTGGCGGCCCCCATGCAGGCCTGGCTGCAGCATCTGCAAACCAACCGCCGCTACTCCAGCCACACGCTGGACGGCTACGGCCGCGATCTGCGGCACCTGGCCGAACTGGCCGCGCACGCCAAGCTGCCGCTCGAGCGCATCGCCAACGGCCACATCCGCCAGTTCGTCGCCCGCCTGCATGCCCAGGGCCTGGGGCCGCGCAGCCTGGCCCGCGCGCTGGCCGCCTGGCGCGGCTTCTATCAATGGTGGGCGCCCCAGGCCGGGCTGCCCGGCAACCCGGCGGCCGGCGTGCGCGCGCCCAAGGCGCCGCGCGGCCTGCCCAAGGCCCTGTCGGTCGAGCAGGCGCAGGGCCTGCTCGACCACGCCAACACGCAAGCCGAACTGCATCGCACCGACGATCCCTCCGCCCTGCGCGACGCGGCCATGTTCGAGCTCTTCTATTCCAGCGGCCTGCGCCTGTCCGAGCTCACCGGGCTGGACGGCCGCTACGTGCGCGAAGACGGCTACGAATCGCGCAGCTGGCTCAATCGCGCCGAAGCCGAAGTCCTCGTGCTGGGCAAGGGCAGCAAGCGCCGCAGCGTGCCGGTGGGCAAGGCCGCGTTGGAAGCCATCGACCGCTGGCTGGCCGCGCGCGAAGCGCTGCTGGCCGCCACGGCCACTTCCGATGACCGGGCCGCCCTGTTCCTGGGCGCGCGCGGCCGGCGCATCTCCCCGCGCGTGGTGCAGCTGCGCCTGGCCGCCCTGGCCCAGGCCGCGGGCCTGCCCGCCCACGTGCACCCGCACGTGCTGCGCCACAGCTTCGCCAGTCACGTGCTGCAATCGGCGCAAGACCTGCGCGCCGTGCAGGAAATGCTGGGGCATGCCAATATCTCCACAACCCAGATCTATACGCGGCTCGATTTCCAGCATCTGGCCAAGGCCTACGACCAGGCCCATCCACGCGCCGGCCGTAAATCCTGAGCCCTCCGCCCATGTCCGACTGCTCGACCGACACTCACGCCATCGAGGCCCAGCTCGTCCTGGCCGACACGCTCTGCGCCCAACGCGGCAAGCGGCTCACGCCCATCCGCCGCAAGGTGCTGGAGCTGCTGCTGCGCCACGGCCGCAGCATCAAGGCCTATGAACTGCTGGACGCCATCAAGGCCGAGCACCAAGGCGCCGCGCCCCCTACCGTCTACCGCGCCCTGGACTTCCTGGTCGAGGAGGGCCTCATCCACCGCCTGGACGCCGTCAATGCCTGGAGCGCCTGCCACGACGCCGCCGGCGCCCCGCACGACCTGCTGGTGGTCTGCACCCTTTGCGGCGCCGTGGCCGAGATCAGCGACCCGGCCATGAGCCGCCAGCTCGCCGAGCGCGTGGCCAAGACCGGCTTCGCCCTGGCCACCCACGAAACCGAAATCCGCGCCCTCTGCCCGGACTGCCAGGCCAAGCAGCCGCAAGGCCACGGCCATGCCCATTCGGGGCATACTCACTAAGAAAAAATCCCCAGGATCCGCCGTTCTCGCAAAGGACGATTTCCCCCGAGCGGCCGGGCCAAAAAACAAAACAGGGCCACAATACCCGCCCGGGCCTTGAAAATCGGGCCATAAGCCCCCATTCCTAGCGTCTGCCCCAGGTTTGCCCCTGGCTGACGACTATGCTGTAATCCAACGTTTTCCGGCGTTCCTAGCCATCATGAATACCCCCCTAGCCTCCATGGTTCCGGTCACCATCCTCACCGGCTTTCTCGGCGCGGGCAAGACGACTTTGCTCAAGCGCATCCTGTCCGAATACCACGGACGGCGCCTCGCCGTGATCGAAAACGAATTCGGGCCCGAGAGCATCGACAACGACCTCCTGGTGCAGGACAGCGACGAAGAAATCATCGAGCTGTCCAACGGCTGCGTCTGCTGCACGGTGCGCGGCGACCTGCTGCGCACGCTCAACGAGCTGCGCGTCAAGCGCCAGGCCGGCCAGCTCAATTTCGAGCGCGTCATCATCGAGACCACCGGCATGGCCAACCCCGGCCCGGTGTGCCAGACCTTCTTCATGGACGACGACATCGCCGAGTATTACCGCCTGGACGCGGTGATCACGGTGGTCGACGCCAAGCACGGCATGGAAACGCTCGACGCCCAGACCGAAGCGCAGAAGCAGGTGGGCTTCGCCGACCGCATCCTGGTCTCCAAGAAAGACCTGGTCACCGACGCCGAATACAACGCGCTGCGCGATCGCCTGGTGCGCATGAACCCGCGCGCCGCCATCGAGCCCGTGAATTTCGGCCAGGCGGATCTGAAGTCCATCATCGACATCAGCGGCTTCAACCTGAACTCCATCCTGGACATCGACCCGCAATTCCTGGCCGACGTGCATCCCGACGCCGCGCATGACCATGACCACGGCCATGATCATGGCCACGATCACGATCATGGCCACGAGTGCGACGAACACTGCGGCCACGAGCACGAGCACCATCATCATCACCATCACGACGATGAAATCGGCGCCTTCGTGTTCCGCTCGAACAAGCCCTTCGACCCGGCCCGCCTCGAGGAATTCCTCGGCGGCGTCGTTCAGGTTTACGGCCCCGACCTGCTGCGCTACAAAGGCATCCTTTACATGAAGGGCCTGAATCGCCGTATGCTTTTCCAAGGTGTGCACATGATGATGGGCGCCGAACCCGGCAAGCCCTGGACGTCCGCCGAAAAGCCATCGACCAAGATGGTGTTCATCGGACGCAAGCTGCCCCAGGAGATTTTCACCCGGGGCCTGGAGCAGTGCCTGGCCGGCTGACGGCTTGTTTATAAATGCAGCCAACCGGCTCGCCGACGCGCCCAGTCTTTAACGGACGCGATCGGATCGATTCATAGTGGAGTGTTTTCATGGCAACGAAGGCAGCAAGTAAAAAATCAAACAAGTCGGAAACGATCGACCTGCCCAGCGAAAAAGAATTGCTGGCCATGCCCGACGCCGACTACATGAACGATCGCCAGCTGGCTTTCTTCAAAGAGCGGCTCAAGCAGCTCGAACAGGACATCCTGGCCAACGCCGGCGAGACCACCGAGCACTTGCGCGAGACCCAGTTCGTGCCCGATCCGGCCGACCGCGCCACCATCGAGGAAGAACACGCCCTGGAACTGCGCACGCGCGATCGCGAGCGCAAGCTGCTCAAGAAAGTGCAGCAGGCCATCGCCCGCATCGATAGCGGCGAATACGGCTGGTGCGAAGAAACCGGCGAACCCATCGGCATCCCGCGCCTGCTGGCCCGCCCCACCGCGACGCTGTCGCTGGAAGCCCAAGAGCGGCGCGAAATGCGGCAGAAACTGTACGGCGACTGATTTGCGCCGCGAGTTCCGCCGCAACCTGTTTCTTCCCCGAAGGCCACGCATGCATGCGTGGCCTTTGTTCTAATGACCTCCAAATTCGACGGAGAGCGCTTATGCCCACCCTGCATCCCGATGCCGCGGCGGTCCTCAAGGCAGGCAAAGAAGCGGGCAAGCAGCCTTACGAGGCGGGCACCCCTGAAGAAGCCCGCGCCGGCTATGCCGCGGGCCGGGCGGCGACGCTGCCCGCGCTCGTCGACGTGGCCCAATGCCTGGACTTCTCCGCCCCCGGCCAAGGCGGCCCGATCCCCATGCGCCTTTATCGGGCCGCCGGCACCCCGGCCGACGCCGTCCTTCCCTGCCTTCTGTACTTTCACGGCGGCGGCTGGATGCTGGGCAATCTCGACACGCACGACGCCCTCTGCCGCCAACTCGCGCAGGCCTGCCAGGCCTGTGTGATCGCCGTCGATTACCGGCTCGCGCCGGAGCACCCCTACCCCGCCGCGATCGAGGACGGCGCCGCGGCCCTTTCCTACATCGTCCGCGAAGCCGAACGACTGCGCATCGACCGCAGCCGCATCGCCGTGGGCGGCGACAGCGCCGGCGGCAATATCGCGGCCGTGCTGGCCTTGATGGGGCGCGACGGCGATCTGCCCAAGACCGTCTTTCAATTCCTGATCTATCCCGTGATCGACCTGTCGATGTCCACCGACAGCTATCGCCGGGTCACGGTGGACAGCGGCGTTTCGCTGACCGACGCCACGATGCGCTTTTTCATCGATCACTACGCGCCCGCTGCCTCCGACCAGCAGCACTGGCATGCCTCGCCGATACGCGCGGCAACGCTGAAAGACGCGCCGCCGGCACTGGTCGTGACTTGCGCCAACGATCCGCTTTCCGACGAAGGCCGCGAATATGCCCGGCGCCTGGACGAAGCCGGCGTGCCCGTCGCCGAGCTGCACCTGAACGACCAGATCCACGGTTTCATCACCATGGGCGGCGTGGTCGGTTCGGTAGGCCCCATACTGAATTTCGCCGGCGCCATGCTGCTCGACCGCTGGCGGATTTGCGCCCGGAGCCAGCCCTAACGCCAGGCTATCGAGCGCGGATCAGCTCGCCTGTATCCCCTTGGCCGCCTCGTCCAGGCAGGTCCGCAGCAGCATCCGCGCGGGCGTGTCCTCGCCAGCCCGCAGCCAGGTCATGCAAACCGAGCCCATGATGCCGCCCAGCGTCAAAGGCAGGATGCGCAGCGCGCCGGCTTCTTCGTGATATTGCGCGAGCGATTTCGGCAGCAGGCCCAGCGTCGTGGACGACTGCAGCAGCGCGACGTTGGCCGCAATGACGACCGACTCGACCATGTTGTCGGGCGCGCGCACGCCGTGCGCCGCCAGCACCGAGAGCAGCCGCCGATGCATGGGCGCGCTCGCCGTCGGCACGATCCAGGCGTGGCCTTCGAGGTCTTTCCATTTGACGCGCTTGCGCTGCGATAGCGGGTGGCTGCTCGCCGCCACGATGACAATCGGATCGTCGAGCAAGGGTTGATGCACGAAATCCGGGTCGAGCTGCCCAGGCGGCACCCGCCCGACGATCAGGTCCAGCCGCCCCGCGCGCAGGTCGGGAATCAGCGTGTCGAGCGTGCCCTCGTGCAGGCCCGCCGTCACTGCGGGCAAATACTGTTTGAACAGCGCGATCGCGCGCGGAATCAGCACGGGCGCCGCGACCGACAGCACGCCCACGTCGATCCGTCCTCCCGTGCCGTCCGCGATGGCTTGCAGCTCGGTGCTCGCGCGCTGCGCATGCGCGAGCAGTTCGCGCGCGTGGCGTATCAGGCAATCGCCGTACGGCGTCGGCCTGATACGGCGTCCGTCTCGCTCGAACAGCGCCACGCCCACGCCCTTCTCTATCTCGGCGATCATCTTCGACACCGCCGGCTGGGTGACGCACAGCTCGGCAGCCACCTTGCCCACCGTGCGCAGATCGGCGAGCGCCACGAGCAGATGCAGGTGGCGCAGCTTCATCTGACGGGCGAAGTATCGATCGACGTCAAACATGGGAAATTATGAGAAAAAAGTAATAAATCGCTCTGAATATCTCATTGGACGCCGAAAAAGTAAAACTCGAGAATCTGTGCAAACAAAAGTGAAGGAGACCCGCAATGCCTCTCGCTGCCGCACAGCGCCGCGCCATCGTTTCCGCGATCATCGGCAACGCGTTCGAATGGTATGACTTCATCGTCTTCGGCTTTCTTTCGGTGATCATCGCCCAGCGCTTTTTCCCGAACACGAATCCCACCGTTTCAATGCTGCTGACCACGGCCACGTTCGGCAGCGCGTTTCTCGTGCGCCCGATAGGCGGCATCCTGCTGGGCATCTATGCCGACAGGCACGGACGCAAGGCCGCGCTGTCGTTGGTGATCCTGCTCATGACGATCTCGTCGGCCGCCATGGCGTTCACGCCCGACTACTCGACCATCGGCATCGCCGCGCCTGTCATTGTGGTGCTGGCGCGCCTGCTGCAAGGACTTTCGGCCGGCGGCGAATTCGGCAGCTCGACCTCGATGCTCATCGAATATGCGCCCGCGCGCCAGCGCGGCTTCTACGGCAGCTGGCAAAACTTCGGCCAGTTCCTCGCGGCGGTCACGGCGGCCCTGATGGGCGCGTTCGTCACGCGCTACCTGCCCAAAGAAACGCTCGACAGCTGGGGTTGGCGCATCCCCTTCCTGTTCGGCGTGCTGATCGGCCCGGTGGGCTTCTACATCCGCACCCGACTCGACGAAGCGCCGGCCTATGTGCATGCGCACGACAGCGCGCCGCGCTCGGCGTCCGGCATGCTCGCGCGGATCTGGCGCGAGCATCAGTCGGCCCTGTGGATCGCGTTCGGCCTGGTGATCGCGAGCACGGTGGCCCAGTATGTGCTCAACGTCTACCTGCCCGTCTATGCCGTGCGGCAGCTCAAGCTGCCGGTTTCGGTGCCGTTCACGGTGCTCATCATTACGGGCTTGCTGCGCATGCTGCTCACGCCGCTGTTCGGGCGCCTGTCCGACCACGTCGGCCGCAAGCCGGTGCTCGGCATTTCAATGGCGCTCTACGTGCTGACGGTCTATCCCCTGTTCGCCTGGCTTGTCGCGGCGCCCAGCCTCGAGCGCCTGCTCGGCGCCGAAGTCGTGTTCGCGGTACTGATGGCCGCTGCGCTCGGTCCGGCTTCGACCGCGCTGGCCGAACTGTTCCCGACCCAGGTTCGCGCAACGGGATTGTCGATCTCGTACAACGTCGCAACGACCCTGTTCGGCGGCTTCTCGCCGCTTCTCGTGACCTGGCTCATCGACGTCACCGGCAACCGCATGATGCCCGCCTACTTCGTGACCGCGGCGATGGTCATCGGCCTCGTCGCCTTGTGGCCGATGCGCGAAGGCCTCGACCAGGCTTCCCTCGATACGTCCGCCGCGTGACACGCTCGGACGCGCCCGCCCAGAGTCCACGAACGCTTTCGCCATGCCCTCGATCCGCAACGTCCTCTTCATCATGTGCGATCAGCTTCGCGCCGATCACCTTGCCTGCTACGGCCACCCCTATCTGGCGACGCCGAACATCGACAGTCTCGCGCGGCGTGGCGTGCGCTTCGATCGCGCCTTCGTGCAATCGGGCGTGTGCGGCCCGTCGCGCATGTCGTTCTATACGGGGCGATACGTGTCGAGCCACGGCGCGACCTGGAACCGGGTGCCGCTCGCTGCCGGCGAAGTCACGCTCGGCGAATATCTGAAAGACGCGCAGCGGCGTCTCGCGCTCGTCGGCAAGACGCACATGATGCCCGACCACAAGGGCCTGGAGCGCCTGCGGCTCGACGGCGACAACGAATTGGGAGCGCTGCTGCGCGAAGGCCATTTCACCCTGGTCGACCGCTACGACGGCCATCACGCCGAGCCGCACGGCGGCTACGCGAACTACCTGCGCCAGCAGGGCTACCGGAGCGAAGACCCGTGGACCGATTTCGTCATATCGGCCCAGGACGAGCACGGCAAGATCGTCAGCGGCTGGCACATGCGCAACGCCCACCTGCCGGCGCGCGTGCGCGAAGCGGATTCGGAAACGGCCTATACGGCCGACCAGGCGATACGTTTCATCGAAAGACAGAACGACGAGCCGTGGGTATTGCACCTCTCCCTGGTAAAGCCGCACTGGCCCTATATGGCGCCGGCGCCCTATCACAACCGCTACACCTTCGATCAATGCCTGCCGGTGCGGCGCCACGCGGTCGAACGCCAAGCGCCGCATCCGGTCACAGCCGCCTATCACCAGCAGGAAGAATGCCGCAACTTCATGCGCGACGAGGTGATCCGCACGGTGCGCCCCGTCTATCAAGGGCTGATCGAACAGGTCGACGACCACATGGGCCGGCTCTGGGAGACGCTCGAGAAACTGGGCCGCTGGCAGGACACGCTGATCATCTTCACCGCGGACCACGGCGACTTTCTCGGCGACCACTGGCTCGGCGAAAAGGAACTGTTCTACGACACCGTGCAGCGCGTGCCTTATATCGTCTATGACCCTTCGCCCGAAGCGGACGGCTCGCGCAATACGGCAAGCGACGCATTCATCGAGGCCATCGATACGGTGCCGACCATCCTCGATGGCCTGGGCTTGCCGCTGGCCGAACATCGCCTGGAAGGACGTTCGCTGCTTGCGCTCACGCGCGGTGCGTCAGGCGTGGCGGACACCTGGCGCGACGCGGTGTTTTCCGAGCTCGATTACAGCTACCGCGAAGCGCGCCTGCTGCTAGGGCGCCGGCCTGACGAATGCCGCGCCTGGATGGTGCGCACGGCGCAGTGGAAATACATCCACTGGCAGGGCGACGCCCCGCAATTGTTCGACCTGTCCAACGACCCCGACGAATTCTTCGACCTGGGCACCGACCCGGCCTTCGAAAACGTGCGCGAAACCATGCGGGCGCGTTTGCTCGAATGGTTCTGCCGCCAGCACCGGCGCACTACCGTATCGAACGAAGACGTCGAACGCGGCACGCATCAGTACAAGAAGGCGGGCGTCTTCTACGGCGTGTGGTGACGCCGCCGCGAGCCGGAACGCTCAGCCGTCCACCGCCGCCAATATCTTGCCGAACAACCCGTCGGCATAGGCCGAATTCAACCAGCGCACGACCACGACCATCTTGCGCTCGGGTTCGACCCAGGTATAGGAACTGCCCGCGCCCACGCCGAAAAAGCTCGACGCCGGCAGGCTGGGAAAGATCTTGCCCTGGTGGTTGAGCCAGATCAGAAAGCCGTAATACGGCGCCAGCGCGCAGGGTTCGCGCATCTGCCGCACCCAGTCTTGCGAGAGCACCCGACGGCCGTCGCGCGAGCTGCCTTGGTTCAGCAGCATCTGGCCGATCAGGGCCTGGTCCAGGCTGCCGATCGAGCAGCCCCCGCCCCAATGCGAACCGCCGGGCACCGACTGCATGCGCTTGCCGTCGATCTCGACCCACGACGTGTCGTAGCCCGCCCAGCGCCAATCCTCGCCGCA
>Ga0209455_1000595_pt1 | contig 23256 bp, 22 predicted proteins | sample AraplaCol_mCL_r2_FD_184275 | JGI IMG/M metagenome (GOLD analysis project Ga0209455, IMG submission 184275) | Arabidopsis root microbial communities from North Carolina, USA - plate scrape CL_Col_mCL_r2 (SPAdes) (version 2) | ecosystem: Host-associated > Plants > Roots > Endosphere | place: USA... | reverse complement strand
GTCACCGCCAATTGCATCGCACCCGGCTTCATCAAGACGCCGATGACCGATGCGCTCAACGACAAGCAGCGCGAGACCATCCTGGCCAAGGTTCCGGCTGCCCGCCTGGGCACGCCCGAGGATATTGCGGCTGCTGCCGTCTACCTGAGTTCGAACGAGGCCGCCTACGTCACCGGCCAGACCATCCACGTTAACGGTGGCATGGCCATGATCTGACGCGCCGTTCCGCACTGCCCACATGGGGCGGTGCGGATGCGGCAAACGGCCGTTTCCGGAGCGAATTGAGGCGTGTAGTCAAGGCAGTTGAAGTATGATAACCGGACCTTCAACGGATGGGCAAAGAACGCCATTGCAGGTTTTTGAATCCCTGTATATTGGCGATGCGGAGCCTTGGCCGTCGTTCGCCGGGCCTCTATCGGTTAAGATGGGGCCATATCAAAGTTCGTAAGCGAAGGCAGTCAACGACCACGACGGCTCGTATCGTCCCGGGGGGTCGGGTCTACAGGGAACAACACGAGGTTATGCAATGAGTGACATTGGCGAACGGGTTAAGAAGATCGTGGTCGAACACCTTGGTGTTGAACCCGAGAAGGTTGTCGACGCAGCGAGCTTCATCGATGACCTCGGCGCCGACAGTCTGGACACCGTCGAGCTGGTGATGGCGTTCGAAGAAGAATTCGGTTGCGAGATTCCGGACGACGCCGCTGAGACGATTCTCACCGTCGGCGACGCCACGAAGTTTCTCGAGAAGAACGCGAAGAGCTAAGGCTCTTCATTTTCGCGGGGACAACATTGAAACCGGACGGGCCGCTTTCCAGCGGCCAGCCGGTTTCTTGTTATTGGCCGTGAATCTTTCGATGCGGAGTTTTCGGATATGAGGCGGGTTGTCGTTACTGGTCTTGGCATGGTGTCGCCACTCGGCTGCGGCGTCGATGCCACCTGGAAACGCATCCTCAACGGCGAAAGCGGTGCGCGCAAGATCGAGAGCTTCGACGTCTCCGATCTTCAGACCAAATACGCCTGCACTGTCGTGCGCGGCGACGGCAGCAACGACAGCTTCAATCCCGACGTCTGGATGGAGCCGAAGGACCAGCGCAAGGTCGACGACTTCATCATCTTCGGCATGGCCGCGGCCGGCCAGGCGCTCGACGATGCCAACTGGCATCCCGAGACCGAAGAGGACAAATGCGCCACCGGCACCATGATCGGCTCGGGCATCGGCGGCCTCAACGGCATCGCCGACACCGCGATCCTGCTGAAGGAGCGCGGACCGCGCCGGGTGTCGCCGTTCTTCATTCCCGGCCGCCTGATCAATCTGGCTTCCGGCTACGTCTCGATCGCGCATGGGTTGAAGGGGCCGAACCATTCGGTGGTCACGGCCTGCTCGACCGGCGCCCATGCCGTTGGCGATGCGGCACGTCTGATCGCGCTCGGCGATGCCGACGTGATGGTCGCAGGCGGCGCAGAGTCGCCGATCAGCCGCATCGGCATTGCCGGCTTCAATGCCGCGCGCGCGCTGTCGACCGGCTTCAACGACACGCCCGAGAAGGCCTCGCGCCCCTACGACAAGGACCGCGACGGTTTCGTGATGGGTGAGGGCGCCGGCGTCCTCGTCCTCGAGGAGCTCGAGCATGCCCGGCGCCGCGGCGCGAAGATCTATGCCGAGGTGATCGGCTACGGCCTGTCAGGTGATGCCTATCACATTACGTCGCCGTCGCCCGATGGCGATGGCGGTTTCCGCAGCATGTCGGCCGCGCTGAAGCGCGCCGGCCTGACCGCGGCAGATCTCGACTACATTAACGCGCACGGCACCTCGACGCCGCTCGGCGACGAGATCGAGCTCGGCGCGGTGGAGCGGCTGCTCGGCAATGCCGCCTCCAAGGTGGCGATGTCCTCGACCAAGTCGTCGACGGGTCATCTGCTCGGCGCGGCCGGAGCGATCGAGGCGATCTTCGCGATCCTTGCGATTCGCGATAATGTCGTGCCGCCGACCATCAACCTGGACAACCCGTCGGTGGAGACCACGATCGATCTCGTGCCGCACAAGGCGAAGCAACGCGAGGTGAACGTCGCGTTGTCGAACTCTTTCGGTTTCGGCGGTACCAATGCTTCGGTGATCGTCCGGCGCCTGGCCCAATAGTTTGCGTTTGAGACGAATCCACCGTTTTGCCGTATTCGGCGATAGTCATATCTGTGGGCGCGTGCATTTGGCTCGGCAAGCGATTGTCTGGCTGCGATTGAACCGGCAGGATTCAGGTTGCTTCGATGAGTGAAAGGCCGCCCATTTCGCCCCGGAGTCCGCGGGCAGCGCTCGAGCCCGAGCAGGTCCCGCCGCCGCCGAAGCGTTCGGAGCGGGCGCGCAACCCGTTCGTCGTGGTCGGCAACGCCATCATCACCTTGCTCCTGATCGGCATGATCGGCGCCGGCGCGGCCTATTATTACGGCCGGCAGGTGCTGGAGTCGCCCGGACCGCTGAAGGAAGACAAGGTCGTCAACATCCCGCAGCGCGCGGGCAAGCGCGACATCGCCGAGACCCTGAACAAGGAAGGCGTCACCGACGTCAATCCATGGGTGTTCATTGGCGCTGTCGCTGCGCTGAAGGCGAGCTCGGACCTGAAGCCCGGTGAATATTCGTTCCAGAAGAACGCGAGCTTGCGCGACGTCATTGGCACCATCGTCGAGGGCAAGGTGGTCCAGCACGCCGTCACGATTCCCGAAGGCCTGACCTCCGAGCAGATCGTGGCGCGGCTGACCGACAACGACATCTTCACCGGCAGCGTGCATGAATTGCCGCGCGAAGGCACGTTGCTGCCCGAGACCTACAAGTTCCCGCGCGGGACCCCGCGCGACCAGGTGATCCAGCGCATGCAGCAGGCGCACAAGCGCGTGCTCGCCGAGATCTGGGAGCGCCGCAGCCAGGATCTACCGGTCAAGACACCGGAGCAACTGGAGACCCTGGCCTCGATCGTCGAGAAGGAGACCGGCAGGGCGGACGAGCGCAGCCGCGTTGCGGCGGTGTTCGTCAATCGCCTCAAGCAGAAGATCAAGCTGCAGTCCGATCCGACCATCATCTACGGCCTCGTCGGTGGCAAGGGCACGCTGGGACGTCCGATCAAGCGGAGCGAAATCACGCAGCCTTCGCCCTACAACACCTATGTGATCGAGGGCCTGCCGCCGGGCCCGATCGCCAATCCCGGGCGGGCCTCGCTGGAGGCCGCCGCCAATCCGGCCCGCACCCGCGACCTCTTCTTCGTCGCGGACGGTACCGGCGGGCACGCTTTCACCGAGACCTACGACGCGCACCAGAAGAACGTCGCGAAACTCCGCGCGATGGAGAAGCAGATCCAGAACGACACGGTCGAGCCCGCCGACGATCCGCAGGCCCCGGCCGCCGCCGCGCCCGCAGCCGCAGATACGGCGCCGACCGCGGCCACGCCGCCCAAGCCGGCCCAGCAGAAGAAGCCGCCGGCGCGGCCCGCAAGCCCGGCGCCCGCCCGCCAGGGCGCGGTGCAGCCGTCGCCGCCGGTGGTCCAGCGCTAGGCCAGATCCCATCGAGGTCCCTGCAGACCTGCCTGCGGACTTTGCGGATTCCACTTTCCTGCAAAATAGTCTTAAGATTCGCGTGGCCTGATGGCCTCGCGAATCCCATGTATCCGGAGAATTTGACCTGATGGCGCTGTCGTCCATGACCGGCTTTGCCCGAAGCCACGGCGCAAGCGGGCCGTATACGTTCGAATGGGAGTTGAAGTCGGTCAACGCCAAGGGCTTTGACCTCAGGGTTCGGTTGCCGCAGGGGTTTGACGAGCTCGAGGCTCACGCCAAGAAGCGCGCCGGCGAGCTGCTCTCGCGCGGCACCGTCTACGCCAATCTCAACGTCAAGCGCGCCAATGCCGCTGCCAGCGTCCGCGTCAACGAGGATGTGCTCAACGCGGTGCTGAAGGCCGCCGCCGTCATCTCCGGCAAGGTCGACGCGGTCGCGCCGAGCGTCGACGGACTTCTGGCTATCAAGGGGGTCATTGAGGTCGCCGAGCCCGAGGGCGACGAGGAGGAGGACAAGGCCGCGCGCGCCGCTGCCGCCGAGGCCTTCGACAAGGCGCTCGATGAGCTCGTGGCGATGCGCAAGCGCGAGGGCACCTCGCTCGGCCAGATCCTGACCCAGCGGGTCGACGAGGTCGAGCAGCTCGCGAAGAAGGCGGAAGGCTCGCCCGGTCGGAAGCCCGAGGCGATCAAGGCGAGGCTCGCCGAGCAGATCGCCGCGCTGCTTGACACCACAGACCGTTTCGATTCCGACCGCCTGATGCAGGAGGCGATCCTGATCGCCACCAAGGCCGACATCCGCGAGGAGCTCGATCGCATCGCCTCGCACGTCGCGCAGGCGCGCGAGCTGATCGGCAAGGGCGGCCCGATCGGCCGCAAGCTCGACTTCCTGGCCCAGGAGTTTCACCGCGAGGTCAACACCTGTTGCTCGAAGTCCAACGACATCGAGCTGACCAATACCGGGCTCGCCATGAAGAACGTTGTCGAGCAATTCCGCGAACAGGTCCAGAATCTGGAGTGATCGATGACGACGGGGCACGGAACTGACGGGGTCGAGCGGCGCGGCTTGATGTTCGTGCTGTCCTCGCCATCAGGTGCGGGCAAGACGACGCTGTCGCGGATGCTGATCGACCGCATGCCGGGCCTTCGCATGTCGGTGTCGGCGACCACGCGCGCGATGCGGCCCGGCGAGGTCGACGGCCGCGACTATCTGTTCGTCGACAAGGCCAAGTTCGACGCGATGGTGAAGAGCGACGAACTGCTGGAATGGGCCACCGTGTTCGACAACAGCTACGGCACGCCGCGCAAGCCGGTCGAGGCCGCGCTGTCGGCGGGGCAGGACGTGCTGTTCGACATCGACTGGCAGGGCACGCAGCAGCTGCGCGAGAAGGCGCGCGCGGACGTCGTCAGCGTCTTCATCCTGCCGCCGTCAGCGGCCGATCTCGAGAAGCGCCTGCATTCGCGCGCACAGGATTCGGACGAGGTGATCCGCAAGCGGATGAGCCGCGCCAGCCACGAGATGAGCCACTGGGCCGAGTACGACTACATCGTCATCAACCACAATGTCGATGACGCCTTTGCCGAGGTGCAGTCGATCCTGAAGGCCGAGCGCCTCAAGCGCGAGCGGCGGACCGGCCTCGTGAGCTTCGTGCGAGGGCTGCAAGGTCAGCTTCAAGGCTAGGCTCGAGGCTCGGCGGCGTCAGCCGCGGCCCTTCGCTCGCCATCCGTTCCAGCATCGCCGTGATGATATCGACGTCGACGGCATTGTCGTCGCGCGCAAGGTCCTCGTGCGCGTCTGCGTCACGAACGTGCGTCTGATGCGCGATCACATCGTGACCGGCCGCCTCTTCGTCATGACCATCGGCCGCGAGAGGTGCTGCCGCCTCGATCTCGAATTCGCCGTCGAAATAGTCGATCTCGGTTTCCTCTGGCTCTGCGGCCGCGACCTCAAGCGGACGGCCTTGCGCTGCGATCCGGCGGATCCCGTCGCTGAATGCGGCGATCTGCGGCGCTTCCGGATGTACGGCGTCGAAATCGACCGGATGCGGTCGCTCCCCGCGTGGTGCAGGCACCGGTGTCGTGCCGAGCCACGGCGCGCGGCTGTCATCATGATCCTGCTGGTGATCCCAGTTGACGCGGCGATCGGCCGTCTGGACGCGCGCGCGGCCACCGGCGAAGCGGTAGATCACGCTGGCGATGAGGCCGGCGAGCGCGAGCGCTCCGACGATGACGAGCAGCAGCGTCGGCAGCGAGCCGGTCGGCCTGTCGGCATTGTCGGCCGCGGCGAGCGCCACAGGGGCAGGGGATGCGGGCGGCTGCGCGCTCGGCTGGTCGGCTGTGGTTGCAGGTGCGGTTGCCGGCTGCGGCGCAGGCGCGGCGGCTACCGCTGTCGTGTCCGGCCAGCGCGTGGCGATTGCCGGCTGCTGCGGTTCGCTCCTCGTGGCGGGTGCGGGTTGAGCTGCCTGCGGCGCGGTCGCTGGTGCGGCCTGCGCGGCGGTGCTCTGCGGCGTGATGTATTCGGCGCGCGCATTCTGCACCGATTGTGGCGGCGGGGAATCCGGTTGCGGCGAGCTGTTCGCGGTCTGCGCGGTGGTCGTGGCTTTGGCGCCTTCGGCGCGCAGATACCAGCATTGCCGCTTGGTGGAACGGTCGAGGCGATAGAACCAGTGCTGTCCCTGCGGCGCTGTGCCCTTCGGCGAGGCAAGACAGTCGTTTGCTGCAGGCGTCGTGCTTGCTGTGGCAGGGGTATTCGGCGCGTTCTGTGAGACAGCGGCCAAGGGTGCGCCGGCAATAATGCTGCCGATTAGCGCGGATATGAACTTCGCGGTGCGGTTGCCCATCCTGGTCTCCCGATTACGCATGACGCAACTCGTTACCTTCCCTTTCTCAACAAAGAGTTAGGTGGCAATGAGCCGCAAATCCGGAGAGGATGTGGCTTGAATCGGGCCTGCGCGGCGTTCGTTCCACCGCGAATTCAGGCTTTTTATCGGCGCTATTGCTTGCTCGCGGTCCAGGTTCCCGAGCAGCCATCGGAGCGGCGGAACGTGCCGGAACCGCTGCGCCCGGACAGGCGGCCGGCGCCGGTATAGGTGATGCCGCCTTCACCATGCCCGAACGTGTGCACCGAGCCGTTCGGGCTCACGGTCCCGCTGACGCCTTCGGCGATCACACGGCCCGAGGTCACGACGGTCGCGCCGCTGACCGTGCCGCCACAGCCGACGCTGGTGACGGACCAGGCGCCGTCGAAGCTGCCTCCGCCTCCGCCTCCACCACCGCGCCGTGACGACGAGCGCTGGTCGTCTGCGGCCGGCTTGCTCCGGCGCGCCGACGGCGCGGGTTCGGCGGAGCGGCCTGGGGAACTGTCCTGGCGCGAGCCGGACAGGGATTTCTCGTCATTGCCGATCGAACCGCCGGCGCTGCCGGATTGTGCGAACGCGGACGTCGAGGCGAGGGTGATGATGAGCGAGGTGAGCGCAAATGCGCGGGCGAGGTTTGTCATGAGCAATCAATCCACAATCATGAAAATCAGCGACCGGAGCCGTCGGCACAGACGGCGCCAATAATGCGGCAAGCTTTGCCAGCCTTGCCGCAATCGTCAAGCGCGGCGTCTTTCGCGCGCTGGATGCCGTCGCGCTGGACCAGGGACCAGGATTTGTCTGAGATCGCGAACGCGCCACAGTTCTTGCCGTAGAAGGAGAGCTCGATCGGGCATTTGGCGCCGGCGCAATTGCCGCGCGCATCCGCCACCGCCGCGCGCCGCGAGGCGTGATTCCACGAGATGCCCCATTTGTTGCTGTCGGGCCCGTAGACGATCGAGCCCCACGGCTTGAGATCCTCCATCTTGCGCAGCCGCAGCAGCAGGCCCTCGGTGGCTTCGCCTGATGGCGTCATGGCGATGCGCTGTTGAAGTTTCGTGATGGCGCGCGTCAACCCGTCGGGCGTGTCAGGGTCGAAATTGAGCTCGTAGAGTCGCTCGTTCAACTCGCTGAGCAGCGCGGCATCCCGCAACGGAACGCGGTCGGGATCGGCGCGGAGGCGCTCCGACGGCAGCGGATCGGGCTGCATCGCCGCGACCTGCGGCGGCGCGGTTTGCGTCGGTGGCACGAAATAGAACGTGCCGTCGATCGGCGAGGATGAGACCCAGGGTTGCTGCGCGCCTGCGGTGGCACGCTTCACGGCAAGGCCGACCTGGTTGAAGGTCTGGAACACGTCGAGGCCCGCGGTGCGGACGGTCGCGGCGAGCGCCTTGGTGTAGGGGCTGTGGCCGTCGCTGCCGTCCTGCGCGACATTGCCGGGCTGTGTCGCATAGGAGATCAGCGTGCCCTCGGGCGCGCGCATGTGCGCCAGGCCCCCGTCGGAGGAACGCAGGCCGCGCGAGCCGAAAGGGTTGTTGCGGCAGGCATCGAGGATGACGAGGTTGAGCCGCGTCCCGGAGCCCTGCATCTGCCGCAGCACCAGGTTGACGTCGGTCATCTGGAAGTCGACGTCGGCCTCGCGTGTCGGATTGGCGCCGACAGGCACGAGGTAATTGGAGCCGGCCACCTGCACGCCATGACCGGCATAATAGAACAGCGCGACGTCGGCGCCCTGCACCTGCCGGCCAAAGCTCTGCACGGCGATGTCCATCGCGGCCTTGTCGAGGTCGAGCTGGGCATGGCCGCCGACCAGCGCAAAGCCGAGCGAGGCGAGGGTGTCGGCCATCAGGCCCGCATCCTTGGATGGGTTGTCGAGCGGCGTGATGTTCTTGTAGGCAGAGTTGCCGACGACCAGCGCAACGCGCTTCTCGGCCGATGCCGGTGGTGCGGCAGTGAGCATGGCCGCGACCAGCGCCGCCAGCATCAGGACGCGATTGAAAATCCTCGCGTGCATGAAACCCCCAAATCAATGGCGCCAGTCTAACAGCCCTGTACGCAGGCGAAAAGCGTGCGATGCTCATGTCGGAGGTGCTTCAGCGCGGCTGATTGCCCGAGGGGGCCCGTCGCTCCAAAGACGGAGCTGGGCGCTATCTCCACACACGCGCGAGCTTCAGCGCCAGCATGCCGAGCACGCCGCTGATCAATCCCACCATCGCGTAGGATTGTGCGAACACGCCGGTCTGAATGAAGACCTGGCACGCGATGGCGAAGCAGATCGTGGTGAGCAGCAGGCAGGCGCAGCCGGCGATGATCGCGAGATAGCGGATCGCGCCGGCGATGGGCCTGGCGGGGGATGCGGGATCGGTCATGCGGAAAAGCTAATCCATGGCGGACGGCGCGCTGCTTTGCCGTCACGCACGGTTCGAAGCATCACTTGCTTGCGCAGCTATCGACCAGCAGGCGCCAGATGCGCTGGATCTCAATGGACCTCTGCATCTCGAGCACATGGTTCTCGCTGGCACGGGGGGAAGGAGCTACGACGCGGAATTCGCGCGGCGCGATCCAGCGTTCGGAGATCGGATCGTACCATTTTCCGGGGGTCATCAAGTTCGTATCTCCTCTTCATTCCCCCCTGGTTTGCGCTATCCCATGCGCCGGTTACTGGTGGTCTGCAAATCATACTCGGTCGTTGCCTTGGCGAGAGGTCAACGCGCTGGACACAGATGGCGTTCCAAGCCGGTCTGAGATGATCGCGGGTGAGGTGGACCGCTTCGTGCCAAGCGGCTCCGTCGTCGGTAAGCGTTTCGCCCGCCGTGTTGCCGGTCCGCCACGCTTCGAACTCTGTTCTTGACCGGAGAACACCGGATATTTCGAAAACGGAACACCCGCTCTGTTCAACAGTGAACACAGCTAAGCGCTGATGGCCTGCGGCCGCTACCCGAGGCGGGTCTCGCGCTCCGCCGACAGGTGGCTCGCGCGCCGGTACGTGTCGATCGCCCTGTTGGCGAGCATCAACGGCCGGCGCTCGCCGGTCTTGAGCTGGGCTTCGATGGCATCGAGAATAACGTTTGCCGAGGCATCAGGCGTGCCGAGCTCGCCGCTCTTCTCGAGGAAGCTCCAGGCGATGAAGAATGCGCTCTCGACCGTACAGCGAATGGACATGGGCTGCCAACGCGGTGCGGCCGAAGCCGTTCCGCGTGCGGCGGCGCGACATTCATCTCGCCGCCGACTGATAATCAGTTCTTCAGCACGATGCGGCCGACCACCTTGCCGGCGCGCAATTCGTCGATCCACTTCTGGACATCGCCCATCGGCTCTTCGCGCATCGGCGTCGGCTTGATCTTGCCGGCGCGCGCGAGCGCCATCAGCTCATGCGCCTCTGCGAGCGTGCCGACCATGAAACCCTCGACGGTGAGGCGCTTGTAGACCCATTGCACCATCGGCAGCGTGAACTGGCCGCCCATCAGGCCCGACACCACGACCTTGCCGCCGCGTGCGGCGACCGCGACCGCAAACGCCATCGACTTCTCGTTGCCGGCGAAATCGACCACTTCGTCGAAGCCGCCATCGGTCTCCTTCAGGATGCGCTTGATCACGTCGGGCTCGGACGGGTCATAGGCAACGGCCGCGCCGTTCTTCAGCGCGGTCTCGCGCGCGGCCGGCGATAGATCGGCGACCGTGATCGGCTGCTTGAACATCGCCTGCGCGAACGACAGGCCCATCATGCCGACGCCGCCAAGACCGATCAGTAGCAGATTGCGCTGACGCGGACGATCGACCAGGCGCTTGAGCGCGCCGTAAGCGGTGACGCCCGAGCACATCAAGGTCGCGGCCTGGTTGACGGGCAGGGGATCGTAATCGAGCAGATATTTTGCGTCGGGCACCAGCACGTGAGTGGCGAAGCCGCCGTCGATGGAGACGCCGAGGAAGCGCTGCTTGGCGCAAAGATTCTCGTCGCCGTTCTTGCAGTCGCGGCACTGGCCGCAGCCGATCCAGGGAAACACCGCCTTCTTCGAGCCGACGAGGCTTGCCGGCACGTCTGCGCCGACTTCGTCGACGACGCCGGCGATCTCATGGCCGAGCGTGAAGGGCAGCGTCATGCCGCGCGTGGTGTCGAGCTTCTTGCCGCCGCCGAGATCGGCATAGCCGTCCTGGATGTGCAGGTCGGAATGGCAAAGGCCGCAGCGCTCGATGCGCACCAGCACTTCGGTAGCCTTAGGCTTGGGCGTATCGACGATGGTCTCGCACAGGGGCGCATCGAACTTGACCAGCGACTGCCGACGCATCAACGCCATATTCCTTCCTCCGAAATTAGCTCGTTGTTTGAGCATGATCTCCGCGCAAACGCGTTCCGCGTTTGTCGCGAGGGAAAACCGCTTCACACTTTGCGCTAGCGCGGCCCTTCGAGTCCGGATCATGCTCCTTCGCTGCGTATATCCGCCAATTTACGCGCCATGGCAACAAAACCGGAGATGGGAATCGTCTCGGCGCGCCGCGTCGCATCGACGCCGGCGGCCGCAGCAAGGCGGGCAGGATCGGCTTGGAGCGATTTCAGGCTCTGCCGCAGCATTTTCCGGCGCTGGCCGAAGGCGGCGGCCGCGACCTGCTCGAGCAGCTTGCGATCACATGGCAGCGGCTCCGCACGCGGCACCAGGCGCACGACGGAGGAGGTGACTTTCGGCGGCGGCACGAAGGCGGACGGCGCAATGTCGAACAGGATCTTTGTCTCGCAACGCCAGTTGGCGAGCACGCCGAGCCGGCCATAGGCGTCCTCGTCCTCGCGCGCGACGATGCGCTCGCCGACCTCGCGCTGAAACATCAGCACCATCATGTCGTACCAGGGCGGCCAGGGCTCGATGGTGAGCCAGTTGATCAGAAGCTGGGTCGCGATGTTGTAGGGCAGGTTGGCGACGATCTTGGCGCGCTCTCCGCCAAGCAGCGGGCGCGGGTCGAAGGTCATGGCATCGCCATGAACGATCTCGAGCCTGCCAGGGTAGCGCGCGGAAATATCCTGCAAGGCAGGAATGGCGCGCTCGTCATGCTCGATGGCAATGACGCGCTTGGCGCCGAGCGCAAGCAGCGCCCGTGTCAGTCCACCCGGCCCCGGTCCGATCTCGACAATGACGCTCTCTTCGAGCGGCGCCGCCGCGCGCGCGATGCGCGCGGTGAGGTTGAGATCGAGCAGGAAGTTCTGACCGAGCGATTTGCGGGCCGACAGCGCATGCTGGCGAATGACCTCGCGCAGCGGCGGGAGGTCGTCGATCGCGCTCATCAGCTGTTTGCAGCCGCCATGCGGCTCGCAAGCTTGAGCGCGGCGATCAGGCTCGCAGGGTTCGCCTTGCCGGTGCCGGCGATGTCGAAGGCGGTGCCGTGATCGGGCGAGGTTCGGATGAAGGGCAGGCCCAGCGTGACGTTGACGGCGTCGTCGAACGCCACGGTCTTGATCGGGATCAGCGCCTGGTCGTGATACATGCAGATGGCGCAGTCGTAGCTGTTGCGCGCGGCTTGATGGAACATGGTGTCGGCGGGCAGCGGCCCCCTGGCGTCGATGCCGTCGTTGCGCAGCACCTTGAGCGCCGGCGCGATCACGGTCTGCTCCTCATGGCCGAGCGAGCCGTCCTCGCCGGCATGCGGATTGAGTCCTGATATCGCGATGCGCGGTCGCGCAATGCCGAAGCGGGATTTCAGCTCGGTCGCGACGATGCGCGCGGTCGAGACGATGAGATCGCTCGTGAGCTGGGTGAGGGCGTCGCGCAACGACACGTGGATCGTCACCGGCACCACGGCGAGCCGCGGCGACCACAGCATCATCACCGGCTGCGGCACGCGGCCATCCGCTTCCGCGAGCTCTGCGAGGAATTCGGTGTGGCCGGGATGGCGGAAGCCGGCGCGGTAGAGCACACTTTTGGCAATGGGATTGGTGACGATTGCGCTGGCGCGGCCCGCGCGCACGTCGGCGACCGCCTCGCGGATCGAGGCGAGCGCGGCCGGTGCGCTCGAGGCGTCGGGTTTGCCTGATACTGCGGTCGCTTGCACGCCGGTCGCAACCACGGGCAGGGCGTCGGCAAAGGCGGCCTCGGTCTCGCCAGGGCTCACCGAGGCGACCGCGATGTCGGCGCCGAGTGCCTTGGCGCGGTGCGCGATGAACGCCTCGTCGCCGCGCAGGTAGAAGGCAGGCAGGCCGAGCTCGCGGCGCCTGAGCCAGGCGGCGATGGTGATGTCGGGGCCGATGCCGGCGGGCTCTCCGAGCGTGAGCGCGAGGGGCTTTGCGGGTGCGGCCATCAGCGGTTGCGATATTCGATCATCGCCGCTTTGCGGAGCTCGTCGAGATAGGCCTTCTGGGTCTTCTCGTATTTCTCCGTATACATCTTCTGCTGGATCTCGCGCTTCTTCGGCGTGTCGATCGTGGTCGGCTTGCGCGAGCACACCACCACCATCTCGATGCCCGCCTTGGTGACTTCGGGCGCGGTCATATGGCCGATCGGGGTGTCGTCGAGCACCTTGCGCAGCGCCTCGGGCAGGTCCGAGGTCGTCTTGGTGACGGATTCGCGGATGGTGGCGTTCGGGGTCGAGCGGAATAGCGAATTGGCTTCCTCGCAGCTTCCGACACGCGCGCGATACTGCTCGGCCTCCTTCATCCGCGTCTCCTGGAAAGCGGGGGACGAGCCGCGTGGCACGATCAGCACGACCGGCTGCATCTTGTATTCGGTGCCCTCGACCTGCATTTTCTCCTCGCCGTTCTCGCGCACCTTGTCGGCGACGTCCTTCTCGCCGACGATCAGCTTCTCCTTGAAGCGGCCGCGCACGAGGCTGGTCCAGACCATCTCGGACTTCATGCGGTTCTTGAGGACGTCGGCACGTATGCCCTTGGCCTCGAACGACTTGGTGAGCTGATCGGGCGTGATGCGCATGCGCTGCGCCATGCCCTCGTAGGACTGGTTGATGTCGGCGACGGTGGGGTCGACGCCGTATTTCTTGCCTTCCTTGATCTTGATCTTGTCGTCGATCAGCTCGTTGATGACGTCCTGCCGGCTCGGCGTCTTCTGCGTCGTCAGCGTGTCGAGCTTGGAGCGCTGCTCGATGTCGTAATCGGTGATGGGATCACCGTTGACCATCACCACGATGTTCTGCGCCCGCGCCGGCGCGCCGGCGAGCACGAGCATCGCGATCAACAAGGCGCCGAGCGCAGAAGGGAGGAGGCGGAACACAGGCAAGGAAGTCGTCATGGTTGTCGCTCGCATGTCAGCCGAGATGATCCTGCGATCGGGGGCAGGCGGCTGGCATTTTGGACGGGTTCACTGAATGCCGGCGGAACTGCTGACCCCTGTCGAGGTCGCCAGCGTGCGCAAGCCGATCTGGAACATGAACGCGTGGCTCAGCACGGGCGGCGTGGTGCCCGCGGAGTAGCTATACGAAGTTACATAATTCGCCGCCAGCACGAAGCAATCGTCGACATAGCCGGCGCCGAGCACATACTGGTTGATCTTGTTGGCCTGGAGATCCCAGCGCGCCGAGCCCGTCACCACCCAGTTGGTCGCGACCTTGACCGAGCCCGTCGTCAGGATACCCTCGCGCCGGGTCAGGTAGCCGAGTTCAGGCTGGGCCGCGTAATTGCCGTACAGCATGCTGACCGACCAGCGATTGAAATTGGCGCGGCCTTCCGCCTCGAAGCGCTGGAAGTTCCAGGTCTGCTCGTCCATGCGGGAGCGGACGCTGAACGTATAGGTGCTGTTCGGCGAGTAGCTGGCGCTGGCCACGTAATCCGAGCGCGGCTTGTCGAGGCCGGAATTGACGCCGGTGTTGATGGAGTCCTGCACCGCGAAGGAGTTCATGCCGAACAGCTGGTAGGACTGGCCGAACAGCACCTTGATCGCGCCGCCCCTGTCGAACTGCGTGGTCGACTGAACACCGACATTGGCGCGGCCGCCGCCCTCGACGCGGTCATAGCCGGAGAACTTGTCGACGCTGAACAGGTTCGAGGCGTCGAACACCATGCTCTGCGCATCCTCGTTCGGAAGCCTGCCGGCATAGGTCTCGTTCGGACGGATGATGACCTGCGCGATCGGCTCGATGGTGGTCGAGCCCCAGGGCTGAACGTTAATGAAGGGATAGCGGTATTCGAGGCCGACGGTCGGCATCAGGCGGAACGCCTGGGTGTCGCCGACGGGCAGGTAGTTCGCCACGCCCGGCTGGTTCGAGACCTCGGAGTTGATCGCGTCGGCGCGCAGGATCGCGAACGGCGTCCAGATCTCGCCGAACGGATCGGTATAGGACTTGCGCCATTGCGCCTCCGCCGAAAGGCGGGTGTAGGTGCCGGGGAAGCCGCGCAACAGGCACTGCGTCGGCGTGCGCGCGAGCGGATCGGCCGAAGTCATCGTGCACAGGCCGTTGGTATTGGCCGTCGTCGTGATCGGATCGAACGTCGCGTCGTTACGCGTCAGATTGACGAAATTCGTCTTGTAGGAGACCTCGCCGCCGAAGATCGGATAGTTGAGCACGTTCGAGTAGTCGATCACGGGATAGATGACCGGGACCTGCTGCTGGTTACCCGAGAAGCTCAGGAAGTACATCGTGCGGGCATCGAAGAAGCTGCGATTGCCGACGCCGGTCAGATAGAGCTGCGAGATGGCTTCCGTCGGCAGATTCAGGAACGATCCGAGCGGATCGCGATAGGCCGCCAGGCGGTAGTCCGACATGAAATAGTAATCGGACAGCAGGACGCCGTCCCAGCCCCAGACCCATTTGTCGTTCAGGGCGAACTGACCCTTGGTCTCGACGCCGCCGCGGAACTGGCGGTCGCCAGGCTGGCCGGCGAAATTTTCAGGATGGAGCTGGTCGATGCCGTAGACGCGCACCTGGTAGGCGCCGTCCTGCAGGCGCTGGCGGAACTCGGCCTGGAACAGCACGCCCTGCTTGGAGGTGATGCGCGGGTTGAAGGTCGCGTCCATATCGGGCGCGATCGCCCAATAGAACGGGACTTCGACCCCGTAGCCGAACGCAGTGTAGGAGGTGAAGCCCGGCATCAGGAAACCGGTTTTGCGCTTCACGGTCGGGTCGGGCGTCGAGAAGTAGGGAATGTAGGCGAGCGGCACGCCGAAGAATTCGAGCTGCGCCGTCTCGAAATACAGCATCTTCTCCTGCTGGTCGTGGATGATGCGGGCACCCTTGACCTGCCAGAGCGGCGGCTTCTTCGGATCGTCCCGGCACGGCGCGCAGGCCGTGTAGACGCCGTTCTCGAACACGGTGTAGTTGCCCGAGGAGCGGTCGGCGCGGGTCGCGGCCATGCGGGTCTGGTCCTCGGTGTCCACGCGCAGCGAATCGACGAAGCCGTCGCGATAGTCGTCGGACAGATCCAGAATCTCGGCGTAGGTGATCTTGCCTTCGGCATCCGTCATGCGGATGTTGCCCTCGGCATGCAGCCGCTTGGTCTTCTGGTCGTAGATGACCCTGTCGGCCTCGACGCTGGTGCCGTTGTAGAACAGCTGAACGTTGCCGACCGCGGAGACGCGCGAATTGTTGTAGTCGTAGTCGACCTCGGTCGCCTGCACGAGCATCTGGCCGTCATTGGCGGCCCGTGGCGGCTTCGGACGCGGCGGCAGCGGATTGTAGGTGAAGCTCTGCGCGGCGGCGGGCGCCACCGCGGCAACATCCATCATTCCGGCAAGCGAGGCGACGGCGATAGCGGCCAATACGATCTTGCGGATGGACAAGCCGCCACCGTTCGCGCGCACCATGGTGCGCTGCGCCCAGCCAGCCAGATGTCCTCGGCGGACGGCCGTCACTATCCGTCCTCCTGATACAGCAAGGCCAAAAAGCCGGTGAGGCCGCCCACCACTACGGGCAACCACGCCGCAGCGATCGGATGCATCAACTCAGCCTTGCTCAAGTCTTCAGTCACTTTCGACAAAACGTAGAGCAGAAAGCCTGCGCCCACGCCACTCAAAACCATCTTCTGTACGCCACCCATCCGGAAGAAGCGCAACGACACGGAAGCCGCGAGCATCACCATGGCTGCGAGCAAAAACGGCTGTGCCAGAAGCTTGTGATACTGGAGTCGATAGCCGGCTGTCGCGAAGCCCGAGCTCTCGGACGAACGGATGTAGCTCGGTAGTTGCCAAAAGGACACAGTCTCGGGTGTGGAAAAGCTGTTGCGAACCTGCGCCTCGGTCAGCGTCGTCGGAATCTCCAGGCTGGCCTGGTCGACCGGCGGCGCGTCGAGCGTGAAGCGGCGCACGCCTTTGAACAACCAATGGCCGGATTCGAGCGTCGCCTCGCGCGCCTCGATCCGCTCCTTGAAATGCTGATCTGTATCAAACCGGAACAGCGTGAGGCCTGTCAGCCGGATGCCCTGCTGCTCGCTGCGTGCGGCGTTGATGATGGTCTGACCATCGTTGGTCACCTGGTTGAGCCAGAAGCCCGAGGCATCCTGGATGCCGCCGCCGGGCGCCGAGCCGAACAGCTCGGCTTCCATGCGCTTGGACAGCTCGCGCAAATTGGCCGACATCGGATTGTAAGCGACGGTGGCGAGCACGCCGATCAGCAACGCGCTGCCGAGCGCCGGCGAGATGAACTGCCAGGCCGAAACGCCGGCGGCCCGCGCCACCACGAGCTCGAGCCGGCGGGAGAGGGCGAGATAGCAGGTCATGGCGCCGATCAGCATGCAGAACGGCGTCAGCTTCTCCAGCAATTGCGGTACCCGGAACAACGAGGTCTCGGCCACCATGATCGCGGAGGCGGACGCCAGCCCCGAGGTCTTGCGCACCATCTCGATGTAGTCGACCAGCACCAGCAGGAGGAAAATGCTCGCGAACACGCCGAGTGCCGCGATCACGAAGCGGCCGGCGAAATAGCGCCCGAGCGTGTTGGTGAGCATGCTCATGCGGCGGCCGGCCGTCCGAACAGCCGCGCGATCCGCGCGTTCGACCTGTTGATCGCTTCCAGCAGGCCGGGCGGCGGCTCGACCACGATGCCGCCGACGATCATCCAGATGCCGGTGCCGATCGCGGCCACCAGCATTGCGTATTGCACGCCGGCGACGAACGGCGTCTTCACGGCCATCACCGAGCAGGCAAAGCCGGCCATGCGTAGCCCGAACACCGCGAGCACCGAGCCGCCGATCGAGAAATTGCGGCTCTGCCGCGTCGTGCGCGGCGCGCCGAGGAAGGCGAAGGTCAGCGCGGCAAAGGCGAACGGGTAGAGCGGCGCCATCAGGCGATCATGCAGCTCGGACCAGAACTGGCCGGGGACTGCCTTGTACACGGGATCGTCCTCGGACGGCGAGAACAGCTCCCAGAGATAGCGCTCGCGGATGCCGAGGGTGACGTCATGTCCCTGGTTGCCGAACTTCGACATGTCGAAGCCGTAGCGGCCGAATGCGACGAGCGCAGGGTCGCGCTTGCCGACCTCGAAGCGCTGCAGATTGCCGTCCTTCAGCACCAGGAACGAGCCGTTCTCGTTCTTCACGACCTCGCCGTGCTCGGCGACGATCGAGACGCGCTCGTTGGGATCGCGGCGGTCGTCGATGAAGATGCCGGCCAGGATGCCGCCGGGCAGCCGCTCGCGGATGCGGATCGTGAGGTTCTTGTCGAGCTGGGCGAACCGGCCGGGCTGCAGGATGTTGGTGAGCACGTCGGCGGTGATCTCGGCGTCCCATTGCTTGATCCGCCGCATGCCGTCGGGGGCGAGGTAGGCCGCGATGAAGGCAACCAGCAGCGCCACCACGCAGGTTGCGTAGAAGAACGGATAGAACAGCCGGAACGGCGAGAAGCCGGCGGCATTCATCACGATGATCTCGGAGTCGGTCGCGAGCTTGTTCAGCGTATGCGAGATCGCGATCATCAGCGCGATCGGCGAGATGATCAGCACCAGCGCCGGGATCACGAGGCTGGTGATGCCGAGGAAGGTCATGATGGTCTGACCCTGGCTCGTCATCAGGTCGATGCCGCGCAACGCCTGCGTAATCCAGATCACGCCGGTGAGGCTGACCAGGACCAGCGCAAACGACGCCAGCGTCGTGCGGAATATATACCTGTCGATTGACCCCATGCGCTACCGCACGAATCCCACCAAAGCCCCAACGCGCGCACCGGAAATTCCGGTTGTTCGACCAATCCCTGACAGGGATTCCCCGAGGTCGTCCAACCACCTCTTCCGGCAGCTTACTTTCTCACTACCATCCCTTTGATCCGTCAACAAAATGGCTGACCCGTGGCGCCGTCAATATATGGTTAATATTTCCCTCGATGTGACCTCCACGCCACGGGCGGTGCTTGGCATCGACCGCCGATCTCGCCCATAGTGTGGAAAGCACAGTGAATCGCCGTTCAGGTCCGGCTTCGGCCGTATCGATCGATCGGCAAAAAGCCCCATGTTTTCGAGGAGTTACCCATGTCCGATGCCATCAAGGTCGGCTTCGTCCCGCTCGCTTCCGCCGCCCGTGGCATTGTGGTCGTATTCTGTGACGACACGCTGAAGGTCGGCCCGGCAACTGCCAGGGCGTTGGGTGGTGCCAGCGAAGTTGTGAAGCGGGCAGCGGCGGCCGGCTCGTTCAAGGGCAAAAGCGGCGCCGCCCTGGACATCCTTGCCCCCGAAGGCCTGAAGGCCGAGCGGCTGATCGTGATCGGAACCGGGAAGGCCTCAAGCCTGAAGGGGAACGACTTCCTCAAGTTCGGCGGCATGGCGGCCAGCAAGCTCAAGGCGGGTTCGGTGTCCATGACAATCATGGCGGAACTGCCCGATGGCGCCATGACGAGCGAGCAGGCGGTTGCGATCGCCTCGGGCCTGCGCCTGCGCGCCTACAAGTTCGACCGCTACAAGACCAAGAAGAAGGACGGCGAGGAGGGCGCGCTGCGCGCCGACGTTTCGCTGGCGGTCGGCGATGCGACCGCTGCGAAGAAGGCCTTCGCCTCGGCCGGTGCCGTCGTCGACGGCGTCATCATCGCGCGCGATCTCGTCAACGAGCCGCCGAACGTGCTGTTCCCCGAGGAGTTCGCGCGCCGCGCCGGCCAGCTCAGGAAGCTCGGCGTCAAAATCGAGGTGCTCGACGTCAAGGCGATGCAGAAGCTTGGCATGGGTGCGCTGCTCGGCGTCGGCCAGGGTTCGGCGCGGCCGAGCCGCACCGTGATCATGCGCTGGGACGGCGGCAAAAAGGGCGAGGCGCCGGTCGCCTTCGTCGGCAAGGGCGTCTGCTTCGATACCGGCGGCATCTCGATCAAGCCGGCCGGCAGCATGGAGGACATGAAGGGCGACATGGGGGGCGCGGCCTGCGTCGTCGGCCTGATGCATGCGCTCGCGGCGCGCAAAGCCAAGGTCAATGTGGTCGGTGCCATCGGCCTCGTCGAGAACATGCCCGACGGCAATGCGCAGCGGCCCGGTGACATCGTCACCTCGATGTCGGGCCAGACCATCGAGATCATCAACACCGACGCCGAGGGCCGCCTCGTGCTCGCCGACGTGCTCTGGTACGTCGCCAAGAAGACCAAGCCGAAATTCATGGTGGACCTGGCGACGCTGACCGGCGCGATCGTGGTCGCGCTCGGCACCGATCATGCCGGCATGTTCTCCAACAATGACGAGCTCGCCGAGCGCCTGCTCGCGGCCGGCATCGAAAGCGGCGAGAAGGTCTGGCGCCTGCCGCTCGGCCCCGAATACGACAAGCTGATCGATTCCCAGTTCGCCGACATGAAAAACACCGGCGGCCGCCACGGCGGCTCGATCACGGCGGCGCAGTTCCTGCAGCGCTTCGTCGATGGCACGCCCTGGGCCCATCTCGACATCGCCGGCACCGCGATGGGCGCGCCCAAGACCGACATCAACCAGAGCTGGGGCAGCGGTTATGGCGTCCGGCTGCTCGATCGTCTGGTCGCGGATCATTACGAGCGCAAATGACGCACCATGACGGAAGTTCTCTTCTACCATCTGCAAAACATGACGGTTGAGAACGTCTTGCCGCCGCTTCTCGAGAAATCGCTCGAGCGCGGCTGGCGCGTCGTGGTGCAGGCGACCTCGCCGGAGCGTGCGGATGCGCTGGACGCACATCTATGGACCTATCGCGACGATTCCTTCCTGCCGCACGCGACATGGCGGGTGAACGATGTTGCGGAACAGCCGATCGTGCTGGCGATCGAGGCGGACAATCCGAACGGCGCCAATGTCCGCTTCCTGGTCGACAACGCCGCGTTGCCCGAGGATGCCGAAGGCTATGAGCGCATGGTGCTGCTGTTCAATGGCGACGATCCGGATGCGCTCGCGGCGGCCCGGAGCACCTGGACCGATTGCAAGACGCGCGGATTTGAGGTCACCTATTGGCAGGCGGACGAACGGGGCCGGTGGCAGCGGCGGAATTAGCGGCCGCTTGCAATTAATGATAATTTGGACTTTCAAGGGCAGAATGGTTTCGGCCACCTTCGTGCCGCAAAGTGATGTTGGGACAATCGCTTAGGGCTGCTCCTTCATGCGGGGAATTTAGGTTATCGTGCGACATCAAAAGCTTCCAAAGTCGCTCCTGGTCGTGTTGGTCGCCGCAGCACCGCTGCTTGCGGGCTGCGCGGGCGCATCCGATATGCTGACGTCAGCCAAAGACGCTGAATGGTTCAACAAGCCGAGCCGCCTGTTCATCAAGAACATCTCGATCGAATCGCCGCCGCTGACCCCCGACAAGCCTGTTGGAGCTGAGGATCTCGTCAGCGCCGACGGCGCGTGCCCCGGCATGGCGCCGCCGCCCGGTCCCGCCGACGCCAACGCCTCGACCACCGCGCCGGCGCCCGTGGGCGGCACGGTCGCGCTCGGCCACACCGAATGCGACGTGGTGCGCGGCATCGGCGCGCCCTCGACCGTCAATCTCTCCAGTGATGGCGCCGGCCGTCGCGTCGCGGTGGTCACCTGGACCACGGGTCCGCGCGCGGGCATCTACACCTTCACGTCAGGACGTCTCTCCGCGATCGAAGGCACACCGGAGCCGCCGGTCGTCGCCAAGCCGGTGAAGCCGAAGGCGAAGAAGAAGGCGGCGACGTAACGCGTCGTCGGCCGCCCGCCTGTCGAGATCGTCAAGCGGCTTTACGCCCTTTGATCGCAGTGGCTGAGGCATGAACCGTGATCTTCCCGGACGCGGTGGCCGGCAGTCGTGCCTGCAATCGTCGTTTAAGCTCCGCGCTCTCCGCGTCCGACAGCTTGCCCACGATGCCGCTCGGGCTGCTGACGACCATCGATAGCCAATAGTCGTCGAAGTCGGCGAATGTCCGCTCGACCACCAACTCGCGGGTTTCGATCTCGCCGAGGCCAAGCTCCGCCCAGAGTGCCTTGAGCATCTCGAAACGAGATATGTCCGCGCTCGGCGGACGCGCTGCGGGGATGCCGAGGGCATCCAGCTCTTCCCACAGCGGCTGCGTCGGCGTGCCGCCCCGCACAATATCCCAGGTATAGGACGCGACCATGCCGCCGGGCTTGGTGACGCGGACCATTTCCGAGGCGCCCTTGCGCGGGTCGGGCACGAAGAACAGCACCAGGGCCATCACCGCGACGTCGAAACGGCCAGTGTCGTAGGGCAGGGCCATCGCATCGCCGATCGACAGCTCGACCTGCTTTGCCGCGAATTTCTGGCGCGCCGTCGCGATCTGTGCGTCGGAGGGATCGATCGCACAAACGGACGACGGAGCGGACTTCGCCAGAACAAGCTCGGTGAACGCGCCGTTGCCGGCGCCAACGTCCACCCAGCCCAGTCCGGGGCGGGGCGCCAGCCAGTCGAGGAAGAGAGTCCCGGCTGATCGGCTCCAGGGCGCCATGAAACGTTCGTAAGCCGCGCCGTCGGTGAATTTAATCGGTTCGGGTGCAGACACCTGACATCTCCCTGCGAGCGCACGTCTTATGCGGTCTTTTGCACGTTCAATTGCAACTCATCGATCATGCGCTGGCGCATCACGAATTTCTGGATCTTGCCGGTCACGGTCGTCGGGAATTCATCGACGAAGCGGATGTAGCGCGGGATCTTGAAGTGCGCGATGCGGTCCTTGCAGAACGACCTGACGTCCAGCTCTGTCATGGTGCTGCCCTGCTTGAGCCTGATCCAGGCGCAAAGCTCCTCGCCGAAGCGCTCGTCGGGGATACCGAACACTTGCGCGTCGGCGACGGCCGGATGCTGGTAGAGGACGTTCTCGATCTCGACCGGGTAGATGTTTTCGCCACCGCGAATGGCCATGTCCTTGCTGCGGCCGACGACATTGCCGTAGCCCTCCGCGTCGAAGGTGCCGAGATCGCCGGTGTGCATCCAGCCGTCGGCATCGATCGCCTCGCGGGTCTTCTCCGGATCGTTCCAGTACCCCAGCATCACGGAGTAGCCCCGGGTGCAAAACTCGCCGGGTGTGCCGACAGCCACCGTCTTGCCGTCGGGATCGACGATCTTGACCTCGACATGCGGATGAATGCGGCCGACGCTGCCGACCTTGCGCTCGATCGGGTCGTTGGTCGCCGTCTGCAGGCAGACCGGGCTCGTCTCGGTCATGCCGAAGATGTTGGTGAAATCGCGCAAATGCATGTCGGACAGGCATCGCTTCATCATCTCGATGGGGCAGGGTGCGCCGCCGGCCCATCCGGTCCGCAACGAGCTCAAATCGAAACGCGCAAACTCCGGGTGGTTGAGCATTCCCAAAAACATCGTGGGAACGCCGCCGACGCCGGTGCAGCGCTCGGCCTCCATCGCTGCGAGCGAGGCGAGCGGATCGAACCATTCGGACGGCAACACCATCGTGGCGCCATGGACGATGCACATCAATGTTCCCACCACCATGCCGCCGCAGTGATAGAGCGGCACCTGGATGCAATATCGGTCGTTGCCGGTCAGGCCCATGGTGCGGCCGACGAAGAACGCGTT
>Ga0209455_1000593_pt1 | contig 23324 bp, 17 predicted proteins | sample AraplaCol_mCL_r2_FD_184275 | JGI IMG/M metagenome (GOLD analysis project Ga0209455, IMG submission 184275) | Arabidopsis root microbial communities from North Carolina, USA - plate scrape CL_Col_mCL_r2 (SPAdes) (version 2) | ecosystem: Host-associated > Plants > Roots > Endosphere | place: USA... | reverse complement strand
CGGGCCCCTTCATGCGGCCGTGGACGAGGCCGACCTTGTCGCCGAGGCGCAGGCGGAGTGCGGCGGCGCGGTCCTCGGCAGCGGCGAGGTCGCTTGTCTCGCTTTCCTCGACCAAGGGGCAGACCCAATAAGCCTGCTGGCCGGTAGCGAGGTGGCGCTGAAGACCGTCGACCACCTCGATCAGGCGATCGTCGGAAATGACGCGCGTTTCGATCGGCTGGCGGCCGGGGGGCATTTCGTCGAGGCGGCTGGAATCCATCTCGCCATATTGGGCGAGCGTGAGCGTGCGCGGGATGGGGGTGGCGGTCATCGCCAGCAGATGGGGCGGCCTCTCGGCTTTCTGGGTGAGCAGCATACGCTGAGCCACACCGAAGCGATGCTGTTCGTCCACTACGGCAAGGCCGAGACGTTTGTAGCTCACCGCTTCCTGGAAGATGGCGTGGGTGCCGATAAGGATATCGATCGATCCATCGGCGAGTCCCATCAGAGTTGCCTCGCGCGCACGGCCTTTGTCGCGGCCGGTAAGGATCGCCACATTGACGGGCACGCTGGCGAGCAGGCGCGAGAGATTCTCGAAATGCTGACGGGCGAGGATTTCGGTGGGAGCGAGCAAGGCGCCCTGCGCGCCCGCCTCGACCGCGATCAACAAGGCCATCAAGGCAACCAGCGTCTTGCCCGCGCCAACATCGCCTTGAAGCAAGCGCAGCATCGGCGCGGATTGCGCCATGTCGCCTTCGATCTCGCCGACCGTGCGCGTCTGTGCGCTGGTGGGAGAATAAGGCAGTTTGAGCGCGTCGCGCAGACGGCCATTGCCCTGCAAAGGCGTCCCCTTGCGGCCGCGCGAGGAGGCGCGGACCAGCATCAGGGCGAGCTGGTTGGCGAAGATCTCGTCATAGGCGAGCCGCTCGCGCGCCTTGGCGTCCGACGGGTCGGCATGGATACGGATCAAGGCCTCGCGCCAGCTGGGCCAGCCTTGTTTGGCGACCAGGCTCGGCTCGATCCATTCGGGCAGATCGGGCATGCGTGCGACCGCTTGCGCGACCAAAGCGGCGAGCCTCTTGTTGGTGAGGCCGTCGGACAGGGCATAGACCGCCTCGCGCGCAGGCAAGGCCTTGGCTTCCTCGGGCGTCATCACCTCGGGATGCACGATCTGGAGCCATTGATCGTAGCGGTCGAGCTTGCCGGACACCGCCTTGGCTTCGCCCAAAGGCAATTGCTTCTTGGCCCAGCCCGACGAGCCGCCGAAGAAGACGAGGCTGACCACATTGCCGACCGCATCCTGCGCGACCACTTTGGCGGGCGCGCGGGCGCTGCCCGACATGCGATAATCGGTAGGCGTCACGGTGACGGTGACGATCTGGCCAACATCGGCCTCGTCCACCTCGACCACCGCCTTGCGATCGACGAAGCCGGTCGGGAGATGGAAGAGCAGGTCGATCGCGCGTGAAAGACCGAGGCGTGACAAGGGCTTGGCGAGCTGTGGGCCCACCCCTTTCAGCGCCTCGACTTCGGCGAACAGCGGATTGAGAATATCGGGGCGCATCACTAAGTGAGCATAGCAATAGCCTTCGTCACCGGCGCCGCAAAGCGGCTGCCGGCATTTCCTGTTTGGAGCCTTATGGACCGCGACATCCGCCTCAAGCGCCTGCGCTTTCGCGCCTGGCACCGCGGCACCAAGGAAGCCGACCTGCTGATCGGAGGCTTTTTCGACACCTTCTCGGCCGATTGGGACGAGGGCCAGATCGCCTGGTTCGAGGATCTGATGAACGAGGAGGATGTCGAGATCATGGGCTGGGCGATCGGAACGATCCCCATTCCCGAACGCTGGCACGGCCCGATGATGGAACGGATGCGCGTGCTCGACTATATTCCGATCGAGAAGTAAGTGGCTGATCTTCAAAAGATATTGAAAGCCGGCGAGGCGCTGACGCTGGCGGGTGCTCCGGCGGGTTTCCTGCCGTGGCTGCTGGCGGACCTCGCCCGTGCGGCCAAGGGTCGTGCCGTGTTCGTCGCGCCCGACGAGAGTGCGATGCGGGCGCTTGCCGACAATGCGCGTTACTTCGCGCCCGAGCTGGAGGTGCTGACCTTCCCGGCGTGGGACTGCCTGCCCTACGACCGCGCCTCGCCCTCGCTGCGCTCCACCTCGGAGCGGCTGGCGGCTCTGCATGCGCTCCAGCGCAAGGCGGACAAGCCGCAATTGCTGGTCACCACGGTCAACGCGATCACGCAGCGCACGCTGACGCCGTTTCGCATTCGCCAATTGTCCGCCAGCCTGGCTCCGGGCGAGCGGATCGATCGCGATGCGCTGGCCGAGCTGCTCCAGGCGAACGGCTATGTGCGTGCCGATACGGTCCACGAAGCCGGCGAATATGCGGTCCGCGGCGGGCTGGTCGACCTGTTCCCGGCGGGCGAACCGCTGGCATTGCGGCTCGACTTCTTCGGCGACGAGATCGAGACGGTGCGCCAATTCTCGCCCGAGGATCAGCGCACCACTGCCAATATCGACGGCTTCACGCTGCTGCCGGCGTCCGAGGCTCTACTCGATGCGGAGGGGATCAAGCGCTTCCGCAGCCGCTATCGCGAAAAGTTCGGCGCGACCGCGACCGGCGATCCGCTTTATCAGGCGCTATCCGAAGGCCGCCGGCTGGCGGGGATGGAGCATTGGCTGCCGCTACTGGAAGAGCGGCTGTCGACCCTGTTCGACCATCTTTCCGACGACGATCTGATCGTGCGTGACAGCGGATCGGATGGCGCGGCCGATGCGCGTTTCGAGTCGGTCAGCGATTATTACGAGAACCGCCAGCGCGCGAAGACGAGCGATCCGGGCAGCTATCGGCCGCTCGAGCCCGACACGCTTTACCTCACGGCCAAGGAATGGCGCGAGGCGATCAAGGATCGCCCGATCCACCTGACCACGCCCTATCACGAGCCCGAGAGCGAGCGGGTGATCGACTTCGGCGTCGATGGCCCGCGCGATTTCACGCCCGAGCGCACGCAGAATGCCAACGTCTATGAGGCGGTGGTCGAGCATGTCCGCGGTCTGGCACGCGCGAAGAAGAAGGTGGTGCTCGCGAGCTATTCCGGCGGTGCGCGCGAGCGGCTGAAGGGGTTGCTGGAAGATCACGGGCTCGACGGCGCGATGTTGGCGGACGATTGGCAGGATGCGCTCGGCACCGCCTTCCGGCCGGGCACGACCGCGCTGACCGTGCTGCCGCTCGATCATGGCTTCACCACGCCCGAAGTAGCATTGCTGACCGAGCAGGATATGCTCGGCGATCGGCTGATCCGGCGCCAGAAACGGCGGAAATCGGCCGACGCCTTCCTCGCCGAACTGGCGACGCTGTCGCCGGGCGATCTGGTCGTCCATGCCGATCATGGCATCGGCCGCTATGAGGGGCTGACTCAGATCCCGGTGTCCAAGGTGCCGCACGATTGCGTCGCCTTGTCCTATGCCGGCGGCGACAAGCTCTACGTGCCCGTAGAGAATCTCGAGGTCCTGAGCCGCTACGGCAGCGAAGAAGGTGCGAGCCTCGACAAATTGGGCGGGGTCGCCTGGCAGACGCGCAAGGCGCGGATGAAGGAGCGCATTCGCGAGATTGCGGGCGAGCTGATCGCGACTGCCGCCTTGCGCGCGCTCCGCGCGGCTGACGTGGCGCAAACCGATGCGGCCTACAATGCCTTCGCGGATCGGTTCCCGTATGAAGAAACGGACGATCAGGACCGCGCAATCGACGATGCGCTGGGCGATCTGGCGGCAGGCAAGCCGATGGACCGGCTGATCGTGGGCGATGTCGGCTTCGGCAAGACCGAGGTGGCGCTGCGCGCGGCCTTCGTCGCGGCGATGGCCGGGATGCAGGTAGCCCTGGTCTGCCCGACCACCCTGCTCGCCCGCCAGCATTATACCAACTTCGTCGAGCGGATGCGTGGCTTTCCGATCGAAGTCGGTCGGTTATCCCGTTTGGTTCCTGCGGCCGAAGCCAAACGAACCAAAGAGGGCTTGGAGGCCGGCACGATCGATATCGTCGTCGGCACGCACGCCGTGCTGGCCAAGGGCGTGGAATTCAAGCGGCTCGGCCTGGTGATCGTCGACGAGGAACAGCGCTTCGGGGTGACGCACAAGGAGCGGCTGAAATCGATGAAGGCGGACGTACACGTCCTGACCCTCACCGCCACGCCGATTCCGCGCACACTGCAGATGGCGATGTCGGGCCTGCGCGAGCTGTCGGTGATCCAGACGCCGCCGGTCGACCGTCTGGCCGTCAGGACCTACGTCGCGCCCTGGGATCCGGTGGTGGTACGCGAGGCCTTGCTGCGCGAACATTATCGCGGCGGGCAGAGCTTCTTCGTCGCGCCCCGCATCAAGGATTTGCCCGACATCGAGGAATTCCTGCGCAAGGAGGTACCCGAGGTTCGCTACGTCGTCGCGCACGGCCAGATGAGCGCGACCGAAGTCGAGGAGCGGATGTCGGCCTTCTACGACAAGAAGTTCGATGTGCTGGTGTCGACCACGATCGTGGAGAGCGGGCTCGATATTCCGAGCGCGAATACACTGATCGTTCACCGTGCGGACCGCTTCGGCCTTGCCCAGCTTTATCAGCTGCGCGGCCGTGTCGGGCGTTCGAAGACGCGCGCTTATGCCTACCTCACCACCCCACCCAACCGCATCGTCACCGAGACGGCGGAGAAGCGCCTGCACATCCTGCAGAATCTCGACACGCTGGGTGCGGGCTTCCAGCTTGCGAGCCACGATCTCGACATTCGCGGTGCGGGCAATCTGCTCGGCGACGAGCAATCGGGGCATATCAAGGAGGTCGGGTTCGAACTCTACCAGTCGATGCTGGAGGATGCGATCCTGGAAGCCAAGGCGGGCGGGTTGGCCGAGACCGCGCGCAGCCGCGAATTCTCGCCGCAGATCAGCGTCGATGCGCCGATCATGATCCCGGACGATTATGTCCCCGATCTCGACCTGCGCATGGGCCTTTATCGCCGCATGAACGAGCTGGAGAACAAGGGTGAGATCGAGGCGTTCGCGGCCGAGATGATCGACCGGTTCGGCCCGCTACCCGAGGCGACCGCCAATCTGCTGTCGATCATCGAGACCAAGATGAACGCCAAGAAGGCCTGCATCGCCAAGCTCGACGTCGGTCCCAAGGGCGCGCTCGTCACCTTCTTCCAGGATCAGTTCCCCGACCTGCAGGGGCTGCTTGGCTATGTCGATCGCCTGAAGGGCGTCGCCAAACTGCGCCCGGACAGCAAACTCGTCATCAGCCGCGCCTGGCCCGATGCCGCGGCGCAGCTGCATGGCGCCTTGCAGCTGTCAAAGGGATTGGCGAAGATACTGGCATGAAGCGCGCATCGGTTCTGGCAATGATGGCGTCGCTCCTGGCTGCGCCGATCCTGGCCGAGCCGATGCATTGGCCCGATTTGCTCAATCGCCCGCAGCCGAGACCGGATGCGACCATATCCTACGGCGCCGACCCGCTGCAGCATGTCGATCTGTGGCTGCCGAAGAAAGCGGGCGCGCATCCGGTAGTGCTGATGGTGCATGGCGGCTGCTGGCAGACCGAGATCGCCAAGGCCGACATCATGAGCTGGATCGCGGACGACCTGCGCAAACGTGGGATCGCGGTCTGGAATGTCGAATATCGCGGGATCGACCGTCCCGGCGGCGGCTATCCCGGTACCTTCCTCGACGTGGCGCATGCCGCCGATCTGCTTGGCGCCCAGGCGCGCAAATATCATCTGCGTGCCGACAGAATCGTGGTGGTGGGTCATTCGGCCGGCGGGCATCTCGGGTTGTGGCTGGCGGTGCGCGAGAGCCTGCCCAAAAGCAGCCCGCTGTTCATGCCGCATCCGCTGAAGCTGAGCGCCGCGATCAGCCTGGGCGGTCTGCCCGATCTACAAGCCGATACGATCCCGCCGGCCAATACGTGCGACAATGATCCGATTCCGGGATTGGTCGGCAAACCCTCGCCTGGCCGGCCCGACGTCTATGCGGATACGTCGCCCGCCGCCCTGCCCGACGCTGCGATCCCGGTGACGCAGGTCAATGGTACGCTCGATCGGATCGCGCCGCCGATTGTCGCCTCCAACTATTCCAAGAAGCGCAAGGCCCACCGCGTCACGATCGCGGACGAGGGCCATGTCGAGCTGATCACGCCGGGGACGAAGAGCTGGACGGCGACGGTGCGGCTGATCGAGGAAGCGCTTCGGTAATTTCCATCGTCATGCTGAACTTGTTTCAGCATCCATCGAGGGCAGTCGCCCCGCCGCAGAATGGACCCTGAAACAAGTTCAGGGTGATAAACTAGGCCTTCGCGCCGCCGTTGATGGCGCGCATCAGGTAGAAGAGCAGCACGCTGCCCACCAGCAGGCCGCCAAGTGCGATCTGTTCCGAAAGCTTGGCGAGGCCGACCAGCCCGACCATCGCGAGGATCGCGAAAGCGGAGATATAAGGCAGGCCGGGGATGGTGAGCGGGCTCCCGAGGATTGCGATCTTGTCGCAGCGGAGCTTCACCGCGGCCGCGCACACCGACATGTAGAGCGGCGCGATCGCGAGCGTGGAAAGGATCGCTAGCTTCTCGAACGTGCCGGTGAGCGCCAGTCCCAGCGCGAGCAAGAAATGGGTCAGGATCGCGATATAAGGCGTACGCCAGCGCGCATGGACCTTTCCGAACATCGACGGCAGCAGCCTATCGCGGCCGAACGCGAACAGGACGCGCGGGGCGCCGAGGAGGTCGCTGCCGAGCCAGATAAGCATCGACCCGAACGCGCCGGCGAGCAAAGGCGCGCGCCAACGTGGATCCAGAGTGCCAAGCGCGTCGGCAAGCGGCGCCTTCGACCCGACCAGCCCAGCGCCCAGCAGCCGATCGGAAACGATTTGCACCGCGATATAGAGCAGGCCGATCGAGATCATCGCCAGCAGGAGCGCGCGCGGCACGGTGCGCGCGGGATCGCGCACCTCACCCGAGGCAGCGAGCGGGGTTTCCATGCCGGTCAGCGCGAATATGCCGAGGATCGCGGCGGCGCCGAAGCCCTCCGTCGGCGGATTGGTGATCGGCGGCGCGGCCGGATGCCCCATCAGCAAGGCCCCGCCCCCCACGATCAGGAACAGGAAAAGCGGCAACAGCTTGATCATGGTCGCGAGGCCGAGGATTTTGGACGCCACATCGACACCGATGATGTTGATGAAGGCCATCAGCCCGAGCACCGCCGCGACGACCATTGTATGCGGGACGGACGAAGCCATCGCCGGGAAGGCCGATCCGACCGTATCGGCGAGCGCCACCGCGATGCCACCGCAGGCAAGCACACTCGAAAACCAGACCAATATGCCCGCGACGAAACCGAACATAGGCCCGAACGCCGCCTCGACATAGCCATAGGGACCGCCACTGGTGGGCACGCGGCTACCGGCTTCGGAGAAGCACAGGACGATCGCGGCCATCGCGATCAGGCAGGCGAGATAAGCGTAAGGCGCGATCGTGCCGGCCGCGGTCGCCATCACCGCGGGCAGGCGATAGACGCCTGACCCGACCACCTCGTTGGTGATCGCGGCGGCGAAGGTGAACACGCCCATCGCGCGCAACAGGCCGTGATCGCGGCTTTGTTCCTCGCTCGCGATCTCCGCCTTGCTCGCCATGCCGATCCTCTCGCCCTAAAGAACCAAGCTTGCCCGAGCGATCAGGAAGCCGCAACAAACCTTTATGATCACTCGCGACGAGGTCCGAAGCTGGGATGCGGCCGATCCGCTGGCGGGTTTCCGTGACCGGTTCGCTCTGCCCGAGGGCGTAATCTACCTCGACGGCAATTCGCTGGGCGCCCTGCCCCTTCAGACGGCCGCACGCCTCAAGACAGTGGTCGAGCAGGAATGGGGCGAAGGGCTGATCCGCAGCTGGAACGACCGCGACTGGGTTTCCGCGCCAAGACGCGTCGGTGCCAAGATCGCGCGCCTGATCGGTGCGGACGAAGACGAGGTGGTGGTCGCCGACTCGACCTCGGTCTGCCTGTTCAAATTGCTGATGGCGGCGGGAAGCGCACGCGAGGGTGCCATCCTGGCCGAAAGCGACAATTTCCCGACCGACGCGCATGTCGCGGGCCGCGCCGCCGAATTGTTGGGCCGGGCGTATCGACCAACGCCGCGCGAACGAGCCGTCGATGCGCTGACCGGCGACATCGCCGCCGCCGTGCTGACGCATGTCGATTATCGCACCGCACGCCGCCACGACATGGCCGCGCTCAACGCGAAAGGCGTGCCGATCGTCTGGGACCTGAGCCACAGCGTCGGCGCGGTTCCGCTCAACCTCGGGCGCGACGGTGCGCAACTGGCGGTCGGCTGCGGCTACAAGTTCCTCAACGGGGGCCCGGGCGCGCCAGCGTTCCTCTACGTTGCGCGAGATTTACAGGCGCAGCTCGCCTCGCCGATCGCGGGCTGGTGGGGGCACAAGGCGCCGTTCGCTTTCTCGTGCGACTTCGAGCCTGCGCCCGGCATCGATCGTTTCCTGAGCGGTACGCCCGCGATGCTGGGCCTGCTCGCGCTGGAAAGCGGGGTCGACCTGATGCTGGAGAGCGATGCGGAGGCGCGATGGGACAAATCCATCCGGCTGCACGATCTGTTCGCCGCGCGGATTGCGGCGCTCTGCCCGGAACTGGAACGCGTGACGCCCGACGATCCGGACGCGCGGGGCAGCCATATCGCTTTCCGCCACACCAATGCGCTCGCAATCGTCCGCGCTCTGATCGAGCGCGGCGTGATCGGCGACTTCCGCACGCCCGACATTGCGCGCTTCGGGTTGACCCCACTCACCTTGCTGTACGGGAATGTATGGAATGCAACCGAGGTCATTGCTGAGACGATAGCCAGTGGCGCATGGCGCGATCCCCGCTTCCTGTCGGGCGGGGTTGTTACATGAGGCTTATTGCATACCCCTGCCCCGCCGTGGCAGGGAGGCGCGCGGTAGGGGAGAGGGTTGCTTTATGGAAACTGTGTACGATTGGGTGACGGTGGCGATTTTCGCCGGGCTCATCGTTCTTTTCCTGCAGCGCTCCTCGGGCACGGGCGAACCGCAGGATTCGATCTGGCAGTATTTGATCGCATCGGTCGGCTGCGCGGTGACCAATTATCTGGGCAATCAGGCGATCAAGCATGAGGGCGGGGTCGATTATCTCAATCACGGCCTCGCGATCGTCGTGCTGCTGGGCACGCTGGCCTATATCTGGATCGTGCTGAAGCCGCTTTCGGGGTTCGGGAAGAAGTAAGCTTCCACTCCTTCCGGATTGTTTCACCCATTCCGGTTGAAATGTTCTTATTTTGTTCTTGCGAATCCGTAACGATCTGCCAGCATGGCTGGCGGACGGAGCGGAGAATCAGCCATGGGCAAAACCGCAGACGCAGACGTAAATTACATGCTTGCCTGGGTAGCGGTGCGAGGATTGTCACCAGGCAAGGCACTTGAAGCGATCGACAGAGAGATTTCCGATGTTGCCGACGCGCGCGAGGCGCCCGGCTGGCCCGACTTTCTGAATCGCCAAGACTATCACGACAGAATCTTCATGGGCCGGCTGCCGGGGAATTGGCTTCTGCTGTTCGGTTCGCTCGATGAGGAAGACAAGGAATTGTTGGTCGAGCTGACCGAGTTAGGGCCGGCGTTCGCGGGAGATATTTCGCGTATCGGCAGCTTTGCAGAAGCGCGAAGCTACGCCCGCGGCGAGGAAGTCTGGCGTGTAAATTACGACCTTGAAAGCAACGATTCCGATAATCTTCTGCAAGTAGACGGGCAGCTTCCGTCCGCCTTGGCCGCAATTGTCGATCGAGCTCGAGCGACCGAAGCCGAGGGGCGGGAAGCTGGTATCGATGTCCTGTTCGAGGTGCCTGGCCAGCTATCGAAAGCGATATGTGGTTTTAGCCCACATGAGGAACCGCCCGAGGGGTTCCGCTGGTCAATGCTCCAACGGATCGGGGGCGAAGTGGGGCCACAACCCAAACGGCAGCCGAAGGGCTGCCTCGCGCTGCTGTTCGGCTGGCGATAGGCACGAGCGGAACGCGCTCAGACCGCAGGGGTTCGCGGCCTTTAGACCACGCCTGAATCGTCATGCCGGATTTGTTCGGCATCCACCAGCAGGCCAGCGTCGAGCTGCGGAGTAGACGCCGGAACAAGTCCGGGGACGGTTTCCTGCCTTACAGCTGCCCGTGGCAGTGCTTGTACTTGCGGCCCGAGCCGCACGGGCACGGCGCGTTGCGGCTGATGCGGTTTTCCCACTCCGCCGGATCGCCCAGCACGGGCATGTCGGGCTGCGCCATCTGCAGCGGCGGCATGCGCGTCGTGACAAGGCCCAGCGAGGCCGCGTCGCGATCGGCGCTGTCGTCGCTGCCGGTGAGCGGATCGATGTGCGTGGTGGTGAAGATGTCGGGCATCTTCGGCATTTCGGGCGGCGCGAAATTGAAGCGGATGTTGGAGAGCGTGCGCGTCACGTCCTCGCGGATGATGCTGAGCATGCGCTCGAACATCGCGAAGGCTTCCTGCTTATATTCGTTGATCGGGGTTTTCTGCGCATAAGCGCGCAGGTGGATCACCTGACGGAGGGCATCGAGCGTCGACAGATGCTCCTTCCAATGATGGTCGAGTTGCTGGAGCAGGACGCTCTTCTCGATATTGGCCCAGCTTTCCTTGCCGACCTCCTCGACCCGCTTGGCGAGTTCGATATCGGCCATTTCCTGGATCCGCGTGGCGAGCAACTCCGGATCGACCATCTCTTCCTTGAGCCATTCGTCGACCGGCGCCTCGACACCGAAGATGTCGAGGGCAGCCTCCTTGAGACCGGTCACATTCCACTGCTCAGGATAGGAGCCGTGCGGGCAGGCGTCGGCGACGATCGCGTTGACCGTCTCGGCACGCATGTCGGCAACGACGTCATCGACCGCTTCGGCGTCCATGATATCGGCACGCTGTTCGTACACAACCTTGCGCTGGTCATTCATGACGTCATCATATTCGACGACCTGCTTGCGGATGTCGTAGTTGCGCGCCTCGACCTTCTTCTGTGCGGTCTCGATCGCCTTGGAGATCCAGGGGCTGATGATCGCCTCGCCATCCTCCAGATTCTTGTTCATCATCTTGGCGAACATCGTCTGCGGGCCGAAGATGCGCAGCAGATCGTCGTCGAGGCTGAGGTAGAAGCGGCTGAGGCCCGGATCGCCCTGGCGACCCGAACGGCCGCGCAGCTGATTGTCGATGCGGCGACTCTCATGCCGTTCGGTGCCGAGCACGAACAGGCCGCCGGCAGCGAGCACGGCTTCCTTCTCAACCGCGATTTCGGCGCGAATGCCCTCGGCGATCGTCTCATATTCGGGCGTGCCCGCGATCAGGTCAGGATGTTCAGCCTGCATCCGCATCTCGAGATTGCCGCCGAGCTGGATGTCGGTGCCGCGGCCCGCCATGTTGGTGGCGATCGTGACCGCGCGCAGGCGGCCGGCTTGCGCCACGATATAGGCTTCCTGCTCGTGGTAACGGGCATTCAGCACATTGTGCTTCACACCTTCCTTCTGGAGATATTCGGACAACATCTCCGACTTCTCGATCGAAACAGTACCGACCAGGACCGGCTGACCGGTTTCCTGCTTGTCGCGGATCGCCTTGGTGATCGCGGCGAACTTGTCGCCGATATTCTTGTAGAATTCGTCGTCGTCGTCCTGACGCTTGACGGGAACATTGGTCGGGATCGAGACCACGTTCATCTTGTAAATCTGGTAGAATTCGGCGGCCTCGGTCGCCGCGGTGCCGGTCATGCCCGACAGCTTCGGGTACATGCGGAAATAATTCTGGAAGGTGATCGAGGCGAGCGTCTGATTCTCGGGCTCGATATTGACGCCTTCCTTGGCCTCGACCGCCTGGTGCAGGCCGTCCGACCAGCGGCGCCCGTCCATCATGCGGCCGGTGAACTCGTCGATGATGACGACCTTGTCGTCCTTGACGATGTAATCGATGTCGCGGCGGAAGGCGACGTTGGCCTTGAGCGCCTGGTTGAGGTGGTGGACCACCTGCGTGTTCTCGTAATCGTAGAGATTGTCGCCCTGCAGCAGGCCGCCGGCCTCCAGCGCGCGCTCGACCCATTCGGTGCCATCCTCGGTGAGGATCACCGAACGCGCCTTCTCGTCATGCTCATAATGTTCGGGCGCGATCGTTTTCACGATCGCGTCGACCGACTTGTAGAGCTCGGACTTGTCCTCGGTCGGACCCGAGATGATGAGCGGGGTGCGCGCTTCGTCGATCAGGATCGAGTCGACCTCATCGACGATCGCGTGCGCGAACGGCCGCTGCACCATCTGGCCGCGGTCATATTTCATATTGTCGCGCAGATAATCAAAGCCGAGCTCGTTGTTGGTCGCGTAGGTGATGTCGGAATTATAGGCCTGGCGGCGCTGCTCGTCGGTCAGATTGGGGACGATCACGCCGACGGTGAGGCCAAGGAAACGATAAACCTGGCCCATCCAGTCCGCGTCGCGCGCGGCGAGGTAATCGTTGACGGTCACGACGTGGACGCCCTTGCCGGGCAACGCGTTCAGATAAACCGCGAGCGTGGCGACCAGGGTTTTACCCTCGCCCGTGCGCATCTCCGCGATCTCGCCCCGGTGAAGCACGATGCCGCCGATCATCTGGACATCGTAATGGCGCTGGCCGAGCACGCGCCGCGCGGCCTCACGCACAGTGGCGAAGGCTTCGGGCAGGAGCTGGTCGAGTGTCTCGCCCGCATCCAGACGGGCACGGAAGAGGACGGTCTGGTTGGCCAGCTCCGCATCGTCCATTGCCTGCAGAGTGGGCTCGAACGATGCGATCTTGCGCACCAGAGGCTGCATCGATTTGACGTAGCGGTCGTTGGATGAGCCGAAGACGGCCTTGGCAATGCCGGCGAACATGGGGCGAATTTTCCTGTCTGTATGGGAACGCGTCGACGCGTGCGGCCGGACGCTTAGGATGGAATTTGGGTGCGAACCGGCCGCAGCCGGAGGAAAGCAGCTTAAAGGGCGCTATTCGCGCCGGCGCTCGCCATAGGATTTGCGCTGGACGCGCGTGGGCTGGACCAGGCTTGCATGCCAGGTTCCCGGCGCGGCAAAGGCGCCACGCACCTCTTCGGGCATGGGCGCGGTCACCGTAGCGGTGTTGCCGACCTTGGCGTGGGTGGCGGTGCTGCTCGCGACGATCGGCTGCGCGGAGGCAGCCGTGCCGACCACCACGCCGGTCAGCGCGGTCAGGAAGGCCGAAAGGAGGAGCAGCAAACGCATCAATCGTTCATGTAAGACGAGTCGAGGCGCACGTCTATCCTTGGCTTCGGTTCGGCGCATTATTGCTGGAGGGTGATGCCGATCCGCTTCGTTTGCACGCTGCGCAAGGGCTGCCCTTGGTTATCACGGACCACGACGAACTGCAGGCTGCCCATCGACGCCTTGCAGGCAGCATTGTCGAGGGCCGCGAGGCCACTGGAGGATTCCACCTCGCAACGCTCCGCCTTGCCTTTGTCATCGACAAGGTAGCGGAGCGCGATGACCGAGTTGGTCAGTCCATGCGGGATCTGCGCCAGCGTGAGGTCCATGTCGCGAAACGACAGCTGGCTGAATTGTCTATATCCGGGCGGGAATGCATCGGTGGGCATTACCCACCTCGTGCGATAGGTCAGGATGCCCAAGATCGGCTTCCCGTCGACATCGTGCGCCGGGGTAAAGATACCGCGCTTCAACGCGATGCGGCACGTAGCGCTGTCGAGGTCCTTATTACCGCTCGATTCGATGACGTTGCAGTAAATGGCTCGGCCTGCGGCCGCATGCACCTCGGCGCCGACTATCCCTTGGGCTTTCACCATAATCGCTTCGGGAGGATAATCATCATTCTTGAGCCACGACCAAACCTGAATTGGGGCAGCCGAACCGAAGGTGCCGCGACTTTCCTGGATCAGATTGCTCTTGCCGGTTCCGGCGAGCGAATAGTCGATTGGCACAAGGACGATTGCCGGGAGCGAAGGCTCCGGAATCGCGCGCGGCCGCCCACCGGGATCGCGTTCGACCCAGAAGCTCGCGCTTTCCAGGATCGCGGCGCATGCCTTTTCGTCGAGGTCGGCATAACCGCTGCCATACGCAATATGGCATGCAGACGGCTTGAGCTGCGGCGAGACCGTAACTGCCGCGATGACGCGCACGGGTTCGAACCCTGGCTGGAACTGGTTGGGCAGCAGAGCGTGCAGGTTGGACAGGAATACTCGCCGGATCTTCCCGTCGGACGCGACGGGGCGATCACGGTCGAGGACGACCTCCGTGCTGTAATATTCGATCGGCAAATCGTTCGCGGTCCGCGGCGCATCCGGGATCACCCAATTCACGCGAACGGCTTCCAGGCGCAACGGATCGCCCGGTGCGGCAGGGGGGTAATGCTTGTCCTTCGTCACCAACGGGCAAGCTGCCGTGTCCAGCTCCGCAGAGCCGCTGCTCCGCGAAACCGTGCAGGACGCCACGTCTCCGCCCGGACCGACCGTCATCAGCGCAACCGTCGTACCATGCTCGCCGCGTGCTGCAGCGCCCGCCGGATATGGGACAAACATCTGCGCCGCCATTGCGGGCGTGGCCGCCACCAACCCGAGCAGCGCGACACGCCAGGATGACCCCCCGGCCAGAATCGTTCGCAGCATTATCGCCCCCAATTCATGCCCCCGGTATCAGGCCGGTATCGATCGTCATCTGGATGCGCACCCTGCGTCGCACGGGCTTGCCGGCGTGCACGGTCGGGCGGCTGTAGCGCGATCCAACGGGAAAGGAGGAACAGAGATCGGGCGGCGCGGCGACATTTAAATAGGGATGCTCGAACGGCGCGCAGGCCTTGACCAGCCCGTCGCTTCCCACCGTAAGCTCTGCTGCACCGATACTGTTCGTGGGCTGGGAGGGCACCTCCATCGGCGGCTCGACCGGCGCCTGGGCCGGCAACACCCAGCGCAGCCGCGACGAAAAGGATCGCGGTGCGGTGCCTGGGGCGACCACATCGAACCTGGCCCGCTGTATCAGCAAATGACATGTTTGCTGGTCCAGCGATTGCGACCCGCTGCTCGAAGCGATCTTGCAGCCGGTGACTGCGCCGCTGGGATCGATCGTCAATGTGAAGCCAACCGCGCCTTGGGCATGCGCGGTGAGTGCATCGACCGGATAGTCGACCGCCCCGATCCATGTGCCGGGATCATTCGCCGGTGTCGGTCGCTGTGGCGTGTCCTGCGCCGATGCCGCCGGGCTTAACGCCGCCAGGCACACGACCAGCCCCCACCAGCGCGTTCCTCTTTCTATCATTGCCCCGCCCCCAAAATCCTCTCCGACATAGCGGTACACATTCGCCAGGGTCGCTGCTAGGCGATCCCGCCATGTCCGGACCAATCTCTCCCCTCGCCACGCCCTTCCCCGCTTTGCCGCCGGTTGCGGGTGTGCGAATCGCCGTAACGCGGGCGGGATACAAAGCGTGGGAGCGCACCGACCTGACCTATGCCGCGTTCGATGCGGGCACGGCGGTTGCGGGCGTGACCACGCAGAGCAAATGCCCCTCGCCCGAGGTGGAATGGTGCCGCAAGGCGCTGCCGCTCGGCCAAGCGCGGGCGCTGGTGGTCAATGCGGGCAACAGCAATGCCTTCACCGGCAATCGGGGGCGCGCGGCGGTCGAGGCGATCGCGGCGCGGGTGGCGGGGCATGTCGGGTGCAAGCCATCCGACGTATTCGTGGCGTCGACCGGCGTGATCGGGGTGCCGCTGCCGGTCGACAAAGCCGAGGCCGGGATCGACACGGTATTGCAGGCTCCCGAGGCCAGCTGGCTCGACGCGACCAACACGATCGGCACGACCGATACCTTCCCCAAAGCCGCGAGCGCGAACGCGATCGTCGGCGGCAAGAGCGTTACGCTGGTCGGCATTATCAAGGGTTCGGGCATGATCGCGCCCGACATGGCGACGATGCTGGGCTTCATCTTCACCGACGCGGCGGTCGACGCCCCTTTCCTGCAGGCGATGCTGGAGGCGGCCAATCGCGAAACCTTCTCGTGCATCACGGTCGACGGCGACACCTCGACGTCCGACACGGTGCTCGCTTTCGCGACGGGCAAGGCGGGCAATGCGCCGCTGGCGTCGTTCGACGATGACGGTGCCGACGCATTCCAGGCGGCGCTGACGGATATCTGCCGTCAGCTTGCGCACCTGGTGGTGCGCGATGGCGAGGGCGCGTCCAAGTTCATCCAGATCACGGTCGAAGGTGCGGAAAGCGACGCTTCCGCCCATCGGGTGGCGATGTCGGTCGCCAATTCGCCGTTGGTGAAGACCGCGATCGCGGGCGAGGACGCCAATTGGGGCCGTGTGGTGATGGCGGTCGGCAAGGCCGGCGAGCCGGCCGAACGCGACCTGCTCTCAATCCGCTTCGGCGCGACCCAGGTTGCGCGCCATGGCCTGGCAGTCGAGGGATATGACGAAGCGCCTGTCGCCGCGCACCTCAAAGGGCAAGAGATAGAAATTGGGGTCGATCTGGGGCTGGGCGAAGGCCGAGCCACGGTTTGGACGTGCGATCTGACGCACGGCTATATCTCGATCAACGCCGATTACCGCAGCTGATGGCGGGCGACTGGACCGGCGGCTGCGCATGCGGGGCGGTGCGATACCGCCTCGCCTCCGATCCCTTCGATGCGGGATGGTGCCATTGCCGGACCTGCCAGTTGAACTCGGGCAGCCCGGCGATGGCGTTTGCATCGGTGCCGGTCGGCGATTTCCAATTCACACAAGGCGAGGAGCTGGTCGGCACGTTCGCGTCGAGCGACTTCGGGCATCGGTTATTCTGCACCCGCTGCGGGACGCCTTTTCTGATGCAGGTCAATCATCAACCCGAGACGGTCGATTTCTCGATCCCGACACTTGATGAACCCGACCGGGTCGTGCCCGGGTTTCACATCTTTTACGCAAGCCGCATTTCGTGGGCGGCGGCGGCCGACGACGCGCCGCGGCATGACCGCTTCCGCGCCGACACACGCGGCCTGAACCCTGGAGAAGAGACGTGATCGCTTACGATACCGAGGTGCAGTCGCTGATCCGCGACGTGGCCGCGCGGATCGTGATGCCGCGTTTTCGTCAACTCGCGCCTGGAGAGATTATCGAGAAGGCGCCGGACGAATTGGTCACGATCGCCGACCGGGAGAGCGAGGACGCGCTGAGCGAGGGGCTGACGCGGCTGCTCGCCGGCTCGCGCGTGGTGGGCGAGGAAGCATGCTCGGCCGACCCCAGCGTGCTCGACAATATCGGCAGCGGGACGGTCTGGATCGTCGATCCGATCGACGGCACCGCCAATTTCGCGGCGGGCGAGACGCCGTTCGGGATCATGGTTGCGCTTGCGGTCGATGGCGTAAGCGAAGCGGCATGGCTCTACGATCCAGTGCAGGACCGGATGTGCAGCGCAGGCCGAAGCCAGGGCACTTTCATCAATGGCGCGCGCACCCATGCGCGGACCAGCGGCGAGGATGTGCCGGTCGCCGGGCTTTCGACCAAATATCTGCCGCCAAAATTGCGCGTCGAGATCGAACAGCGCGCAGAGGGCAAGATGCAGTGCGTCGGCATCCCGCGCTGCGCGGCAGAGCAATATCCGCGCGTGGTGCTGGGGACCAACGACCTCGCGCTGTTTTGGCGAACCTTCGTCTGGGACCATGCGCCGGGCGTACTGATCCTGGAGGAAGCGGGCGGCAAATGCGCGCGCTTCGATGGGACGCCTTACACGATCAGCCAGACCGGCACAGGCATGCTCGCTGCAAGCTCGCCCGCAATGTGGGACAAGGCAGCCGCGATCCTACTCGGCTGAGGCCAACAGGGCAGCGAGATAGGGATCGTCGGGCCGATCGAAGACCTGCGCCACCGGCCCGCAGGCGATCGCCCGCCCCTCGCGCAACACCAAAACGCGATCGGCCATGCGGCGCACCAGATCCATATCATGTGCGATAAAGAGGTAGGTGAGCCCCAGCTCGGCCTGGAGCCGCAGCAACAACGCGATGATCTCCTCGCGCAAGGCCGGATCGAGCGCGCTCAGCGCCTCGTCGAACAGGATCAGTTCGGGTTTCAGAATCAGCGCGCGCGCGATCGCGATGCGCTGGCGCTGGCCCCCCGAGAAGGCCTGCGGCAGCCGGTCCGCTGCATCCGGCGCCAGGCCTACCTGTCCGAGCGCTTCGGCGACGCGCGCGTCCCGCTCGGCTCGAGCAATGCGCCCTAGCAGGTGCAGTGGTTCGGCGACGATCCGAGCCACGGTCTGACGCGGATCGAAGCTCGCGGCGGGATCCTGGAAGACCGCCTGCACCCGGCGACGCATCGCGCGCAGACCGGCACCATGCGCAGTTGCCCAATCCTGGCTGCCAAGCGCGATCCGGCCGGCATCGGGCCGATCGAGGCCCAGCGCCAACCGCGCCAGGGTCGACTTGCCCGATCCGGATGCGCCGATCACCGCGAGCGTCTCGCCGCACCCCAGCGATAGCGAGAGGTCGCTAAGCGCCACGACGTGACCGCGTTTGAGGGGATAGATCCGCGTCACGTGGTCCATCACAAGTAGAGGCTCGCCCCCTTCCCGTGGTTTGCGTGGCGCGGTGTCGGGCTCGATCGGCTGCTGCTCGCTCAGTCGACCATGATCGAGCGCAACGATCCGATCGGCAATGCGACGCGCCAGCCCGAGATCGTGCGTCACCAGCAACAGGCCCATGCCGCGTCCGCGCACCAACGCCTGGAGCAGGCCCCCGATCTCCGCCTGTGCAACCGGGTCGAGCGAGGCGGTAGGTTCGTCGGCGAGCAGCAAAGGCGGCCTGGCGGCGATGGCCATTGCAATGGCGACGCGCTGGCGCTGGCCGCCCGACAAGGTGTGCGGATAACGGTTGGCGGGGAGCGACAGGCCGACCTCGCCCAGCAGCCGGTTCACCTCGGCCGCGATCTCGGCGCGACTGAGGTCGCTGTGCAGTTCGAGCACCTCGCCGATCTGCTTGCCGATGGTAAGCGCAGGATTGATCGCGGTCGCGGGTTCCTGAAAGACGATGCCGACCCGGCCGCCGCGCAAGGCCTCGAGCTGCTTTTCGGGCAAGGTGCGGATGTCAGCGCCGTCGATCCGCACCACGCCCTGCTCGATTGCCTCGACCGGCAGCAGGTCCATCGCCGCCGCGGCGAGCGTCGACTTGCCAGAACCCGACGGGCCGACCAGGGCTACGATCTCGCCTGCCCCAACGGTTAGGCAGACGTCATCGAGCGCAACAGTCTCGCCATAGCGGACCGAGAGATGGTCGATCTGGAGCGGGATCATAGCCCAGTTTCCGGCGCGACCCGAGTGCGCAGGACTTCGCCCGTAAGGTTGATCGCCGTCACGGTGACGACGATCGCCAGGCCGGGTAGCAGGACCAGGCTGGGCGCGACGCCGACCAAAGTCTGTGCGTCGGCGACCATGCGCCCCCAGCTCGCCGCGGGCGGCTGCGCGCCGAGGCCGAGGAAAGACAAGGCCGTCTCCGCCAGCACGCCGAGCGAAAGTTGAAGGCCCGCCTGGGTGATCAGCGGCCCGGCAATGTTGGGCAGGACATGCTCGAAGGAGATCAAGCCGGGGCCCTTCGCCGCCAGCCGTGCCGCGAGGATGAAGTCGCGCGTCCAGACGCCGCGCGCCGAGGCCCGCGTCACGCGCGCAAAGACGGGGATGTTGAACAGGCCGATCGCGAGCGCGGCGTGACTAGCGCCAGGGCCGAGTACCGCAATCACGAGCAAGGCGAGCAGGATCGCGGGAAAAGCGAACAGGATGTCGGTGCAGCGTGCGACGAGTTCGTCGATCCAGCCCGGCCGAGCGGCGGCGAGCAAACCGAGCGGGACGCCGCCTGCCACGCCGACCATCAGCGCGAGCGCCGCCACGCCAAGCGAGGGTCGTGCGCCCGCCATCAGCATCGAGAGCAGGTCGCGCCCAAGCTGATCGGTCCCCAGCCAGTGCCTGATCGATGCCGACTGGAGACGGTGCGCCACATCGATGGTGGTGACGTCGAACGGCGTCCAAACCAGCGACAGTAATGCCAGCGCGACGATCAGGCCAAGCAAGATCGGACCGGCACGTTTCATGAGCGGCCCCGCAATCTCGGGTCGAGCAAAGCCTGCGCGATATCGGTCAGGAAGCTGGCGATCACGGTGGCGGCGACCATCAGCATTGCCACGGCCTGGACCACGATCAGGTCGCGCGCGGTGATCGCCTGCACCACCAGACTGCCCAGACCCGGCAGATAGAAGACATTTTCGACAATCACGCTGCCCGCCAGGAGGAAGGGGAATTGCAACCCGATGATCGCGAGGATCGGTGCGGCGGCATTGGGCGCGATATGGCGCCACAGGATCAGCCCGCGTCCCACGCCCTTGGCGCGGGCGGTGCGAACATAGTCCCTGCCCTGTTCAGTCAGCAAGGCAGCCCGCGCAACGCGGGCGATGAGGGCGGCCTGCGGCAGGGCCAAGGCCAAAGTCGGCAAGACCAGGGACAGCAGCGCGGGGCCGAGGCCCGCCTGCCAGCCGGGGAAGCCGCTGGCCGGGAACCATGACAGGTGCACCGCAAAGGCGAGCAGCAGGATCATGGCGAGCCAGAAACCGGGAATCGCGACGCCCAGCCGCGTAAGGCCGCCGATCGCGCGGTCGAGCCAGCCATTGGGCCGCCGAGCCGCGAGGAACGCGGCGGGCAGGCCTAGCAGCACCGAGACCAGCATGGCCAGACAGGCGAGCGGCAGCGACAAGGCCAGCCGTGGCCCGATCAGCTCGGCCACCGGCACGCGATAGGCATAGGAAGTCCCGAGGTCGCCGCGCACAAAATCCGAGATCCAGTGAAGGTAGCGCACCGCGACCGAGCCATTGAGACCCAGTTCCGCGCGCAAAGAGGCAACCGCGTCGGGGCTGGCCTGCAGCCCCATCATGAACTGCGCCGGATCGCCGGGCGCGAGCTGGAGCAATGCGAAGATGACGACGCTCGCGCCGGCGAGCGTCAGCATGAGGATGCCGAGCCGACGGACCAACCAGCCTATGCCTGCCGCACGCGCCAGCGCCACGAAGCCGATCGCCGTGAACAGCAGGATCAGCGGCGCACCCCAGGAGCGGGCGCGATGCATGTCGCGGTCGGCGACATCCGCGCCCGCGAAGCGCGCGGTGGTGAAATCGGTCGCCTGTAACGGCGTATTGGCCCAGATATGCGTCAGCCGCGCGTCTGCGACCGCGAGATGGGGGAACTGGAAGAGGAAGCCGTTGACCGCATCCTCCGCGATCCTCCGCTGGATTGCGACCAGGATCGCGTGGCGCGCGCCCGGATCGGTGGTGGCGCGCAACCGATCGAGCAGCGCCTTCACCGCGCGGCCATCATAGCCGAAATAGTAATTGGCCCGGCCATATATATCATAATCGGCGGGCTCAGCATGGCTGACGATCGTCATGTCGTAAGCGTGGCGCGCATAGACTTCGTCGAGCCACTGCGGCCATTCGACCGGCACGATCACGGCCTTGATGCCGATCGCCGCCAGCTCCGCCGCTACGATCTCGCCGCTGCGCCGGGCATAAGCGGGCGGCGGCAACTTGAGCGTCAGCGTCAAACCGTGGGGGTAGCCGGCTTGCACCAGCAAAGCGCGCGCCTTGGCCGGGTCGTGCGGGTAGAGGCCGGTCAGGTCGACATAATCGGGGTTCTGCGGCGGGAAATGGCTGCCGATCGGCTGGCCATAGCCGAACATCGCCCCGTCGATGATCGCACGCCGGTCGAGCGCGTAGGAGATGGCACGGCGCACGCGCAGATCCCTGAGCGGCCCTGCCTGATTGTTGAGCGCGAGGATCACCTCGCCCTCGCTCGGCGCGGTCGTGATGCGCAAGGCTGGATCGGCGCGGAGCTGCGCCAGATTTTCGGGCGCGGGATAATCGGGGAAGAGGTCGACGCTGTGCGTCTTCATCGCGGCATAGGCCGCCGCGGGATCGCTGATGAAGCGATATTCGATCGTCCGGAGCGCGGGCTTCGCGCCCCAATAAGCGTCGTTGCGCACCAGAGTGAGGCGGTCGCCGCGCGTCCAGCTCCGGTAGCGGAACGGCCCGGTGCCCACCGGTGCGGTCGCAAGATGGTCCGCCGACGCCGGCGCCACCATCACGCAATCGCCCCAGGCAAGCAGCGCCGCCAGGCCCGCATCGGGCTGGTTGAGGCGGATACGCACCGTCAGCGGGTCTATCACGTCCACGCCCGTAATCTCGCTCAATCGCTCCGCCATCGAGTTGGTCGATCCGGGCCGGATCGCGCGCAGCAGGCTGAAGGCGACGATCTTCGCGTCGAAGGGCGTACCGTCGCTGAATCGGACACCGGGACGGAGGTGGAAGACGTAGGATCTGGCATCGGGCGCCATCGTCCAGCTGGTCGCGAGCAAGGGAACCGCCGTGCCGGTCGTGTCGAGCGTGGTCAGCCCTTCGTAGATGTTGCGGTAGGTAACTTCCTTGACTGCCGCTGCAGCGCCCGAGGTGGGATCGAGCGTGGGCGGTTCTAGCTGCAGCGCAACCACGATGCGGTCTCGCGCCTGAACGGGAAGTGCCAGGCCAAAGACGAGCGACAGGGCGAGCATCAGAGATGCCACCCATACGACCCATCCGTCATGCTGAACTTGTTTCAGCATCCACCTCTCAACATGCACGGCGGCGCTTGTGGCGCAGTGGACCCTGAAACAAGTTCAGGGTGACGGATCGCCTAGAGAGAAGCGTCGCCCTTCACCATCAAAAGCTGTAACGCCCGCGAACACCGAAGCTGCGCGGCCGGCCCGGCGCGGCGATATCGATCCCGCCCAGGAAGAAGTTGCGGGTCAGGTCGTAATGCTGATCGAACAGGTTGCGTGCGTAGAGGCCGAGGCTCCACGGGCCGTGCGCCAATGTCAAAGTCGCATTGACCAGCCAATAATCGTGCACGCGGAAGGCCGGGCCGAGCAGCACCGGATCGAGCGTGCCATGATAGGCATAGTCGCTCTCGGCGGTGAGCGTGTAGGCACCGACCGGAATGCGGTAGCTGGCCGAGCCGTTGTAGCTCCAGTGAGGGAAGCCCTGATCCTGGCCGGCGCGGCTGACCGTCACGGCATGGCCGGCGGCGGTCGAGGCGGCGATATCGAGATCGTCGAAGCGGTCGAACTTGCCCTTGCGCCAGCTTACGCCCTGCGTGATCTCCACGCCGCTGACGGGCGCCCAATCGAGTTCGCCCTCCAGCCCGTAGATATGCGACTTCGGCGCGTTCACGATCTTGCCGACCGCACCGTAGACGGGATCGAAGATCGCCGACTGCACCTGCT
>Ga0209455_1000592_pt1 | contig 23349 bp, 25 predicted proteins | sample AraplaCol_mCL_r2_FD_184275 | JGI IMG/M metagenome (GOLD analysis project Ga0209455, IMG submission 184275) | Arabidopsis root microbial communities from North Carolina, USA - plate scrape CL_Col_mCL_r2 (SPAdes) (version 2) | ecosystem: Host-associated > Plants > Roots > Endosphere | place: USA... | reverse complement strand
TTGGGGGCGTGCTCAGGCGTGGATCAACGCCCACCCCGAAGAGTTGGCCAAAGGCTATTACTGCGATCATCAAGGGCTTCCGATCGCCGACGGGCGACTGATCGTCGCCGCCACCACCGGCAATCTCGACGTGCCCGCCGACTGGTCCCGCGCGCGAAATGTCGAACAGGCTGCGATCGACCTGCTCGGACCCCAGACCGGGCGGCCCCGCCTCAACGCCGCCGACCTGTTCGATCCCCGTTTCCAGACCATCGCCGCCGACGCCGCGAAAGGACCTGCCTGATGAACGTGCATAGCGGAAACATTTTGGCCGCGCCGTCGACGCTGACCTCGCCGCAGCGGCGCGCACCACTCGGCCCCGGGATACCCAGCCGTCGCGGGCACCTCCTCGGGCCCGGTTTGCTGCTCCTTTATTGGGCGGTGCTGTCGCTGACTGGCTGGCTCGATCCGCGCACACTTCCGGCCCCATGGACCGCGCTCACCATGGGTGCAGAGTTGCTGCGCGAGGGGCGCCTTCAGACGAACCTCGCCGTTTCCGCCGCACGCGCCACGAGCGGGCTTCTGGTCGGTGGGCTTGCCGGCGTGTCGTTTGCTTTCCTCTCCGGCCTATCTCTGCTCGGTGGCTATGTGATCGATGGAGTAGTCCAGCTGAAGCGGGGCATTCCGATCCTGGCGATCATCCCGTTCATGGTGCTGTGGCTCGGTATCGGCGAACCGATGAAGATTGCTGTGATCGCGGTCGCCGCCTTCTTCCCGATCTACATCCAGACGCACAGCGCGCTGCGCGCGATCGACCTGCGCTATGTCGAGTTGGCCGAGACATTAGGTCTCAGCCGTTGGCAGTTCCTGACACGGATCGTGATCCCGGGCGCCCTCCCTGGTTTTTTGCTCGGGCTGCGCTTCGGCGCCACCGCCGCCTGGCTTGCGCTTGTCGTGGTCGAGCAGCTCAATGCCACCAGCGGCATCGGCTACATGGTCACGCTCGCACGCAATTATGCGCAGACCGACGTGATGCTGGTCGGGCTGGTCGTCTACGCCTTGCTCGGCTTTGGTACCGACGCCGCGATCCGTTGGGCCGAACGTCGCATGCTCGGCTGGCGCAGGACGCTCGGCCGATGAACGCCGCCGCCGTTCGCGTCCGCGATCTCAAGCGGACCTTCACCGTAAAGGGCGTGCTCAACGGGGTCGATCTTGACATCGCCCGGGGCGAGTTCGTGGCGCTCCTCGGTCGCAGCGGATCGGGCAAGAGCACCCTGCTACGCGCACTCGCCGGGATCGATCACGAAGCCAAAGGCACTGGCGAGATCGCGCTGCCGTCGAAAAGCGCCGTTATCTTCCAGGACGCGCGGCTGCTGCCATGGCTACGCGTCCTGGATAACATCCTTCTCGGCCAATCCAACGCCGCCCGCCCGCGCGGGGTGCAGGCGCTAGAGGAAGTCGGGCTTGCTGGACGCGAGCATAGCTGGCCGCATGAATTGTCAGGCGGCGAGCAGCAGCGCGTCGCGCTGGCCCGTGCATTGGTGCGAGACCCGGCACTTTTGCTCGCGGACGAGCCGTTCGGCGCACTCGACGCGCTTACCCGTATCCAGATGCACGATCTGCTGCGTCACTTGTCGGCGCGACACAGACCGGCGGTGTTGCTGGTCACGCATGATATCGACGAGGCGCTCGCGCTTGCCGACCGGATCGTCTTGCTCGAGGACGGACGCATAGCCGCGGATATCCAGGTGGCCGGGCGCGGCGACCGCACCCTGATTGCCCTTCAGCGAAAACGCCTGCTGGCTATGCTCGGCGTTACTGAAGGACCTCAGCCGCGTGACGCATAGCCCGCGTAAACCGCGGCGACGAACCTTTCCTCATCACCACCCAGCTTGTAGGCGGCGGCCGGCCGGGACGCGACGATTGCGTCGAGACTGTGCCCTTCGCCGACCTGGCGGCGAACATTGGCGGCGACATCGGCCAGCATCGCGCGATAGTCAGCAAGTTCGGCGCGCGTCGCGATATCGCCATGGCCGGGCACGAAGCGCGTGTGCGGATTGCTCATGGCAAGCGCCTGATCGACCGCACGGATCAGCCCTTGGATGCTGCCACCGCTATCGAGATCGATGAAGGGGAAGATGCCGTTGAAGAAGACGTCGCCCATGTGGATCACATTGGCATGGACCAGCTTCACCAACGTATCGCCATCGGTATGCGCGTTGGCGACATGGACCAGACGCACGGTTTCATTGCCGAAGCGGATCGTCATGGCCCGATCGTAGTTCAGCTTGGGCCACGCGGCCGCAGGCGATGCGGGGACAAGCTTCTTATACGCGGACATATACTGGGACACCTTCAGTCTCTTTCCGACGTTGGCCTGCGCCACGATCACGGCGCCGGCTTCCGCGAAGTGCGCGTTGCCGCCGGTATGATCGAGGTGCCAGTGAGTGTTGACGATCTCGACGACCGGCAGGCGATAGGCCTGATCGATCGCCGCCTGCGTTTCCTGGACATCGGTTGCGCGCTGATCGTCGATCAGCAGCGCGCCTTGCTTGTCTGCCACGATCAGCACGTTGCAGCTCGTGCCCTGCAGCAGGCCGGCGGTCTTGCCCAGCGGCTCCACCGCTGCACCGTATGCCGCAACGGGAAGTGCCGCCGCCAGCATCGCGATCGTCGTTTTCTGGAACATCCCCGCCCCCTTGCAGCACGGCCCGCCGCGCGCGGCTCGAGCCGTCCAAATTCGGGGATGGAGAGGGCAGATGACTCTGGGATGCCCTCTCCATCCCTGGGCCGACACCACGCATAGATAGCCACAGGAAACGCCGGCCCATGGCGCTTTAGTGGCCCAGCTAAGGTGCGGGGTGAGAGGCAGTGCTGCGAGCCGTGCGGCTCGGGTAGCGAGTGGCACGCGTGCGGGAAGGCTGTCCCGTGCCGACCCATGGCCGACCAGAAACGATCAGGTGAGTCGATTTGTCAGCCTGCGCACTACCGCGCGATAGGAGCGGCCGACCGGCAGCACGGTGCCATCGCGCATGATCGCATGGTAACTGCCCGTCGCCCGCCGGCGCACGCCGACGATCGCGTCGGCATCGACCACGCTCGATCGATGGATGCGCAAATAGCGGTTGGGATCGAGCTGGCCGAGCAAGGCGGTCAGGGATTCGCGATGGAGATAGTCGCTGCCGTCGACATAGAGGCGCACATATTCCCCCTCCGCCTGGATGCGATCGATCCGGCCCAGGTCGATCCGGACCGACTCGCCGCGCCTCTGCACCCACAGCACGTTGGACGCGCGATGGTCGACGCTGCCGCGCAAGGCGGCAAGCTGATCGCGCAGTTCATCTAGACGGACCGCTGCCTGCTCCTGCCGCACCGCGCGTGCGATGCGCTGGACCGCAGTTTCCAGTCGCCCGAGCCGCACCGGCTTGGTCAGGAAATCGACCACACCCGAATCGAACGCCAGCGGCGCATGGCATTCGTGCGCGGTCACCAGCACGATGTGCGGGAGCGGGTCCATCTCGCGCGCAAGCTGCTCGATCAGATCGAAGCCATCGAGCTGGGGCATCTCGACATCGAGGAACAGCACGTCGATCGGCGTTCCGAGCACCGCGGCAATCGCGTCCTCGCCGCATTCGGCGGTCGCGACAACCGTAAGTTCGGGAATGCGTGCCAGCAGCGCGCACATCCGCTCGACCGCGAGCGGCTCATCGTCCACCACCATCGCGCGCAAGGTCATGGCGTCACCCGATAGGGCATCTGGATCATCGCCGCGAACCCACCCTCGGGCTGCGGACCGGCGATGAAGGCGCAGCGTCCGTCATAGCGCGCGCGCAGGCGTTCCGAGACATTGGCGAGGCCAACCCTGGTGCCGCCCGCCGCGCCGCCCTCACCGCTCTGACTATTGGCGATGCTGAGATGGAGTTGATCCTCCACCCGCCGCGCACGGATGATGAGCACCACCTGCGCGCGGCTGGTCGCGACCGCATGGCGGATCACATTTTCGGTCAAGGGCTGCGTGATCAAGCTCGGCACCAGGGCCTTCGCCGATTCCGCATCGACATCCATCTCAACCTGCAGCCGGCGCGGGAAACGGCGCGTCTCGATATCGAGATAGCGTTGCTGCAGCTCCAGTTCGCGCGCGAGCGAGATGTCCTCGCTTGGATCGACCGCCAGGGTCGCGCGCAGGAAGTCGGACAGGTCCTCGATCATCCGCTCGGCGTCTTCATTGTTGCCCTTGCCCACCAAGGTCGCGATCGAATTCAGGGTGTTGAACATGAAATGCGGATTGAGCTGGTAGCGCAACGCCTTCAATTTGGCCTCGTGCGCCATCCGGTCCAATACAGCGATCCGCCGCTCGCGTTCGGCCACCGCGCGACTGTAGTCGAGCGCGAACACCATCCCGAGCTGGGCCGCGTAGATCCAGAACCAATGGACCGTGTCGGCGAAATAGACGGTCGGCGTGATCTGCTCGCGCATCTCGGGCGCGAAACCGCGGAAGATTAGATAGTCGACACTGGTTTGAAGGAAGCCGCCCACCAAGGCGAAGAGGATCAGGGCGATCAGGCGCAGGACGGTGGCGGACGGCGCGAACAACCCCCGCACGCGGCTGATCGCGAAGGACAAAGCGAAGCCCGAAATCGCGATCAGGAAGCGCGGCAGGAACAGGATGGCGGTATCGGAGGCGAGATGATCGACCGCGGTCACGACCAGATATTCGGCCACCCAGAATAACAGGATGACCGCCGTGGCCCAATCGCCCGACCAGTTGTTCCGACTCCCCTCCATTACGGCCTTCATAGACGCTGTGCGCGTGTCGGCCACCCGCACGGGGGACACTCATGGGTCCAGAACGGGACGCTCGCTGAAAGTTTGTATCATGGGCGGCGCTTTACCCCCGCAGCTGCCGTGCTTGGCACTCAGGCGATGATGTCGGGAATCAGTTGATCCTCGAGCGCGGCGATCTCGTCCTTGAGCTTCAATTTGCGCTTCTTGAGTCGCGCGACCTGGAGTTGATCGCTGGCGGGCGCAAACAGCAAGGCGTCGATCGCATCGTCCAGGTCGCGATGTTCCTGCCGCAGTACGCCGATCAGCCGAATGACTTCTATCTCGTCCATCACTCAACCCACCCCGACCGCTGCCGTGCTGTTAGGCTTTTGCGCCCTTTCGCTCAAGGGGCAGGCCCTATCCGGCAGGCCTGTCGCGGGCCTTCACCGAAAGGATGAATCCCCCACTCACCTTGCTTCGGAAACGCATGGTCACGGCTTGTGGATCATGCCTCCGAAATGACCTGGAACGCTCTCGCCGAAGCGGTGCGATTTCGCCGCGGGTTGTGCGAATCAGGGCGAGACTTCGGCGACCGAAAGTGATTTATTCGGGAGTCTGACTAGTGAAGAAGGAGCGAGTCGAATGACGAATTCCCATTCCGCTGTTTTGATGGCCAAGCATGCCCGTCTGGACGCGCAAATCCGCGACGAGGAGCATCGGGCGTCACCGGACAGCATGCTGGTTGCGATGCTGAAAAAGCAGAAACTCAAGATCAAGGAAACGCTCGCCCAATTCGGCTGAGCCCCACTCCGGCTGTCCCGGCCGCACGCGCGGCCGGGCGCCCACCCTCAGTTCTTCAATTTCCAGCCGCTGCGGATCAAAGTGTAACAGATCACGCCGAGCGTGAGGTTGACTGCCAGCAGCACGAGCACGCCGGTCAGGATCGGGCTGTCGCTCGTGCCGAGGAAGCCGTAGCGAAAGCCTGAAATCACGTAGAAGAACGGGTTCACATGGCTGAACGCGCGAAAGGCGCCGTGCAGTCCCTCGATCGAATAGAAGGTGCCCGACAGCAGCGACAGCGGCTGGACAACGAAGTTCGTCACCGTGGCGTTGTGGTCGAACTTCTCCGCCCAGATCGAGGTCAGTACCCCCAGAAAGGAGAGCATGCCTGCCCCCATCAGCCCGAAATAGAGCGCGGCCCAGGGCACTACGGGGATGATATGCCCCGGCCAGAAGTTCACGATGATCAGCAGGGCCAAGCAAATCAGCACTGCGCGCGTCACCGCCGCCGCAACGAGAGCCGACAGCAATTCTCCCGCGGACAAGGGTGGCATCAGGTAATCGACGATGGTCCCCTGCATCTTGCCTACCAGCAAAGAAAAGCTCGAATTGGCAAAGGCGTTCTGCATCATCGACATGGCGATCAGGCCGGGCGCGGCGAACGTGGCGAAGGGAAAGCCCATCACGGTGACGCCGCTGCGCCCGAACGCGATCGAAAAAACGAGCAGCAACAGGAAGGCGGAAAAGGCCGGACCCCAAACAGTTTGTAGTTGCACCTTGAAGAAACGGCGTACCTCCTTGATATAGAGGGCGCGCAGTCCTCCCCAGTTGATCATCGCGATCACCGGCTCGCCGGGGGCAGGACGTTTAGTTTCGATCGAGGCGTTGCTCATGCCGCCCGGTTAACCACCGGGTGCCGGAGCGGCAAGCCTCGAAACCATAGGAAGTTTTCGAATGTCGTGGACCGACGAACGGATCGAGCAGCTCCGGCAGATGTGGACCAACGGCCATACGGCCAGCCAGATCGCCGAAACGCTGGGCGGCGTCAGCCGTAACGCGGTGATCGGCAAGGCGCACCGCCTGGGCCTGCAGTCGCGCCCGTCGCCGGTAAAGGCCGGTGAGGGCGAGGCCGAGGCCGCGCCTGCCAAGCCCGCCGTCGAGAGGCCTGCGCCCGCGCCCAAGGTGGCTGCGCCGGCCCCTGCGCCGGCCGAGCCCAAGCCCGCGGCGGCGACTTCGCCCGCAGTCGGAAGCGATGCCAAGCCCGAGGCGCCCGCCCCGATCGTACGCTCGATCGGCCCGGGCGGTTTCCAGCGCCAGAACCCACACGAACAGCAGTCGCCGATCCCGCCGGCCCCGCCGCGCCGCCTGGTTCCGGCCAAGCCGTCGGCCGAGATGGCGGACAAGACGAGCCTGCTCGATCTCAACGATCGCATCTGCAAATGGCCGCTCGGCCATCCGGGCGAGCCCGATTTCCACTTCTGCGGCAATCCGGTGAACCCGGGTTTCCCTTATTGCCTCGAGCATTGCTCGGTCGCCTATCAGGCACAGCTGCCGCGCCGTGACCGCCGTCCGCCGCCGCCGCTGCCTTATGGCGGGCCTCGCGTTCGGTAATTGAGAAGCCGGGAGATCTCTCCCGGCTTTTTTTATCGCGTCACCCCGGACTTGTTCCGGGGTCCACTGAGACTCGAGCGTTTCGCTCGTGATGGGTGGATGCCGGAACAAGTCCGGCATGACGGTTTGAGCAGGACCAAGCGTCCTTGGATCGCGACGAGCCGTTGTGCGTTGCTGCGTCCGTGAAACGCCTCCTCATCGCCCTCGGCCTGGCTTTGCTGGCCGTTCCCGCCTCCGCCACCAACGACGATCTTCGCTCGATCACGGGCATGCAGAATCATTTCCGCGTGCTGATTGTGTTCACGCCCTCGCTCCATGACGCGCGGCTGGCAGCGCAGCGTGCGATCATGGCGAAGATGGCGCTGGAGGCCGCCAAGCGCGATCTGCTGTTCGTTCAAGTCGATCCAATGACCGTGATCGGCGCGAGCGACAAGGCGGACAAATTGCGCCGCAAGTTCGTCGTGCCCGTGCTCAACTATCATGCCATCCTGATCGACAAGGACGGGCGTACGCTCCAGGAAGCGCCCGGGCCGATGGAGGCGGGGGCAATCCTGCACGCGATCGATACCGCGCCGCAGCGCCAGTATGAGCTGCGCCGCGCTCATATGGGCAAGCCCGTCGTGGACAAGGGCTAGAGAGGGTGGCTAGTGTCGGCCGACAATGGCTGACGATCTCTTCGCTTCTTCCGGTAACGCCGCTTCCCAGAATTACGACGCTTCGGCGATCGAGGTGCTGGAGGGTCTCGAACCCGTCCGGCGCCGCCCGGGCATGTATATCGGCGGCATCGACGAACGCGCGCTCCATCACCTCGCCGCCGAAGTGCTCGACAATGCGATGGACGAGGCGGTCGCGGGTCATGCGACGCGAATCGAAGTCACGCTTTCGGCAGGCAACCGGCTGACGATCGTCGACAATGGCCGCGGCATGCCTGTCGACGAGCATCCCAAATATCCGGGCAAGTCCGCGCTCGAAGTGATCATGACCATGCTCCATTCGGGCGGCAAGTTCAGCGACAAGGCCTATGCTACCTCTGGGGGACTGCACGGCGTCGGCGTGTCTGTGGTCAACGCGCTGTCGACCGACACAGTGATAGAGGTCGCACGCGACCGCACGCTCTATCGCCAGACCTTCTCGCGCGGCCTGCCCACATCAAAGCTCGAGACGGTCGGTCCGACCCCCAACCGGCGCGGCACCAGCGTTGCCTTCACGCCCGATCCCGAAATCTTCGGCGAAAGCGCGCGCTTCAAGCCGACGCGGCTCTACCGTCTCGCCCGCTCCAAGGCGTACCTATATGCAGGCGTCGAGATACGCTGGCGCTGCGATGCCGAACTGATCGGCGACGACACGCCCGCCGAAGCAACCTTCCAATTCCCCGGCGGCCTGGCCGACCATCTGCGCGAGCAGCTGGGAACGCGCGAATGCGCCACCGCGGAACCCTTCATCGGCCGCCAGGATTTCCCCAACGGCCAGGGCTCGGTCGAATGGGCGGTCGCCTTCCCGCTCTATTCGGAAGGCTCCTACTCTTATTATTGCAACACGATCCCGACGCCCGACGGCGGCACGCATGAGCAGGGCCTGCGCGCAGCACTGATCAAGGGCATGCGCGGTTTCGCCGAGCTGGTCGGCAACAAGAAGGCGAAGGACCTCGCGCCCGAAGACGTCGTCACCGACGTCGAACTGATGCTGTCGGTCTTCATCCGCGACCCGCAATTCCAGTCGCAGACCAAGGACCGCCTGACCTCGCCTGAAGCGGCGCGGCTGGTCGAGAATGCGGTGCGCGACCATTTCGACCATTTCCTGTCGGATAATATGGAACGCGGCCGTGCTCTGCTCGGCTTCGTGCTCGACCGGATGGACGAGCGCCTGAAGCGCCGCGCCGAGCGCGACGTGAAGCGCAAGACCGCGACCAGCGCGCGCAAGCTGCGTCTGCCGGGCAAGCTTACCGATTGCGCCAATGACGATCCCGAGGGCACCGAAATCTTCATCGTCGAGGGCGACTCGGCCGGTGGATCCGCCAAGCAGGCGCGCGACCGCAAGACACAGGCGATCCTGCCGATCCGCGGCAAGATATTGAATGTCGCCAGCGCCACCGCCGACAAAATCCGCGCCAATCAGGAAATCGCCGACCTCACGCTCGCTCTGGGCTGCGGCGTGCGCGACAAATGCGATGCCGCGAACCTGCGCTACGAGAAGATCGTGATCATGACCGACGCCGATGTCGATGGCGCGCATATCGCGACTCTGCTCATGACCTTCTTCTTCCAGGAAATGGCACCGATCGTGCGCGAGGGCCGGGTCTATCTGGCGCAGCCACCGCTCTATCGCCTGACCGCGGGCAATAAGAGCCTCTATGCCCGCGACGACGAGGATCGCGTCCGGATCGAGTCCGAGGATTTCAAGGGCAAGAAGGTCGAGGTCTCACGCTTCAAGGGCCTAGGCGAGATGAATCCCGGCCAGCTGCGCGAAACCACGATGGACAAGAAGACGCGGCAGCTGATCCGCATCACCCTACCGCAGGAATATGAGGAGCGGCGCAGCACGGTTGACCTGGTCGACCGGCTGATGGGCAAAAATCCGGAACACCGGTTCGCCTTTATTCAGGCCAACGCCTCGGCGGTCGAGGAAAGCGCGATCGACGTATAAAGAGCGCTGCCGGATCGGTCCGGCAGCACTCTCTATATCCTTGCCGCGATCAGGCAAAACGGATCGCGGTGCGGCGGCGCAAGGCCGCCCCCATCAGGCCGAATCCCCCGACCATCATCGCCCAGGACGAGGGTTCCGGAACGCCGCCCGCCAACTCGAAATTGGCGCCGAGCCAGCCCGCATCGGGAAAGCCCTCACCCGAACCCGGAAAGCTGAACGCGCCATTGAAGTTGCTGTAACGGTCCGAATAGAAGGTGACCGCGGAATTGAAGTTGGCGGAGCCGCCCTGATCGGTGCCAACCGAACTCGCATTGTCGGTCGTGTAAGCCCCGATCACATAATGCGTGCCCGCGGTCGCCGCGAAGGGCGAGATCGAAGCCCACCGGAAATAGCCTTCGAGCGTGCCGCCGCCCGGTGTGATCGTCGCCGAGGTCAGCAAATTGCCCTGTAGATCCCAAATGCCGATCTGCGCCTGCGCGCTCAGGCCGTCCTGCCCGCTGTCGTAGACGCCGAGCGCATCGATCGTCCCGCCGGCATCGACGCTGAATTCGAAACCCAACGTATAGGGGCTGCCCGAATATTCCTCGCCCGGGCTGGTCAGATCGATTGCCGGATTGCCCGCCAGCGCAGGTGAAACCCCGGCCACGGCAACCGCCGCAAGCAAAAGTCCTTTATACATCATGCTGCTTCCCCCCAAGAGCGATAGACTCGATCGGTCAGGGCAGAAGTGTATCGCCTTTTGCGGGAATTCCGAAATCGGGATTAAGTTTTCTTTTACCTGATGCCCATCCCGTGGCGACGACTATAGTGCGAGTGTTTGGAAGGGGGAGTTCGCACATGGAAACCTTTGGGCGTTCGGGGACTGCGGCCGCCGTCGCGGCGATGCTTTCAACGCCGGTTGCAGCGCAGACACAGCCTGCTTCGCTACAATCGCGCGCCGATCAGCTGCTCGACCTGCTCAATGGCCAGGGCACGCCCGACGCCCTGTTCGCACCCGCTTTCCTCGCCGCCGTACCCGCCGCCAAGGTGAACGAGATCACAGTCGGCCTGGCCTCGCTCTACGGCAAAGCCGAGCGCGTCACCCTGACGCCGACCGACCCCAACCGCGCCAAATTGCTCTTCACCTATGAGCGCGGCACGGTTGATATGGCGATGCAGATCGATGCGACCGCTCCTAATCAGGTGATCGGCCTGCTGATCACGGGATCGGGCTTCACGGGCGGCCTGCCGCAAGTCATCCGGACGCTGCACGCTCTCCCCGGCAAGACCGGCTTCGCCTTCGCGAAATTGGGGGACGGCGCGCCGCAGATGATGGACGCGCAGGATGCCGACCGGCCGATGGCGCTCGGCTCGGCTTTCAAGCTGGTGATCCTGGCCGAACTGGTGCGCGAGATAGCGGCGGGCGAGCGGCAATGGACCGACATGGTCACGCTCGACGGTGGCCAATTGCCCGGCGGAACCTACACGCAGATGCCCGCGGGCACCAAGGTCAGCCTGCTCGAACTGGCACAGAAGATGATCTCGATCAGCGACAATAGCGCAACCGACATCCTGCTGGCCACGCTCGGCCGCGCCAAGGTCGAGGCGATGATGGGCGAAGTCGGCTGGCAGAACACGGCGCGCAACCGGCCCTTCCTGTCGACGCTGGAGATGTTCAAGATCAAGGGCATTGCCCGCTTCCGCCAGGCGTGGCCGACGCTGGACGAGAAAGAGCGGCGCGCTTTGCTCAAGGAGATCGACACCGCGCCCCTGTCCGCGATCGACCCCAATCTGTTCAAGGACGGCAAGCCGATCCTGATCGAACAGGCCGAATGGTTCGCCTCGCCCGCCGACATGATCCGCACGATGGACTGGCTGCGCAAGCACACGGAGACCGGCGCCGGCGCGCAGGCCCGTGGCATATTGTCGATCAATCCCGGCGTGCCGCGCGGACCCGGCAACGCGCAATATTCCTATATCGGCTACAAGGGCGGCTCCGAGCCCGGCGTAATCACGATGAGCTTCCTGCTGCAGGGCAAGGACGGCTGGTATGCGATGAGCGCGGGCTGGAACAACCCGTCCGACAAGGTCGAGGAAGGGATGCTGATCACCCTGATCTCCAGCGCGATCGGCGCGACGGGGAAATAGATCAGGCGGTTAACGCCGCGACCAGCGCCTTGACCTTCTTCTGCCGCCATTGCGGTATCGGCGCGATCAGCCAATAGCCGCGCGCGCCCGGCTTGCGGCCCAGTTCCTTGATCCGGCCCGCGGCGATGTCGGCGGCGGCGAGCAAAGCCGGCACGGTCGCGCGGCCCAGGCCGGCGGCGGCGGCATCGATCGCCAGGCCCGCATCGGCGACGTTGATTGCCGCCTCGCCATCCTGTTGCGGGCAGCCCGGCCAGCCGATCGCGCGTTTTGGCCCGCCATCGAGACCGACCGTGACATAGTCGGTGCCGCCGATCTGGATACCTTCGTGCTCGCCTTTTTCTTCGGCGAGGCAGATCGCGAGGTCGAGATTCGCCTGGGTGAAATCGAGGCCTTCATCCGAGGCGACCATAGCGAAACCGAGATCTGCATCGGTCCGGCCGTAATCCGCCAACCGCGCCGCCAGCCATTTGGCCGTGAAATCGCGCGGCGCCGCGATGGTCAGCCGCTTGGAGCTTTGCTGCGCCTGCATCGCGCGCACCGCTTCCTCGAACTCAAGGAACCCGCGCCGCAGCGCGTCGAGCCCGGCCGCGCCCTCGGGCGTCAGTTCCAGCCCCTTGGCGGTGCGGCGAAACAGCACCACGCCCAGCACATCCTCCAGCGTGCGAATCTGCTGACCGACCGCGGCCGGCGTCACCGCCAGCTCGTCCGCCGCGCGTGTGAAGGACAGATAACGCGCCGCCGCATCGAGCACGCGCAGACCATTGAGCGGCAGATGCGTCCGCTTCATTCCACCACTCCCTCCGGGCCGATCAGCTGGAAGCGCGGGATGCGTGCTTCGAAAATTTCGCCATCGGCACCGATCATCTGATAACTGCCCTCCATCGCTCCGATCGGCGTGTCGAGCGGGCAGCCGGAAACATAGTCATAGGATTGTCCGGGCGCGACCACCGGCTGTTCGCCGACTACGCCTTCGCCCTCTACCATATGGCGCGCGCCGCGCCCGTCGGTGATCACCCATCGGCGGGTAAGCAGCTGGACCTCCTGCTCGCCGCCGTTTTCCAGCCTTATGTGATAGGCCCAGAACCAGCGGCCACCTGCCGGATCCGATTGCTCGGGCAGGAAGCTGACCGACACGCGCACGACCAAACCACGCGTCTCGGCGCTGTACGGGAACAGCACGGAGAGCGTGGCGAGGCTCATAATCCAACCGCCCTCAAGGCACGGTCGAGATCCTCGATCACGTCGTCGGGGTCTTCCAGGCCGACATTCAGCCGCAGCATGCCCTCGCCCACGCCCATGGCGAGGCGGACCTCTTCCGAGAGGCCGGCATGCGTGGTCGAGGACGGATGCGTCATCAGCGACCGGGAATCCCCGATATTGTTGCTGATGTCGATCAGTTCGAGCGCGTCGAGCAGGCCGTGCGCCTGCTTGCGCCCGTCGACATTGATCGCGAGAATCGTGCCCGCCGCCTCCATCTGCCGCATCGCAAGCGCGTGCTGTGGATGGCTCTGCAAACCCGGAAAGAGCGTCTCGATCCGGCCGTCGAGGAAGGTTGCGACCTTCATCGCATTCTCGCTCTGGCGGCGGATGCGCAGATCGAGCGTCTCGAGACTCTTCAGCACGATCCAGGCATTGAAGGGCGAAAGCGTCGGGCCGGTATTGCGCGTGAAGGCTAGCAGCGTGTTTTCGATAAACTCTTCCGAACCGCAGACCGCGCCCGCGAGCACGCGCCCCTGCCCGTCCATCATCTTGGTCGCCGAATAAGCTACCACGTCCGCGCCGAGATCCAGCGGGCGCTGCAGCAAAGGCGTCGCGAAGGCGTTATCGACCACGCTGACGATCCCCGCCTCGCGCGCGATCCCGCACACCGCTTCGATATCGACGATATCGAGCGTCGGGTTGGCTGGCGTTTCAAAGAAGAAAATCTTCGTGTTGGGCCGGATCGCATCCTTCCACGCATCGGTGTCGCGCCCGTCGACGATCGTCGACGTCACGCCGAACCTGGGCAAGAAGGTATCGGTTAGCCAGCGGCACGAGCCGAACGCGGCGCGCCCGGCGACGATATGGTCGCCCTGCTGAACCTGGCACAAAAGCGCCGCGGTCATCGCCGCCATACCCGTCGCCATTGTGCGACAGGCTTCGGCGCCTTCCATCAGCGCCAGACGCTCTTCCAGCATCTGCACGGTCGGGTTCTGCAGGCGCGAATAGGTCATCCCCTTCTGCTCGCCCGCGAAGCGCGCGGCGGCATCGGCGGCCTTGTCGTAGGTGTAACCCGAGGTCAGGTAGAGCGCCTCGCTCGTTTCCCCATATTCCGAGCGCGCGGTGCCACCGCGCACCGCCTGCGTGGCGGGACGCCAGCGGCTCGTGATCGAGCGGTCCTGGCCGGTACGACGTTTCATGATGTTTCCGCCTTTGCCCGCCGGGCGGGCATCAGGTCAATCTCAGGTATGTCTTAAAGCGATGAAAGGACCGCCTCGCCCATAGCCGACGTGGTAGTTGTCCCGCCGATATCGGCGGTCCGCGCGCCGCTTGCGAGCGCGCGCGCGACCGCCCCCTCGATCCGGTCGGCTTCGGCCGCCATATCGAGCGAATAGCGCAGCATCATCGCCGCCGACAGGATCGTCGCGAGCGGATTGGCCTTACCCTGGCCGGCGATGTCGGGAGCGGAGCCGTGGATCGGCTCGTACAAGCCCTTCTGGTTCTGATCGAGCGAGGCAGAGGGCAGCATCCCGATCGAGCCGGCGCACATGCTCGCCTGGTCGGAGAGGATGTCGCCGAACAGGTTGCCCGTCACGATCACGTCGAATTGGCCCGGATCGCGCACCAGTTGCATCGCGGCATTATCGACCAGCATGTGGCTGAGCTGGATGTCGGGATAGTCCTTCGACACCTCGATCACCACGTCTCGCCATAGCTGCGACGTCTCCAGCACATTGGCCTTGTCGATCGAGCAGAGCCGGCCTTTGCGCGCCCGCGCGGTCTGGAAGCCAACATGCGCGATCCGCGACACCTGATCCTCGTCGTAGGACATGATGTCATAGCCCTCGCGCCGTCCGGCGGCGGTGATGCGCATGCCCTTTTCGCCGAAATAGACATCGCCATTCAGTTCGCGGATGATGATCAGGTCGATCTTCTTGGCGACTTCCGGGCGCAGCGCCGAGGCGTCGGCCAGCTCGGGATAAAGCTTCGCCGGACGCAGATTGGCGAACAGGCCCAGTTCCTTGCGCAGGCCAAGGATCGCCTGTTCGGGACGAAATTTGCGCTCCAGGCTGTCGCAGGACGGGTCGCCGACCGCGCCGAACAGGATCGCATCCGCCCGCCGCGCCAGATCGAGCGTGCGAGGGGGCAAAGGATGGCCTTCTGCCTTGTAGGCCGCGCCACCGACAGGTGCTTCCTCGAAGGTGAGCTTGTCGCCGCAGACCGCCTTGAGCACACGCCGCGCCTCGGCAATCACTTCCGGGCCAATCCCGTCCCCGGGCAGCAGCGCAATCAACATCGTCTCGGGTTCCCGCTTCGTCAGAGTCGGACGGGCTCTTAACCAGCGCGGCCCGCAAGGACTAGGCAGCACGCCCCAAGAAAAGCTTCACCCCGGCGAAAGCGTCAGCGCGCGCGCCACCAGCGCCGTGCCATGATCGCCAGCCCGCCACATGCGACCATGAACAGCACAGCCACGCCCATCACCCCGCTTCCCACCCAGAGCGCCGACGTGAGCAGCATCAGCATGAAATCGCTGATCGCGAGGGTGGCGTTGACCACCAGCCTAATCCGGCCGGACGAATTCCGACACGATCCTCGCTCCTCCGGGCAGCAGATCGCCGCCGGCATGATCGCGGCAGGCTTGTTCCGCCTCCTCGACCGTCGGGCAGATCTTGATCGTGCGCCAGCCGAGCCCCAGCACACCGCTCGCCTGCGCCACGTACCAGTCGCGATAACCCCGGCCCGAGAACACCGCCTCGAACATGTTCTTCCGCTGGTGGATCACACGATACTTCTTGGCCATCTCTATTCCGCCGCAAGCAATGTTTCCGCCCCGCCCAGATCGACCGAGACCAGCCGGCTGACGCCACGCTCGATCATGGTCACGCCGAACAGGCGATTCATGCGGCTCATCGTCACCGCATTGTGGGTAACGACAAGATAGCGCGTTTCGGTCTCTTTCGTCATCTGGATCAACAGGTCGCAGAAACGCTCGATATTCGCGTCGTCGAGCGGCGCGTCGACTTCGTCCAGCACGCAGATCGGCGCGGGGTTGGTCAGGAACAGGCCGAAGATCAAAGCGACCGCGGTCAAAGCCTGCTCGCCGCCCGAGAGCAGGGTCAGGCTGCCGAGCTTCTTGCCCGGCGGCTGCGCCATGATTTCGAGGCCCGCTTCGAGCGGATCCTCACTGTCGATCAGTTCCAGATGCGCTTCGCCGCCCGCGAACAGGGTGGTGAACAGACGGCGGAAATGGCCATCGACCGCTTCGAAGGCCGCCAGCAGGCGTTGGCGCCCCTCGCGATTGAGGCTGCCGATCGAGCCGCGCAGCCGGTTGACCGCCTGATACAGCTCATCACGCTCGGCGGCATTGGTTTCGCGCGAGCCTTCGAGTTCGGCCAGTTCGCTCTCGGCGACGAGGTTGACCGGGCCGAGCCGATCGCGGTCCGCCACCAGCCGATCATGCCGCGCATTCTCGTCGGCGGCGGGCGCGAGCGCGGAACTGTCGAAGCCGATCCGCTCGGGCAAGGTCGCGGCGGGACATTCGAAACGCTCCCCCGACAGATGCGACAATTCGGCGCGGCGGCTTTCCTGATGCTCGGCGCGCGCCTGCGCGCCCGCGCGCTGCTCGCGCGTCGCGGCGAGCGTCTCGCCGACTGCGGCTACCGCGGCCTCGATCCGACGTAGTTCGGCCTCGTAAGCACCTTCGGTCGAGCGCGCCTCGCGTGCGGCGGCATCGGCGGTTTCAACATCTGCCGCCAAGGCTTGGAGGGCAGCCTCAAGCTCGGCAGGCTTTTCGGCCAACTTGGCGCGTTCGGTGGCGATCGTCTCTTCACGCTTTGCCATTTCGGCAATGCGCTGCGCGGCGTCGCCCGCACGCGATTTCCAGCCCTTGGCCTCGGCTTTGGCTGCCTGGAGCCGGCGGCCGTCATGCTCGATCGACTGCGCCAGCGCGAGCGCGCGGCCACGCGCTTCGGCCAGCTTGGCACGTGCGGCTTCCGCCACCGCCCCCAGCCGCTCGACCTCGCCTTTCGTCTCGGCACCATCGGGCAGAGCCGCACGCGCCGCCTCGGCGGCTTGCTCGGTCGCGATCGCCTCCTTTTGCTCTTCGTCCGCGCTGGCGCGGCGCTGGTCGAGCGCGGCAGCTGCGGCCCCGCGCCGCTCGATCGCGGCTGCCGCGACATCCTCGTCGCGCCGTGCACTACGGAGCACCTGCTCAGCCGAGGCGATATCGCTGCGCGCCTTGTCGATTGCGCTGCGGGCTGCCTGCTGCGCCGATTGCGCGGCATCGAACGCCCGTTTCGCGCCTTCGACCGCCGCGCGCGCCGCGGGGAGCTGCTCAGTCAGCTCGGCATGGCGGTTGGCGCGGATTAGCCGCTCGGCCGCTGCTGCGCCGACGTCGCTCGCATAAAAACCGTCCCAGCGCCGCATCTGGCCATCGAGCGTGACGATGCGCTGCCCGACCGCGAGCGGCTGGCCCCCATCCGTGTCGACGACGCCGACCTGCGCCAGCCGCCGAGCCAGAGCGTCGCCACCCTGCACCTGCAGAGCCAAGGGCGGGATACCGGACGGAAGCACGGGATCGCTCTTGTCGGCCGTAGCTCCAGCCCAGCCGCGCGCGCCGCCCGACCCGATCGGCGCATCCAGATCGTCACCCAACGCCGCCGCCAGCGCGCGCTCGTAACCGGGCGCGACCTTGAGCGCTGCCAAGGCCCGGTCACCCTTGGCCTGCGCAAGTGCGCTTGCGAGCGCACGCTCTTCGCTCTCCAGCCCGGCCAAAGCCGCGCGGGCCGACGCCATCGCGCTTTCCGCAATCTCGCGCGACGATGCCGCCGCATCGCGCTTGGTCTCCGCCGTACTCAATGCTTCGGTCAGTGAGGCCAGCCGCATCTCGCCCTCGGCATGCGCCTTACGCGCCGTCTCCAGCGCGACTAGCAACGGCGCTTCTTCCCCGATTGCCGCCAATTCGCGGTCGAGCCGCTGCATCTCCGCATCGGCGCGCGCCCGCCGCTGCCGCGCCGCCGCAAGCGTGGTTTCTGCCACGCGCGCATCCGCTTGTTCGGCAGCGGCCTTGGCCAGTGCCTGCGCCGAGGCCACATCCGCATCGCGTGCGGCGCGTTCCGCATCGACCACCGCGCCGTCGAGCGCGGCCTTCTGCGCCTCGCCTGCTGCGAGCGAACGCGCGAGCTGCTGCTCCTCGTCGGTCAGCCGCTCAAGCGCGGCGGCGGCATCCACCGCCAGCGTATCCTCACGCGCTTTGTCCCGGACCAGCGCCTCGGCCTGCTGCGCCAGATCGCCGATCCGCCGTTCGATCGAAGCCTTTTCGGCGCGGATGCCGTCCAGCCGGTGCCGGACGGCCCCCGCCGCCTCACGCGCCGCCTCGGCCGCAGCGCGCGCTTCGGCAAGCTTGTTGGTCGCCTGCACGCTGTGCGCTGCCGCCGCGCGCTGGGCTTCGGCCGCCTGCTGCACAGCCTGCTCCGCTGCGACCGCTTCGGCGCGTGCAGTTTCCGCCGCCGCGGCAGCCTCGCGCCAGCGCGTGAACAGACTGCGCGCCTCGGCCAGCCTTATTTCGGCGGAGAGTGCGCGGTAGCGCTCGGCGGCCTTGGCCTGGCGGCGGAGGGCGCCCATGCGCGTCTCCATCTCGCCCAGCAATTCGTCGAGCCGCTGGAGATTGGCCTCGGTCGCGCGCAGCTTGAGTTCGGCTTCGCGACGGCGGACGTGGAGGCCGGCAATACCCGCGGCTTCCTCCAGCATCTGGCGCCGCTCGACCGGTTTGGCTGCGATCACTGCCGCGATCCGGCCCTGACTGACAAGCGCGGGCGAATGCGCGCCGGTCGCCGCATCCGCGAACAGCAAGGCCACGTCGCGCTGACGCACGTCCTTGCCGTTGATGCGATAGGCAGAGCCCGCGCCACGCTCGATTCGGCGCACCACCTCATTTTCGCCGTCCGCATTTTCAGTCAGCAGCGAGACTTCCGCGAAAGCGCGCGCCGGGCGGCTGGCGGTGCCGGCGAAGATCACATCCTCCATGCCGCCGCCGCGCAGCGACTTGGGGCTGCCCTCGCCCATCACCCAGCGGATGGCCTCAAGCAGGTTGGATTTGCCGCAGCCGTTCGGCCCGACCACGCCGGTCAGGCCGGGCTCGATCAGGAGCTCGGCGGGCTCGACGAAGCTTTTGAACCCCGCCAGCCTGAGTTTCTTGATCCGCATCGCCCCCCGGCCTTCTCGGACCTCTTAACCGTCAGCCGCCGGTGGCGATGGTCAGCGCGTGGTCGAGCTGCGGCCACAGTTCCGCTCCCGTCCGGTCGGGCTCGTCCCACTGGGTGCCGTTGATCACGAAGGTCGGGGTCTCGTTGATCCCGTCATTCGAATATTTGTTGGTCCAGTCGTTGAGCTTCTGCGCCGCCTTCGGATCGGTCAGGCAAGCGTCCGCTTGCGCCTTGGGCAGTCCGCGCGCGCCGAAGAAGCCGTACAGGCCGCCAATCTCCGCCTGCGCCTTGAAATTCTCGGCGGGTGGCAAGGCCGCGATCCGTTGCTGGTCGGCGGGCGTCATTGCGATGAACTTCTTCATCATGTCGTCCTGGCCGGCGTAAAGCTGCTCGGTCAGCGCGAAGAAGGGCTCAGGCCCACGGCAGCGCATCAGCAAAGTCAGCGGCGCGTCCATGCTGTGGATCAGGAAGGAGCGGAATTCCCAGCTGACCTTGCCGGTCGCGACATATTTGCTCTTCAGCGCGTCCGCGCCCGTTTCCTCGAAATGCTTGCAGTGCGGGCAGGAGAAGGACGCATATTCGATCAGTTTTACCGGCGCATTGGGATTGCCCATCACGTAGCCGCCGTCGGCGGTTTCCGAGACGATATCGGTCCACTGCTTGCCCGCAGGCGGCGGCACAGCGGCGACCGGCCCATGAGCGGCAACCACATTGCTGCTGCTATTGTTGCTCGAAGTCTTGGAGCAGGCGGTGAGCGCAACGGCCATAAGGGCGGCGGCGGCAAAGGAGGTTTTCATCAGCGTCCGGTCTTTCGTGGCGAAGGATTGGAATGAAGCGCGGCGGCAAGGGCTACGTCAAGGCTGTGCCAATCGCCGATCGCCGGCTGCAACACGTCATCGATCAGGAAGGCTGGCGTGCCTGGGAAGCCGGGCTTACGCCATGCCTCTTTGGCCTGGGCGGCGAGCAAGTCCTGCTCCGCCTTGTTGGCAAGGCAGGAATCGATCTTGTCGTTGGATATGCCGAACACCGCGTCGAAACCGGCGCCGCGGGCAAGCCTCGGCAAAAGCTGATCGGGCGACTGCCCGTCGGCGGATTCGATCTTGGACCAGCCCTGAGCACGCGTAAACCAGCCCGTCTGTTGCGCGAACACCTTGGGCAGGCTCGTGAAGAAAGCTTGCGGGCCATCGCAGCGGGCTATGATCGACCCGGCATAGTCAAACCCGTCGCGCAACGCGTGCCGTACCTCGTAACTGACTAGGCCCGGCCGCAGATATTTGGCGGTGAAGGGCGGGATCATTTCCCCTTCCAGATGCGCGCAATGCGGGCAGGTTAGCGACAGATATTCGACCAGGTGCACCTTGGCGTCGGGATTGCCCCACAGGAAAGCCCCTGAAGGCAACCGGGTCGCGACCTGCGACCAGTCCTTGGTCGGCGCACGCGTGGCGGGGGCTGCGACGCGGGGAACCGGCTTGTGCGCGGGGGCTGCGGAAAGTTGCGCAGGCAAAGTCGCGGCCAGCGCGGCGAGAAGACTTAGACGGAGCTTCAATCGTTGCTTCCCTTGTTGAGGCGCACGCCCACGATCGGCGGGCCGTCGGACGCGGCGACCGCGCCCGCAAGCGCGGTCAGGACCGCGTGCAATTCCGGATCGGCGATATTGCGAAGCGAGTCGCCGAGTTCGGCCGGGACCGGCTTGAGCGAGGGTGGCGCCGCGCGCGGCTTGGGCGCGGGCATCGCGCCCTGGCGGATCACCACCCTGGCGACCGCGGCATAGCCGAAGAATTGGTTGACCCGTTCGATGATCGCGGGCGCGACATGCTGCATCATGGGGGCGTGCGCACCCGTGACCGCCAGCGTCAGCGTGCCGTCAGATTTCTTGCCGGTCGGGAAACGGATCGATTCGGGCGCGGACACCTCGGCATAGCGCGCGCCGACAATTTCGCCCCAGCGGCTGACGATCGCCGACTGGACGAAGCCGAAGCGCTTGAAAGCGGCGGCACCGATATCGGGCAACAAGTCGGCGACCTTGCGCTGACCGCGCCGCCGCGGCTCTTCCTTTGGCGGCTTTTCCCGACTCTTTCGTTCCGTCATCCCTCAGCCCATGCCATAGCAGCGCCATGCCCGTCGATAGCGGTTCGGAACCGTCCGCCGCACTCCTTGCCTGGTACGATCGCCATGCCCGCCGCCTGCCATGGCGTGCGGAAGGCGGGGTGACACCCGATCCCTATCGCGTGTGGCTGTCCGAGGTGATGCTGCAGCAGACCACGGTCGCGGCGGTGAAGTCCTACTTCGAGACCTTCACCACCCGTTGGCCGACTGTCGAAGCGCTCGCCGCCGCACCCGAGGCGGACGTGATGAGCGCCTGGGCCGGGCTGGGTTATTATGCCCGCGCGCGCAATCTGATCGCCTGCGCTCGTGCGGTCGCCGCGGAAGGCGGCCGCTTTCCCGATACCGAGGAGAGGCTGCGCGCCTTGCCCGGCATCGGCAAATATACCGCCGCCGCGGTCGCCGCGATCGCATTCAGCCAGCGCGCGGTGGTGATCGATGCCAATGTCGAGCGCGTGGTCGCACGGCTGTTCGCGATTTCGACGCCGCTGCCCGCCGCCCGGCTCGAGGTCGATCGGCTTGCCGACCGGATCACGCCCTCGGCTCGCGCGGGGGATTTCGCACAGGCGATGATGGATCTGGGTGCAACCATCTGCACCCCGCGCAATCCCGCCTGCGGCATCTGTCCGCTTTCCTACGACTGTGCCGCGCGCAAGACCGGCGCACCCGAAACCTACCCCCGCAAGGCTCCCAAGGCCGCCAAACCGGTACGCAAGGGCACGATGTTCTGGCTCGAACAGGAGGGGGCGGTCCTGCTCGTGCGCCGCCCGGCCAGGGGCCTGCTCGGCGGGATGCGCGCGCTCCCGACCGGACCATGGACCGCGGACGATCCCGGCCTTGCCGAAGCGCCGGCGGACGTCCAATGGCGCGAAGTGGGCACCGGCCGGCACGTCTTCACGCATTTCGCGCTCGATTATCGCGTGATGGCGGCGCGCGTCTCCACTCGATCCAATGCGGGCGAATGGTGGCCCATCGCCGGGATAGAGAATGCCGGGCTGCCCACTTTATTCGCGCGCGCCGCGCAGCTTGCGGAGAAAGAATGAGCTTCAACGACATCTATGTCGGCTTCACCGGCTCGCCGCTCGACCGGGTCGAGATCGCGCGCCACGACGCCGAGGCGCTGGCGGCGCTCGCGAATAATCCGAACGCGCTGCTGCTCGACATGCCGGATTATCTTCCGTCGACCGAGAATGGCGCGCTCGCCTGGACTCCCTATACGCCGCTTCCGCCGGAAGAGCGGCTGCTACTCGGGCTGATCGACGGCATTCCCCGTTTCGCGCGGATCGACCCCGCCGCCGCCGCCGCAAGGCGTTGGGCTGAGCTGATGACTGTATTGGACACGCTGCCCGCGGGCGAGGCCGGCATCTATGCCGCCGCGCGATCGGTGCTCGACTGGCATGCGCGCCACCGTTTCTGTGCGAATTGTGGTGCGAAGACCGCGCCGCACCATGCGGGCTGGGGCCGCCTCTGCCCCCAGTGCGACACGGAACATTATCCGCGCACTGACCCGGTGGTGATCATGCTCGCCGAATATCAGGATCGCGTGCTGGTCGGTCGCCAGCCGATGTTCGCGCCGGGCCGCTATTCGGCGCTGGCAGGCTTCGTCGAGGTCGGCGAGTCGATCGAGGAAGCGGTAGCGCGCGAATTGCGCGAGGAAGCAGGCGTGGTCGCGACCTCGGTTCGCTACATCGCGAGCCAGCCCTGGCCCTTTCCGTCGCAATTGATGGTCGCTTGTATTGCAACCGTAGCGGACGACACGATCACGCTCGACATGGCCGAGCTTGAGGACGCGAAATGGGTGAGCCGGCCGGAGGTCGAAGCAGCCCTACGGGGTGATGCGGATGCGGCGTTCGGCGCACCGCCGCGCTATGCGATCGCCAATAGTCTGTTCAACGCCTGGCTGGCCGGAAAATAGGTCAGGCTTCCGCGGCGGGGGCCA